>Ga0157369_10001346_pt1 | contig 30360 bp, 35 predicted proteins | sample C25metaG_FD_113461 | JGI IMG/M metagenome (GOLD analysis project Ga0157369, IMG submission 113461) | Corn rhizosphere microbial communities from Kellogg Biological Station, Michigan, USA - C2-5 metaG | ecosystem: Host-associated > Plants > Roots > Rhizosphere > Soil | place: USA: Michigan... | reverse complement strand
GACCCGAAACGCGACATCGAGATCATCGACCTGGAACTGATCTTCGCCGACCTCGACAGCTGCGAGAAGCAACTGCAGAAAGTCGCGCGTAATGCCAAGGGTGGTGACAAGGACGCTGTGGTCCAGAAAGGCCTGCTGGAGCAGTTGATCGCTCACTTCACCGAAGGCAAGCCGGCACGCAGCCTGATGAAGAACATGGGCGCTGACGAGAAGGCCGTGATCAAAGGCTTCCACCTGCTGACCACCAAGCCTGTGATGTACATCGCCAACGTCGCTGAAGACGGTTTCGAGAACAACCCGCTGCTGGACGTGGTCAAGGCCATCGCCGACGAAGAAGGCGCCATCGTGGTTCCGGTGTGCAACAAGATCGAAGCCGAAATCGCCGAGCTTGATGACGGCGAAGAAAAGGATATGTTCCTCGAGGCCCTGGGCCTGACCGAACCTGGCCTGAACCGCGTGATTCGCGCCGGCTACGAAATGCTCAACCTGCAGACCTACTTCACCGCAGGCGTCGAAGAAGTCCGCGCGTGGACCGTCAAGGTCGGCGCCACCGCGCCACAGGCCGCCGGTGTGATCCACACCGATTTCGAAAAGGGTTTTATCCGCGCCGAAGTGATCGCATACAACGATTTCATCCAGTACAAGGGTGAAGCAGGTACCAAGGAAGCCGGTAAGTGGCGTTTGGAAGGCAAGGAATACATCGTGAAAGATGGCGATGTGATGCATTTCCGCTTCAACGTTTAAACGCTAGCGCAACACCCATAAAGCCGACGCTCTGCGTCGGCTTTTTTGTGTGTGTAATTTTATGGATCATGTTAAATACAAACTTTATCCTACATACAAGAAACAACTTACTCACCACCACTCCAACCAACTAAAAAACTAAAATAAACAAATTTTCCTACACTACAATACCCGGCTTTTTACCCGTGCACACGATGACAGCGTCAAAAAATTGCGCTCTACTTAGCAATTACGGCAGCGCTTTGAAATGTCAGTGGAGTAACAACAACTATGTCGGCCTCCTATCATCATGGATATGAAACAGATACGCCGCACTTTGAGGATCCTGATATTGAAAACACACTCAACGCTACGGCTACACGCAATATTGATATCCTGTTACTTGGGGAAACCGGTACAGGTAAAGACACGCTAGCCCTGCGAATTCATAATTTATCCGGACGACGTGGGAACTTTGTCGCGGTGAACTGCGCGGCTATTCCGGAGAGCCTTGCTGAAAGCCAATTGTTCGGCGTCAATACCGGGGCCTATACCGGTGCAGTGCAATCGCGGTCGGGTTTTATCGAGGCCTCGCACTTGGGCACACTTTACCTGGATGAAATCGACAGCATGCCGCTCGCGTTACAAGCCAAGTTGCTACGCGTGCTGGAATCCCGAGGCGTTGAGCGATTAGGCTCGACACGGTTCATTCCCGTGGATATGCGCGTCATCGCCTCCGCCCAGCAATCACTTTATGAAATGGTTGAACAAGGCGCTTTCAGGCGCGACCTTTACTTTCGCCTGAGCGTTGTCAGCATTCATCTCCCCGCACTGCGCAACCGCCGCGAGCGGATCATACCTTTATTTCTCAAGATGGTTAGACAGGAGGCGGAATACTTCCATTGCGCAGCAGAGCGCCCTTCAGAAGCGCTGATCCAGCAGCTTTTATGCCACCCTTGGCGGGGCAACGCGCGCGAATTGCGATCCACGGTAAAGCGATTTGTGCTGGGGCTTCCCCCTTTCTCGTCCGTCTCTAAGACAGACTCATCCGATAACGAAAAAAACTTGAAACAGCGTCTGCAGCAAATCGAAAAAGTATTAATTGAGGAGTCATTGCGCCGTCACGCTCAGTGCGTGGATGGGAGTGCTGAGGAACTGGGCATGGCCAAGCGCACGCTTTACTACCGCATGAAACTACTGGAAATATCAGCCGACTGATTCCCAGCACACAAAAAAGAAACTCCTTGAAACACTCATCACCATCACCACCGGAACCTCTTTACGCACCCCCGCCACTCAAGCTATGAGTCTGATATCTGGTGCACTCAATACGCATCTAATATCAATAGACCAAACACCCAGATCTTTTTTCAATAACGGAGTGATCCTATGTCCAGTATTGGTTACACACCACCCTACAACCCAATTTATTCCAATTACGACGGTGGCGGCATCGGCGGTGACGAGAACGCAGACCTCAAGGCTTTAAGGAAAAAAGAGGCACGCGAGTCACTGATAGAAGGCATTGAAGCGTACAAGATTACTGAGCAGAAAAAGAACATCGACGCCATACGTTGATCGAACAACCGCCCTCGTATACGGACGAGGGCGGCCTTTTAGTTTTTCTCGCCCGAGGTACAGTATGGAAATAGAAAGCTCACTTCAGCTGGGTCATTCACTTCGCCCTACCATGAACCTGACTCAGGGCAGTACGCCACATCAAAACGAAGACGTGAATTTCTTTTCTTCACAGCTGGGACCTTCAACAAGGCACAACATCCCAACATCAACCACAGGTGTATTGGATGACGCACTGCGGCCGTTGGAAAAATCGACAAGATCAATGAAAAATAGTCTGAAAGCCTTCAACTCTCAATTCAACGAAAAGGCTCGGCTTAACTACGCCTCTCACCTTTCAGACACAATGATAACGACACAAGTGCTGGTAAAGAGCGTAGGCAAAGGCGCGCAGCTCATCGATAAAATCGGCAATTTGCAGTAGGTAAACATGATTCACTCTCTGGCCACAGGGCTGGCTTTATCATTGGTAGTACTGCTCGCAGGGTGTTCCGATAGCGTTGAACTGCGTCGACAACTTTCCGAACAGGAAGCCAACGAGGTCATCGCGGAACTGGCGGACAAACATATACGCGCTCGAAAAGTCCCAGCCAAAGACGGAGATATTGTTATCGTCAATGCCAGCGACATCAGCCGTGCCGTTCGCACACTGGAGGCCGCAGGACTACCCCGGATGGCTCGCGCCACAATGGGAGACACTTTCCGCAAGGAAGGGGTTATTTCCACTCCGATGGAGGAGCGCGCTCGCTACATTTATGCCCTGTCCCAAGAGCTGGAAGCCACCCTATCTAAAATCGATGGCGTCATCGTCGCCCGGGTACACGTCGTATTGCCCGAGCGTGTTGCACCGGGAGAACCTGTTCAACCGGCGTCTGCTTCGGTGTTTATCAAGCACGACCCGAGACTTGAACCCGACAATATCCGTGGGCGTGTACGCCGGATGGTTGCCAGCAGCATCCCAGGCATGACGACAGAAGTCGATAACTCACGAAAGCTGAGCGTAATTTTCGTACCTGCAGCGGCTTATCAAGAGCAGCAACGGCTGAGCTACTTCGGGCCGTTTCTGCTTCCCGAAAATGACCTGACGTTTTGGCGTGTGACTACGTCACTGACATTCATCGGCAGCGTGCTTGGGATACTGGCTGCAGTGATCTGGCATAGACACCGGCAAAGCTTGTTGGCGAAAGCAAGCAAGGCCACAGAACCTGATGAATGAGGCACTGGCGTGGGCGCAATGGTGGTTTTCCCCATGGAGCCAGGCCCATGAAGAATGGGACGAACTTAGCCAATGCATCGGGCTCGATGATCTCTGGCGTGCTCAGCACTCGCGGGCCAGTGTGGCCCTGAACATCGCCCCCTGCCTCCCATTACCGCCTCAAGGCGCGGTTCTGCAACTGGCACTCGCATCAGCAGAGCAACTGCAGCAGATGCTGGCGCTGTTGGGGCATATTTGCCATCGGCCCGTCGATGGAGCCGTCAGCGACGCCCAGCATTTATGGTGCTTGCGCCTCTCCAAAGCAATAACCCTGGAAGCCCTGCTACCTGGCGACGCAGACCCCCTGCATCTGTTGCAGGCCTGGGTGGAGCCCGCCGTTTGGCAGCGCCTTCGACTGCGCTTCCCCCCCCAGCGTGTGCGACGGCTGGAATACCAACAGCTTGCACTCGAAGACACACGTGGACGACTGGATACGCTCTGGAAAGCACTGGTCTGGCGAGTCATATCACCCAATGACGAAGATTTTCCGAGCTCATAAAACAAGGCACGAACATGCTATGCCGACGCAAGATTGAGTTATATGAAAAGGCCTCTGATCTGGCCCACGTCCTGATAAAGCGAGAAATACTCAGCCAGAGTACCCAAGCCTACGAACTGGTAGAGCGTGCGAAGCTACAGGCTGATCACCTGGTGAGTGAGGCCGTACAGCAACGTGACACCTTCCATGAACAGGCAAACCTGGAGTTCTGGCGACGGGCAGATCGCGTGCTGGGACAGTGGGAACATCAGCGGCTCATCATGTGTGAGCAACTGGAGCGTTATGCAACTGCAATCACCAACGAAGCCTTTTGCCATCTGTTAGAGGAGGTGCCGCCTGCAAAACGCCTTACCGCCTTGATCAAACAATTGACAGCCAACCAACTCCCATCGATCCAAGCCAGCCTGCTGTGCCATCCCCCTGAGCGAGAGGATCTTGAATGCAGCCTCGCTGCGTTGGACATAACGCTCTGGACCGTACGGCCTGATGAAAGAGTCAAGCCCCAGGCATTGGTATTGGAAACAACGGAGGGCGACTTCCACATCGACTGGCACACCCTGCGCGACATTCTGTTGATACAGGAGACCCCACCGTCGACTCCGAAGCCTTGAGCGGACGATCGTTCAATGCGCTAGTGGCAGATGGAACTGGTGGCATCTCGAGTGCCACATAGCAGGAACACACCATGAGATTATATTTATGGAAACCTCCGCGAGCCTGAGAAGCAGACTGTCAAAACATGCCGATCTTGAATCTAATCGGTTGGATAAACTCTTGAATAGTCCAGACACCCTGGACACAGACGTCGCTTTTTTTGAACAGGCCAAGGCACAGCGCCTGTCCATGTTTGCCTACAACGAGCACGTACGCGCCGAACACATGCTACTCAAAACTGCGCTCGACGGCGTCCAGTAAAGTGGATGAACTGATCACTCGCTGGTTGGGTAGTCATGAAGAGCAACTGTCGCTGTTCGAAGGCGACGACGAAATCATCCTGCGGCGTCAATTCGGATCGTTTCAGCTAAGCGTGCAACTGACGCCGCCCTGCCCCGCCCAGTTCTCCTTGGAAACGTGGATGAGACTAGGGGAAGCCAGTCTCAATCATTTTCAGGGTGCGCTCGCCCAGGCTTCGGTCACCGGTGCGCTGTGGCTGGCTCAGTGCATACCGGACAGACACCAGACGCGCCTTCTGCTCAATACCATCGAACAACTGCTCAACCAACGCGACACCTGGCGCGCGGTTGTCGCGCGCCAGGTTAAGCAGCACCTCAAACGCCCTCCCTCACCGCTACGCTCGCTGGCACTTTAGAAAGAGAATCCTAAATGGATAACAAGACTGACAAGCACTTAAGCTTGCTCCTGCACCTGCGCGAGAAACGCTCAAGAACACCGTACTGGCGCGGCCTGTTGATACTGCCCTGGTTGCTTGCCCCTACTGGAAACGCCTTCGCTGCCATCCCCCCGGAATGGAAAAACACCGCCTATGCCTATGAGGCCGAGCACAAGCCTCTTCGAGACGTACTCGAAGATTTCGCCCAGACATTCGGCACCAAACTGCAGATCGAGGGCCTGCTGGAAGGCAACGTCAACGGCAAAATCCGCGCGAATACGCCACAGTCGATGCTGGACCGGCTGGCGGTTGAGCATCGCTTCCAGTGGTATCTGTACAACAACACTCTGTTCATCAGCACGCTGGACCAGCAGCAGTCTGAGCGCCTGGAAGTCTCCTCCGAGACGATTTCCGACCTTAAGCAGGCACTGACCGACATCGGGCTACTCGATAGCCGTTTCGGTTGGGGCGAGTTGCCGGAAGACGGTGTCGTGCTCGTCTCCGGCCCCAAAACCTATATCGAACAGGTCAAGCAGTTCAGCAGTAAACGTCGCTCAACCGATGAGAAACAGAGCGTGCTGAGTTACCCGCTGAAATTCGCCAATGCCGCGGACCGCACGCTGGACTATCGCGGCGAAAAACTCATCATTCCCGGAGTTGCCAGCATTCTGCGTAGCCTGCTGGAGCCGCGCTCTACTTCTACGCTGGCGGGGCTGAGCCAACCACCCGCCCCCCAACCCGCTCTCCTGACACCCAACCTGCCCCGGTTGACCAACCCGCTGTTGGGCCAGATGCTCGGCGCAAATGGCAATACCGGGCAGTTGGATGCCAGCCCGACAATGACCGCGCGCGCACCGACATCTACAAGTCGAATCCGCGTCGAAGCCGATGTGCGCAATAACGCCGTGCTGATCTATGACTTGCCTGAACGCCAGGCCATGTACCGCGAGCTGATCAACCAGCTCGACGTCGCGCGCAAGCTGATCGAAATCGATGCGATCATTCTCGACATCGAGCGTACGCAGTTGCGTGAATTCGGGGTGAACTGGGGGTTCCAGAACAGCCGCTTCCGGGGCGGTGTCAACATGGCACCCGGCACCTCGTCGCAGCTGTCGATTGAAAACCGCGATCGTTTCTATGCCGATATTCGCGCACTGGAAGAAAAGGGACTGGCAACCATGGTCTCGAACCCTTCGGTGCTTACCCTGGAAAACCAACCAGCAGTAATCGACTTCAACCGCACCCAGTACCTCACTCCCGGCAGTGAATATGCATCCATTTTGCCCGTCACCGTGGGCACCAGTTTCCAGGTGGTCCCCAGGGTTACCACCAGTCGAGGCGGCCACCAGATCCATTTGGCAGTGGACATCGAAGATGGCAACTTCGACGAGAGCAACGCTGACCCCAATCACCTTGATGTACGCCGGGGCAAGGTCAGCACCCAAGCGGTAATGGCAGAAAAGCGTTCGCTGGTGGTTGGCGGGTTCCATGTCACTGAAAGTACCGACAAGCAGAGAAAGATTCCTCTGCTGGGCGATATCCCACTGTTGGGCAAGGCACTGTTTTCCTCGACCGAACGCCAGAACAATCGCCGTGAACGCCTGTTCATCCTCACCCCGCGCGTCATCGGCGACCAGGACGATCCGTCGCGCTACTTACCGCAAGCCGATCAGGCCGAGTTGCAGGCGGCCTTAGCCCCGCTGGCACGACGGTACTCTCCCCATCAGCCCGTCATAAAGCGCAGTGACATTACCAGCACCCTGGCGCATCTGGTCAGTGGGGAAGTCCCCAAGGCTTTCAAGGCAGCACCAATGCCTTTGGGGCTGAACACCTTATGCAGCACCCGCAACCTGCTGTCACTGAACACCGAGCGCAGCCAGTGGTACGCAGGCCCGGAATACAACGTGGCGGTCGTGGTATTGCGCAACCAATTCAACCGCAACGTACGTATCGACGAGAAAGAGTGCAGCAACTCGCAGACCCTGGCAGTCACCGTGTGGCCGCGCGCCTGGCTCAAGCCAGGTGAAGAAGCCGAGGTATTTATCGCCATGCGTCCGGTGGTGAAGGATGAACACCTCAGTGTGCCCCGTCCGTCCTTGATCACTCCTGCTCAGAAGGCCCTGCCATGAAACTCAGACCTTTATGCGTCATCTCGATCGGCATAGCATTGCTTGTCAGCGGTTGTACGCCCACCTGCAAGGGTGATTCTTGCTCACGCCCGCAATCGACCACGGACAAGATGGTGATCTGGTGGCCGCCACAGATGCGCGTCGAGCCTGGCCCCGCCGGCGAGCGCCCGGACTACCAGACGGTGTCACTGCAGCGATGAGGCTCCCGGAAATGCCCGACGATCAACGCCAGGCGTTTCTGGACAACCTGGTGAGTGGCACTGCCACTCGCCTGTCCCTCGCACCCGGTATCCAGGTGTGCGCGCTGCGCGCCGGAAACCGCCCGGGTATTGCCCTGCAAGTCGCTCGCGAAGCGTTACAGACCGGGCAACAACGAATTCTAGAACGACGCTTTGAGCAAGCGCTGGCATTCGATGGGTGTTTTATTTACCTCGATGCCCAGGACGCACTGGTGATCTGGCACGCGCTGCCAGCAACCCACAGCACGCTGGACAGAATCCTCAGCCGGATGCTTTCACTGGCAAACCTGCAAGCCTTGGACCGCTGATCAACGCTGCTCAAGCTCGGGCAGTTCCAAGGTTTCACGCTTGGCTTCATCATCGAGTTCGCGCAAGGTGCGATAAATCACTGCTACCGCCTGCAGGGTCTCGCGGGGGATGCTTGCTCCCAGTTTTTTCGTGTAGAGCGTGCGGGCCAGCCACACACATTGGATCACTGGCACGTCAGCTGCCTTGGCGCGCTGGATCAGTTTGCGGGCCTCGTCATCCGTGCCCTTGCTGACCAGCAAGGGCAGCGGTGTTTTACCGGGTCGGTAATACAAGGCAACGGCAAAGTGCGTCGGGTTGACCACCAGCATGTCGGACTCTTCCAGCTTTGGAAGCTTGACCTTGGGTTCTTCATTAGCCAATTGATACGCCAGCGAACGCCGCTGACCCTTGACGTGCGGGTCGCCCTCCATGTCCTTGTACTCTTTGACCACCTCCACCTGGGTCATGCGCATGCGTTTGGCGAAAAAGTGCTTCACCGTCATCAGGTCGATAAGCGCCAATACCAGGAGCATGCCGAGGCAGGCGTGCAGTAAGTGCCGAAACAGCGCAATCAACGCCAGGATATAGCTCTGCAAATCACTGGTGGCCAGGTTGATCAGAGTGCCCAATGACGGCCAGATCACTACATACAGAATCAAGGCGATAAGACACGCTTTCACGATGCTCATCAGCAGGTTCATCAACTGTTGGGCGGAGAACATTTGCTTGACCTGACTGATCGGGTTGAGGCGGTTGAAATCCAGCTTCAGGGTCTCTGGTGCAAACAGCATCCCGAACTGCATCCAACTGCTGATCAGCTTGGCAGCAATCGCCAGCCCGGCCATCAGCAAGGCGAACGAGAAAAACACCACCATCCCTTCAAGCAGCACCTCCTCCAACGCTCGCGCAAAGGGCTGAGTCAGGCGCGACATCGGCAGCAGCATCAATTGCTGGAAGCGTTGCAGGCTGGTCTCGGCAGTGAACAAGGCAATCTCGCTGATAGCCGTCAGCGCCACCAGCTTTGCCACATCCTGGCTTTGGGCGACCTGGCCTTTCTTGCGTTGGTCACGCAGTTTCTTGGCTGACGCCGGGTGCTTCTTTTCGCCGGAATCGCTCATGGGATAGCGACCTTGATCAACAGCCTCAGTGAATGTTTAAGATCGCCCAACAGCCCCATGCGGCCGACGATCAAGTCCTGCAACAGCGCAAAGTAGAGCAGGAGAATACCAATCCCCGCCAGGCTCTTGACCGGTGGCGCCAGCGTACTCACTTGTAACTGTTGGCTGTACACCCCCAGCAGCGCAATGCCGAACTCCAGCAACAGCAACGCTGCAATAAACGGCGCGGCGTAGAGCAACATATGTGTAAAGGTATCGCCCAACAGATCGATGAACACGCTCATCCCATTCGCCGCCGGCAGCGGGAACCACACAGTGGGTGGCCAGATCAAGTAACTGTCCCAGATCACTTGGGTCAAGGACCCCAACCCCAGGCTCACCATCAGCAGGAAAATCGCCAACTGCTTGAACAAATGCCCGATCGGCGTCGCGTCCGGCCCCAGCGACGGGTTGAGTTGGCCACCGGCCAAGGCGCCACGCTGGTTATCCAGCAGAGCGCCCACCGACTCAAACATCCAGAACGGCATCGATAGCAGCACGCCCAGCAGAACGCCCAGGGCCACCTCCTTGAGCACTAACGCACCCAATAGAATCGCGGAGTAATCCTGGCCTGCCAACGCCGTATGGATACCCGGTGCAGGCATCAAGGCCAACACCATCACGATGGTATGGCGCGGCATGCCCTTTATATGCTGAAAACAGAACGCCGCCACTAGAATGCCACAGGGGTAGATCCGCGCCATGCCGATCAAAAGGCTGGGCAAATACTCGAGATAGAGCAGCACGGGCAGTGCCTCAGTTCAGGGCCGATCGGCCGATCATGTCAAAGGTCAGGTTGATCAGTTGGATCAACTCCACGCCAATCCAACGGCCGGTCATGATAAGCGTGATCCCCACCGCCACCAGCTTGATGCCGAAGGGTAGCGTCTGGTCCTGTACCTGCATCAACGCCTGCACCAGGGACGTCATGACCCCGACCACCACCGCGACGATCAACGGCGGTGCCGATAGCACGACCACCAGCAACATGCCTTGCTTGAACAGCACGATGGGTTCCATAAGCCACTCAGAGATAGGAGAGGAACAGACTGTCGAGCAATCGCGACCAACCGGACACCATCACGAACAACAGTAATTTGAGCGGCAGGGAAATGGTCATCGGCGAGACCATTTGCATGCCCAGCGCCAACAGAAGATTGGAGACAATCAAGTCGATGACGATGAAGGGGATATAGATCAGGAAGCCAATCTCGAATCCCGCCTGCAGCTGCGACAGCACGAACGCCGGGATCAACAGGATCAAGTCTTCGCGCTGCACCTCTTGGGCCATCTGCGCGGGCCACAGGCGTGCGGTGTTTTCCAGCAGGTGTGTGAGCACATCCGCATCAACGTTGCGTAACATGAAGGCACGCAAAGGTTTGATGGCTTCATTTCCTGTCTGCAGGAACGTTTGTACGTTGCTCAGATCAAGCGGCGAAGCTTTGACACTTTCGGCGATTTCATACCCTACAGGCGCCATGACAAATAGCGTGGCCGCAAGCGCTATGCCATTGATGGCCATGCTCGGCGGCACCTGCTGCACACCGATGGCGTTACGGGTGATCATCAGTACAATCACGATCTTAAGGAACGCTGTGCAGACGATTAACAGCATGGGCATCAACGATAATGCCGCCAGAAACACGGCCAGGACTAAGGGGTCCAACCCCTGAAGTATCATCGGCCGAACATCACGCGAGACAGTTGCAACCCCAGGCGCCCATCGACTTCCACCAACTGTCCCAGGCCAATCGGTCGGTCACCGTAATAGAGGCCCGCCATGCCTGGCGCGTAACCGCCAATGCCCAACACCGCTCCCGGCGCGAGGTTTCGCAACTCGCCCAGGGTCAGGTTCAACGTGCCGCAGCGTATATTCAGCGCCATGCTCAACTCATCGAACGGCTCGTCGCCAAATACGTCCGTCACAGGCTCATCGCCCTCATCCCCGGAGTAGTGGGGAGCCAGGAATTCTTCGTCCACAGACGTGTCCTCGATTGAAGTAAGGGTCAGGCACAACGGCCCACTGTTATCGTCAATGCATCCATGCAGTCGTTGTTTGCCAACCTGTACATGACCGCTGCCCTGGGCTTGAAAAAAGCTCTGCTCAGGCACCAGCACATCTCCAGTCCGCAGGCTGCGTGCTTGCGCGATTGGTAACCGCAAGCGCCCGAGGGTGACTGCAATGGCCAGGCGGAACGAGGTGGGCATCGGCCCGGCTGTGGCACGCCATGGCCCGGCATCGCATAAGGCCAGGAAGCTCGCGGGAGCCAGCCACACATATCCCTCAACCCGGGATTGCCCCAGGCTCACACTGAGGCGGCAGCCGAATGCCTTGGGTGGTTCGGTCTCCAACAATCGCAGATAGCCCAGCAGGGTTTTCACCTGAGGACTCAGGTGATACTGGAACAATTCCCAGAACCAGGAGTCCGGATCGTTGCCCGTCGGGGCCAGCGTCACAGGACACTCACCCAGCAGGCTGAGCAGCGGCCCGGCCTCGGCAAGCGCCAGCACTCCACACACCGTTTCGAGGCACACCACCTCACCACGTGCAGGGGCGCGCCCGGGTTCGAGCCGCAGCTGACCACGCTGCCCGGCTACCTGAAACGGCATGCACAGGCCACGCCCCAGCCTGCGCCGGGCGGCAACTGTAATGCCATTGACCGAAGGTAATGTCAGCAACGGCACTAGCATGCGCAGCCGGCATTGGGCACAAACAGGCTGACTGGCTGTTCCAGCGTGAGTGCGAAGCGATCTTTACACTGTTGCCTCACGCTGCTGAGCCAACGCGCCGTCGTATCCTCTTGTGCCTCCAGGTCGATACTCCAGCTGTTTTGTTCACGGCGCACAGTGGCATTGATTCGGCCCAGGCGAGGCAAGTACAACACGGCCTGAAGCGGCCACTGCGAAGTGGCCAGCAGACGTGGCGCCAGTTGTTCGGCAAGCGCCTCGATCATCGCGGCACCGCCCAATAACTTTGATCCCGACAGGGAAGCCCCCCCGCCTGAGCCCTCACCGTCATCCGCCCACAACTGGTTGAACAACCGCGTCAACGCCTCAGGCACAACGCCTCCCGCTCCGAGCTCACGCTCCTCTCGTTGCTCACGCACCCGTGGGCGTTCAGCAGGTTTATCTGAAACCTGGGTCATACCGACTCCTGCACCAGTAAAAGGGATAACTCCTGAAGCTTTTCCACTTGTCGTAGGCACTCAGTGGCCTGTTTCTGGGCACTGCCGACGCGGGCCTGCTTCTCTGCTTGCTGGCCTCGCAAGACCTCCAACTCCCCGATACCCCGCCGGGTATTGGCAGACAAGCCGCGCTCCTGCGAGCCCCAGGCTTTCAGGTCCCGCAGGCTCAGTACCTGGCCCTGATGCTGGCTGAGCAACCGAGCACTCTGCTGGGCCTCTTCCAGTTGGGTCTGCTCAAGGGTGTCCTGGGCTTGCTGGATATGTGCAAGCAGGGCCTGCTGGGCTCGCTTCGCTTCACGCAAAGCGCGCTCGGCCCGGTCTGCCCGGTGGCGGCGCAGGCGGCGCAGCGTTTCGACCTCACCTAGCAGCTCGTCAGAATGGGACATAAGCGGTCAGCTCCTTGAGTTGCTCCAGCGTCATTGCCATCGGGGAAGGCTCACGCAAGTCCTGACGCAGAAAACCATCGACGGCTTGGCGGCTGTCCACTGCCAGGTCGGTCAAGGCATCGCTGCCTGGCTGGTATTCCCCCAGCTTGAGCATCAGCTCGATCTGCTGATAGGCCGACAGCAACCGTCGCAACGCGGTACCTGCCTGGATATCCGCAGGCTCGGCGACATTGCTCAGGATCCGCGACAAGCTCGCCAGCACGTCCACCGCGGGATAGTGCCCACGCTCGGCCAACTTACGAGACAGCACGATATGGCCGTCGAGCAGCGAGCGAACCTCATCAGCCACCGGGTCGTTCATCGAGTCCTGCTCGATCAGCACCGTATAGATCGCCGTGATCACGCCGTCCTTGGTCAACCCGGCGCGCTCTACCAGCCGTGGCAACAGGCTGTAGACCGAAGGTGGCAGGCCGCCGCGACCGAGGGGTTCGCCGGCGGCCAGGCCGATTTCGCGCTGGGCCCTGGCGAAACGGGTCAGGGAGTCGATCAGCAGCAACACACGTTTGCCCGTGCGGCGAAATCCCTCAGCCAATGCGGTCGCCGTGAAGGCCGCTCGTGCTCGCTCCATGCTGGAGCGATCGGACGTGGCACACACCAACACCGCCTTGGAGCGCAGCTGTTCATCCAGCTCATGATCGAGAAACTCGCGCAGCTCGCGGCCCCGCTCGCCAATCAGGCCGAATACGATGACATCGCACTCCACGTTACGGGCGATCTCGGCCAACAAGGTGGTTTTGCCGCAACCCGCCCCGGCGAACAGGCCCACACGCTGGCCTTCGCCCAGCGTTAGCAGGCCGTCGATCGAGCGCACCCCGGTAGCGAGCGCGCGGTGGATGCGTGGCCGCTCGGTGGGCAACGGCGCCTCGCACAGCACCGCGCTGGTATCGGGCAAGTCGGCCTCGACAAACGCGCTGGGCCCCTCTCCCGCAATCGGTCGCCCGAAACCATCCAGCACCTGGCCCAGCAGTGCGTCGCTGACCTGTACCCGATGGGATACCCCCAGGCGCTCGACGCCGGCACCCACCTGCACGCCTTCCAGGTTGCCCAGCGCACTGAGTACGGCATCCTGTTGATCAAAACCGATGATCTCGGCGAGCATGTAGTCGCCCGGCTTTTTCTCCACTTGGCACAGATCCCCAATACGCGCCTGGGGCAGTCGGCACTGCAATAACATGCCGTTGACGCGCTGGATGCGCCCCCGCACGGTAACGGGTGCGAAAGTGGCCAACGACTGGGCCTGGCGCTGTTGCCAGGCATCGAGGCGCGCTTGCATTTGCGTATTCACCAGCGCACCTCATAACGCTGCACGCCATCGAACACCACTTTGCTGTTGTCGATCAGTACCAGGCGCAGGCCATCCACCTCATCGCCAATAAACAGCCGGCTACCCTCTTCCAGGACCACATGAGCATTGGGCCCGCCCACGATCTGCACAATCTTGAACGGCAAGGCTCCGTCGCGCGCACGCACACGGCTGATCACCGGTATGGCATTGTCGTATTGCTCGCCAAAACGGTTGAGCATGCGCGCGACCAGCTCTACATCATCCTGGGAAACGTCGCCATCAAGCACGACCTGGCCATTGATCACCTGCAAGTTGACGCGCTGGCTCAGCTCACGTTCGCTGAGCATTTTCAACAGCTGTTGGCGCACTTCAAACGGTGAGCCCAACGCCTGCTTCTGCACCACAGGCGGCGTCAAGGAAGCCTTGGCCTCAGGCTCACCGTTGAAGGCCATACCCACCACGATGAAGATGACCGTTACCGCCAGCACGAGGCTGATCAGGCGCTTTTGCTGGGAATGGGAGATAGTCGATAATTTGAGCCCCCGCGCCGGCTCATTGACGACGGGCGACGCTACCGTTGCTGGGGCGGGTGATCGGGGCCAGGGTTCATCGGCCAGGCTGACACACAGCCGCACGGCCCCCACCGAAAAAACGGTATCGAGCGCCAGGCACGGAATCTGAGCCAGCACCCGACCATCAGCCCCGCGCAGCAGTCCGGCTTCGGCCTGCACCGACCAGTTCGCGTCGATGAGCCTCAGTCGTGCATGCTGCTCGGCGATGCCAGGGTCGCTCAGCACCAGGTCTGCATCGCCATGGGCACCGATGCTCCACTGCTCACCAAACAAAGGCAGCGCAGCCCCCTGGTGCCGTCCATCAAGCACGCGCAACTCGAACATCATCAAGTCCTCATGCCACCGCTCCGCGCATCAACTCGTCCTGCCCCAAGTCGAACCGCCCAAGCACTTTGACCTTGGAGGTACTGCTCAGCTCGGCAAAGGACAGCACCGGCACGTGATTGAATTCCTCCAGCAACAAGGTGCGCAGTGGGCTGCGCAAGTCCTGCGCAACCAGCATCACGCTCTTGAGTTTGGGTCGTAGGGGAAAGGCTTGATTGAGCAGGCTGACCAACGCTGCACTGTGTTCATCGTCGAGTGCGAAAAACACCCCCGTCTGGGTCTGGCGCAGCGCCTCGCGCAGGATGCTTTCAGTCTGCGGCGACAGCAGCCAGGCATGCAGGCCTTCGGCTTCGCTGTACTGATGGTAAATCTGTGCCTTGAGCGCAATGCGCGCATAGTCGGCCAGTGCGTCCGGTTCCCGCTCATGCTGACCGTATTCGATCAGCGACTCGACAATCAGCCGCACTGCCCGCAACGGCACACCTTCGCTGGCCAGGCGTTGCAACACCGCCGAAAACCGCGATAGCGGCATGATCCGTTGCAGCTCCTGGACCAATTCCGGCTGGTTGTGCTCCAGCCAACTGAGGATCGACTTGCTCTCCTGGATCCCCAGGAACTGCGGCCCGCTGAGCATCATGGCCTGCTTCATACGCTCAACGATCAGGCTCGCCGCAGTGAAGCGTTCCAACTGGGGATCATCGAGCAACGGATCATCCGGCGCCAGCCAGACCCACCCCTGTTCATCGCGCTCTGCCAGCCCCGCGATGGCATGTGCAGGCTCAACCGTCAGCGCCTTTCGCTCAACTGCCACCAGGCTGACGACCGAGGCCCTGACCATTGGCACCTCATGCACACAAAAGCGCATTTCATCGTCGGCCAGCGAGTCATCGAGCTCTACCTCGAACGGCGGCAGTGTCAGCCCAATATTGGCAACCAGCGCATTTCGCGCCTGGCGAATCGCGTGGATAAGATCCGTCACTTGCGGCGTGCCTCGCAACGCTGGAGAGAATTGCAGTAGGTAGGGCCTTGAAGGATCGAACCCTCGCAAGTCCTCACTGCCGTTCTCTTCGGGACGCACCGCTTCAGCCGCTTCGGCTTCAGGTTGTTCCTGCCGTTGACGCTGACGCATCAGGTAATACCCCAGGCTGCCAGTGACCAACGCGATCAGGATAAACACCAGGGTAGGCATGCCGGGCACCACCGCAAAGGCGAGCATTCCTACCGACGCAATCATCCAGCTCTTGGGCTCGCTGGTCATCTGCCGAGCAATTTCGGCGCCCATGTTAGTGACCCCCCTGCGCGCATCCGGCGCTACACGGGTGATGATCATGCCGGCGGTGAGTGAGATCAGCAGCGCGGGAATCTGCGCAATCAGGCCGTCGCCGATGGTCAGTACCGAGTACAGCGCCATTGAATCGGCGGCACTCAAGCCATGCTGGAACATGCCCGTGGAGAACCCACCCAACAGGTTGACCACAACGATGATCAAGCCGGCGACGGCATCCCCCTTGACGAACTTCATGGCGCCGTCCATAGCCCCGAACAATTGACTCTCGCGGGACAACTGCTCGCGCTTGTCCCGCGCTTGCGCGCCGTCAATCAAGCCTGCACGCAAGTCGCTGTCGATGGACATCTGCTTGCCAGGCATCGCATCCAGGCTGAAACGCGCCGCCACTTCGGCGACCCGCTCCGAACCTTTGGTGATCACCAGAAAGTTGACCAGGGTCAGGATCAGGAAGATCACCATCCCCACGGCCAGGTTGCCGCCGACCACAAAATTGCCGAAGGCCTCGACGATGTCACCAGCGTCCTGCTCCAACAGGATCAAGCGCGTCGTCGCAATCGACAGCGCCAGGCGAAACATGGTGGTCAACAGCAGGATCGACGGGAAAGATGAGAACGCCAGGGGCCCCGGCAGGTATAGCGCCAACACGATCAACAGGCACGAGATGCAGATGTTGAGTGCAATCAGGATGTCCACCAGCCAAGTCGGCAGCGGCACAATAAAGATGAACACAATGGCCATCACCACCACGGCGCCTAGCACTTCGGCGCGCTGCGCGACCTTTAGCAACACGCGGTTGATGACCAACAGCACTGTCACGCCTGGGCCTCCAGCACACCTGAAAACCGTGCAGGATTGCGGGTAGCCCGGTCTTGCTCCCCGATCACCACCCGTAAGCAACGCAGGGTATCTGCACGTACTCGACCATCAAGCCATAGCGCCAATGGCAAATCGTGGAGCACCGGACAAAGCGCATTGAGTGCCAACAATGGCAGGGCGCTTGAGTTGCCCTGCAATTCCATCCCAAGCCGAAGGATTCCATCAGCATCAAGCCCACTGCCCGTGAAACCCAAAATGCGCTGCAGTAGCGCTACCTTGTCATGGTCGACTTTCAGGTCTTCGATCAGCTTCTGACACCCGTTCAGCGTCCCGCTCAGTTGCCCACAGCTTTGCAGCCCCAGTAACAAGGTACGCAGTAGCGGTGTAGGCATTGACGACACCTTGGCCGCAATATCGTCCGCCAAAGCCTTTCGCATCAACATGAGCCCGTCGGCAAACCGTTCGCTGCCGTATAAGCCCAGCAGCGCCTGCATCATCGTCGGCAGCGACTGCCGCATGACCACACTGGCGTAGTAGAGCGTACGCAGTGCCTGACGCTCCTGTGGGTCGACACCAGACGCTTGCATCGCCACGGCAATGTTCAGGCCGGCCTGGATCTCCCTTTCGTAGAGCACTTTCAGCTTAGCAATGGCAACACGTGCCAGGGCCGCTTCGGCGGGACGCGACCCAATGTCCGCCTGGGCCGCCACATGCTTGAGCACCACGAACGCACGCGCGGGGTCTCCTTCGGAAAGCTTCAGCGATGCTTCAAACCCGCCCTCGCCCCCCCGCCTCAGCGCCTCCCTGACCATCAACGAAATCATTGCCAGGGTCTTCTTGGCCGGATGCCCCAACTGCCGATAAAGCTCCGCTATCTGTTCGACCGGGGAAACGCGTGCGCCCATCTTCCGCTGGCTCAGCGGCAGGCTATTGCTTGCCACTTCCTGGCTGAACAGGTGAGCAAGAGCATCTACGCCACTGGTGGGCTGAGGCGTCGGGGCCTGGCTGACGGCAAGCTGATCCACGGGCCGGATCGACTTAACCTCGGGGGAGAGTTCAACTTTCATGGACAGCCCTGTACGGGAAGAGTGTTTCCCTGTGTGGCAAGACCTGCCCATCTGGTTCCATCGAAAAACACTTGCACGGCTAAATTGAAAAGACTTGCACACCCCATGGCAGCTCTATGCAAACCCCTGCACAACATCTCATCATTTCAGGATATTTATCTATATAAATCAGTAAGTTGAAAAAAATTCCCCTTGGCACAACCAGTGCAAACGAGGTCCCCGTCGACATCCTTTCGACTGCGTCTACACCAAGGAAAAAATCATGAATATCCCTATTGAAGCTTTAGCGCACCTCGTTGGCAGCTCGCCTCAATTCATGCTTCACCTGACAGACGACCAGCAAAAAAAACTGCGGCGCTTCATTCACAAGCGCGTACTCAACCCGGAAGATGCAGACGACCTGCTGCAACTGACGTATCTGGAAGCCTGGCGCAACCGCGAGCGTTTCAGCGGCAATGCCACGCTCAGCACCTGGATGTGCGGTATCGCGCAAAACCTCATCCGTAATCACTTCAGGCGCCTGTATGCCAAGCCTATGCATTGCGAATTTGACGAGTCGCTGTGGCATGGCCAGGAGGAGAACCACAACCTGGATTGGGAATTTGAAATCAACCGGCGCCTGGAAAAAACCCTGAACGCCATCGACCACCTACCGGCAGAAATGCGCAAGACGCTCTACGCCTCCCTGGAAACCGACGGCAGCTACCAGGACACCGCCGACGTACTGGACATTCCTATTGGCACCGTGCGCTCACGCCTGTCGCGAGCCCGCGAGCAACTCAAGCGCGCCACGCATAACTCGTCGTATCCTTGAAGTCGGCCTCGCGTGGGGCGGCAGGGATATCTGCCCCACGCGATCAGGTTTTTGCGGGGAGGCGTCGGGATTAATCAGGAACCACTCGTCGCCCGATCCGCTGATTTCGCTTAAACAGTTGAAAGCGTAGATAAAAATTCAAAATAAATACTTGACGCATTGGCGTTCTACGCGAATAATGCGCGCCACTTGGCTACATAGCACAGTTGGTTAGAGCATAGCATTCATAATGCTGGGGTCCGGGGTTCAAGTCCCTGTGTAGCCACCAAGTACTAAAAACGGCTTACCGAAAGGTAGGCCGTTTTTTTATGCCTGAAGAAAAGTGCTGGGGCATACTCGCAGCGATTCTCCCCGACTAACCAGCCTGAGCCCGACAGGAACCCACTCATGAGCTTTGACGTGTTCGCGGTCATCCTGCTGGGTGCCGCTCTCCACGCGACCTGGAACGCCGTGGTCAAAGGCGGCGGCGACAAGCTGCTGACCACATGCATGATCACCGCCTTCGCCTCGCTGATCGCATTGGTCGTTATTCCATTCCTGGCGCTACCGGCAAGAGAAAGCTGGCCGTTCATCGGTGCATCGGTCATTTTGCAGGTGCTGTATTTCGTCTTGGTTGCCTCGACCTACCGAATCGCCGACATGAGCCAGACCTACCCGATCATGCGCGGCACTGCGCCGTTACTGGTGGCAGCTGCGAGTGTGCTTGCACTGTCCGAGTCGTTGTCAGCGTTTGCATGGAGCGGCATTGCAGTGATCTGCATCGGCATCCTGAGCATGGCTGTCGCCCCCTCGACGAGCCCGCGAAAAGGGCTGGTCCTCGCCTTGATCAATGCGGGGGTCATTGCCGGCTATACCCTTGTCGACGGTTTGGGCGTGCGCAAGTCCGGCGCCCCTGCGGCGTACACATTGTGGATTTTCCTGCTGACCGGGCTACCGTTGGCCGCCTGGGCCCTGGCCACCCAACGCGGGGTGTTCTGTCGCTACGTCATCCGTCACTGGCACCTCGGCGTGGTGGGCGGGGTCGGCACGGTTGCGTCCTACGGACTGGCGCTTTGGGCAATGACGGCGGCCCCGATCGCCACCGTTTCAGCGCTCAGGGAAACGTCGATCCTGTTCGGCGTGATCATCTCCGCGCTGATACTCAAGGAGCAACTGACGCGCACTCGCGTGGTTGCCGCCTGCATCATTGCTGGCGGGGCGATGGTGTTGCGATTGGGCTAAACCCGCGTTACCAAGTAGGATCACGCCCTCAATCACACTAAATGGAACCAGTGTTGGATGACCATCAAGCCCCTGCACCTTGCACTTGCATTGTCAGCCCTGCCATCGCTCGCCAGTGCCGCGTCCGAAGGCTTGGGGAAGGTCGATCAAGCCAGTTTGATGGTCCTCGCCGGCCCGGTGCTGACCACCTTCGCCACGCTGGGCACCACGTCCCATCCGCTCGATATGCTTGAGTCGGCCAAAGGGGACGCCCTGGCCTTCATCGGCTCGGACGGGAATATCCGTGGCGCACGCTTTGAGCTCGCCGTGAGGACTTACCACACGTCTTACCCGGCGCCTCACATGAGTGATATGCAACTGGCCCAAGCGATCGCCGTGACCGAGGCACACCAACCGGAGGCGCGATAGCCTGTTGCGGGTGCTGGCCAAATTTGACCCGCTCGGCGATAGCGAAGTGTTTCAAAGGACAACAGATCATTCTCAAAATGAACGGAGTTCCGCGCGTGTTTTCGATTTCCCGCCATCAACTGTCGATAATTGCCGCAGCCCTCGCCCTGGCTGCCTGCAACACGTCTGTCTACGAACAGCCACCCGCACCGGAATTGGGGTCGGGTTATCGCACCGACCTCACCCCCCAACATGCCGAGCGCCATATGGCGGCGGCGGCCAACCCGTTGGCAGCCGAAGCCGGTCGCGAGATGTTGCGCAGGGGTGGCTCGGCAATTGATGCAGCGATTGCAATGCAGGCGGTATTGACCCTGGTGGAGCCGCAGTCATCCGGCATTGGCGGTGGCGCGTTCATCATGCTGTGGGACGGCAAAAACGTTCACGCATATGACGGCCGTGAGACCGCCCCGGCCGGGGCCACCGAGCGCTTGTTCCTGAAGGCCGACGGCAAGCCGATGGCGTTTCCCGAGGCGCAGATTGGCGGGCGCTCGGTTGGTACGCCTGGAGTATTGCGTGCGCTCGAAATGGCGCACAAGAAGAGCGGCCACCTGCAATGGGCCGAGCTGTTCGAACCTGCGATCCGGCTGGCGGAACAGGGCTTTGCGATTTCCCCGCGCCTGCACAGCCTGATTGCGGCTGACCGCTATATCCCACAATCGCCTGACATGGCGGCGTACTTTTTGAACGCCGATGGCACGCCGAAAGCCACCGGAACTGTGTTGAAAAACCCCGCATTGGCCAAGGTGTTCAAACGTATCGCCAAGGAAGGCCCGGACGCGCTGTACCACGGGCAGATTGCCGAAGAGATCGCGCGCAAGGTGCAGGGCCATCGCAATGCGGGCAGCCTGTCCCTGGCGGACTTGAAGGGCTACGCCGCCAAGGAACGTACACCGCTGTGCACTGACTACCAGCAGTGGAAAGTCTGTGGCATGCCGCCACCTTCATCGGGTGGCGTCGCCATCGCGCAAATCCTCGGTACATTGCAGGCCTTGCAAGCCCGCGACCCAGGCCTGGGTATCGCAGCGATGCGACCGCTGAAAAGCTCATCGCCAGCAGGCCTTGAACCAACACCGGAGGCAGTACACCTGCTCGCTGAAGCGGGGCGCCTGGCCTTCGCCGATCGCAGTCTGTACCTCGCCGACGCCGATTTCGTCCCCGTGCCGGTTGCCGGCCTCGTCGCACCGGACTACCTGGCCAAGCGCGCCGCGCTGATCGGCGAGCGCAGCATGGGTATCGCCAAGCCGGGCGTCCCCGCAGGCATCCAGGTGGCCTACGCGCCGGATCGCTCGCCGTTGCGCATCTCTACCTCGCAAGTGGTGGCCGTGGATGACCGGGGCGGCGCCGTGTCGATGACCACCACGGTGGAAGCGGCATTTGGCGCCCATGTGATGGTCCAGGGTTTCTTGCTGAACAACCAGATGACCGACTTTTCGTTTATCCCTGAAGAAAACGGCCAACCCGTGGCCAACCGGGTCGAGCCTGGCAAACGCCCGCGTTCGGCGATGGCGCCGACCCTGGTGTTCGACCGCAAGAGCGGCGAGTTGCTGGCCACTGTCGGCTCACCCGGCGGCTCGCAAATCATCGAGTACGTGAGCAAGTCCCTGGTAGCAATGCTCGACTGGAAACTTGACCCGCAAGCGGCCATCAGCCTGCCGAACTTCGGCAGCCGCAATGGCGCAACCGAGCTGGAAACCGGTATGTTCAGCCCCATGCTGAAACAGGCGCTCAAGGACAAGGGCCATGCGCTGAGCGAGATCGATATGACCAGTGGTATCCAGGCCATCGTGCGCACGCGGGATGCCCAGGGCAAGGTGTCACTGAGCGGCGGTGCCGACCCTCGGCGTGAAGGCGAAGCGGTTGGCGACTGAACACATCAATCAACGGAGAAAGCGCTCGTGCAACAGGCAGATAATCTCGGCGCCATCCCTGGCGTCGACCACGGTTTTTGTTCGATCAATGATCCGCAGCGCCCGGCAGACGTGTTCATCTGCAAGCAAGTGCACAGCGCTTCGGTGATTGAGTGGCAGGCGGACCAGGTGAGCAACACGGTCGAGGCAGATGGGGTGTGCACGGGTGAGCATTACCCCATCGCGGTAATCACCGCCGATTGCCTACCCCTCCTGATTGCCTCGAAAAACGCTGAGAAGGTGGCTGCGGTGCACGGCGGTTGGAAGGGGCTGCAAGCCGGGATTGTGGCGAATGCCATACAGCGTTTTGCCGATGAAGGAATTGCCATCGACCAATTGCAGGTAGCGATCGGTCCCTCGATCAAGCCGTGCTGTTATGAGGTGAGCCGGGAGTTCATTACCCAGTTTCAAACTGAACAGGGCCACTTGTGGCGCGACGGTCAGGCGCCCTGGAGCCGGGTCCAACCGGCGCCGCTGCTGCGCCCCGAAATTGCCCCGCCCACTGCGAGGCAAGTTGCAAGTGCATGGTTTGACTTGAGCGGATATGGCGTGATGTTGCTGCAAGCGGCAGGGATTCGGCGTGAGCAGATCGAGGTGAGTGAAGTGTGCACCTACTGCACCTCCCCCACCTTTGCCAGCTATCGCCGCAGGACGCATCACCCTGAGGAGCTGAAGACATTGATCTATTCGTGGATTGCTCGCATCAACGACTGATCTTCAACCCCTTGCGCACCGCATGCCGCTCCAGCGCCAGCTCGATCAAGCGGCTCACCAGTTCGCTGTAGCTCATGCCCGCCGCCTGCCACAGCTTGGGGTACATGCTGATGCGGGTGAAGCCGGGCAGTGAGTTGATTTCGTTGATCAGCACTTCGCCGTCGTCGGTGAGGAACACGTCGACCCGCGCCAGCCCCGAACAGCCCAGCACCTCGAACGCCTCCAGGGCCAGCCCACGGATACGCTCGCTGGCCTCGTGGCTGATAGCGGCCGGCACCACCACTTGGGCAGCCTGGCCGTCGATGTATTTGCTGTCGTAGGAATAGAAACCGCTGCTCACCACGATCTCACCGCAACCGCTGGCGATCGGGTTTTCGTTGCCCAGCACGGCGCATTCGATTTCACGGCCCTTTACCGCGGATTCCACCAAGACCTTTTCATCAAAGCCCAAAGCCAGTTCAACAGCAGCGTGGTATTCGGCTTCGTCGCCGACTTTGCTCACGCCCACCGAAGAGCCCTGGTTGGCCGGCTTGACGAACATCGGCAAGCCGAGCTTGCTCACTGCCGTATCGAAGGCTGTACGCGCGGCGTTGCTACGGGTCAGGGTGATAAACGGAGTCACGGCAATGCCGGCGTCGCGCAGCAGGCGCTTGGTGATGTCCTTGTCCATGCACACTGCCGAGCCGAGGACGTCGGAGCCGACGAAAGGCAGGTCAGCCATGCGCAGCAGGCCTTGCAGGCAACCGTCTTCGCCGAGGGTGCCGTGGACGATGGGGAAGATCACGTCGACATGTTCCAGCAAGCCGGTGCCGGAGGTCTCTACCAGTTGCTGGCTGGCCTTGCCAGGCACCACGGCCAGTTCGCGATTGGACTGGTTGAGGGCGATCAGGGCCGGGTTTTCCTGGTTGAGCAGGAAGTTCGAGGTGTCATTGAGGTGCCAATGGCCGGCCTTGTCGATACCGATCAGCACCGGTTCGAATCGTGAGCGATCCAACGCATCGACGATGTTACGCGCCGATTGCAACGAGACTTCATGCTCCGCCGAACGGCCACCAAAAATAATACCTACCCGCACCTTGCTCATGACCCGGCCTCACTGTTGAAAGTAAGGCGTCTTAACACGGGCCGTCAGCGGTTCGCCACCAGATGTGCACCGAACAGCACGTAGCAGCCCCCGGCAAAGCGGTCGAGCCACTTGCGCGAACGGCTGTAGAGCGTGGCCATGCGCTCACTGGAAAACACCAAGGCCACGCTGGAATACCAACTGAACGATAAGGTGGCCATGGTGAGCACCGCCAGGGTCAGCAGCATCGGTGAAGGCGACGGCGGCATGGTGGACGCAAAGATGGTGGCAACAAACAACGACGCCTTGGGGTTGGACAAGTTGCCCAGCAACCCCAGGCGCCAGGCGGAAAACAGCGAACGGCGCGCTTCATCCGGCAGCACGTTCTGGCCCATCGCTGGCGCCGAGCGCTTGAACAGCTTCAACCCAAGGTAGATCAGGTAGCAGCCGCCGATGATCTTGAACGCGAGGTACAGCATGGGGGCCGCCGCAAACAGCGACTTAATGCCCAGGCCACCCGCCAGCCCCCACATGACGGTACCCGTGGCCACACCCGCTGATGCCACCACACCATGGCGGCGCGAACAACTGGCAGCCAATTGCGCCGTGTTGAAAAAATTGGGCCCGGGCGTCACCACCGCGACGGTCCAGAGCAACGCCAATGATAACAATGGCGCGGCGTACGGCAGGTTGGAGAACAGCATCGGACGGTCCTTCTGCGATGTGGGTAGCGGCTACTGGTCGGCAGCAGGCCCGGGAATGTGGACAAGCAAGTCACCTGGCTGGCAATCCAGATAGGCGCAGATGGCATCCAGCGTCCCTAGCCTTACCCCCTTGACCTTGCCTTGTTTAAGCAACGACAGGTTCTGTTCGGTAATTCCGATAGCGGCCGCCAGGTCCTTGGATTTGACCTTGCGCCGGGCAAGCATAACGTCCAGCTCGATCACGATGGGCATTTGAATCTCATACAAACGTGCGGTTTTCGGAATCCACTTCACTGGCCTGCCACAGGATACGCGCGATGACCGCGATGCAGGCGGCCAGAAACAATGCCACAAAGCTGGGTGCCGTCACACTCAAGGTGATCAACCGTTGGCCGACAGGTTCGTTCATCGTCACCCACACGCTCAACAGCGGCTCACACAAAAAATCCAGCAAAACCCATAAAGCCACCGCCTTACCGACCTTGCCCAAGTGCAACGCCGCCGCGCTGGAAAAATACTCGCCCCGCGCATAACTTTGGAACAGTTTACGCAATTGATTCAGGCCCGACGCCAACGCCAGCAAGGGAACGCTGGACAGCAAGATGCCACCCAGTGTCTGCCAGACAGGAAACAGTGCCACCTGAGCGGCGCGCCCCTGGATCTGGCGGTCGCTCAGCGCGAAACCAAACCCCAGCCCGTCGGCTGAAGAGCTTAGCACCGGAAACCACCACACCGCGGCGTTAAGGAGCAGCATTGTAACGATCAGCAGCAGCGTGATCAGGGACATGCGCTGGCTGAGTTGGGCAAGACGTTGGGTGTTCATAAACAACCTCGCTGAAAAGATATCGAGGCAAAATAACGAATTAATTATCGTAAAACAATAATTTTTTAGTGCTAAACAATACAAAACTTGAGCTGCACGTCGAATCGGCTGCACAATCGTTCAAGACCCTGCCAGGCAATCTGTCGAATACTGGGTTAACGTGTTTCCATCTCTATTTTTTGTGACAAGTCACCATGGGCAAACCCACCGCCACCCTCGACTGGCTGCACCGCGCCCCACATGCCAGTGGCCTGGACCGTATCGAGGCGTACTTTGCCGGCTTCGCCTTCGACCCGCATCGCCATGACACCTACGCCATCGGTCGCACGTTGAGCGGCGTGCAGAGCTTTCACTATCGCGGCGACATGGTGCACAGCCTGCCCGGTACGACCATGGTGCTTCACCCCGATGAAACCCATGACGGCCACGCCGGCAGCGATGAAGGCTTCAAGTACAGGATGATTTACGTCGAACCGGCGCTGATCCAGCAGATCCTCGGCGGCAAGCCGTTGCCGTTTATCCCCAACGGTTTATCCACCGATCCACGGCTGTTCCGCGCCAGCGAAGTGTTGCTGCAGAACCTGGACAACCCCATCGACCCGCTGCAGGAACAGGACGCCCTGTTCGACCTGGCCCACGCGCTTAGCAACGTCTCGGGCGGGATCGTCAGCCGCAAGACCTTCGACTATGTCGCCGCCGAGCGGGCCCGTGAGTTTATCCACAGCGCCCTGGGGCGCAGCATCACCCTGGATGAAATGGCCGACCACGCCGGCCGCGACCGCTGGGCCTTGTCGCGGGATTTTCGCTTGCTGTTCGGCACCAGCCCCTACCGCTACCTGACCATGCGCCGGCTGGACCTGGTGCGCAGCCTGCTGGCCCAAGGCCAATCACTGGTCGACGCGGCGATGACCGCCGGCTTTACCGACCAGAGCCACATGACCCGGCAATTTCGCAGCACCTACGGCATGCCGCCGTCGCGTTGGGTGAAGATGTCAGACCGCTTCCAGGCCCGCTGACTCGGCAGGTTGCCTGAGGCGCAGCGCCAACACCGCGCCTGCCAGGGCAATCGCTGCGCTCCACCACAACGCCCGTTCGATGCCCCCCGCGCTCGCCACCGACACCAGCACCGCCAGCCCCAAGGCCCCGCCGATCTGCTGGCTGGTGGAGGCCATCCCCGCCGCCACGCCCTGCTCGCCCGGACGAATGCCCAGGCCCGCTGCCACCCACATCGCGGTCCAGGTCATGCCCTGGCCGATGCTCAGGATGAAAATACCCGGCAGCAGCGACCAGAACCCCACGCCGGTCGGCAGTGCCCAGACCACCAGCGCAATGCCCACCGCTCCGGCCAGTTGCCCACTGACGAGGGTGTTGCGCAACCCCAGCCGAACCAACGAACGCTCCGCCAGCCAGATGCCGAACGTGCACACCAGGGTCGCCGGCAAAAACGCCAGCCCCGCCTGCAACACGCTGTAGCCGTAGACTTGCTGGTAATACAGCGCGAGGAAGTAGTACTGCACGCCAAAGCTGCTCATGAACACTGCCGTCAGCACCATCGCCATGCGCAACTCGCGGTAGGCAAACAGACGCAGCGGCATCAGCGGGTCGCGGCCACGGTGTTCGATCCACGCGAACAGCCCGAGCAGCGCCAGCGCCAAGGCGAGGCAGCCGAGGGTGGACGGCGCCGCCCAACCCCATTCCGGCCCCTGCACCAACGAGAACACCAGCAAGGTGCCACCGACGGTGACCGTCAACGCACCACTGACGTCGAAATTGCGCCCTCGCGCCTGTTCACCATCGGCGGGGATCCAGTACCGCGCCGCCCAGGCGCAGCCGCCCGCCAGGGGCACGTTCACCAGGAACACCGCTTCCCAGCCCCACACCTGGGTCAACACGCCACCCAGCAGTGCGCCCAGCGCCAGCCCGGCCGCCGACGCCGCGCTCCACACGGCGAACGCACGGTTGCGCGCCGGCCCTTCGGCGTAGTGGGTGTTGATCAGTGCCAGGGTGGCCGGGAACAGCATCGCGCCACCCACGCCCTGCACCGCCCGCGCCAGGACCAGCAACACTGCGCTGCCGCCCAGCACCGCCGCCAGGGACGCCAACGCATAGAGCGACTGCCCCACCCGGTACAAACGGCGCTTGCCGAGCAAATCCGTGGCCCTGCCACCCAGCAGCAGGAATCCACCAAACGCCACGCTGTAGGCACTCACCACCCACTGCAACTGCTGGGCAGAAAAATCCAGGTGAGCGCCGATCTGCGGCAAGGCGACAAACACGATGGTGGCATCCAGCGCGATGATCAGTTGCGCCGTGGCCAGCAACGCCAGCATCCAGCCAGAGGGTCGAGAGGGAGACATCACAACGTCCTGTTCGAAAAAGAGAGACCGCCAGTGTCTTTCATGCCAAATAGATGATAAATACGGATATCACCCTTTCAGTAATGACTTTAATCATGGATCTGAACGCTGTTCGCCTATTGGTCCGCGTCGCCGAAACCCGCAGTTTTACTCGGGCGGCTGGCGATCTGGGGTTGACCCAGTCCGGCCTGTCCCGCGCCATATCGCGCCTGGAGAACGAGCTGGGCGTGCGCCTGCTGCAACGCAATACGCGCAGCGTCAGCCTCACCCCCGACGGGCAAATGCTGTACGAGCGCAGCGCACCATTGCTGGCGGAATTGGCCGAAGCCGAGAAGCTGATGCTCGACCGACGCAGCACCCCTTCCGGCCTGTTGAAGATCAGTACGCCGTCGCTGTTCGGGCGCAAAGTGGTCATGCCGGTAATCGGCGAGTTGACCTTGCGTTACCCCGAGCTGCGCATTGAGGCGGTGATGACGGACCGCCTGGTGGACATCGTCGACGAAGGCTTCGATGCCTTGCTGCGCACCGGCGAGATCCAGGACCAGCGCCTGATCGCCCGCGCCCTGCCGCCACTGCGCTGGGTGACCGTTGCCGCGCCGGCTTACCTCGCACGTTTCGGAACCCCCACCCGTGTGGATGAACTCAACGACCACCACTGCCTCACCGTGCGCAATCTGCGCAGCGGCCGCATGGTGGACTGGCAGTTCATGATCGATGGCAACGTGCAGGACGTGAGTGTCGAAGGGCGACTGATCTTTGATATCGGCGATGCGCTGGTGGATGGCGCCGTGGGCGGCTTCGGCATCGCCCAGGTGATGGACTTTGCCGTGCGCGACGACCTGGCCGCCGGGCGCCTGGTGCCGATATTGGAGGACGTTGCCGGGCGCAGTCGGGCGATCTCACTGGTCTATCCGCCGTCCCGGCAGTATTCGCCCAAATTGATGGCCTTCGCCGAAGCGCTCAGCCAGGCACACTGGTAAACCTGTAGGAGCCGGCTTGCCCGCTCCTACAAGGGCCTATCAGGTCAGGGTTTTGCCGATGATGGGCTGGCCGATGGTCAGGAAGTTCCCGCCCGCCACATGGTGCAAGGTGCGCAGCTCGTCATGCCCTTCGAAGTGCCAGTGGCCGTCGCTGAACACGCGCTCGTCAGCATAGGCTGCGACCACTTCACCCAGGAACAGGTCGTAGGTTTGCTGGTTGTGGGGCTCGGGCAGCAGGCGGCATTCCAGCCAGGCCACGCAGCCTTCCAGCAGCGGTGCTTCGGTGTGTTCGCCGTTGAATACATGCAGGCCGTAAGTGGCGAATTTGTCCGTCTCGGAACCGGTGATGTTGCCCACCGTTTGCACAAGGTCAGCCTGGGCCGCACACGGCACCTGGAGCACAAAGGTGCCGGCGCTTTCCAACAGTTGGCGAGTCCAGGTGGCTTTGTCCAACACCACCGCGACTTTCGGCGGCTCGAAGTCCAGCGGCATGGCCCAGGCGGCCGCCATGATATTGCGCTGTCCATTGTGCGCGGCGCTCACCAGCACGGTGGGGCCGTGGTTGAGCAAACGGTAGGCCTTGGACAGCGGAACGGGGCGACGGTGGGTAGGGCTCATGGAAGGTCGACTCTTCGTGCAAGAAAGCACCTACGATACCTGAAGCCCTACGCTTAACTCGACAGTTGGTTGGCGAACTGGCCGACCGCGCTGACCACCTTCTGGGCACCGTCCTGGATTTCCACGATCACCGTGCCCGCCTCGGCTGCCAGGGCCAGGCCTTGCTCGGCTTGCAGACGGCCATCGTTCATCAGGGTCACAGCATCGCGGGCCATGTCCTGGTTCTGGCGCACCACGCCGACGATCTCTTCGGTCGCCTTGCTGGTCCGTGATGCCAACTGTCGAACTTCATCGGCCACCACGGCAAAACCACGGCCCTGCTCACCGGCGCGCGCCGCTTCGATAGCTGCGTTGAGTGCCAGCAGGTTGGTCTGCTCGGCAATGCCGCTGATGGTCTTGACGATGGTGCCGATGACCTGGGACTGAGCGTTCAGCGCCTCGATGCCGTCGCCGGCCTGCTGCATGTGCTTGGCCAGGTCGCGCATCACATCCACGGCCTGGGTCACCACGGTGGTACCGCGCTGGGCGCTG
>Ga0157369_10001345_pt1 | contig 30363 bp, 26 predicted proteins | sample C25metaG_FD_113461 | JGI IMG/M metagenome (GOLD analysis project Ga0157369, IMG submission 113461) | Corn rhizosphere microbial communities from Kellogg Biological Station, Michigan, USA - C2-5 metaG | ecosystem: Host-associated > Plants > Roots > Rhizosphere > Soil | place: USA: Michigan... | reverse complement strand
GATACAGGGCGCGTTCTTCTTGCCCTGCTCGAACAGGTCGCGGACGCGGCTCGCGCCCACGCCCACGAACATCTCCACGAAGTCCGAACCGGAGATGGAGAAGAACGGGACGTTGGCTTCGCCGGCGACCGCGCGGGCCAGCAGCGTCTTGCCGGTGCCCGGAGGCCCGACGAGCAGCACGCCCTTGGGAATGCGTCCGCCGAGTTTCTGGAACTTCTGCGCTTCGCGCAGGAACTCGATGATCTCTTTCAGCTCTTCCTTGGCTTCATCCACGCCGGCCACGTCCTTGAACGTGACCTTCTTCTGCTGCATGGAGAGCAGGCGAGCGCGCGACTTGCCGAAGCTAAGGGCCTTGTTTCCACCGGTCTGCATCTGGCGGATCATGAAGAACCACAGGGCAGCGATGAAGATGAGCGGGGCGAGCGTTCCGATCCAGCTGGTCCAGCTTCCGCCGGTCACGTCCTTGAACGTGATGTTCACACCTTTGTCTTCCAGGGTCTTGATGTAGTCGGAGTACGTGGGCAGGACCTGGGTGTGGAAGGTGGTTTTGTCGTTGCGGAACTGGCCGCGGAGGTCCGCGCCCATGATGGTGACGGTCTGAACGTTGCCCTGGTTCACATTCGACATGAACTCAGAGAAGTTGATATCGCGTTCCTTGGCGCCGGCGCCCGACTTGGTCACGACCTGCCAGAGCAGGACGGCCGAAAGCAGGATCACCAGCCAGAACACGATGGTCTTGACGGTGGAATTCACTTATTGCTCCTCGAACCTAAAGCCTAAATCTAAAGACGATTGAGAGGCGCGCCGGGTAGCGCGCACCACACCCTTACCGGATTAGATGCCACCGGCCGGAAGGGGATCAATTTCTTTAGGATTTTACCGCGTTTTGGTTGCCCAGAACGGCTGCTGGAGCAGGAAAATTGCTGCCCAAAAGCCGGTGCGGGAAATAAGACATTTGTGGAGGAAGAGGTGGGTTAACCGCATATCCACCGACAGGCGGACATTTCCGCCCCCTTCCTGTAATTATGACGTCGCGCCGGGCGCCACCCCGATGGCGACCAACCGGACTTCCAGGTGGGCACCACAGAAAATGCAAGAGGTCTGTTTCGCGGGCGCATGCCCGTCGCAGGCATCGATGGGGAACGAATGCATGCAGCTCGTGCAGGTCAGCATGACGGGCGAATCGCCGGTCGGCGACCAGATGGTGCTGGGCTTATTGTCGACCGGAACGCGCGGCGCGGCCAGCAGGTCCCTGATCTTGCCGAGGAAGTCGGGAATCGAGTAGTTGCCCTTCTGAAAGAAAGCGTCGGCGATCGAACTGTTGACGTCGCTGATAAGGAACTCTCCCGAGATCACGATCGTGGGGAGTTGCGGGAAGCGCTCGCGCAGCACGGCCAGAAGCTCGAAACCGTTCATGTTCGGCATGCGCAAGTCGGTAATCACCAGATCCGGGAGGGCGTTCTGGATCCTGCGGAGCGCGTCGAATCCATGCTCGGCTGTTTCCACGGTGTAGCCGGCGTCCTCGAGCACGGCGCTGAGAACGACACGGATGCTGGGCTCGTCATCCACGAGCAAAATCTTGTTGGTCATGAATCCTTTAGCAACGTAACCGTAGGGAGGTTTTGTGCCGCTGATTTGAGGTTAACTAAGTTGTAACCCTAATCGACTGCCGGCGCAAGCAGCTGGATGAGCAAATTTCACCCTAACCCGCGGCTTAGGTGTCCGATGCAAAGAATGGAAGCCGCGTTTACCGCGCCTCTAGCTCAAAGACGGCGCGGGGCGCGGCCTCGGGACGGCGAGGAAGCCTTATTCATACCTCAGCGCCACCATGGGGTCGATGCGCGTTGCGCGGCGTGCTGGGATGTAGCTGGCCAGGGCGGTGACGCCTGCCAGCACCAGGGCTACGGCCACGAAGGTCAGGGGGTCGCCCGAACCGACGCCGTAGAGCAGCTTGCGCAGGGCGCGAGTGGCAAAGAATCCGCCGGCGGCGCCGATCACGATCCCCACCAGCGCCAACTGCATGGCTCCGCTCAACACCATCTTAAGGACAGTCCAGGCGTCGGCGCCGAGAGCCATGCGGACGCCGATGTCATGCGTCGCCTGGGTCACGGAGTAGGACACGACGCCGTAAATCCCCACCGCGGCCAACGCCAGCGCCAGTCCGGCGAAGACGCCGAGCAGCAGGCGCGTGAAGCGGCGCGCCGCGAGCGAGTCGGAGATGATCTCGTTGAAGGTCTCTTCGCCGTACATCACCATCTTGCCGTTGATGCCGGTGATCTTCTGCTTGAGAGCCGGCACGAGCGTGTGCGGGTCAGCGGCGGTGCGGACCATGAAGTCGCCGCCGGTGGAAGCCAGGTCCATGATGCTGTCGGGAAATTGGCGGTACGCGAAATACATCTGCGAGCGCACCTTGGAGGTGGCGTCGGTGTCGAGGCCCCAGTGCTTGATGTGGCCGACGATGCCGACGATCTCGCACTTCATCGGGATGAGTTCGATGTTGATGTGCTGGCCGATCGGATCCTGGTTGGGGAAAGCCTTGTGGGCGAACTCCTCGTCGATAGCGATAGCGCACGGCGCGTTCTCGTTGTCTTGCGGGCCAAGGAAGCGGCCGCGCAGCAGCGGAGTTCGCATGACGTTGATGTAGTCGGAATCGACGCCGTAGAAGAGCGCCAGATCCATCTGGCTCGGTTCGGGCTTGGGGCGTCCTTCCACCCAATAGGGCATCTCGGAATCGCCTTGCATGGGCGTGCCGCCGAAGTTCACGGTGACTGCCTGCACGCCGGGAACAGAGCGAATCTCGTCCATCGTGTGAGCGAAGCCGTTGCGCACCGCCAGCGGCGTGCCGTGCACGGCAGGCGATCCGGCGACACCGAAGTCGAGCACGTTGTTGGGATCGAAGCCGGGATTGATTTCCCACAGCCGCGACATGGTGCGGATCATCAGGCCGGCAGAGACCGTGAGCACCAGCGCGAGCGCAACTTCCGACACCACGAGCGCGCGCTGGAAGCGATGGCGCGCGGTGTTGCCGCGAGCCGCTTCTTTCAGCGTCTCGTTCAAGTCGGCGCGAGCGCTTTGCAGCGCGGGCGTGATGCCGAACAGCAGGCTGGCGAAAATCGAGATGAAGGCGGTGAAGGCCAGCACCGAGGCATCCAGATGAACCTCGGTAGCGCGGGGAAGTTGATTCGCGATACGGGCGATGAAGAGCGAGTCGAGCCCGGCGGCGATCGCCAGTCCCAGCGCGCCTCCGGCGATCGCAAGCACCATGCCTTCGGTGAGCAACTGCACTACGAGGCGGCTGCGCTTGGCGCCAAGAGCGCCGCGGATGGCGAACTCACGGCGGCGCCCGGCGGAACGCGCCAGCAACAGGTTGGCGACATTGGCGCAGGCGATCAGCAGAACGAATCCGACGGCGCCGAGCAGCGTCAGCAGCGGCGTCCGCACATCGCCGACCACGTCTTCGCTGAGTAGCACGGCGGAGATACCGCGGTCCTTATCGTCCTTGGGATACTCCTGCGCGAGTCCGGCGGCGATGCTGTCGAGCTCCGACTGCGCCTGCTTTTGCGTGACGCCGGGCTTCAGCAGTCCGACGACGCGCGCGCCCATACCGACGCCGCGGTTCCAGAAGAGCGGCTCAGCCCATTGGCCGGCGGGCGTGATGATCGAAGTGCGACGGAGAATCACGTCATCGCCGGGCACGACGCCGATCACGGTGTAAAGACGGTCATTGAGCGTGAGCGAGCGGCCGACCACGCCAGGATCGCCGCCGAAACGGGCTTTCCAGAACGTCGAAGTCAGGACAACAACCGGAGCTGCGCCCTTCTGGTCTTCTTCTGTCGTGAACACGCGGCCGACGATCGGACGAAGACCGAGCGCGGGAAAGGTCGCGGCTGAAAACATTTCGCCGCGCAGGCGTTCAGGGGTCGCCACGCCCGTAAGCGTGAAATTGTCGTTGCGGTAGAGACCGAGCTGCTCGAAGGAGCGGCTGCGTTTTTGCCAATCGAGGAAGTTGGGATAGGAAACCGACGCGTCCTTGAACTGCGGCATGCTGGTAGCGAGCCGAAGCAGCCGGTCGGGATTCGCGTAGGGCAGGGGACGAAGCAACACGCCGTTCACGATGCTGAACATGGCGGTGTTGGCGCCAATGCCCAGCGCCAGCGTGAGGACGGCGATCAGCGCGAATCCAGGGGACTTGCGAAGCGTGCGCAGTCCGTAACGCAGATCCTGAAGAATGGTTTCCATCGGCCCTCTCCTGATGAAGGGAGGTACGCAATGGAGTCAGCGTTGGTTCGTGGTTTTTCTAGGTGTTTTACATCTGCTGGAGGCCCGCCGCCCTCGGCGGGCTCAGGTTTCCGACTCGCGAATGCTCGTCTTCCGTAGGGTCGCTCGCCGCTTCTAGCGATTTGGAAGAAAGAATCGCGTGAGGGCGCCTCGCTATATTCAGGATTTCAGAAAAAGAGACACTACTTGGTCGCTGATGCCGTCTGCCCCGCGACGTGCGCGATGTAGGGAAGATTGCGCCCGAGTCCGCTCTTGGGCATGCCGAGGCCGTAGCCGAGCAGCGAGCCCTCTTCCACCATGAAGCCGAAGAAATCGGGCTGGAGAGGGACGCGGCGGTCCACCTGCTTTTCCAGCAGCGCGACCATCTTGACGCTCACGGCGCCGCGGCCAAACAGGTTGCGGATGAGGAACTCGGCGGTGATGCCGGTGGTGATCAGGCCTTCGATCAGCAGCACGTCCTGTCCGCGGACGTCGATTTCAGGGCTGAAGAAGATCTGCAGCAGCGACCCGGTGGTCGTCGGAGTCTCGTTGAAGCGCGGCTTGACGAAGCTGGCGATGACCGGCACGTCGAGGTGGCGAATGAGGTCGGCGGCGAACATGAAGCCGTCATCGAGCACGCACACCGTGTGCAGCGACTTGCCTTTGTACTGCTCGGAGATCTCGCGGCCGAGCTCGGCGACGCGCTTCGAGATCTTCTCTTCGTCGATCAGTACGTTGAGTTCCTGCGGAATGCCGGGGACCATTGTCATAAAGAAGTTGTCAGTTGCCAGTTGTCAGAAAAGCGAAACCGCTTTCGCCCTATGCTCTACCCAAGAACGGGACGACTAAATCGTTGTCTCAGAAATCACGACGACCTGGTCTGTGTTTCGCGCCGAGCGGCAGTGCGCGACCGCGAGCCCGCGAACCCAGACGATCTCGTCTCCGCTGACCGCGACCGGCCAAACTTGCCGTTGGCTTGCTGGAATCTTCTGCAAGAGTTCCTTCAGCTTGCGCGGCGACTTGCTGTGCAACGGCCGAAAACGGTCGCCCGCACGCCAGTTCCGGATATTCAACTCCGAGGCCAACGAGGCGGGGTCTAGAAACTGCTGGGGATTATACCCTTGCGCCGCCATCTGCACAGACAGCACCGAAGCTGTAATTCGGCGCTGCAACTCGTGGATACAGACCTCGCCTGGGACGGGAAGCCGGTACTCGTAAGCCGCCGGACGAGCCGGCTCGGCAGGAGCGGCTTCAAACCACAGTTCAGCGGCCGCAAAACGCGCGGCCTGACCGTTGGGAAGAGGAAGCGCGCGCTCGGCACGTCCGCCGCGACGGGCAAAGTCGAGCACCTGCTCGACGGGATCGAACCCTGCAGGTCGCCCGGCAAGGCGAACGAGGCGGCGCTGCACGGCCGGCGGCTGGCGCAGAAGCTCGGGAACCCGCAGACGTCCAGATGGGCTGAAGACCGTGGGAACGAGGCGGGCGAGCTCGGCGTCCCAGAATTCCTCTTCGGCGCGGGCGATCTCGGCGGTGGAAGCGAGCACCTCGACCAGCGACGGGTTGTAATCGCGCTCCAGCAGCGGCAGCAACTCGGCGCGAATGCGGTTGCGGGCGAAGCTGAGGTCGGAGTTGGAGGCGTCTTCGCGCCAGCTCTGGCCGAGGTCGCGGAGGTAGGACCGGAGATCGGCGCGGCGGGTGGAGAGAAGCGGGCGGATGATCGTCCCATTTGCGATTTGCGATTTGTGATTTGCGATTACCGCTGCGCGCGAGGGGAGAATCCCGGCCAGGCCACGAGATCCCGTGCCGCGCAGCAGGCGGAAAAGAACGGTTTCGGCCTGGTCGTCGGCGGTGTGTGCGGTGGCGACGCGGGTGACGAGACCTCCGCGCAGGAGACGGCCGAAAAAACGATAGCGGAGCTTTCGCCCCGCGGCTTCCAGCGAGAGCGAGCGCTTCTTCGCAAAGTTCGCCACGTCTTCCGACCCGCCGTGGAATTCGAGTTTGTACTCGGCGGCGAGAGAGGCGACGAAAGAAGCGTCCGCATCGGCCTCCGCGCCGCGCAGGTTGTGGTTCAGGTGGGCGACGGAGAGCACGATGCCCAGCTCGCGGCGAAGCTCGAGCAACAGGCGAAGCAGCGCCACCGAGTCAGCGCCTGCGGAGACGGCCACGCACACGCGGTCGCCGGCGCGGATCAGTTCGCGCGAGCCGATGTAGGAGAGGACGCGTTTGCGCAAGTCGCTTTTGTGCAGATCGTGTTTGTGCAGTTCGGGCACGGACAAATGGTATCGCCTAGTGGCGAGTGGTGAGTAGTAAGTAGTGACTTGGTGAGCTGTATTTCCTCACTACTCACTACTTACACTACTCACTACTCGCTACCGGCTACTCGCTACTCGTGAAATGCTGCCAACCGGCCGGCGTCACCAATTTGCGCTGGCCGTGGCTGTCGGTGAGGAAGATGCGATGCTTCGGGTCGCGGACGATCTCCCCGATCGACGTAATGCGCACGCCGCCGACGCTCTCGGGCACACGTGCCTTGGCCGGGGCGGTGAACAGCAGCTCGTAGTCCTCGCCGCCGTGCAGGGCGAAGTGCAGCGAGCTGCCCTGGAAGCTGACTTCGCGCGGGATGCTGTACTCGCGAACCAGCGCGCCGACGCCGCTTTCGCGGCAGATGTGGGTCAGGTCGGTGGAGAGGCCGTCGGAGATGTCGATGGCGGCGGTGGCCAGTCCGCGAAGGGCGCGTCCGATGGCGATTCGCGGCTGCGGCCAGAAGTGCGGCGCGGCTTGCTTCGACTTGGGCGAAACGGATTGGCCGTCGCGCAGGGCGTGCAACACCATCGCCGAGACGCCGAGCTGTCCGGTGACATAGAGAACGTCGCCGGGACGTGCGCCGGAGCGGAGCAGGGCCTTGCCTCGGGGCGCGCTGCCCAGGAGCATGATGTCGGCGCAAACTCCTCCGGGAGATTGGGCGAGGTCGCCGCCAGCCAGCACAACCTTATTCTTGACCGCCAGGTCAAGAAGTCCCCGAAGGAACGAATCCACCCACCGCTGGTCGATGTCGGCGGGCAGGGCGAGTGAGAGGAAGGCGGCAACCGGATCGCCTCCCATGGCGGCGATATCGCTCAGGCCGCGGGCGAGGCAGCGATGTCCCACCGATTCCGGCGGGTGCCAGTCCCGGCGGAAGTGCGTGCCCTCGAGACTGAAGTCGGTGGTGACCAGGGTTTCGTGTCCCGCGGGAAGCCGCAGGACGGCGCAGTCATCGCCGATGCCCACCCGGAGGGCGGGTGAGCGGCGGGCAAACCGCCGGATGCGCTCGATCAGGTTCAGCTCAGATAGGGGCAAGACGTCCCAAACTATAGCAGGGCTGGCACGTCCAATAAGGAGGAGAGATGCGTCCAAGAGCCGCGCCGGAAGCGGCACTGAGGCTGGTAACTCATTGAAAAATATCGGCGATACACAGTTAACCACTACGTCATAAGGGGAATGCCTGACATGACCTTTGGGCAGGGCCTACGTACTGGTTGACAGTGTCCGGACCCGGCGTGTAGCTTTTCATCTTCCTGTAATCCTCTGGCCGGGTGACGACGGTAACCGCCGTATACGTCAAAGGACCCAGGCGCGCCGATGTCCCAGGAGCGCCATTTAGTAATCGGAACCCGGCAATCGCGTAGACAAGTCGCCCTAGAAGACGAATGCGGAAACGCTATTACATTTTGTTTGTGGCACGCGGAGATGAGGGAGAGCTGCGGAAAATCCCCATCCCGGTCCACTACGTGTACGTCTTCCTGGTGGGAGCGCTGATTGGGATGTTCAGTATCACCGGCATGGCCGGGTCCTATACCCGCATGCTGATGAAAGTCGCCCGATTCAACCAGTTGCGGACCGAGAAGCAGGCGCTGCAAAAGCGCTACGCGACCATGGAGCAGCTGGCGCACGAAAAAGAAACCCAGGCGGCGGCTCTGAGCTCGCTGGCCGACGAAGTTTCCTCGCTGTACGGGCTGAAGAACGATCGTCCGCTGCCGAGCGAGGTCCCTGACGATCCGGATCTCCGGTACACCGAAGCGATCGACCGCCTGCACGCCCTGAAGCGCGTGGCGATGAGCGGCGCGGCGACGATGAACATCGGAATGGACCGCACCCGGACGGCAAGCTTGTCGGATTGGGTGAGGGCGTCGGCGGAACCGAGCCTGTGGCCGGTGGAAGGACGAATTACCAGTTCGTTCGCCGAACGCGTCGACCCGTTCATGGGTGAAGGCGCGTACCACCGCGGCGTCGACATTTCCACTACTTACGGACGCGCGGTGCTCGCACCGGCCGACGGTACCGTTGAGTTCGCCGACCGCATGAGCGGATACGGCATGCTGGTGATCGTCGATCACGCCAACGGATTCAGCACACGGTACGGCCACTTGTCGGGATTCGCCGTCATCCCCGGACAGCGTATCCGACGCGGTGACATCATCGGATACGTCGGGCTCAGCGGCCGCAGCACCGGACCCCACCTGCACTACGAAGTTCGAATCAACGACAATCCCGTGAATCCGTACAACTACCTGCGCAAATCGGTGACGCAGATGCGCGCCTTCACCAACGGCACGGACGACTAGATCGCTATACGCTTTACGCCATACGCTCTACGCCCATTCGGCGCGGAGCGTTTCGTTTTTGAGCGCAAAGCGTATAGCGTATTGCGTACTGCGATGTCTTTCGATCACCTCAAACACGGGAAGTACATCTCGCTGGTCACCTTCCGCAAAGACGGAACAGCGGTGGCGACGCCCGTGTGGTTTGCTGAGCGCGAGGGAAAGCTCTACGTCAAGACGCGCGCCGACGCCGGCAAGGTAAAGCGCGTGCGCCGGAATGCCGAGGTTCGCGTGGCGCCATGCACATTTCGCGGAAGCGTTACCGGCCCGGCCGTCGCGGCGAAGGCACGCGTCCTGCCGGAGAGCGAAGCCACCATGGCTCGCGCTCTTCTCGGCAGGAAGTACCTGTTTGCGCGCCTGTCGTTGTTCGAAGGACGGAACGTTTACCTCGAGATCGCGCCGGCGTAATCCCTACTGTGGCTGCTTCGCAGGCGCGTGATGCGCACCGCGGCGACCCTTGTGCGCTCCGGTGGATTCATGGGCGGGCGACGGCTTAGGGATCGCGGTCACGTCGGAAGCGGGCAACTGTCCTGTCGGCGCGCCCGTCTGCACGCCGTTGGAGTCGCCTTGCGCGGCCGCCGGCGGCTGTCCAACGAACCCCACGTGCGCGATCTCGATCGCAGGCAGTTCGTGGTTCCACGTGCTGGGGATGTTGTCGAACGCGAGCCGGAATTCCTTGCTGCTGTCGGGGCTCAGCGGATCTTCAGCGAACGACACCGCAACCGTGTCCCCGGTTTTCTTAGGCAGCGACTGCATCGGGACCGTGTCCTGGTGAATGACGTTGCCGTCCTTGCCATAGAAGCGCGCCACCACGGTCACATCGTTGATCTTCTTCGGGCTGGCGTTCGAGACCGTTCCCTGGATATACAAGTTTCCTTCGACGGGGCTGGGCTGCATCTTTACGCCGCTGATCTGGATGGCCTTGCCGAAGGGTTGCGTGGGCACTTCCGCCGCTGTTGGGTTCGGACCGCGCTTGGGCATGCGCGGGAGATAGAAGATGAATGCCGCCAGTATGAGCGCCGCGACCACTACCGCAATCAGCGGCCAGGGAACATTGCTCTGTGGACGTTGCGGAAATTGCGGATTCGGACTCGACATGGTTTCCCCCCAGAATGGCGATGGCGCTGGATCGGGCCGTGCTTCCCGGCACAAGCCCTGTCTTGTTGTGATGTCGGCAGCAGCGGCCGAGGTTTCCACACGACGCCGCCAAACCGCGTCGAAGTGGGACAAAGCATTTCCTTTCGTGACAATCACTTGTGAGACGTTTGCCGCGCACCGCCGCCGTCCGGGCCTAATCTGCTTGACACCCTCTCCCGCCGCGCCCATGCTGGACTGACTCTTCCACACAACCGGGCCCCTTCCTTAGGCAGCACCACTCGATCGGAGAATTCATGAATTTGCGTCTGCGTATTTGCGCAGTGACATGCGCCGTCTTTGTCCTTTCCTGCGTTGTATTTGCCGCCGGCACAGACCACCCAACCCTGTACATGGCCCGGTACAACGGCTCAGTCTCGGTCAACGGAATTCCCCAAAATGCCGGATCCGGTGTGTTGTCTGCCGGCGACGTTCTGCAACTGGGCAGCGCCAGCAGCGCGACCATCACGTTTGGTCCTGGCGAGATGGTGGTTGTCGATCAGAACAGCACGCTTCGCCTGCGCTCCGGAGAGCGCGGAGCTCGAGTGGAATTGCAGCGTGGCCGTCTTGAGGTCAGCGGTTCGCAGAGCCGCCTTCAGGACGTCCGGCTGGCGGGACGATCGATTTCCGTCCAGGGCCAGTCCAAGTCGCAGTACATGGTCAGCCGCCTGGCACAGGGCGACTTCGTTTATGCGAAGTTAGGCCGCGTCTCGATGCGCGAAGAACTCCTCGGCATCACGACAGAAGTTCCTGAAGGACGCGTCGGCATGGCTGGCGAGCCCGGCGGCGGAACACCGCAGCAGAGCGGCGCCGATCACGCGGGCAAGGTGGGCGCATCGGTGCCCAGCGGCTACATCATGCGAGCCAACCAGAAGGCGACCAACAATGCCGGCGACGAAGTCCGCTGGAACGACGAGATGGTCACCGAGGCCAAGGGGCGCACCCGCGTCACGTTGGACGATGGCTCGATCCTGAGCGTCGGGTCCAACAGCCACATGAAGGTCTTGCAGCACGATGCCACCGCGCAACAGACGCAGCTCGAGCTCACCGTGGGCAAAATGCGCGTGCAAGCCGAAAAATTGACCAAGCCGGGAGCCAGCTTCACCGTGAAGACGCCGACAGCAGTCGCCGGCGTGATCGGCACCGACTTTTTCATCGAGTACGACGCCCAGAAGAAGCGCACCAAGGTCACGGTGCTGGAAGGCATCGTGAAGCTGACGCCCATCGCGGCGGCTGTCGCCGTATCGGTGCTGGCAGGCCAGACCTCGGCGGTAGCCGGAAGCTCCGCGACGACGCCTGTGGCAGCCAGTGCCGGCGAAATCAACTCGGCGACCTCGTCCACCGCGACGTCCTCATCCGCGGCAGCGGCGGCAGGCGCCTCGACCGTCGTGGTGACCACCGCAGCAGTTGTGCCGGCGGCCGCCAGTGCCATCATCGTGACCGCGGCGAACCGGGGATCAAGCTCGCCGCACACGCCGTAAACCTTGCGATCACGAAAAACCCGCCTGTCGACAGGCGGGTTTTTTATTGAGTGGTTGTCGTTAGTTGCGAGTAGTCCGTCTCGCTGAGAGGTTCTTACTAGCCACTAGCCACTGACCACTAGCCACTGCTTCACTCTCCCGCCACCGTCATTCCGTCGATGCGGATGGTGGGACAGGCGACGGAGCCGCGGAACTCCAGGTCGGAGCCGATGGCGGTGACGTTGCGCCACATGTCCTGAAAATTTCCGGCCACGGTGATTTCGTCCACCGGGTACGTCAGTTCGCCCTTGGAGATCCAGATGCCGGTAGCGCCGCGGGAGAAGTCGCCCGTCACCAGGTTCATGCCCGAGCCGAGGAAGTCGATGACGTAGAGCCCTCCGTCGATGTCACGAATGATGTCTTGCGGCGAGCGCTCGCCCGGCTGGAGGAAGAAGTTCCCGCAGCCGATACCGGGATTGCCGGTGACGCCCCGCGACGCGTTCCCGGTGGTCTTCAATCCGAGTTTGCGCGCGGCGTACGTGTTCAGCAGGTAGGACTTGAGAACGCCCTTCTCCACGACTACGGTGCGACGCGAGGCCACGCCTTCGCCGTCGAATGGCGAGGTGCCGAAGCCGCCGGTCATGGTGCCGTCGTCGATCATGGTGATGTTCTCGCCCGCCACCTGCTCGCCCAGCTTTCCGGCGAGGAATGACGCGCTGCGGTAAATGGCGCCTCCGTTCACCGCGTCGATCATGTGGTCGAGTAGCGCCTGCGCGGTGATGGGATCGAAGACGATCGGCACGCGTGCCGTCTTGATCTTGCGCGCGCCAAGCCGGCGCAGCGTGCGCTGGGCGGCAACCCGGCCCACCGCTTCCGGCGATTCCAGCTTGCTGAACGAGCGCGAGACCGAATCCCAGTAGTCGCGCTGCATGGCTCCGTCCTCGCCCGTGGCCACCGGGATGGAAACCACCGAGCAGAACGAGCGGCGATACTCGCCGACGAAGCCGTGTGAGTTGGCCAGCACCATGTGTCCGGTAGTGGCGCCGAAGCCCGCGCCGTCGGAGCCAGTGATTCTCGGGTCGGCGCTCATCGAGGCTTTCTCGGCGCGGCGTGCCCACTCGATGCGCTCCTGCGGAGGCAGCGAGTAAACGTCTTCGTGGTAGAGATCGAGATCGCCGGAAAGCTGTCCGAGTTCGCTCGGCTCCGGCATCCCCGCGTTGGGATCTTCCGAGGTGACCTTGGCTAGCTCGAGCGCGCCATCGAGCATCTGCTGGAGACCTTGCGGGCTGAAGTCCGTGCTGTACGTCGACCCGACTCGCTTGCCGCGAAACACGCGCACGCCCACCGCGCGCGAACCCGCTTCTTTCAGCGTTTCCACGTCACCCAGCCGCACGCTGGTAGAGAACTCGTTGCCCTCGCGCACGATCGCGTCAGCTGCGGTCGCGCCGCCGGCCATGGCGCGAGAAACGATATCTACTGCAATGTCCTTGAGTTCAGTCATGAAGTCGATTTGTGATTCGCGATTGATGATTTGCGATTGAAATGCGACGTCGGGGTCCATCGCAAATCACAAATCACCAATCGCAAATCCGCGAAACACTTTTATCCGCCAGTTCCACCAACGGTGATCCGGTCCACTTTCAGCGTGGGAATTCCGACGCCGACCGGCACCGACTGGCCTTCTTTTCCGCAGGTGCCGACGCCTTCGTCGAGCTGGAGATCATTTCCGACCATCGAGACGCGCGTGAGCACATCGGGACCGTTGCCGATCAGCGTTGCGTTCTTCACCGGCGCCGTGACCTTGCCGTCTTCAATCAGGTACGCCTCGGAGGCGGAGAAAACGAATTTGCCGCTGGTGATATCCACTTGGCCACTGCCGAAGTTCACCGCATACAGGCCGCGCTTGACGGAACGAATGATGTCTTCCGGCGCGTCTTCGCCGGCCAGCATGTAAGTGTTGGTCATCCGCGGGATGGGAATGTGCTCGTACGACTCGCGACGCCCGTTGCCGGTGTCGGGCATGCCCATCAGGCGCGCGCTCAGCTTGTCGCTCATGTAGCCCTTGAGAATGCCGCGCTCGATCAGCACGGTGTTCTGCGTGGGCGAGCCTTCATCGGTGATGTTGAGCGAGCCGCGGCGCGACGGCAGCGTGCCGTTGTCCACCACCGTGCACTTCGGACTGGCCACGCGCTGCCCGAGAAGGCCGGTGAAAGCAGAAGTTTTCTTGCGGTTGGCGTCGGCTTCCAGGCCGTGGCCGATGGCTTCGTGCAGCAGGATGCCGGGCCAGCCGGGACCGAGCACCACTTCCATCTCGCCGGCCGGAGCCGGGACCGCGTCGAGTTGAATGATGGCCTGACGCGCGGCTTCCTTCGCGTAGTGTTCCGGCGTGCGCTCGTTGAGGAAGTAGTCGATGCCCACGCGTCCGCCGCCGCCGGCCGATCCGCGCGAGGAGTTCCCATTCTGCTTGGCGATGCAGAACACGCTCATGCGCGAGAGCGGCTGCAGGTCTTCGGCGATTGTGCCGTCGGAGCCGACCACCAGGATGCGGCGGATCTCGTCGGCGTAGGAGGCGCGCACCTGGAAGATCCGTGGGTCGTATTCGCGACCGGCGCGATCGGCGCGGAACACCAGGTCAAGCTTGGGTTGAATCTCGGCGGCGCTCGCGGAAACCGGTACCGGATAAAGACTCGTGTGGGGCTGCTCGCTAAGGCTGACAACCGGCGATTTTGCCGGGCCGCTCGCAATCAGCGCCGCGGTGCGGGCGGCGCGAAGGATCTTTTCGGGCGCAAGGTCGTCGGTATGCGCATAACCGGTGCGCTCGCCCGAAATCACGCGCACCCCGCATCCCGCCGAGATGCCCTGCGTCGCCGACTTCACCATCGACTCGTCGATTGAGAGGCCGGTAGACGTCAGGTGCTCGAAATAGAGGTCGGCGTAATCGCCGCCCGCCGAAAGCGCGGCGGAGAGATAGCGCTGCAAGTCGGGTTCGGTGAGTCCGTAACGCTCGAAGAAAAATCGCTTGTCCATGATCTACCGATTGGATGCCGCGCGCAGCAGGAACGGCTCAGCTGGCCCAAACCATCATTATCGCACCCGGGTGTTGGTTCCCCGTGTGAAGCTGGCTTCGCACACACGGACGACCCGCACGACCAGTCCAGTCCGTAGGACGATTGACTGGTGCCCAGCGCTTTAGCGCTGGGTACGCATGCAGAAACTCGTCGAGTCCGGCAGGACGACTGAGTTCTTCCTCGTCACAGACGCGCCACGCGAGCGGCGCTACAATCCGCGCCGAATGACGGTTGAGGCGCCAATCGATCCGCAGGCAGTCGCCCACACGCTGGAAGACTTCCTCGCCGGAGCGCGCGACGCGGTCGTCATCGAAGATGACATCGCCGTCTTCGACTTGCGGTCGATGCGCTATTCGGTGACCGACTCGCACGGCAAATGCCTGTTGCACCTGTGGTCGCCGGAACGGAACATCGTCCGCCGCGTGCTCGATGTCGAACAGCACGGCGAGGTGTTGAGAATCAGCGCCCAGCGCTTCGGGCAGTCGAAGCCCTCCCACATCGAATTCGTGCTGGAACGTGACCGTCGCACGCCGACGGCGCGCAAAAGCGGACGCGCTCAGTACCAGCGGCGATTGCAGGCGGCGCTGGAGCGCGAGTTTCCCGGATGGAGGCTCGACCGCATGTCGAGCGCCATGGACCTGGAGCGCTCGTTCGGGCCGGTGCACGCGCGCGGGCTGCTGCGGCGCGGATCGAGCGCGTTCGCGCTGCTTGGCACAAACAGTGCCGAGTCGCAGGCGGCGGTGGACGACAGCGTGGCCGCCGGATTGTTGTGGTTGCAGGTTTGCCGCGAGCAGTTCGCCGCGCGCGGACACGTGGAAGGTCTGAAACTCTTCTGCCCGCCCAGGCGATGGGCCATGGCCGCCTCGAGGCTGGCTGCGCTCGATGCCGAAGCCGCGAAGTGGCAGCTCTACGCGCTCGACGAACGCGATGGGCAGATCACATCAATCGACCTCGCCGACTCGGGAAACGTGGAGACGCGGCTGGTGCGATGTCCGGACGACGACCGCGCGCGCGAGCGCTTCGCGGAGTCGATCGCGCGTGTGCGCGGTATTGTGCCGGATGCCGAAATCTCCGTGCTCAGCGCCGGCGAGATCGGCTTCCGCTGTCATGGCTTGGAGTTTGCGCGGGCGCGCATGGCGCCGCATGAGCCCGAGTTCCGGCTGAGCGAAGAGGTTTGCTTCGGATTGGGCGCGGCGGAAACCGTGCTCGACGGCGATTCCGCGCCGCGCTTCGCGTCGTTCGCGCGAAGGCTATTCGCCACGCGACGCGCCGGCGGCGATCGCAATCATCCTTTATTCCGCACCGCGCCGGAGCGATGGCTGGAGTCGCTGGTGTGCCGCGACGTTCAGGTCATCGATCATGACCTTGATCCTGGCTGCGTGTACTCGCAGGTGCCGGCGTTCTCGGCGAGCGATCGCGCCGTCATCGACGTGCTGGCGATCACGCGCGGCGGGCGCCTTGCCGTGATCGAGCTGAAGGCCGAAGAGGACCTGCATCTTCCGGTGCAGGGACTGGATTACTGGTCGCGCGTGCGCTGGCACCAGGCGCGCGGCGAGTTCCAGCGTTACGGATACTTCGCCGGACGCGAATTATCCACCGAACCGCCGCTGCTCTACCTGGTCGCGCCCGCGCTGCACTTGCATCCGACGACCGACACGCTCTTGCGATATGTGGCTCCAGAGGTCGACGTGTGCGTCATCGGCGTGGACGAGCGCTGGCGCGACGGCGTCCGCGTCGTCTTCAAGAAGCATCGTCCCGCTCGGCCGCTTTGCCGCGGTTGACCCAGTAGTCGCGCGTGGTTTCGTTGAGCTCCCCTTCGGGCTTATCACCGCGGAAGACGCGCGAAATGCCGCGCACGATGCGGCGCATCGGCAGCTCACCTTTTTCATCCGCCAAAAACAATTCGCCGGTCTTGCTAGTGCGGAAGTACCAGCGCTTGAGGATGGCAAGATGCTCCGCCAGTTCCGTGGCGGAAATTTTCGGCAGCGGCGGCGCGGCGGCGAGGGCCTCTTCTATCCGCGATTCCATGGAGCGCGGCTTGTGGTGTCCCGACTTGTCTTTTTCGTCGGTGGGCGCGACGGCGAGGGCCTCTTCTATCCGCGATTCCATGGAGCGCGGCTTGTGGTGTCCCGACTTGTCTTTTTCGTCGGTGGGCGCGACGGCGGTGGCGCCTACGGCGAAGGGAATCGGATCCGAGATTTGAGAATGTTCCACGTGGAACAAATTGACGTGTTCCGAAATGGGAGAGGGTTGGACCATCAGACCACGTAACTGGTCGAGGCGGCGGACTATGTCGGGACGCTGCTGCGCGGCGGAGGCGAGCTTCTCGACGCGCGCGTGCATGGCGGCGGCGTGCTCGAATTCCAGGTTGGCGCTGGCCCGGTCGCGCTCGGCGCTGAGTTCGCGCTTGAGCGTTTCGCCGGCGGAATCGAGATAACGCTGCACGCGAATGACCTCGGAGCGATAGTCGTCGTCGGTGCAGCCCTTAAAGCAGGGCGCGAGGCACATCTTCATCTCGGAATAAATGCAGCCGGGATACGCTGGGTCGGGGTTGAGGTCGAAGTCGCAACGGCGCATCTTGAAGAAGTCGAGCGAGTCGTTGAGATATTTCTCCGCCGCGGCGCGCGAAGGGAACGGCCCGTAATAAAGGTTGGGGCCGCCGAGGCGCCCGATCTTGGTCGTGATGTGCGCGCGGGGGTAGGGATTGTCGAAGACGAACTTGATCAGCGGCGCCGGTCGCAGGCGCAAGCGGTCACGATACGTGTCCGGGAAGGTGCGGCGCTGGAGCTTATATAGAAGAAGTCCGGATTCGAAGTCGGAGCCGGTGAGCGAGTACTCGATGCGGGCGACGCGGTCGCGCAGGCTGAGCTTGCGGCTGAGTCCGTCGACGGCGCCGAGCAGGCGAATGAGGCGGCGACGCAGATTCGCGGTCTTGGAAACGTACGGCTCTCCCGATGGGCCCGACAGCAAGAAGACCGCGGGCGCGGCCGGCGCGGCGGCGAAGATTTCGCGGTCGCGGTCGGGCGCGAAGTCGAGGGCGGTGGAGAGCATCGGGAAGAGATTAACGCAATTGCCGCGCTCGGGTCGCTCCGCGAGTCAGGGCTGAAGCCCTACCCCGATGCTCAACCGTCCTGCCGGACTGGAATCCCTTCCTGCAACGCTACCCAGCGCTTAAGCGCTGGGCTACATTCAATCGCCCTTCGGGCTGCTTCGCGGATCAGTCAACGGAAACTGGTGGAGCGGACGCTTATCGTCCCGGGAAGCTGGCGGAGCGAACGGTTTGCCGGAAGTCTTTTCCTTCCAATTGGACGATGCGGCACATCTCGTGGAGGCGGGAACGCATGCGCTCGCCGATGCGGTCGCCGAGCGTCTCTTCGCGGTTGGCATGCTTCGCCGAATCGGCGGCGGAAAGGGTTGCGCGCGGACCGTTCAACCCGCCGGGCGGCAGGTCTTTGTAGTTCGTCGTGATGATGGTCGTGCGTTTTTCGTTATAGCGCGTGTTGAGGATGAGGCTGACGGTATCCCATACCCATTCGGTGGGTTTAACAGCGCCGAGTTCGTCGAGCACGAGGACGTCGGTCTCGAAGACTGGCCGCAGGACTTCCATCTCCGTCGTCTGGACGGATTCGTTGTAGGAGTTCTGGATCTGCTTCAGCAGCTCGCGGTAGTCGTAGAAGAGCGAGGCGATGCCGCGGGTCTGAATCAGTTCCTTGAGAACCGCAACGGCGAGGTGCGTTTTACCGACGCCGATGGGGCCGACGAGGAGCAGGCCGTTATTGAGCTGGGTGACGTCGAACTCGCGAACGAAGGTCTGGCAGGTGATCTTGCCCGCCGACAAAGAATCGTTCACGGTGTCGAAGTTCTCGAAGTCGCAGTGCTCATAGCGCGCCGGGATGCGGGCGGCGCGGAGCAAACGGTCGGAGCGCGCGGCAATGATGCAGTCGCAGCGGGTCACGCGATTATCGGCGGTGGGCTTCATGCCGGTGCCGCCGCAGATGGGACAAACTGCCGAAGTCGTTTGAGTGGTTGCCATTCGATTGCAGGACTGCCGAACTGCGGGACTGCGGAATTGAAAAGCAGCCCACCATGAGTATGCGTCTTTTTTGTGCCGGACGGGAATAGCGGAATCAGTCCGCGGTTGTGCAGAACGAGGAAGAACTGTGGATTAACGAGGAAAACGCCGGAATTGCCATAATCGCCGTGATCGCCGGAATCGACTACGGCGTCGGAAGTCGGCGATCCGCTTCGGGCACTGCAACTTCCGTCTTGCGCACATGGACGCCGAGCCAGAGGAGCCCGGCGACGACGGAGAGCGTGGCGGCGAGGCCGAGGGCGGGTCCCCAGCCGAGGCGTTCGGCTATCCAGGGGGTGAAGATGGGCGAGATCATGCCGCCGAGGTTCGATCCGAAGTTCATGATGCCGCCGGCAAGGCCTCCGCGGCCCTGCGCGAGGTGGTTGACGGTGGCCCAATACGGCCCTTCGGTGGAGAGCACCAGCACGGTGCAGATCGAGAGGCAGGCGACAGACAGCGTGGCGTTCGGCGTGAACGCGCTCAGCATGAGGAAGCCGCCGGCGAGCGTGAGCGCGGCGAGGGGAAGGGAGCGGCGTCCCCAGGTGGGTCCGAAGCGCTGGACAGCGGCGTCCGACAGAACGCCGCCAAGCGGGATAGCGAAGATGGTGGCGATCATCGGCAGCGCGGTGAAGAGTGCAGCGCCCGGCAGCGAGAAGTGGCGCACCTCGCGCAGATAAAGGAACGACCAGAAAATGAAGATGTATCCAACGTATCCCTGGAGGAAGTAGCTGGCACAGACGATGCGGAAGGCGAGTCCCTTGAGGGGCGAAACGTCATTGGTACGCCGTTCCTCCTGCTTGCGGTTGGCGATGCGCATGGCCAAGCGGTAGTTGCGGTTCTCGACCGCGGCCATCATGTCGAGCGCATCGAGCCGGGGATCGTGTTTCTTTGGCGCAGACGGCGGAGGAACACGCGCTCCGGCCGGGGCAAGCCATCCCCAGAGCGCGGCTGCGGCGGCGGTGATGAGCGCGACCACAAGCAGTGCGACTCGCCAAGAAACGTGTTCCGAGATCGGTCCGATGAGCAGCGGGGTGACGGCGGATCCGATCCCGATGCTCGCCAACACAACTCCATTGGCGCGGGCCTGGTGCTGCGGCGCGACCGCAGCGGCCACCGCGCGGGCCGAGGCCGGATACGTGGGCGCGGCGACCACGCCGAGGATCACGCGGATGACCACCAGCAGCGCGATCACGGCCGTAGCGGAGCTGCCGCGAACGGCGGCAGTGGCCAGCATCAACACCGTCCACCCGAGCGCGAGGGCGAGGAAGAGCCGGTGCGCGCTGATGCGGTCAGAGAGCCATCCCGACGGCACCTGGCAAACGGTGTAGCCGACGAGAAACGCGCTGAAGACCACGCCCAGGCGCGTGAGGCTGACGCCGAACTCGGCGATCAACTGCGGCGCAATCACGGTGACGCAGGTCCGCGCGATATAGCCGGAGGAGGCGACCAGCAACAGCAACAAGACGAGGCGCGCGCTCGAGCCCGGAGTGGAAGATTGCGTGGACGGCGGGTTGGGAGCGATGCGCGTGGTGGTCATTTCGCCGCTCCGGCGATCGGCTTCCAGAAGATGAGTTCACTGTGCCCGGGGACGATGTAGTCCTTGAGTTCGCCGGTGATGGTGAATCCCTGGCGCAGATAGAACTTCTGCGCGCGCTGGTTGAACGACGAGCAGAGCAGAAAGAGAAACCGGCGTCCGGCGAAGTGGCGCTCGGCAAACTCGAGCAGGGCGGCGCCGACGCCGCGGCTGCGCGCCTCGGGCGCAAGACAGAAGCTGGCGACGTACGGCGATCCGGCGAAACCGTTGGGCGCGAGCAGAATGAATCCGAGGCGCTGGTTGCCTTCGCGCGCCATCCAGAGTTCGCGTCCGGGAGCGTGCACGCGATCCAGACACAACGCCAGATCAGCGCGCAGGGTGATCCACGGATCGGTGGACGCCATCAAGCGGGCGGACCACTCGAAATCCTCCGGCTCAGCCGGGGCGATCTGCAGATTCTGTGACATGGAGTGAATCTGCATTCCAGCACCTTTCACGGTGAGTTGCAATTGCAGGAATAGAGATTGAGGTAACCGAGGTAAGGTGACTGCAGAAATCGTTCACTGCGGAGGCGCGGAGAAGACAATTCAAAGTTCAAAAACCAAAATTCAAAATGAAGGCCGAAGAGCATCGGCATAGGGATCGGGCGTGAAGCATTTCCGTCAGCTGACGTGGTGTCCTGCGCTACGTAGCGTGGCAATCGCGGCGTCCAGAGATTGGTCGCGGACGAGGACATAATCCGTGTCAAAAGTCGAAATGGCGAAGATGCTGACACGCGCGTCGGCGAGGGGCTGTAGGACCGAGGCGAGGACGCCGGTGAGCGCGAAGTCGAATGGGCCTTCGAGCTTGAGCGCGCGCCAGCCGCGCTCAGAGCGGATGTCATTGGGCGTGACGGTTTCGGGCGCGACGATCGAAAGCTCGTCGGCCGTGCGGGTGATGGAGAAGATCGGCGCGGTCGTTGCCCAGGCAGGGATGGGGGCGTCGGCGGCGAGTTTCGAGATCGCGAACGAGTCGGAGAGGAGAGAGAGTTGCAGGTGCATGAGGTAGTGAAGCGATGGCAAATGGCAAATGTCAAATGGCAAAGCGGGCAGAGGGCAGGGGACAGAGGGCAAGGCAGAAAAACAAAAACGTAGCGAACCGCGGATTTACGCGGATCAACACGGATCTTCAAAGAGCTGTGAACATTCGGAGGAAAAGCGTCGAAGCATCAACCCGATGCGAATGGGGTAGGGATCCTTCGGCCAAAAGAGGGCCTCAGGATGACAGGCTCAAAAGAAGATCCGTATTGATACGCGTAAATCCGCGGTAAAGAAGTGGTTTCCCTTCTCGTCAGCCTTCTGTCGTTCCAATTCGCGGTTGTTTTCCCTGTCCTCTGCCCGCTGTCCTCTGGCCTGCTTTTCTGCATCCAACCACGCGGACGATTGCGCGCCCATGCCGGAACGATATCTCTGTATTCATGCACACTTCTATCAGCCGCCGCGGGAGAACCCGTGGCTGGAAGCGGTTGAGCTGCAGGACTCGGCGTATCCGTATCACGACTGGAACGAGCGGATCACGGCGGAGTGCTACGCGCCGAACTCGGCGGCCCGCATCCTGAGCGGCGACCGCATTGTCGACATCGTCAGCAACTATTCCAAGATCAGCTTCAACTTCGGGCCAACGCTGCTGTCGTGGATGGAGGAGAACGCGCCGTCGTTTTACGCGGCGATCCTCGAAGCCGATCGCGCCAGCGCCGAGCGCTTTGGCGGACACGGGTCGGCGATCGCGCAGGTTTACAACCACATGATCCTGCCGCTGGCGACGCGGGCCGACAAAGAGACGCAGGTGGCGTGGGGTATTCGCGACTTCGAGCATCGCTTCGGGCGCAAGCCGGAAGGCATGTGGCTGGCGGAAACCGCAGTGGACGTCGAGACGCTGGAGGTGCTGGCGGAGGCGGGCATCCGGTTCACGGTGCTGGCGCCGCACCAGGCCGGACGCGTGCGGGCGATGAATGCCGAGCAGTGGGACGACGTGGGCGGCGCGCGCATCGATCCGACGATGGCGTATGTGCAGCGTCTGCCGTCGGGGCGGGAGATCAACCTCTTCTTTTATGACGGGCCGATCTCGCGCGCGGTGGCGTTCGAAGGCCTGCTGAGCAACGGCCTGACCTTCGCGGAGCGGCTGATGACAGGCTTTTCCGGCGAGCGCGATCGCGCGCAGTTGATGCACATTGCGACCGACGGGGAGACCTACGGACATCACCATAAGTACGGCGACATGGCGCTGGCGTATGCGCTGCACCACATCGAGAGCAACAACCTGGCCCGGCTGACGAACTACGGCGAGTTCCTGGAAAAGTTTCCGCCGACGCATGAAGTGGAGATCATCGAGAACACGTCGTGGAGCTGCGCGCACGGCGTGGAGCGCTGGCGCTCGGACTGCGGCTGTAATTCCGGCGGGCACGCAGGATGGAACCAGCAGTGGCGCGCGCCGTTGCGCGCGGCGCTCGACTGGCTGCGAGACACGCTTGCGCCGAAGTACGACGAGGCGGCCGGCGAGTTGCTGCTCGATCCGGCGCGGACGCGCAAGGACTACATCGACGTGGTGCTGGACCGGTCGCCGGAAAACGTGTCCGCATTTTTCGCGCGGCATGCGCGACACGCGTTGTCGGCGGAAGAGCGCATTCGCGCGTTGCGGCTGCTGGAGATGCAGCGCCACGCCATGCTCATGTACACGAGCTGCGGATGGTTCTTCGACGAGCTGTCGGGCATCGAGACGGTGCAGGTCATCTTCTATGCCGGGCGCGCCATCCAGATTGCGCAGCGTCTGTTCGGAGATCACCTGGAAGAGCAGTTCCTGGAGCGGCTCGCGGAGGCGAAGAGCAACCTGCCGGAAAACGGCGACGCGCGCCAGATCTACGAGCGGTGGGTGAAGCCGGCGGCGGTGAACCTGCTGAAGGTGGGAGCGCACTACGCCATCAGCCTGCTGTTCAGCGGGCATCCGGAGGAGACGCCGACGTATTGCTACTCGGTAGCGCGCATGGATTTCCGGCGGCTCGAGTCGGGACGCGCGCGACTGGCGGTGGGACGCGTGCTGATTACGTCGCGCATCACGGAAGACACGCAGTTCCTGACCTTCGGCGCGCTGCACCTCGGCGACAACAACGTGGCCGTGGGCGTGCGTCCGGCGGGCGATGACGAGGCCTACCAGAAATTCGCGCGCGAGGCGCGAGAGGTGTTCGGGCGCGCCGACCTGGCGGGAACCATGCGGCTGCTCGACCGTCATTTCCCCGGGCAGACGTATTCGCTGAAGTCCCTGTTCCGCGACGAGCAGCGGCGGATCGTCGACATCATCCTGCAATCGGTGCTGCACGAGGCGGAAGGCGCATACCGCCAGATCTACGAGATGCACGCGCCGCTGATGCGCTTCCTGAACGACCTGTCACTGCCGATGCCAAAGGTGCTGACGATGAGCGCGGAGTTCGTGGCGAACGCGGCGCTGCGCAGGCAGTTCAGCAGTCCTGATCCCGACCTGGATCGCATTCGCGCGGTGCTCGACGCGGCGCGAGCGGACCGCATCGCGCTCGACGGCCCGGGCCTGGGCTACGCGTTCAAGAAGAACCTCGACCGGCTCTTCGCCGCCCTGCTCGAAGCGCCGACCGACCTTGGCCTGCTCAACCGGATCGATACGCTCGTGGCCATGGCGCGCTCCCTGCCGTTCGAAGTGAGCTTGTGGCGGGTGCAGAACATGTTTCACCAGCTGCTGCGGAACGTGTATCCGGCGATGCGCGAGATGCAGGAAGAAGAGGCGCAGGCGTGGCGAACGAAGTTCGAGCAGCTGGGCGAAAGGCTGTCGTTCCAGATGGCGGCAACGGAAAACTCACAGCCCGCAGCGGCGGCCTGAAGAATGGCAAATGGCAAATGGCAAAAGGTGCCAGCCTGACCGCCAGGTTTGCCATTTGACATTTGCCATCCGCCATCCGCGAACGGACTCGTTAAGGGCATCCGGCCCGCATGCACCATTCCTAGTGCTACACAAAATCCGCCCGAAAAGCCGCTTCCAGCTTGACATTGCGACGGGCGGGTAGCTTAATAGCACGCCAGCGGTCAGCATTCGGGCGCGCAACGCGCACGAAGAGCCTGACCGGACGAGGAGAAAGGCATGAATAAAGCGGATCTGATCGATCGGATCGCATCGGAGGCGGGCATCACCAAGACCCAGGCAGGGACCGCAGTGGAGACGCTGGTCGGCAGCGTCACGGCTTCGCTCAAGAAGGGTGAGAGGGTGGCGCTGGTTGGCTTCGGCACCTTCTCAGTCTCGCAGCGCAAAGCCCGCAACGGTCGGAATCCCCAGACAGGGTCGGTGATCAAAATCGCGGCTCGCAAGGTCGCGAAGTTCACTCCCGGCGTGGAACTCAAAAAAGCCGTCAACAAGAAGTAGCAACTCGGGGCATTATCGAGCAGAAGGCAGGAGCGATCCTGCCTGTTTTTATTGCAGCAGACAGCAATCAGCAATCAGCAGAGAGAAGAATCAGCGCCGAATCATGCCTTAAGGCTTGGCCTTACAACCGCAAGAGAGAGTGCGGCTGATCGGCTCCAGTTGTACTCCTCCGTATGCGTCGTACCAGAGGCAGAGCGGCTTGTTCTGAAATTCTGAGAACTGAAAACGAAATGACTGCAGTCGTTTCTTCCCATCCAGCACCTCGATGAGGTGCTTAGCAGCAGGATCAAGGGTTGTGATCTTCAGGCCGGGTTGGTGTGGCCACGGGGTCTTCTCGCCTCGATCGAGACGGAATGCCAGGGCCGCCGGGTTGTAGAAGAGCCCAGGACTGCCTATCGTTGGCGGTTTATCGCTGATGGCTTCGACACAGAGCACCGCAACCGCCGTTTGCGCCGCCAAGACGGGCGTCAAACCGAGAAGCACGAGAGCCGCCGCTGCTCGAATCCATTTCATGGGATCGGTCATCCATATGGTAGACCCGCTTACGGCAGCGAGAGACTCAGGATTTGCCAAAAACGCGCTTAACCCTGTAGAATAAGTCTTTTAGCGAAAGGTCTAGAGGTCAGTATGAAGGCAGCCATCCACCCTGTTTACAACGAAGTGCGCGTGCACTGCGCGTGCGGCAACCTGTTTACCACCCGCTCGACCCATAAGGGCGACATCAACGTGGAAATCTGCTCGAATTGCCACCCGTTCTTTACCGGCAAGCAGAAGCTGATGGACACGGCAGGCCGCATCGAGCGCTTTAACCGCAAGTACGGCAAGAGCCAGACGCCTCCGCCTGACGCTCCCAAGACCGAAGCCACCGCGGCCAAGAAATAGGTCCGCAGAATTCAGAAAGCCTCCGTCTCGACGGAGGCTTTTCTTGTTGCTTGCGACAGCGCAAACCCACCACAGAGGCACAGAGACACAGAGCACGATAAATCAAAATTCAAAGGGCGAGCTGTTCAGGCCGTTTTGGGCTGAGGGCTTACGGCTTAGGGCTTATGGCTGCCCTTACTCCATGAAGGCCACGGACTGGACGCCGGAGACCTCGATGCGCTTGCGGCAGCGCATGTTCTTGCACATGACGATGTCGTCGCGCCGGACCATGTAGGAGCGCGCCTTGGCGTACTTGGCGCGATCGCGCTCGTCGGCGCCGCGCGGCAACTGCGGCTTCTTGGTGCGCACCAGCCACGCCAGGTCGTAGTCGTTGGTTTCGCGACAGCTCGGACAGGTGAGCCGGGCCGGCTTTTTCTCTTCCTTCTCGTTGTACAGATCGCGTTCGTCGAGCGCCATGCGAGAATTATAGAAGAACCGGGGCAGAGGCAGAGGATTTGGTGCGCGTATGCCGCGTAAGAAGAAGATCAAGCCGTTTCGCGCCGTGACCGCCGTGAAAGCGCTGGCGCGCGAAGTTGTTGGAACGCCGCCGTCGACGCGGCGAAAAGAGTCGTCGAATCGTCCCAAGCGCGAGAAGCACAAGCCGACGCTCGGCCGGATCCTGGCCGACGAATGACACACGCCGAGGTGATCGCCCGCGCGCTGGCCGACGCCGGCGTCGAATACCTGTTTGGACTTCCCGGCGGCGAGATCACCGCGTTCATCGACGCCTGCCGCCGTGCCGGGTTGAAGTTCGTCCTCGCCGGGCACGAGACCAGCGCCGCCATGATCGCGCAGGTTGTGGGCGAGATGACCGGAACGCCCGGCGCCTGCGCCGCCACGCTCGGACCCGGCGCCACGAACCTGGTCAGCGGCGTCGCCAACGCGTTTCTCGATCGCGCGCCGCTGCTCGCTTTCACCGCGCAATTGCCCGCCGCCGACCTTCCCACGCGGACGCATCAGCGCATCGATCTGCATGCGCTGTTTTCGCCGATCACCAAGCGCACGGTCGCGGTCGGATCCGGCGATACGGAACAGCTCATCCGTTTGTGCGCTGCACTCACGCTCGAGCCGCGGCCCGGGCCGGTACATATCGCGCTGGCGAGTGATGTGGCGACTGCGGAAGCGGCACACACGAAGGATTCAGCGACCACATTGGCGACGTCCCCACGTGAGCCAAAAGAGGGCGCACGTGGGGCACAGTCCGTCGACGAGATCGCCGGTCGCATCCGCGCCGCCAAGCTTCCACTCGTCCTGATCGGTTTGGGCGCGACGCCGGCACTTGCTCCGGCCGTTCGTGCCTTCGTCGAGCGGCTCGGCGCCCCTTTCCTGGTCACCGGCAAGTCGAAGGGGATTCTGCCCGCCGACCATCCTTTATTCATAGGCGTCGCTTCGGGACTCGCCATCGATCGCGACATCGTGGAAACGATCCGCGCTGCCGACGTTATCCTCGGGATCGGCTTCGATCCGGTCGAGTGCGACAAGTCCTGGTTCGCGGGCGTGCCGATCGTCGCCATCGATTCCGCGTTCATGGACGAGGGCGACTACCGGCCGCGGCAGTGCGTGGGTGACGTCGCCGCGCTGGTCGCCCAACTGGCCGAGAAGCTTCCAGCACCGCAGCCGTGGCCGGCAGATCTCTTCTCCGCGCGGCGTAAAGCGATCGTGCGCGAACCCCAGCGCGAATCCAAGAAGGGAAGCGGCCTGTCGGTACTGTCTGTGCTCGCCGCGCTGCGCGAGATTTTTCCGCGCGACGGCGTCGTGACCACCGACGTCGGCTCGCACAAGTTCGTCGCGGGGCAGTTCTGGCCGGTCTACGAGCCGGGGACGTTCCTCATGTCGAACGGACTGTCGTCGATGGGCTACGGCGTGCCCGCTGCCATTGGCGCGCAACTCGCGCGGCCGCAACGGAGCGTCATGGCCATCGTCGGCGACGGCGGCATGCTGATGATGACGCACGAACTCGCGCTCATCCGCGAGCTAAACCTTCCGGTCATTATTCTTGTGCTCGTCGACCGCAGCCTCAGCTTGATCCGCGCCGCCCAGCGCAAGCGCGGGCTGCAAAACTACGGCGTCGACTTCACGCCGCCGGATTTCGCCGCGCTCGCTGCGGCATTCGGCATCCGCGGCGAGAGCCCGAAGACGATTCCCGATCTGCGTGCCGTCTTCCACCGCGCGCTCGAGGAGCGCCGCCCGGCGCTGGTGCAGGTGGAGATCGACGTCAACGAGTACTTCGAGCTGGTGTAACTCCCGCCAAAAGAGGCTTTTGCGGGCCTCCTAATTTTTTCGGAGAGGCTGTTGACAAACAGGTGGCCTGGGCGTCTAATCTCCTAATCATTTAGGAGCTATCGGGCACATGGCCGACAAGAAACCGCTGACGCCGCTGGAACTGGAGATCATGAACGTCCTCTGGGCGGAGGGCGAAGCCAACGTGCAGTCCGTGCAATCGGCGCTGCCGCGCGAGCTGGCCTACACCACCGTCCAGACCATGCTGAACATCCTGGCGCGCAAGGGACGCGTGAAGCGCACCAAGCGCGAGCGGGCATTCTTCTACAAGCCCGTGGTCAGCCGCGACCAGGTGGCGCAGAAGGCGGTGCACGACATCGTGCAGCGGCTCTTCGGCGGATCGCCCGAGAGCCTGGTGATGACCCTGCTGGAGTCGCGCGACCTCACGCCGCAAAAGCTCGAGCGGTTGCAGCGCATGGTGAAGGACGCCAAGAAGGAAGATCGGGAGGAGCGTCATGGCAAGAATTAACGAGTGGTTGATGGTCTTCCTGTTGAACGCGGCCTGGCAGGTGACGTTCGTCGCGCTGGTCGCAGCCGCGATCGACCGCCTGCTGCTGCGCACGGCAAGCGCGCGCAACCGGCACCTGTTGTGGGTGGCGGCGCTAACTGTGTCGCTCGCGCTGCCGTTCGCAACGCCGCTGCGGATTCAGCCTGCGGCGGTTGCGCCCGCGTCGCCCGCTGTCAGAACTCCTGCCAGCACGCCTGCGCTTGGGATGTCCACCGACCCCGCACCCGCAAGCGCACCGGTGAATGCTGCTTCGCGGGAGTTCAAAATTCCAACACTAAGCTTCGGCCGGACGACAGCCGAGATCGTGCTCGTCCTCTACTCGTTGCTGCTGCTGTTCCGTCTTGGAGGATTGGCGGCGGCGTGGAACCGCACGCGAGTCATCCTGCGGCAAGCCCGCGAAGTGGAGCTTCCGCCCGCGGTTCGCAGGGCGCTCGACCGTTGCCGCGAGGCGATGGGCACGGGAGAAGTCCGCGTCCTGGCGTCGGAGTTGCCGGTGCCGCTCACACTGGGAACGCTGCGTCCCGCGGTCATTCTGCCGTCACAGGTCATGGAGCAGGCGGATACCGACGTCGTGACCTCCGCGGTCGGACACGAGTTGGCGCACATCGCCCGCCGCGACTACCTGTTCAATCTCGTCTACGAAATTTCTTCCTTGCCGCTCTGGTTCCATCCGGCGCTGGCGCTTGTGTTGCGGCGCATTCGCGAAACCCGCGAGGTGCGCTGCGACGAACTGGTGACCGAGCGGCTGCAGGATGCGCGCGTGTACGCGCAATCGCTCGTCGAACTGGCTGGTGCTGCCCTCCCGTTTGGCCGTGCTGCCGCAACCATCACGGTCGGCATTGCCGACGCAGACATACTGGAGGAACGCGTGAAAAACCTACTCAACCGGCCAAGACTCAAGAGTCAAACCCTGCTGATGACCGCAGCCGCGCTGCTGTTTGCGGTGCCGTGCGTGGCGGCCGCCCGGCTGGCGCTGCACGTGAACGTTCAACCGCTGATGTCGGCAGCAACACAGGATCCCGCGCAAGGGCAGATGGATGCACGGCGCGACTTCGTGGAAAAGCAACAGGACTTTATCCACCAGCACCAGGTGGGCGACATCGTGAGCGGCAAAGTGGTGAAGGTGACCAATACGCGCGCGGTGCTCGAAGTCGCACCCGGCGTGAATTGGGTAATTCGTGTACCGCAGGTGAGCAGCAGTCCTTACGAACTGGGTAGTGTGCACGATTTGCAAGTCGTCCGTGTTGACGGGAATGCCGTGACGTTGAGAGATCCGTCGGCCACCTACGTCGAACCCGGCAACGTTCAAGGCGGCGTGGTCGGCGGAGTTGCGAGCGGAGTTGTCGGCGGAGTGCAGTCTGGTGTTGTGGGCGGCGTCCCGGGAACGGTCCGGGTCCGCACTTCGACAGGCGAGAACATGGTGACGGTGTCTCCGGAAGTTGGATACGCGTTCACGCAGGAGCAGAACTCCGACCCACGGGTTCGCGAGAAGCTGGATATGGCCAAGCGCAAAGCTGCGGAAACGATGTATCTCGTCGACGGCGAACCTGCGACTCCCGAAGCGAGAGCAAAGCTTGCAGCGCTCAAGAAAGAGATGGCTGCTCGCGAGACCGCTCAACTGATGCAGGACGCCCGCGCGGCCAAGATCACGATGGAGCAGGCGATCTCGATCGCGCAATCGCACCAGATGGGGACCGTCTTCGAGACGCGCCTGGCGCACGAGCGCGGTGTGGCCAGCTACATTGTCGGGATCGTTTCCGGCGACGAGAACAATCCCACGCGCACTCGTTTCCTGATCAATGCCACCGATGGCACGGTGATGGACACGTTCCATTCCACGCCGAACAACAACGAGTAGGCGGAAGCGGGAGCGCATAACGGGAGCGCTGTAGGGCGCTTGCACTTCCGCCGATGCCGCGGGGTCCCCAGGAAGCCCGGTTTTGGCTTACTGGGGTTGCTCCGTCGTGTCCCTCGCCGACCCCTCCAAGTGGTAGGGCGAGGGGCACGTCATTGTCAGTCGTTATCCGCCAAGCCGCTCCATCGCGCGTTCCACCCACGCTTCTGAAAGCTCGT
>Ga0157369_10001344_pt1 | contig 30365 bp, 34 predicted proteins | sample C25metaG_FD_113461 | JGI IMG/M metagenome (GOLD analysis project Ga0157369, IMG submission 113461) | Corn rhizosphere microbial communities from Kellogg Biological Station, Michigan, USA - C2-5 metaG | ecosystem: Host-associated > Plants > Roots > Rhizosphere > Soil | place: USA: Michigan... | reverse complement strand
TCGAGTTTGTCACGGGCGACCATCACCACCGTGTGGTGAACAACGTCAGCTTCGACATCAAGCGCGGCGAAACCATCGCGCTGGTGGGCGAAAGCGGCTCGGGCAAATCGGTGACGGCCCACTCGATCCTGCGCCTGCTGCCCTACCCACTGGCGCGGCACCCCTCTGGCACCATCAACTATGCCGGGCAGGACCTGCTGACACTCAAAGAAAAAACCATCCGCCACATTCGCGGCAACCGCATTGCGATGATCTTCCAGGAGCCGATGACCTCCTTGAACCCGCTGCACAACATCGAGAAGCAGATCACTGAAGTGCTGGGCCTGCACAAGGGGCTCACCGGCAAGGTCGCCACCCAGCGCACCCTGGAGTTGCTGGAACTGGTGGGCATTCCCGAACCGCACAAGCGCCTCAAGGCCCTGCCCCATGAGTTGTCCGGCGGCCAGCGCCAGCGGGTGATGATCGCCATGGCATTGGCCAATGAGCCAGAACTGCTGATTGCCGATGAGCCGACCACGGCGCTGGATGTGACGGTGCAACTGAAGATCCTGGAATTGCTCAAGGAGTTGCAGGCGCGCCTGGGCATGGCGCTGCTGTTGATCAGCCATGACCTTAACCTGGTGCGGCGCATCGCCCACCGCGTGTGCGTGATGCAGAAGGGGTGCATCGTCGAACAGGCGGACTGCGAGACGCTGTTCCAGTCGCCCCAGCATCCCTACACCCAGGAACTGCTTGCGGCCGAGCCCAGTGGCGGGCCCGCCAACAACGCGGTGGGCGCGCCGCTTTTGGAAGTCGATGACCTCAAGGTGTGGTTCCCGATCAAGAAAGGCTTTTTGCGCAACACCGTCGACTACGTCAAGGCGGTGGACGGTATCAACTTCAGCCTGCCCCAGGGGCAGACCCTGGGCATCGTTGGCGAAAGCGGCTCGGGCAAATCCACCCTGGGCCTGGCTATTTTGCGGTTGATCGCCAGCAAGGGCGGGATCCGCTTCGAAGGCCAGCAACTGGACAAGCTGACCCAGCAGCAGGTGCGCCCGCTGCGCCGGGAAATGCAGGTGGTGTTCCAGGACCCGTTCGGCAGCCTGAGCCCGCGCATGTGCGTCAGCGAGATCGTCGGTGAAGGCCTGCGCATCCACAAGATGGGTACACCGGCCGAGCAGGAAGTCGCGATTATCGCAGCACTCAAGGAGGTGGGCCTGGACCCGGAATCCCGGCACCGCTACCCCCACGAATTCTCCGGCGGCCAGCGCCAACGCATCGCCATCGCCCGCGCACTGGTGCTCAAGCCACGCCTGATCCTGCTCGACGAACCCACCTCGGCCCTCGACCGCACGGTGCAACGCCAGGTGGTGGAACTGCTACGCAGCCTGCAGGCCAAGTACAACCTGACGTACCTGTTTATCAGCCATGACTTGGCGGTGGTCAAAGCCTTGAGTCACCAGTTGATGGTGGTCAAACATGGGCAGGTGGTGGAGCAAGGCGATGCCCAGGCGATTTTCGCCGATCCGCAGCATGCCTACACCCGTCAGCTGCTGGAGGCCGCGTTCCTCGTACCCGCCTGACCCAAAATGCGGGGGCTGGCTCGCCTGCGTTAGCGGCGGGCCAGCCTATACATTCATCGACTGATGCACCGCCATCGCGGGCAAGCCCGCTCCCCCATAACAGCCTTTCAATATCATTTGCGCGCACGCGCCCCCTTTGCTTTAATCGCGACCAATTCTTATTTACGCCAATCCTTTTGCGCTGGATGGAAACCGTGTCGACCTCTTTCACCCACCTCTACGGCACCCACCACAGCTGGCTGCTCGGCCTGTTACGGCGCCGCTTGAACGACCGCTGGGATGCCGCCGACCTGGCCCACGACACGTTTATCCGTATCCTCAACCGGCCTCCGGTCGAGACCGATCACCTGCGCCAGCGCTCCTACCTGGCCACCATCGCCCGTGGCTTGTGCATCGACCACTGGCGCCGCCGTCAGCTCAAAAAAGCCTGGCTGGAGAGCCTGGCCCTGTGCCCGGAAGCCATCGAACCTTCACCGGAACAACGCGCAATCATCATCGAGACCCTCTACGAAGTAGACGCCATGCTCGCGCGCCTGCCGAAGAAAGTCAGCGAAGCCTTCCTGCTCGCCCAGTTGCACGGCCAGCCCTACAAACAGATCGCCGAGCACCTGGGCGTGGGTGAACGCATGGTCAAGAAATACATGGCCCAGGCCCTGCTGCACTGCGCCATCCTTGAAGCCGAACTCGACGGGATGCTGGTGCAATGAACACTTCCGGCACCCTCAGCCATGCCAGCCTGGAGCAGGCGGCGCACTGGTACGTGCGCCTGCAGGACCCGGCCAGCAACCAGGAACACCAGCGTTGGCAAGCCTGGGTGGCACAGAACCCCGAGCACCTGGCGGCCTGGCAGTATGTAGAGCGGGTCAGCCAACGCTTTGCGCCCTTGATGGAACAACCCCAAGGCGCCAGCCGGGCGTTGCGCAGTTCGCGGCGCCAGGCCCTCAAGACGCTGTTGGTGCTGTGTGCCGGTTCGACACTGGCCTGGGGCACCTGGCGCACGACCGCCCTGCCTCGACTGGTAGGCGGCTGGCGTGCGGACTACGCCACCGGCAGCGGCGAGACGCGCGATGCGCTGCTGGCCGACGGCAGCCATGTGTGGCTGAACGCCTTGAGTGCGTTGGATGTGCGTTTTGATGGGCTACAACGGTTGTTGCAGTTGCGCTTTGGCGAAGTGCTGATCGACACGGCCAAGGACGCCAGCCGGCCATTCCTGGTGGACACCGAACACGGGCGTATGCAGGCGCTGGGGACACGATTCAGTGTGCTGCACGGCGAGCATCACACCCAGCTCAACGTCTTCGAAGGGCGGGTGCAGGTCACCACGCACGACGCGCAGGCGCGCATCCTCGAAGCCGGCCAACAGGTGTCCTTTACGCGCGACGGCTTCGCCCCTACTGCACCGGCCTCCCCGGCCCGTGAAGCCTGGAGCCGTGGCGTACTGTTGGCGGACAACCTCCCGCTGGGCCAATTGATCGCCGAACTCAACCGCTATCGCCCCGGCCACCTGGGCTGCGACCCGGCTGTGGCGCAACTGCCGGTGATGGGTTCATTCCCGCTGATCGACAGCGATCACGCCCTGCACCTGTTGCAAGCGGCGCTGCCGATTCGCGTCGACAAGCCGATGCCCTGGTGGGTCACTGTCGGGCCAAAGTAAAAAAACGCTAAATGTCAGTTCCCTTTTCCCACACTCGTTCGGTTAACCCTGCAGACGCTCTATTTCGCCGATCGATTTGATCCAAAGGGAACCCTTCATGTCGCAACCTGCTCGTTTTGCGCTGCGCCCATTGGCGCTGGCCACGTCGCTGTTTTGCCTCGGCGCGCCGGCGGCCTACGCCGCCGAATCAGCCGCCACCCAGGAAGCCACTCGCAACTACCGGATCGCCGCCGGCTCCCTGGTCAGTGTGTTGAACAGCTTTGCCGAGCAGTCCGGCCTTTTCATCGCAGGCCATAACAACCTCGCCGCCGGTAAAACCAGCCCCGGCCTGAATGGCAGCTACACCCCCGCCAGCGGTTTGCAGCGCCTGTTGCAAGGCAGTGGCTTGCAGGCCGTCGCCCAGGGCAATAACAGCTACGTGCTGGAGCCGATTCCAGCCAACAGCGGCGCCCTGGAGCTGGGCGCCACCACGATCTCCGGCCAGGGCCTGGGCGCGACCACCGAAGACACGCATTCGTACACCACCGGTTCCATGGCGTCGGCCACCGGCCTGCCGCTGTCGATGCGCGAAACCCCGCAATCGGTCACAGTGATCACCCGCCAGCAGATGGACGACCAGGGCTCCACGAACATCGCCGACACCCTGCGCCGCGCCCCTGGCGTCAGCGTGCAGAACTACGACAGCGAGCGCTGGGAGTTCTCCAGCCGGGGCTTGCCGATCACCAATTTCCAGTATGACGGGGTCAACTCCACCTACGACGGCGTGTATGACTACGGCACCACCAGCACCGACATGGCGGTGTATGACCACCTGGAAATCATCAAGGGCTCGGCCGGCCTGCTGAGCGGCTCCGGCGACCCGTCGGCCACCGTCAACCTGATCCGCAAGAAACCCACGGCGACGTTCAAGGCCTCGGTGACCCAGACCTTCGGTTCCTGGGACAACTACCGCACCGAAGGCGACCTCTCCGGCCCGCTGACCGAGTCCGGCAATGTGCGCGGGCGTTTTGTCGGCGTGTACCAGGACCGCCAGTCGTACCTGGACCACTACCAGCACACCAAGGACATCGCCTACGGCATCCTCGAAGCCGACTTGACGCCCGACACCCTGCTGACCTTCGGCATCGACCAGCAGGACACGCGCTCACGCGGCGCCAGTTGGACCGGTTTCCCAATGTATTTCAGCGACGGTTCGCGCACCCACTTCTCGCGTTCGTTCAACCCGGCCGCCGACTGGAGCCGCCGCGATTTCACCAACCAGACGCTCTTCGCCTCGGTGCAGCAGAAGCTGGCGAATGACTGGTCGCTCAAGGTCAGCCTCGACCGCAAGCGCAGCCAGCACGACACCCTGCTCGCGTCCGCCAGCGGTGGCAACCCGGACCCGGTCAGCGGCGAGAACATGTACATGTTCATGGGCAAGTACAAGGGCGACCAAGTGCAGAACACCCTGGACGTCAACCTCAGCGGGCCGTTCAGCCTGTTTGGCCGCGAGCACGAGTTGATCATGGGCTTCATGGCCACGCGCTCTAAACAGGACGTGCCGGTGTATGGCTCGATCTACCCACCGGTGGGCGGCAGCATCTTCGACTGGCACGGCGAATACGCCAAGCCGGACATCCCGCGCAGCGGCCAGAACGATATCGTGCAGCGCCAGACCGGGGCGTACCTGGCCACGCGCCTGAAACCCACCGATGATTTGTCGGTGATCCTCGGCACCCGCGTGAGCACGTTCAGCGGCACCGACACCACCGACTTCTACGACCCGACCAAGGCCGACAACCGCACCACCTACCACCAGAGCGGCGTGGTCACGCCGTACGCCGGCATCGTCTATGACCTCAACGACACCTGGTCGGTGTACACCAGCTACACCCAGATCTACCGCCCGCAAACCAGCAAGGACGCCGACCGCAAACTGCTTGATCCGATCGAAGGCGATACCTACGAAGCCGGGATCAAGGCCGCGTTCTACGACGGCCGCCTCAACGCCAGCTTTGCAGCGTTTCGCATTGAGCAGGACAATGTTGCCGAGTACGTCTCGGGCTTCGAGACCGACTCGGTGTACCGCGCCATCGCCGGCGCCACCACCAAGGGCTTCGAAGCGGAGTTGTCGGGTGAAGTGCTGGACGGCTGGAACGTCTCCGCCGGCTACACTTACCAACACACCCGCGACGCCAATGACGGCTACGTCTACAGCTCGGTGCTGCAAACCACCACGCCACAGCAAGTGGTGCGCCTGTTCAGCACTTACCGCCTGCCCGGCGCCCTGGAGAACGTCACCGTCGGCGGCGGCGTGAACTGGCAGAGCGAATTCTTCGGCAATGTGTTCCAGCCGGACCCGAATGACACGGTCAACTTCGGCCACAACTCGCGCATCACCCAGGACAGCTACTACCTGGTGGACCTGATGGCGCGCTACCGCTTCAACGACCACCTGAGCACCACGCTCAACGTGAAGAACCTGTTCGACAAAACGTACTACACGGGCCTGGGCAACTTCGGCACCGGTTTCTACGGCGAACCGCGTAGCCTGCAATTGGCGACCAAGTGGGACTTCTAGGCTCGAACGCTAACCGGTGGCAAGGGAGCTTGCTCTCTTGCCAAACGTGCAGCAGCCGCGCTTAAGCACCTGAAACTTGTGGCAGCCTGTGCAATGATCCTCCTTCGATCTCTCAAGGGACGGAACCGCCACCATGCTGCCGAACACACCCATGCATCCCGCGCACGCGCCACAGTTCTGGCGCGACGAGCGCCTACCGTTCATCGAAGCGCGCACCATCGCCGACGGACGCAAGGTCACCTACGGTCGGCACGCCCACGAGCACTTCTCCATCGGTGCGGTGACCTTGGGGCGCAGCTATTACCACTACGGCGCGCAGACCTTCCAGATCAGCGCCGGCACCGTGGTGTTGATGAACCCGGGCGATGTGCACGCCTGCAACCCCATCGATAACGAGCACTGGTCTTATCAGATGCTGTACCTCGATACGCCCTGGCTGACCGACCTGCAATACCAACTGGGGTTCAGCACCGACCAGGGCTATCGAGCGTTCAACACCCCTTACACGTGCGACCCCGTGTTGTATCGCGGGCTGTTGGCGCTCTACCGCACACTGGTGGACACGCAAGCTGAACACCTGCAAAAGCAAAGTGCGCTGGTGAGTTACTTCAGTGAAGTGCAACAGCGCCTCAACCCCTCCGACACGCCGCCACGTGAGGTCAACCACAAGCTGGAACGGGCCGCCGAGTTCATCCGCGCCCATTGCACCCAGGCGTTGAAACTCGAAGATATCTGCCTGGCTGCCGAGTTATCGCCGTCCTACCTGATTCGCGCGTTCAAGCAGTATTACGGGCTGACGCCCCATGCGTTCCTGGTGAACCAGCGTATCCAGTTTGCCCGCACCCAGTTGCGTAACGGCGAGCTGATCGCCGAGGTCGCCCTGGCCGCCGGTTTTGCCGACCAGGCGCATTTCCAGCGCGCGTTCAAGCTGCACTTCGCCGCCACGCCCGGGCAGTACCGCGACCTGCTCAAGCCATCAGCAAATAACCCACACTGGCCACCAGCAACGCGGCCATTGAGCGGTTGAACACACGCACGCCCTGGGGGTTGCCCAGGTAGCGGCGCAGAAACGTCCCGGCATAGGCCCAGCACGCCACCGACAGGTAGCAGATCACCAGGTAGAGGCTCGCGAACAGCCACACTTGCTGCGCATCACCGTCGGCCACAAACAGCCCCATCCCCGCGACGCAGGCCAGCCATGCCTTGGGGTTGAGCCATTGCATGACTGCGCCATACAGCATCGACGGCGCGGTGGCGGTGCCATCGGCATCCAGCCGGCCATCGTCCACTGCCAGCTTCCAGGCCATGTACAGCAGGAAGACCACCCCGCCCCACTGGATCAACTGAGTCAGGATCGGCCAGCGCAGCAGCACTTCATGCAAGCCCAGGCCGATCAATACCAGCAACAAGGTAAAACCCGCCGCCGCGCCAAACACGTGTTTCTGGCTCGCCACAAAACCGAAGCGCGCCCCTGAACTCAGGGCGACCACATTCACAGGTCCCGGTGTGATGGAGGTGGCCAACGCAAACGCAGCCATGGAAACGATCAAGCTCATTGCAATTCCTTCTTATTCGAACGAGTGACGATGGGTCCACGGTAAAGCGCATCAAGAGCGGGGTATTGAACAAAATAACCCTCGTCGAATTATTTTGTAGACGATCGCCGCCATTCCCGTGGATGGCCGACATGTCCCAGCTGCAGCCTGACCATCTAGACGAAGCGGCCAGCCAGGTGCCCACCCGCAATATCCCCGATTGGCTGCTGCGCCTGCTGGCACGTTTCGATCCGCTCCTGCGCGGCCTGACCCCCAACCTCGGCCGCCAACATCGCCACACAGCCGAAAAAGCCCGCGTCATGCTCGGCTGGCAAACACGCCCGGCCCGCGAAACGCTGATCGATTGTGCCAACAGCCTGATTGCCCACAAGGTGCTTTTAGACGCTTTTATTCCATTGATATAACTGCATTTTTTTCTTTCGAACGGCAGGTTTTGATAGGCAAAAATGCGTATTTGCCGGGCCGCAGCCGATGCTAGAGTTCAGCCCCCCTCAACACAAAAAAGGAACCGCTATGTCACGTCGCCTGTTGGCAGCCGCCTGCCTGATGCTGTGTTTTTCTACGGCCCAAGCCGCTGAACGCTGGGAAACCCTGCCGCCAACGCCCGCCCCCGTGGCCGGCGCCAAGGGCGGCTACGCCGCCGTCAACGGCATCAAGGTCTATTACACCCGCACCGGCCATGGCTCGCCGGTGGTGCTGCTGCACGGTGGTTTGTCCAACTCCGATTACTGGGGCAACCAGGTCAAGGCGCTGGCCGCCAAGCACACGGTGATCAGTATCGACAGCCGTGGCCACGGGCGCAGCTCGCGGGACGACAAACCCTACGGCTACGACCTGATGGCCGACGACGTGGTCGCCGTGCTCGACAGCCTGAAAATCCCCCGCGCCGATATCGTCGGCTGGAGCGACGGCGCCATCATCGGCATCGACCTGGCCCTGCGTCACCCGGACCGTATCGGCAAAGTGTTCGCCTTCGCCGCCAACACCCAGACTGCCGGGGTGAAGGATGGCGTCGAGAAGAACCCCACCTTCGCGGCCTTCATCGAACGCGCGGGCAAGGAGTACGGCAAGCTGTCGCCAACGCCGAAAGAGTACGACGCGTTTGTCGAACAGATCAGCCACATGTGGGCCAGCCAACCGAACTGGACCGACGCGCAACTGCAAAGCATCAAGACGCCGATCCTGATTGCCGATGGCGACCATGACGAGGCGATCAAGCGCGAACACACCGAGTACATGGCCGCGACCATTCCCGGTGCGGGCCTGTTGATCCTGCCCAATACCAGCCACTTTGCCTTCCTGCAGGACCCGGCGTTGTTCAATGCGGCATTGCTGGGCTTCCTCGACGGCAAATAGACCCTGTACCCTGTCGGCGCGCATCACCTGCGCGCCCACCGTTTCCAGCCACGTCAGGACGCCAATGCCCAACCCCATTCCACGACGGCGCAACGCCGCCGTCACGCGCGAAGCCATCTTGCTCTCCGCGCGCAAAGCGTTCGCCCAATCGGGCTATGACGGCGCCGGCGTAGGTGAAATCGCCGCCGGCGCGGGGGTGACCGCGATGCTGGTCAACCGCTACTTCAGCTCCAAGGAGCAGCTGTTTGCCGAAGTGATCGCCGACACCATGGCCACCCCCATCATCCTCACCGAAGGCAACCTCCCTTCGCAAAATCTCGGACGCACCCTCGCCACCGCATTGGTCAGCATCACCGAAGCCGGCAGCACGCCGCTGGAAGGTTTCCTGATCATGCTGCACTCGGCTTCCAGCAAACGCGCCGCCATCATCGGCCGCGAACAGGTGGAAAAAGGTCACCAGGCGACCATGGCCGCCGCCCTCAAGGGCGCTCACCACGAGGAGCGCGCGGCGCTGGTGATGGCGTTGGTTTCCGGGTTCCAGGTAATGCGCCAGATGCTCGAACTGTCGGCACTGGCCAAGGCCGATCCCCAGGTGTTGGTCGACCTGCTGACGCCGCTGTTCCAGCAGTTGGTGGATGGCCAACCCGAGCCTATTTGACGAACAACTCGCGGTCCCGCGCCTTCACATGACCGGGTCGGTAGTAGGCGTCAAACCAGGTTTTTTGCCCCGCTGCCGGTGGCTTGGCCAGGCGCAGGGTCTGCAGCGCACCGGGCTGGCTGGCATTGACGCGAAAGTGGAAGTGGTCAAACAGGCGCAACGCCTCGATGGCATACACCACGGCGACCTTGCGGTCTTCAATGCGGATCAGGTGGTCGCCGTTGTTCTTCTCCCCGCCTCCGGCCAGGTTGGACGACCCGGTGTACACCGTGGGGTTGGCGCCGTTGAAGTCGGTGACCACAAACTTGTTGTGCACCATGTTCCCCGCATTGCCCGACCATTCCGACCTGAACGGCGCCGGCGCGTTACTCGCCAAGTAAGCGAACGGCAGCAGCCCCACCGAGCCGTCCGGCTTGCGCACCGCCAGCTTGCCGGTGCGCTGGGCCACGCCATAGGAGAACAGCGCGCGCTGCATCAACTCATCCAGCGCGGTGCGCACTTTGCCGTTGATCAGGCTGAGGAACACGATGGAATACAGCACCGAGCTGGTGGCGTTTTCGATGCTGGTGGCGATGGGGTCCAGGGACAGTGCGCTGTCAGCATGGGGTGCAAAGCACAACGACACTTTGGAGCCCGGCTCGTCGCGCACCACCCACCACTTTTGCGCGAGCGGATGCTGGCGGAACATCGCGGGCGAATGCCAGTAAACATCGAATACCTCTGCAAACTTGCCCGCGACCCTTTCATCGTCGAACAACAGCACGTTATTGGCCTGGATATACAAACCACGCAGGGCAAAGTTGGTGGAGCCGCCCAGCACGCGGATCGCCTTGCCGGCGCGGCGCACAATCAGCACCTTATTGTGCTGCTGGCTGGAAAAATGCAAGCGTTTGACCTGCGCCCCGGCTGCGCTCAAGCGCGTGGCGCTGAGGCTTTCACAGCTGTCGGCGGCGCCCTGGTCGCCATGGTCATCGATGATTGCGCGTAGGCGCGGGCCGAGGTGTTCCAGGCGGCGCAGGAGGTCGGGCTCCTTGCTTTCGTAGATCAGTGCATCAAGGGTTAGCTCGGGGTCGTTGGCCACTTGATCCAGCACCTGCAGAATCAACTGCCGTGCCTCGAACCCCAGCCATTGGTAATTGCGTTCGAACGGCGCCATGTCCAACGCCAGGTAGGCGCTGGGTGCAGAGCGAGCCGGCGGCAGGATACGTGTTTCATTATCGAAACGGTCGCCGTACGCCTGGGACGATGCAAAACCTCGGGTGAAGCCGATATTCACGAACTGGTTGAGGGTTTGCGCTTCGAGGCTGACCTGCCCCTCCACGCCCACACCCTTGCTCAGCACGCCGTCGGCGCCCATGTAGCAGGCGGTGACCCGGTAGCGGTAATAGCCCGGCAGGATCTCGCTGGGCACATGGATCCAGCGGAATTTCTGGAACGGCGCCTCGGTGGACGGAAAAGTACGCGGGCGCTCGGGCGTGGGTGGGTAGTCGAAGTGCAACCGGTTGTGCAGTACGCCCCAGTGCGTACTGCCGGGGTAACGCACTTCGATGCTGAAGCCGACAAAATCGACGGTGGCGAGGTCGGGGGCCAGGTCGAATGCCAGCAGTGCAGCGCCCTCTCCTCGGTACAGCTTGAAGGTCAACCCTTGGAACGTTGTCTTGCTCTCGAAATCGGCGCTCAAGTGATGTCCCTTCCAATGGGAGACGTTCCTTAGAGTCTAGCGGCTGTGCGGCATCAAGCCAGTGGCGATTGCGTGACGATATCGCCGATGCCCAACACCCGCCCATCCTCGGCAACGATCTCCACGTTACGCAGCGGCTTGAGCGAGCGCGCATCCAGCACCTGGGCGCTGACATGCTCGGCCTCAGTGAAGGCTTGGCCCCATTGCGCCAGCGTCACCAGCACCGGCATGAGCGCGCGGCCTTTGTCAGTGAGCTGGTATTCGCTGCGCGCGCCGACTTCGCTGGTGTGCAACAGGCCCTGCTCGACCATGTCCTTGAGCCGTGTGGCGAGGATGTTTTTTGCCACGCCCAGGTGCTTCTGGAAATCACCGAAGCGCGTCACCCCGGCGAAGGCGTCGCGAATGATCAGCAACGTCCACCAGTCACCCACCACGTCCAAGGCGCGAGCCACCGGGCAGCCGTCGCCTTCCAGGCATTTGCGTTTCATCGTCGGCCCTCCAGGCAGGCGTAAAATTAGGTTGCATTATAGGACCAACAGGCTCAGGATAAAAACGGTTTCATTATTAAACCAAATTCATCCCTTATTTCGCAGGCTGGAGCGCATCATGGACATTCGTGGAAAAGTAGTACTGGTCACCGGCGCCAATCGCGGCCTGGGCAAAGCCTTCGTCAACGCCTTGCTGGAAGGCGGTGCAGCCAAGGTCTATGCCGGCGCGCGTGACCCCAACAGCGTCGACATCCCTGGCAGCACCCCGATTGCACTGGACATCACCGACCCGGCCAGCGTGCAGCGTGCCGCCGAGCACTGCACGGATGTCGACGTGGTGATCAACAACGCGGGGTTCCTGAAGTACGGCTCGTTGCTGGCCGAAGACAGCGTCGAGAACCTGCAGCAGCACTTTGACGTGAACACCTTTGGCACCCTGCGCGTCAGCCGTGCCTTTGCGCCGATCCTGGCCAAGCAAGGCGGCGGCGCGTTGATCAACGTGCTGTCGGTATTGAGCTGGCTGAGCCCTCCCGGCACCGGTGGCTACAGCACCTCCAAGTCGGCCCAGTGGGGCCTCACCAACGGCCTGCGAGGCGAGTTGCGCGAGCAGAACACCCTGGTCATCGGCGTGCACCCGGCCTACATCGACACCGACATGGTCGCCGATGTGCAAGCACCCAAAAGCACGCCGCAGGAAGTCGTCGCCCTCACCCTGCAAGCCCTGAGCGAAGACCGCGAAGAAGTGCTGATCACCGACATGACCCATGCGGTGAAAGCCTCGTTGTCCACTGCCAGCCCGGTCTACCTCAACCACTGATCAAGGAAAAATGCGCGCCCACCCCGGCGCGCACGCCCTCGGCCACGGCCAGCGCCACGGAACCCGAGGCGAGGGAGGCATCGCCACAGGCAAACACACCAGGCACGGAGGTCTGGCGCATGTCATTGGTGAGCAGGTAACGGCCAGTGGGGCCGTCGGCCAACTCACACCCCAACTGTGCAGCCAATGGACTGATGTGCGTGCGAGACATCGTGAAGAGACCGTCGAGATTGAACACCCGGCCATCGTCCAATTCCAGGTCGGCACGCGCACCGCAAATCCTTCGTACCGCCCCGCTTTCCACACGCACCCCACGACGCTCCAACTGCGCCTGCTGTTCGGCATCCGGGGTAAACACGCCATTGGTAAACAAGGTGGTGGCGCCCCAGTCCGGCAGCATCAGCGCGTGGTGCATGGCCAGCGGTGAGGTCGCGAGTACCCCGATGCGGCCTTGATCCAGCTCATAACCATGGCAGTAAGGGCAGTGGAATACGTGCTTGCCCCAGCGTTCTTCCAGGCCTTCGATGTCGGGCAGCACGTCGACCACACCCGTGGCGAGGATCAAGCGCTTGCCTTCAAAGGTACCGTTATGTTCGGTGCGCACGCTGAAGCCTTCGGCCTCAACCACTCGGTCCTGCACGCACGTGACCGTCGCGTACTCCATCAGCTGGCTACGACCTTCGGCGGCGATGATCGCTGGCGTCTGCCCGTCCTGACCGAGAAACCCGTGGGACGTGGCTGCAAAGCGGTTGCGCCGCTGCCCGGCATCGATCACCAGCACCTGGCGCCGCGCCCGTGCCAATTGCAGGCCGGCGGACAGGCCAGCGTAGCTGCCGCCCACGATGATTACGTCGTACATCATGAAAATGACCCCATGCGGTGTGCCCCCGGTTATCCGGGCGCTTTCACGACACACCATAAGTTACGTAAAAATACGCCGTCAAGAGTCTCGCAACTTTTCAGGTTGCGAAGGATACTGTGCGCTGAATTGACCCGAGGTCCCTTGATGAGAAACGACACCCGTCTTTCGCGCATGCTGCATGTGCTGATCCATATGGGTCGCCATGAAGAGCGCGCCACGTCGGAAACCATCGCGCAGATGCTGGGCACCAACCCGGTGGTGGTGCGGCGCACACTCGGGCTGCTCAAGGAAAAGGGCTACGTCCGCTCGGAAAAAGGCCATCAAGGTGGCTGGAGCCTGGGCAAGCCGTTGAGTGAAATCACCTTGCTGGAGATTCACAACGCCTTGGGCACGCCGTCGATATTTGCCATCGGCCTGTCCACTGACCACCCGGAATGCCTGGTGGAACAAGCGGTGAACGCCGCGCTGACGGACGCCTTCGAGCAAGCCCAGGCGCTGCTGTTGAAGCGCCTGGGCGAGGTCACGTTGGCGCAATTGGCCGAAGATTTTGACGAGCGCTATCGCGTGGCGATGCTGCCTTAGCGCTGGGCGGGGATGCGGATATCGCCGTCGCGGCACTGGGTTTTTACGCTACGCGGGCAACCGGCGAACGCCAGGTCCTTGGTCAGGCACACCCGCACCTCCGACAGCACCTTGCCTTTGCAGATCACCGCCAGCCCATGGTTGCCCATGCGCGGGTTGCTCTCGCGAAACAACGCCTCGATCTCACTGGCCTGCAGCGACGGCGGCGTATTGAACGGCTGCAACGGCTGCGGAATAGTCACCACGCCCAATGCCTGGTCGGTTTTTTCCAGGTAGGCCAACGGCTCCAGCCCCGTGCACGTGCCGTGCTTGGCCCATTCGTGCTTGAGCAGCGACCGGGTCGGGAACAGGGCCGCGCCCTTCTCGATCGCTTCGTGAGTCAACTGCGCTTGGGGTGCGCATGAGGCCGGCCACCCTCCCCGTGCGTACTGCGGCCACAAGCCGTGCAATACAAAACCATAGCCCTTGCCCGAGCACTGTTCATTGTCCGGGTGCGTCAGGCAAAAGGTCGGCGACCACGACAGCGACAACACATAAAAATCAAACTCCCCCGGCGTACCTTGGGTACGCGGGGCCGCCCCTGCACTTGTGGCCAGTACCAGCCACAACGCCATCCAGTATTTCATCCGTCCGTTCCTTCCAAAAACAACAACCCTATCGCGCTTACCCCGGATGATTGGGGTTACGTTGTAGCACCTTGTCGAGGATGCGATCGGTCTTCAACGCCTCGATGCCCAGTGACGGGTGCTCGGCATCGCCGCGAATATGCGCGTTCATCGCCAGCACGTGGTGCCATTGGATATGCGCGTGGCACGGCACTTCCAGCACCTCGTTGGTTTCACCTTCAAGGTGCAGGGGCTGGTCTTCGAAGACCGAGAAGCGGATGCGCCCACGGCTGCCAATCAGCTCCACCTGGTCTTCACGGCGGTCTGCGACGAAATTCCAGCAGCCCATGCCGAGTGCGCCCGAACTGAAGGTCCAGCACGCCGTCACGGCGTCCTCGGCCGCATAGCGCTCGGCTTGTCGCGCAGTAAAGCCCGAGACTTCGATGATGTCGCCGGCCAGGTACTGGAACAGGTCGAACCCATGGCTGGCCAGGTCGGCAAAGTAGCCACCGCCGGCAATGGCCGGGTCGGTGCGCCAGTTGGCGGCGCTGGCATCGTCGGCGCCCGGTGGTTTGCACAGGGTCCAGGTCAGATGGCGCAGTTCACCAATCCGCCCGTCCCGCAGCCAATCACGCACTTGCTGGAAGCGCGGCAGCGAACGCCGGTAGTAGGAGACAAACAGATGCAACCCGGCGCGCTCGAAGGTGCGCTGCATCAAAGCGCTTTGCTCGGCATTGAGGGACATGGGCTTCTCGACGCAGCAATGCTTGCCGGCCGCCGCGACCATCAGGCTGTATTCGAGGTGACTGTCCGGCGGCGTAGCGATGTACACCGCGTCCACCTCGGGGTCGTTGATCAGTGCCTGGGCGTCGGTGTAGAAGCGCGCGATGCCGTGGCGTGCCGCATAATCGCGCACCGCCTCTTCACGGCGTCCCATCACGGCCACCAACGCCGAACCTGGCGCTTTGTAGAAAGCGGGTCCACTCTTCAATTCAGTGACACTGCCACAGCCGATCATGCCCCAGCGTACGGTGCTCATCTGCTCTCCTCGTCCGTTTTGATCAATCGGGCAGTATCCACATCCCCACACGTCAGCGCCATAACCACTTAGCATGACAATTGCATTACACTTTTATGACACTCATCCCACTGCGGGGGCACAGACGATGAAAATTAGGGCCACGGTCATTTGCGAACACGAGGGGCATATCCTCTTCGTGCGCAAGGCCAGATCAAAATGGGCGCTGCCGGGGGGCAAGGTCGAACGCAACGAGCGTCCGGTCGGCGCGGCGGCCCGCGAGCTGGAAGAAGAGACCGGGTTGAATGTGGACGGCTTGCTGTACCTGCAGGAGCTCAAGGCGCGCGACACCGTGCACCACGTGTTCGAAGCTTCGGTGGTAAACCTCGCCGATGCAAAGCCTTGCAATGAAATAATCGATTGCCAGTGGCATCCCTATGGCGCCATGGACGACCTGGACACCACCGACGCCACCCGGCACATCGTCAAATCCTTCCTACGTCGCCTGTAATTCAGCGCTCTGCCCGCTGGCCTCGAGACCTCGCTTTACCCCACCATTCTCTTTCTGCCGTTCGACAAAGGATCTGACGAACGCGGCAGCGGCAGCATGTGCCACCGGTACTGCCATGGCTTGGCGGATGGTCATGAAATCATCCTCGACCAGGCGCCATTGTGCGCTCACCCGGGTGCGCAGAAAGTCCCGCACCCCCGCCGCCGCATCCAGCCCTTGCGCGATAAACCAGTCCACCGCGGCCGCCGACGTGGGCGCCCGTACCAGCTCGGCGTGCGCCACCGTACGGCTCAGGTACAGGTCGTAGGCTGCGCCTTGGCCGACGGCGATGCGTCGACCCGCTGCATCCAATTGGGCGACGTGGGTAAAGGGCGAATCCGTCGCCACCAGGTAGGTGCCCTTGATCGCCACGTAGGGTGCGCTGAACGCGATCTCCTGCTCACGCACCGGCTCGATGGCCAGGAACGCCACGCGCCAGGCATCCTCGGCCAGCGCAGCAAAGACCTTGCCCGCCGCCTCGAAGGTGATCAGCGCCAACTCGACACCCAGCTCTTCAGCCAAGGCCTTGGCCAACGCCACTGAGACCCCCTGTGGCTCACCGCCCGCGCCGCGTTGCGCCAGCACCGGGTTGCCGAAGTTGATGGCGGCACGCAGCACGCCATCGGGGGCCAATTGTTGCAGTACAGCGGGATCAATCATCGAGCGCTCCTGGGCGGGTTCGTTGCACGGTCTTGCGGATCACAAACGGCAGCACGCCGCCGTGCTCAAGGTACCCAAGCGCTTGCAACGCGTCGAGGTGCAAGGCAGTCCAAATGCAGAGTTGCGAAGCAGCCCTGAATCCACTTGGCCGCATCACCGAGGCGCTAGCATCGCCGGCAAGCCAGCGCCTACACGTACCTGCTTATGATCCAACCACACAGGCCGGCGTGCTCTTGCTTTTTGGTCTTGATCTTAGGCGCCCCGTCAAACACGCTGGCCGTAATCCTGTACTCAAGACCGGGGCTTCTTGCCTCCTTCCTGCCCCCGCAAATACAACGCCTCCACCAACCTCTGCCGTTCTTCCCGAGGCAACGTCGCGGCAAACTGCGCCAACGTTGAATCCACCAACGCCCGCAACGCCATATCCGCCTCCCGCGCCTTGGCCAACTCCGTCACCAACACATCCCGGTCCAACGTCGGCGCCTCCAGTTGCTTGATCACCCCCAACCGCGCTTCCCGCCCCGCCATCACCAACGGCTGACTGTCCGCACGGTTCTGCCGCAGCAATGCGCGCAATTCCTTGCGCCGTTCCGGGGGCAACTTGACCATCGCCTGCCGCAACCCATGCTGGTTGACCACCGCCTCCACCGGCTTGGCACTCGCCACCCAGTGGTACCACCCACCGCCCACCCCGCCGATCAAAAACACATTGAGCAGCACCGAGACAAGCAACCACGGTTTCAGGGATTGGGCGCTCATTGCTCGGTGTCCTCGGCGTTGACGGAAAAGATGACCTGCGCATCGCCCTGATCAAACACACTGGGCAACACCTCGGCGGACACCATCGGCAGCGGCACGCTCATGGACGCCACCAGCATGCCGGTGACGATGCCGGCAATGCCCACCCCCACCAGCCCCGCAGGCGACAACCAACCGGCATAACGCGACCAGAACGACGCGCGACGCGGCGCAGACTGGCGAATCTTCCGGGTCAGTGCCGGGTCGAGAAAGGCCAGTTGATGGCTGTCCAGTTGGGCATCCAGCCAGCCAGCGGCGTGCACTGCTTCGCGCGCACTGGCATTACCGCTGTTGAGCAGCGCCTGGGCGGCGCCTTGCTCTGCCAATGGCCAGCGCTCTAGATTGGCCCCGTAGGCGTCGGCCAGATAAGCAAATCGTTCAGGTGTCATGATGTTCCCCTTCCTGGGCGGGCAAGCCCGGGTGTGTCGGCAAGTTGACTGCGCAACTGGCGCCGGGCCCGCGACAGCAGGCTCTCCAGTGCCTCGACGCTGATATTCATCAGGGCCGCGGCGTCGATGTTCGACAGCTCCTGGTAGTACTGCAACACAATCGCTTCACGCTGGCGCTCGGGCAACGCCGCCAGCGCGGCGGCCATGCGAGCGCTGCGGTCGGCGGCTTCCAACTGTTCGTCCAGGGACGGCGTGGTGTCCACCAACGCCGCCGTGTCGTCGTCGCTCAACGGGCGCTCCTTGCGCCGGCGCAAGCGGTCATGGCACAGGTTGAGCGCGACCCGGTGCAGCCAGGTGTCGAAGCGCGCCTCGCCACTGCGCCAGCTGGCCGCGTGGCGCCAGATGCGCAGGAAGCTTTCCTGGGCCACGTCCTTGGCCTCATCGGCATCCCCCAGGATCCGGCTGGCGAGCGCCAGCAGACGCGGCAGTTTGCGCGTCACCATTTCGTTGACGGCCGCAGGCTCGTTGTTGCTGATACGTGCAAGCAGTTCAACGTCCGGATCAGTGTCTTTCAATCGGGCAATTCTCGGTCAGCGGATCCAATGCCCTTCACGCCAGTACCAATTGGGGCCATGGGCCTCCCAGTGGCCGGGCTCCCAGCGCGCGTTGCGCATCACCGGTTGCCAATGACCAGGCTCCCAGGCGTAGCCACGCCCTTCCCAGCGCCAGTGCCCGCGGTCCCAGACGTAACCGGGGCGCTCCACAGGGATCACTTCCACGCGTTGCGGCGGTGGCGCCTGGCGGATGATGATTTCGGTCTGGGCAAACACAGGGGTGCTGACAAACGCGGCGAGGGCCAGCGGAGCAAGCAAGGCAAAACGCAATTTGGCCAGGGGTCTCATGGCAACTCCTTCATGCAACGGGCGACAGTGCAGGTTGCTGATGGGTTGAACGGCGGGTGGCGAAAAATCCGTCGCAGAACGCGCGGATTATTTACGGGAGCAGTATTGCCCAGGGGATGGCGGGGCTTGATGAAATGTTTGAAAGCTTGGCGACGGATTTACCCACGTGGCGGCGTTGAACGATTAACGCTGATCAACCCAAGAGGAAACACCATGTACCGCCGACTTTACATGCTGGTTGCCGCACTGCTGATTGTCAGCCTGAGCGGCTGCGTGATCGTGCCGGAACACCGCCATTGCTGCTGGCGTTATTACGGCGCCCTCGATGCACCGAGCCACACCGTCAACGGCTAGCCCACCGCCGCAAACCCACGGCGCCCAGCCTTGATCTCGGTGCGCAACTCGCCAATCAGGTTTGAGATGGAACGGATGCTGTCCAAACCGTTGGGGGACACACCCGTCAGTAACAGCTCGACCCGGCCGGACACCGGTTCGAAGATATTGATGCGTAACGAGCCGTCGCTGTTGAGCGTGCAGTCGCACGTCAGCGGCAGGAACCCCGAGGCCATGATGCGGTTGAATTCAACGATTGAAATCATGATAAGTCCCCTTCCCTGGGCCTCACCCGGTAGTTGTGATGGAGACAGAGTAGATGAGGTTTTACGGGGCATGTAGCGATTCATGCGAAAGTGTTAGCCAGGCCTCATTTCGCCTTGGAAACGTCGAATCGCTGACGCCAGAAAACCTGCCTTTGGACCTCTCGTCTGCTGTTGCGGCGAGCACTTGACTCGACGCCAGGATCGAAAGAGGCTCTTGGCTTTTCGCCATCATCCTGAGCAGCCCACCATGAGCATCGACCCTCCGAGCCAGCCCGACAGCGATGTGTACAAGACCTTGCTGGAGTCGACCAAGGCCATCCCCTGGCGCATCGATTGGCCGACCATGACCTTCAGCTACATCGGCCCGCAGATCGAGACATTGCTCGGCTGGGCGCCGCAAAGCTGGGTCAGCGTGGACGATTGGGTCGAGCGCATGCACCCCGACGACCGCGACTATGTGGTGAACTTCTGCGTGTCGCAATCGCGCGCCGGGGTGGACCATGAGGCGGACTACCGGGCGCTGACGGTGAATGGCGACTACGTATGGATTCGCGATGTGGTGCACGTGGTGCGCAAGGACGGTGAGGTCGAGGCCTTGATCGGCTTCATGTTCGATATCAGCGAGCGCAAGAAGACCGAAGAACACCTGGTGCGCCTGCAAAAACAACTTGAGGAATACTCCTACCAGGATGGCCTGACCGGCATCGCCAACCGGCGCATGTTCGACACCGTACTGGAACGCGAATGGGCCAGCGCCCAGCGCAGCCAGTTGCCGCTGTCGTTGATCATTCTGGATATCGATTTTTTCAAGCAGTACAACGACCACTACGGCCATATCAAGGGCGACGAATGCTTGCGGCACGTGGCGAACACCCTGTCCCAGGCGGCCAACCGGCCACGGGATTTCATTGCACGTATCGGCGGTGAGGAATTTGTGTGGTTGTTGCCGGAAACCGATGCGCAATCAGCCAGGCAAGTGGCGCAACGCTGTCTGCATCTGGTCCGTCAGCAACAGATCGAGCACGGCTATTCGACGGTGTCGAACCTGCTCACCCTGAGCCTCGGCGTCGGCACGCGCATCGTCAAACCTGATACGCCGATGCTGGAGTTTGTCGAAAAGGTCGACAAATTGCTGTACCAGGCCAAACGCACTGGGCGAATGCGTGCAGCATTCGCCGACGGCGAAGTGTGACGCAGAGGTCAAATCGCAGGCAAAAAAAATCCCAAGTAGCTGATGGAAACTTGGGATTTAAAAATGCATAAACCGTGGAAGGTGAACGCCCGGCTATAGTATCGAGTGATAAAAGCCGTCACAAGATTAATTTAATCCTTTCGTCGGATTAAAAGCGCTGTAAGTCATTCAATAACCACACATTTTTTAAGGTGGCCAGGTATATAAGTGCCACTTTTTGGTGCAACTACCGGTGATATTTCCACTTATTAAAAAGGGTTATTGCGTTGTCGCACTTCTTGATACACGCCCCTTTAAATGCGTGCACGTGTCTTCGGCCTCGATGCTGTGCGGCAGTACCGAACGCGCCACACTTTCCACCTGCCTGCACAGTGCCAGGCGCTCATTGGCCGCGTCCCGCTCGCGGTCGACCTCGGCATTGAGCCAAACAAAATAGACACCCAGCAACACCGCAACGCACAGCACGCCGACGACGAAGTAGCGAAAGCTGTTGGAGGACGGCAACTCGGGCGCGTTCATGACGTTACGGCGCCCTGCTCTTCTCGTAACGCACGTCGCCACCCTCGACCTGGCCGACCACCGCCCAGCCCAGCCGCTGATAGAACCCGTTGGCCCGTATGCCGTCGCGTCCGTCAGTGATCAGGAACAGCCGCTCATGGTGCTCAAACAGCGTGGCCTCGGCCACCGCCATCAATTGACGGCCCAGGCCCAGGTTCTCGTGGGTCGGCAACACAAACATCGCGAACACCTCGCCCCCGGCCAGGTCGACCATGCTGAACCCCGCGGGCTGGCCATCCACTTCTGCGATCCATACGCAAGGCGCCGCGCGGATGCTGTCGGCCAGCACCTGTGGCGTGATGCCCAGGTCGGCCATTTGCTCGACACTCAAATGGTTTTGCACCACCGAGGTGCGAATGGCGAAAAGCGTGTCGACGTCGTCCTGTGTCGCTGTGCGGATCAGGGTTTGCATACTGGCCTCCCGGATGAAGGACGCAATTGTATGCAAATAGAAACACAGTGAATGTCGTGGATTTGTAAAACGCCCTACGGAGCCTCGCCATGCTGCTGGCGACGGAACTGCCCAGGCGTCACCCCATGGGCCTTGCGGAAACACCGGGAAAAGTACGCCTCATCGGTAAAACCGCAGCGGTGCGCGATGGCGCCAATCAGCTGCGCACTGTTGAGCAACAAGGTGCGCGCCAACTGCATGCGCCGGTCGAGCACCAGTTGCGAGAAAGGTTTGCCGGTTTCTTTGCGCAATAGGTGGGTGAGGTAATTGGGGGACAGGAATGCGGCGGCGGCCGCGTCCGTCAGGTTGAGCGTCGGCTCATGCAGGTGCTCGCGGATATACCCCTGCACGCGCGCCAGTGCATCCTTGCGCCCACGCCGGGTGGCATTGTTGGCGGCGAAGGCTTGCAGGGGCTCGGCGTACTGTTCGCAGACCAGGCCAACCAGTTGAAACAGGTAGCCCTTGAGGCGCTCACGGGCGCCGAAGGTACGCTGGGCATCCAGTTCACGCATGTGGGTGAGCCAGGTTTGCACCTGCTCGAACGCCGTGTCATCGAGGATGAAATCCAACTGTTCCTGGAAACGAAACGGCGACAGCTCAGGCGCCTGGCCGATGGGGATGTCTTCCAGGTCCAAGGGGTCGCAGGTCAGCTGCGGCAGGAAAAACGCCTGGCTGAAGTTGATCAACATGAACTCGCCATCCGCGGGATGGGGAATCACATGCAAGCGATGAGGCAGGATAAACGCCAGGGCCTTGCGCGGAAACGGCCGCACTGCGCCACCGATATGCTGCACGGTGTCGCCGCCGAGGTTGATCTGGATCTGGAAGTACTCATCGCGATGGGGATGGGTCAGCGCCGCCCTGCCGCGTTTGTCGCGGATGTAGAAGTCGGGACGGTCGCTGCGCTGTTCCATGCCATAGGTGGTGACGCGGGTGCCTGGCATAACGGTCTCTCGTGTGGCCTGGGCACCACTGTAGCCTCAACCCTGGCCGAGGGTGAAACGCAACTCGCCGATGCCATCGATGCCGGCGGTGACCACATCGCCCGGCTGCAACGCGCCAACGCCTGCGGGTGTGCCGGTGAAGATCAGGTCGCCGGCCTTGAGCGCGACGGATCGCGAGGCATGGCTGATCACGTCACTGACAGACCAGATCAGGTCGGCCAGGTCGCCCACCTGACGCTGTTCGCCATTGACCTTGAGCCAGATCTTGCCGCTGGACGGGTGCCCGACCGCGCTAACCGGACGCAGTGCCGTGGTGGGCGCAGACTCGTCAAAGGCCTTGGCCCACTCCCACGGACGCGCGTGTTTTTTCGCCTGGGCTTGCAGGTCGCGGCGGGTCAGGTCGATGCCGAGGCCATACCCCCATACGTGGGAAAGCGCTTGGTCCGGGCTGATATCCACGCCGTCCTTGCCGATGGCCACCACCAGTTCCACCTCGTGGTGCAGGTCGGCGGTCAACGGCGGGTAGGCAATCACCCCGTGCGCCGGCACCACCGCATCTGCAGGTTTCATGAAGAAGAATGGCGGCTCGCGGTCCGGGTCATGCCCCATCTCGCGTGCATGTTCGCTGTAGTTGCGGCCCACGCAGAACACACGGCGCAGCGGGAAGCGCGCCTCGCTGCCTTCTACCGCGAGGGCTGGGATTGGCGCGGGGGTGAATACGTAATCAGTCATGGCCTGTGCCTCTTCGTTTACCTGGCGCCAGTATGGCCAGGGTCGCCGGGGCAAAGTTGGACAGGCTTACGCAGATTTTGCACTGACCGGTGCTTGCACCTGCGGCTGCGGGTTGAGCAGGCGATAGAGTGGCAGGCAGGCCGCCTGGATCAGCAGCATGCGGATCACTTGCATCGCCGTCACCAGGGTCACCGCCAGCCCCAGGGCTTCGGCGGTCAGGCTCATTTCCGGCGCACTGCCAGGCATCATGCCCAGGGCCAGCGACAGCCAGGGTATGCCCAACCCGGCGCCAAGCGCCCAGGCAACCACGGCGGTGGTGACCACCGACACGACCAATAACAGCATCACCTTGGCCAGCAGCCCTGGTGCGCGGCGAAAGAAACTGCGGTCAAACGCGACGCCCAATGCACAGCCGATCAACAACTGCCCGCTGCCACTGAGCCAGCCCGGCATGCTCATCGACAGATGATTGCAGCCTACTCCCACCGCGCAGATCAGGAACGGTCCGAACGTCCACGGGTTGGGCAGCTTGCACTGCTTGAAACCCAGGGCCGCCAGCCAGCCCATCGCCAGAATGAAGATCAGCCACGGCCAGATCACCGGCAAGGGCACAGGGGCAGCCACGGCGGGCATGCCAAAGGTGGCGACGGCAGGGACTGTCAGCAGGATCAGCAGCAGCCGGATGCTGTGGGCGGCGGCGATAAAGCTGGTGTCTGCCTGGCGTTGGCGGCCCAGGTGCACCATTTCGCTGGAGTTGGCGGGCATCAGGGCAAAAAACGCCGTGCCAAACCCAACGCCCCAGCGATGCAGGACCAGCACCGAACACAGCGCAAGCACCAGCGTCAGCAACACGGCCGTGACAATCAGCCCGAGGTGGGCCGCCACCTGCTGCATTACCGGCAAGGTGAAATGACAGCCAATGGCGACCGCCACAATCAGTTGCCCGGCTTGGCGACCATGGGGAACTTCCGGCACCAGGCTCCCGGCGCAGCGCGTCAGCATCACCGCCACCAGCGAGCCGATCACCCAGGGCAACGGCCACCCCGCCCAACTGGCAAGGCTGCCGCCCAAAGCACCGACGATCAGGGTGACAAGCCAATAAGGTCGAAAGTTGTGCATGGTGTGGCACTCGGCGTGGAGAAGAATGCCGACAGGTTATAGACTCGCCCTCATCACAGAAAATATCCATTTGTGAAACCAGTCATCACAGTTTGTTATGCGAGCCCGTATGAACCTGAAAGCGTTGGAGTACTGCGTCGAGATCGCCCGCCAAGGCAGCTTTACCAAGGCCGCCCACGCGTTGCACGTGGCACAGCCGGCGCTGAGCATGGCGGTGAGCCGGCTGGAAGACGAATTGGGAGTAGCGCTGTTCAACCGCGCCACGCGGCAGATCAGCGTGACCGCCGAAGGCCAGTTGTTCCTGGCGCGTGCCGAAGCGTGCCTGGAAGGACTGGCCGGCGCCCGACGTGAATTGCAGGACCTGACCCAACTGCACAGCGGCGAGATCCGCGTCGGCGTGCCGCCCATGTATGGCATCCGCCATATTCCCGAACTGCTGATGCAATTTCGCACGCGTTACCCAGGCATTGCCATGCATGTGGTGGAAGGCAGTGCCGATGACATCAGCGAACGCCTGGCTACGCGGGACATCGACGTGGCGCTGCTGGAGTCGCGGCGGGTTGATCCGGCGTGGGAATCGGTGTTGCTGGGCAGCGATGAGATGGTGCTGTGCATGGCCGAACAGCATCCGCTGGCGGGCGCGCCATCTATTTCGGCGCAACGCCTGCAGGGTGAACCGATGCTGGTGTTCGACAACACCTTCCTGCAACGCCATCTGCTGGATGCGTTTTGCAGCAACGCTCGCGTGCGTTTCACCATCGCCCTGGAGAGCAACTTTGTGCCACTGGTGATTACCGCGACGCGCAGCGGGATGGGCGTGTCCACCCTGCTGCGTTCGGTTCAGGAGCAGGAGCCGGGGTTGGTCGGCGTGTCATTCGAGCCGGCGCAGTTCATGCACTTCAACCTGTGCTGGCGCGCCAGTGAATACCTGTCCCAGGCCAATCGGCGGTTCATTGAAACGGCAAAGCAGTATTTCCAGGAGGACGCCAGCTCGCCGCTGTCGCGCTAAGGGGTTATTTGCGTGCGACCTTGTAGCGCACGCAATCCTGATAGAACCCCTGGCGAATCGCCTCGGGCTTGAGCCGTGAGCGGCTGTCGTAGGTTTGTTCGGTGATGCCCATGGCCATCATGCGCATCCACGATTTGTTGAATTTCATGGTCTGGATCTTCTGCCGCGCCGCGTACAACGACACTCCAGATAACTTGAGTTCCTGGGCCCTGGCGGCAGTGCCGGCGCCCCAACTGCACATGTACTTGTCACCCTCGCGCAGCTCCCGTGCCTGCACGGCAGCCGCGCCGCCGGCCAGGGAACAGGCGATCAGCATGATTCCAACAGAGCGCATTTGCATCCTCACCTAACCACCTGAAAATAAAAGCGATTCTGGCGAGGATTTTGTTACAAAGGGGCCATTAAATTGCCTTATTGCGCAATGTTTCAGTGGGCCGCAGCAGGCGTGGTGCGAAAGGTGACGCCCAGGCGGTTGAAGGCATTCATCAACGCGATGCCATACGTGAGGTCGGCCAGTTCCTTGGCGCTGAACTCGGCGGCGGCCGCTGCGTAATCCGCGTCCGACACATCGCTGCGGGTCACGGCTTCGGCAAAGGCCAGGGCGATGCGCTCACGGGGCGTGAATACATTGCGGGCATCGTGCCACACCGGCACCAATACCAGCTTGTCCACGGCCAGGCCTTGCTTGAGCAGATCACGCGAGTGCATGTCGATGCAGAATGCGCAGCCGTTTATCTGCGACACGCGCAGGTAGACCAGATCAATCAGCGCCTTGGGCAGGCCGCTGTTTTGCAGGTAGACATAAACGCCGCCAAAAGCCTTGTAACCTTCCGGGGATGCTTGGGTGTAGTCGAGGCGAGTGGTCATGATGAATCCTGTTTAGGTTGAGTGAAGGCACCATGTTGCCGCGCCATGGCCCACCCCTGAAGAGCCATGAACAGCCACGGCGACTGGACCATGATGGCCCAGTCAACACGTCCGGTTATGGCACTTGGGCATAGGTCATGAAGCGACTACAGTGAGGGCAGCCGCGACCTGGAGATCGTTCCCATGCATACCCTGCCACCCCCAGACCCTGGCTCGACCGAGCCGATCTACCGCCAGTTGTATTGGCGGTTTCTCAGCGCGATTGCCGAGGGGTTGCTCAAGCCGGGCGAGCGCGTCCCGGCCGCACGGGCGCTGGCCAAGGAACTGGGCGTGGCGCGGGGCACCATCGACAACGCCTACGCCTTGCTGACCGCCGAGGGTTACTTCGAACCCCGTGGCCAGGCAGGCACGGTGGTTGCCCACGGCATTGCCAGCGCCCAGCCCACGCCGGTGGTCATCACGCCCTACAAGGCCGTACGGCAACAGGCACAGGTCCTGCCCTTCCAGATGGGCCTGCCGGCCCTGGACGCCTTCCCCCGCAAGATCTGGTCGAAAATCGCCGCGCGCTGCGTGCGTGCCACGCAACTGGCGGACATGGCCAACCCGCCAATCGGCGGCCTGCCCGCGCTGCGCACCGCGATCGCCAGCTACCTGCAAGTGGCCCGGGGCATTCACTGCGCTCCGGAGCAGATCTTTGTCACCTCGGGCTACCGCAACACCCTGAGCCTGATCACCCATGCCTTGCTCAAACCCGGCGACGAGGTGCTGGTCGAAGACCCCGGCTACCCGCCGACGCGTCCGCTGCTGTCGTTCTTGCAAATCAACACGACCCCCGTCCCGGTGGACCAGGATGGCCTGTGCGTGTCACCCACCAGCACCGCACGCGCAGTGATTGTCACGCCGGCCCATCAAAGCCCGCTGTGCGTTTCCCTGTCGCTGCCGCGCCGCCTGGCCCTGCTGGACTGGGCCCGACGCGAACACGCCCGGATCATCGAGGACGACTATGACGGCGAATACCGCTATGTCAGCCGCCCGTTGCCTGCCCTCAAGAGCCTGGACCGCGATGGCCGGGTGCTCTACGCCGGCACCTTCAGCAAAGTGCTGTTCCCCGGCATCCGTCTGGCCTATCTGGTGGTGCCTGCGGCCCAAGTGGCGCGTTTCGAACAGGTCAGCCAAAGCTTCCTCGGCCATTGCCCGGAACTGACGCAGGCAATCGTCGCCAGCTTTATCGCCGAAGGGCATTTCGCCCGGCATATCCAACGCATGCGCAAGCTGTATAGCGAACGGCGCGAGGCAACTGCCAACGGCTTGCGCAAGGCAATGGGCGAACATGTTTCCATCGATGCGCAGCCTGGCGGCATGCACCTAATCCTACGACTCAAGGCGCCGCAATCAGACCGCCTCCTGGTGCAGAAACTGGCGGACGAGGGTATCTACGCGGAGGCATTGAGCGAGTGGGGTGTGGTGCAGCAGACCGGTCCCGGCTTGCTGCTGGGCTTTGCCAATATCGACTCCCAGGCCCGCGCTGAAGCCTTGGGGCGGCGCATCCTGGCATGCCTGATGGCCTAGTTGCCCGGGCCTTTCTTGGCGCTGTCCGTGACAGCAACCAAGCATGAAACTGCCACGCCCTCCCCCAACCAGGATTTCCGATGCGCAGTATCACGGTTTTTTGCGGTTCCAATGTCGGCGCAAGCCCCCAGTACGCCGAGGACGCCAAGGCCCTGGGTCGAGAAATCGCCCGGCGTGGCATTCGACTGGTCTACGGGGGCAGCGCCAAGGGCTTGATGGGTGTGATTGCCGACAGTGCGCTGGCCGAAGGTGGCGAAGTGATCGGCATCATCACCCGCTTGCTGCATGACCTTGGGCACCTGCAACCGGGGCTCAGCGCCTATGAAACCCTGCCGGACATGCGCAGCCGCAAAGCGCGCATGAGCGAACTGGCCGATGGTTTCATCGCCCTGCCTGGTGGCCTCGGCACTTTCGAAGAAGTGTTGGAAGCGATGACGTTGACCCAACTGGGCGAGCATCAAAAAGGCGTGGCCTGCTTGAACACGGCCAATTTCTTTGCACCGCTGCGCAGCGTGTTCGCACATGCCGTCAGGGAAGGTTTCATGAAGGCCGAACACAGCCAAATGCTGATCGTCGAAGACAACCCCGGCGCCCTGCTCGATGCCCTTGGGCAGTGGCAGGCGCCGGTGGTCAACAAATGGATTGAGCCCGTTGGGCATTAACCCGTTTCGGCCTTGGCGATGCTGCTCCCGAATCCTTGCGCCAAGGCCTTTTTCTTATCTCACCACTGGTAGGTGGCGCTCGCCTGCACGGTGCGCTGCGAGCCATACCAGCACCACGAATAGGAGTAGCAGGACGCGACATACTCTTTGTTCGCCAGGTTGGTGGCGTTGAGCGCCAGGCGCAGGTTGTCCTTCAGGCTAGTAATGTTCGGGATGTCATAGTGCACGGCGGCATCAAACAAGGTGTAGCCCGGCACCTTGAGGGTGTTGGCGGTATCCCCCCAAGAAGAGCCGACATAACGCGCACCCGCGCCGGCGCCGAAGCCCTTGAGGGTGCCGTCGTGGAAGGTGTAGTCGGCCCACGCCGAGGCCGTATGGCGCGGCACACCGTAGGTGGTGGTGCCTTCGGCGGCAATGGCCGGGCCTACGCCGATATCGCTGATGGGCGCATAACGCACGGTGTTGTTCGACTTGCTGATGCGGTTATCCAGGTAGGCATAGGCCGCAGTGATGTCCAGGTTATCGTTGAGGCTGGCCTTGCCCTCCAGCTCAAAACCACGGGACTGCACTTCGCCGTCCTGGCTCTGGCAGCGCCCGGTGCCACACAAATGGGTGGGGTCCGGGTCGGTGGTCAGCACGTTGGTCTGGCGCAGGTCGAAGATCGCCGCCGTGATAAAGCTGTTGCTGCCCGGCGGTTGGTATTTGATACCGATTTCATACTGCTTGCCTTCGGTCGGCTTGAACACCGAACCGCCGTAACCGGTACCCGACTGCGGATTGAACGACTCCGCGTAACTGGCATACGGCGCCAGGCCATTATCGAAGAGATAGACCAGGCCGATACGGCCAGTGAACGCCTTGCTGTCCAGGGATGACTCGGACTTGGCACCGGTGCGAAGGGTCTTGGTGCTGCTGTCGGTGCTGGCCCAGTCATAACGACCGCCCAGCAGCAGCACCCACTTGTCCCACTTCATCTGTTCCTGCAAGTACACACCGGTCTGTTCGCTGCGCGAGGTGCCGTCGGTGGTGTAGGCCGGCACCGGCACCGCCGCGCCGTAGACCGGGTTGAAAATATCCAGGGACGGGCCGGCGGTGTACACGCCGGAACCCGACTTGGTGTCGGTACTGGTGTTCTGATAGTCGAGGCCCATCAACAAGGTGTGCTGCAAGGGGCCGGTGTCGAATTTGGCCTGCAACTGGTTGTCGAGGGTGTAGGCATCCAGGTCGACCTCGCTGGCGATGGTCGAACGGCGGATAGTGCGGTAATCCGTCAGCAGATAGTTGCTGTAGAGGCTGCGGTACTGGCCTTCGCTGCGCAGGTAACGCGCGTTCTGGCGTACGGTCCACACGTCATCGAAGTGATGCTCGAACGCCCAGCCGATGGAGTAGTACTCGCGGTCGCTCTTCTCGAAGTTCTTTTCGCCGTCGTAGAAATCCACATCGATGTTGTGCCCGGTCGGGCTGTGCAGCACCGAGCCCCAGGCCGGCACCGAGCCGTAGGACGCGCCTTTGGGGTCCTTCTGGAAATGCCCGAGCAGGGTCAGCGAGGTGGCGTCGTCCGGGCGCCAGGTGAACGCGCTGGACAGCGACTGACGGCGCGTCTCGGTGTGCTCCACCTGGCCGTCGGCATCGTCGAAAAGCCCGGCCACACGGTAGGAATACACCCCCTGATCATCCAGCGGGCCGCTCAAGTCAAAGGTGGTGCGCTTCTTGTTGAAGGTGCCGTATTCCACACCCACTTCATGAAACGGTGTGTCCAGCGGGCGTTTGCTGACCATGTTGATCACCCCGCTCGGCGTGCCCTGCCCGTACAGCACCGATGCCGGGCCGCGCAGCACTTCCACGCGTTCGAGGTCGAAGGCGTCTTTCGGCGGCAAGGCGTCACGGCTCGACGGCATGCGCAGGCCATCGAGGTAGGTGGCCGGGGAGAAACCGCGGATGGTCAGTTGATCGAGACGCGATGCG
>Ga0157369_10001343_pt1 | contig 30377 bp, 24 predicted proteins | sample C25metaG_FD_113461 | JGI IMG/M metagenome (GOLD analysis project Ga0157369, IMG submission 113461) | Corn rhizosphere microbial communities from Kellogg Biological Station, Michigan, USA - C2-5 metaG | ecosystem: Host-associated > Plants > Roots > Rhizosphere > Soil | place: USA: Michigan... | reverse complement strand
TCGGCAACCAAATCGGCCGCGGTCACGGGCGCGACGCCGCCACGGTGATCGGGGCGTTGGGCGGAGCGGTGGCCGGCAATCAGATCGGCCAAAACATGGGGCAGCCGTCGGGCTATCGCGTCGACATCCAATTGAGCGATGGCTCCATGCGCGCGTTCGATATGCAGACGCCGGGCGATCTGCGCCCTGGCGATCGGGTACGCATCGACGGCAATCAGATCTCGCGCTATTGAGCGCTGTCCGGCCCTCGCAGGCATGCGGCCACGCCGCCTGCCTTGCGATGCCGCTCGCTCGCGACGCCGATTCTGGCTGGCGATTGCGTCGTGAAACCGGCGACAAACGCGGGTACCTTCGCCGCCGGAATCGGCTCGGAGAAGTGGTAGCCCTGCACGACTTGGCAGCCACCCTCAATCAGATACGTCAGTTGCTCGGAGCGCTCGACGCCCTCCGCCACCACATCGAACTTTAGACTGCGGGCAAGCGCGAGCACCGCGCGAATGATCGCCTCGTCCGCGGGACTCACGCCAATGCCTCGCACGAACGACATGTCGATCTTGAGCCGATCCGCGTGGAACGTACGCAAGTACGACAGGCTCGAGTAGCCAGTGCCGAAATCGTCGATGGCGATCGACACGCCGATCCGGTTCAGCGCGCGCAAGGTCGGCAGTGCCCCCGGCACCACGAGCGCGCCCTCGGTGATCTCCAGCTCTAGCCGATTGGCGGGAAGCTCAGCTAAGGCCAGCGCACGACGCACGACATCGAGAAAATCCCCGCGGGCGAGCTGACGTGGCGACACGTTCACCGACATGCGCACGCTCGGCAACAAGCTCTCCCATCGTTTGGCCTGAGCGCACGCAGTATGCAGCACCCATTCGCCGATTTCCTCGATGAGTCCGTTTTCTTCGGCGAGCGGAATGAACGTCGCGGGACTCACCGCGCCGATCTCCGGATCGCGCCAGCGTATCAACGCCTCCACACCGCAAACACGCTGTGCGCGCACATCAATCTGAGGTTGATACACGAGCTCGAACAGGTTCTGCTCGACGGCGTTGCGCAAACGGCGCAATAGCGCCATGCGCTGATCGGCCGCGTCCGCCAGCGCCGGCTTGAAACGCTCGACGCCGTTGCGCCCACGCGTCTTGACGTGATACATGGCGAGATCGGCATGCTTGACCAACGTCTCGGCATCGCAACCGTCTTCGGGATAACAAGCGATGCCGATACTCAGCTGCACGCGCAGCTCGATGTCGCCGATTTGCACCGGGGCATCGAATGCGCGGGCGACGCTCTCCAGCAGCTTCGCCAGCCGATCGTCTTCATTCGGGCGCGCGAGCATCATCACGAACTCATCGCCGCCGTAGCGCGTGACGACGCCGTCCGTGTCGATACAGCCGGATAGACGCCGCGCGACTTCGCACAGCAGTTGATCGCCGGCGCCATGACCTAAGCTGTCGTTGATGTCCTTGAAGTGATCGAGATCGGTAAACAGCAGCGCGAACGGGCGCGGTTCGACGATCGCGTGATCGACGAGCTCGTGCAGCGTGACGCGGTTGGGCAGATCGGTCAGCGCGTCGCGACGCGCCTGCAGGACGAGGCGATCGCGCGAATCGATCAATTCGGTGAGATCGCTGATGACCGAAAGATGGTAGGCCGGTGCGCCATGCTCATCGAGCACGGACGCCACGTATAGCTGATTCCAGAATTTCTCGCCGTTCGCGCGCCGGCTCTGCAGCAGGGTGGTCGCCTCGCCGCCAACCGACAACGCGCGACGAATCTGGGCGAATAGCGGACGGCTTTCGCCTTCGCACAGGGATGCGTAATCGCGCCCGATGATCTGCTGGAGCGCATAGCCCGTGACCTTCTCGAACGCGGGATTGGCGTATTCGACGGCCTCGCCGTTCTGCCCCGCGCGCGTGATCAGCACACCGTTGCCGATCGCATCGAGCGCACGGCCGCGCAATCGCAGCGCCAGCTCGGCATTCTTGCGCTCGGTCACGTCGATCGCGGTAATAAAGCACGCGTTGCGCTTTTCGTACGTGAGGAAGTGATAGGACAGCTCGACGTAAATCGTCTCCCCATCCGATCGACAATGCCGGCACACACCGGCGGCGCCGCTGCCCGTGCCGGCGGCAAGCAAGCCGTCGAGATCGCGCAAAAACGCCGGCATATCGCCGGCCGCGTAAAGCGACGTCATCGTACGGGCGCATAGCTCGCTGCGCGTGTGGCCGTACTGCGATTCCGCCGCGTCGTTCGCGGTAATGATGTCGAGCGTGTCGACATCGAAGATCAACATCGGCAGCGGATGATTATCGAAGTACTCGCGAAACCGGCGCTCGTTTTCCGCGGCAAGCAAGCGCGTGCGTTGCCGTGCAAGCGCGGCGCGATAGTGCGCCACGAACGCATAGCCGAGCAGCGCGCAGGCAAGCAACGCGCTGAGCGCAAGCACGATCCCTTCGACTTCGATATGTTGGGTGGCGTTCTCGGAGGCGGATCGAAGGATGGTCGTCTGCACATCGCGCAGCATCTTCAGTTGCGCGACGATCTGCTCGAGCTTCCGATTTGCCTCGAGCAACCGGGAACTGTCCACGGACGCACGACCATCATCGAGCCGCGCATTCACTGAGATATCGGCCAACAACCACGCCCACTGGGCGGTTTCGTCGCGCAACAGCCGCACGACGGCAGCGCTTTGTGGATCGCGTGCATAGCCCGCTTCCAGCCGCTTAAAACACGTCACGGCAGCCCCCACGCGCGGCACCGGCCAAGCGAACGACGCCTGACGTGCGCTACCGAAGCCTTGCAGAAAATCGGCGTTGGCTTGCAGATAGAGGGTTTGCAGCGCGTCGAGGTCGTTCCGGATTTTGAACGCATGCGCGCGCTGCGCGTTCGATTGTTCGCGCCAAGCGAGCGTATACCCGATGCCGGCCGCGAACATGGCCATGCCCACGAGTATCAGCATGACAGTGACCGGCAATCGGCGGTCGGCTCGCAGGCAGCGTTGCCACCAGTCTCTGACGGAGCGAGCGATGTCGAAACACACGGCGGAGAACATTGACTCTAAATAGGGCTCGATGGAACCCGCGTCGATTAGTACGCGCGGGCGCCGGGAACGAAGTGGCCCGAGGCTCGGGTCAGCGCCGAACGATGCGGCCACGGTTGCGTCTCCTCGTCGGTATATCGGAAGAAAACGCAAAAACTTCAGTGGCCCGTCACAGGTTTTCGTTTTGTTGCGGCGCCACAGCGCCTCCGCTGCGCCCAGCCGCGCTGCGTGCCCCGGCCTGCCGCCGCCGATTAGAGTAACCCGTCAACAAGGACGATCGACGAACGTCAGCCGCTGAAGTCGGGCTGCCGGCTGGGCTCCGCTGCAATAAATGCCGGATGCCCGCTGGCTTGCCGGTAGACGGCCAAGCTCAACGGGTACGGCTCCAACTCGCAGCCCATGCGGAGCGCATTCGCCATTTGCGGTACGAGGCAACAATCGGCCAGCGTCGGGGCGCCGCCAAAGCACCAAGGCCCGCTGCCGTGCCGAGCGAGCAGACGCTCGACAGACGACATGCCCTCCGCAATCCAGTGTCGATACCAGGCGCTCTTTTGTTCCGGTGTAACGTGCAGCTCCGTTTCGAGGTAACGCAGCACGCGCAGATTGTTGATGGGATGGATGTCGCAAGCAATCAGGTATGACAGCTCCAATACGCGTGCGCGCAGGCCGGTATCGGTCGGAATCAGCCGAGGCGTCGGGAACCGCTCATCAAGCCAGTCGATGATCGAGAGCGACTGGCCGAGGCTGAAGTCCGCATCGACCAACGCCGGCACGACGGCGCTGGGATTGATTCGCTCCACGTAGCCGGCGTCGCGATGTTCGCCCGTGCGAATATTCACCGCGATGTAGTCGAACGCCACGCCCTTGAGCGCCAACGCAATGCGCGTGCGATAGGACGTGGAGCTATTGAAAAAATTATGAAGTTGCATGACTCGCGTTCGTCTTCACCGTTGTCGTGGTCGTGGTCGTCGTGGTCAGCAAACCCGCACACGCAGTTCGCCCAATCCTTCGACGGCGGCGATCATGAGCTCCCCGCGCTGAACCGGCCCGACGCCTTCGGGCGTACCCGTATAGATCAGATCGCCGGGCTCGAGCCGGAAAAACGTCGACAAATCGGCGATCGTTTCCGCAACCGACCAGATCAATTTCGACACGTCGCTGTTTTGCCGCATCTGGCCATCCACGCTCAGCCCGATCGCGCCGCGCTCGATGTGCCCGACATCGCTGGCTCGATGAACGGGACCGATCGGCGCCGAGCGATCGAACGCCTTGCCGATTTCCCACGGACGGCCCATCTCGCGCATCTTCATCTGCAGATCTCGGCGCGTCATGTCGAGCCCGACGGCGTAACCGTAGACATGATCGAGCGCGCCTTCGACCGGGATATCCGCCCCGGCCTTGCCGATGACCGCCACAAGCTCCGCCTCGTAGTGATAGTTCGTCGTTTGCGCCGGGTACGCGAGTTCGAGCGTTTCGCCTTGCGCGACAGGGACGACGGCATCGGCCGGTTTGCAAAAGAAAAACGGCGGTTCGCGATCGGGATCGAAACCCATCTCGCGCGCGTGCGCCGCATAGTTGCGTCCGACGCAGTACACGCGGCGTACCGCGATCTTGGCGTCGCTGTCCGCAACGGCAAGCGCCACCGGCGCCTCGGGAAGGAACACAAACGTCATGGTGAAACGCTCCTTGCTTTTGCTCTTTGAAAATGAAATGTGTAGGACGATGGTAGAGGCTTAGCCCCACTACATCGATTCCGTCCGCGCACCGGCTCCGCGTGCTTCGCGCAACAGGTTCAATGCGGACAAGACGGGCCGATCGGAATAGCTAAACAACACACAATCGCTGCCCGCACTCAAACTGACCGGTTGCCAAGACGGCGCGACGAAAACGTCATGGGCCTCGAAGGCGAACGCTTCCGAACCGATCCGAGCGGTACCGCTCCCTTCGACCACGCAATACACCGTCGCATCGGTGCTGCGATACAGCTCGCCCGAGAAACCGGCGGGAAGGAACTGCATGAATGTGGCGATCGTCGGCATCGGCCAACCGCCCGTCATCGGGTTGACATATCTGAGCTTGATGCCGTCGCATTCGTCCAAATCGCCGTTGCGATAGAGCGCCTCTAACGCCGCGCGGCTACGCTCATATGGATAGCTGAAGATCGGCGAAGTCGGATCGGTCACGCGATGCCGCACCGGCGCCATGTTGTGCCCGAAGCGCGCCCAGCTATCGCCTTCGGGGCGAAGCACGGGCTGCGTGAGTTCGGGGTACGTCTCGGCAAAGCCCGCATCGAGATGGCCGATCAATGGAATGTCGAGCCCATCTAACCAAACGACAGGCTCGCCGCCGTCTTCGATCGTCGGGTTGCCGTGGTCGTGCCACGTCCATGACGGCGTGATGATGAAATCGCCCGGATGCATCGTCGTGCGCTCGCCGTTGACAGCCGTCCACGCCCCTCGCCCTTCGACGATAAAGCGCAGCGCCGATTGCGTATGCCGATGGCTCGGCGCCACCTCGCCCGGCAGAATCAGTTGCAAGCCGGCATACAGCGTCGAAGTGATGCTCGCTTTACCGGGCAACCCCGGATTCTCCAGCACGAGCACACGCCGCACGGCCTCCTCGGCGCTGATCAGCGTGCCGGCATCCATGACGAGATCGCGGATGCCGGCGTACTTCCAAATCGCCGCGACCGCCTGCGGCCGCGGGGCTTTCGGCACGAGGTGATGCAGCGATTCCCAAAGCGGCGACAATCCTTGCGTCTCGAGCTGCCGGTAGTAGGCGGCGCGCTCGCTTCGCGTCGTGGCGGTCATCTGGTGGCTCCTGAGCTAATCGTTACACTTCGACAAAGACGTAGCCGTCTTCGATTTTCACGGGATAGGTGCGGATGTCCGTCGTCAACGGCTCGCACATCGCCTTGCCCGATCGCACGTCGAACTTGCCTTGATGCAGCGGGCATTCGATCTCGTGCCCATCGAGAAAGCCGTCGCACAGCCGCGCATGGCCGTGCGTACAGATGTTGTCCGTCGCGAACACGGCGCCGTCGACGCCATAGATCGCCAACTCCCGGCCAGCGGCGCTCACCGCCGTGACGTCGTCGGCCGGCACGTTCGATAACGCGATCACTTTGGTCCACTGCTTGTCCATGACTCGTCTCAGATGGGATAGATGATGGAATTGGCGATCATTTCGCTGTCGAACACGCAAACTTTCGCTTCGAACTTGAGCCCGGCCGATGTTCGGCGAATCGTGTCCAGATATCGGCCCACGTTGAACACGGTCGGTAATTCGTCGGGCTTGGTGCGAAATACCGCGTAGTTGGCTTCCGTCTCGATCCGGTCGGCATCGGCGTGCAAGATGCGCGGCGCACCGATCACATGCCGCTGATAGTACGGATCATGGAAAATCGTTTCGCTGATGCCGTACACGCGATCCTTCAACATGCCCTTGCTTTCGAACGCGAGCGTGGCGAGCGGCAAACCGCGGTCGAAGTTCTCGCGCGGTTGAATTTTGTACGTGCATTGCTCCGTGAAGAATTCCGGCCACTTGTCCCATTGATTTGCATCGATGACGGCCGCGTAATCCGCGTAAAGCGCGAGCACTTGTTGGTAGCTTTCGAAATCGAGCATGTCAAACCTCCATCACGCGGCGCCAGTAGTCGTACATGCCGCGGATCAGCGTTTCCGTCACCATGTGATCGGTGTTTTCGATCCCTCGCCCGCCCAGCTCCGCGATCGTGCGATGCGACGGCTTTTGTTCGAAGCCTTCTTGCGAGAATTCGATCACTTCACCGTCGTCGGCCGAGACGAAACCCGCAGGCCCGAATAGATTGGCTTGCCGCAAGCGCCGGCGCGTCATCTCCTCGCTGTCATCCTCGAAGCCGAAGTGGGTCCAAACGAAGTCGAACGAGCCCTGCCCGTTCGGCTGGATATGGCGCGTTGAAACGGAATTCACCTGCTGCTGAATGATCACGCTCGGAAACACCGTCATCATCACGGCGGTGGGCTCGCCCCACCACGGCTCATGCACGACGTCCAAGAAGCGATCGTCGTTCAATGTCATCCGATCCTTGAAGCTCGTCACGCCGCTCGTTACTTCGCCCTTTCCGCCCGTGCCGCGTGTCGAGATCATCGCGGCATGCCGAAACTGCTCGTCCATCTTGAGCTCGGATTTGTTGTCGGCGCGCCAAAGGCCGAATGTGACGAACCAGGTATGCAGCAGGCCCGGGTGGTACGGATCCTTGATGTTCTCCTGCATCAACTTCCAATTGCCGGGAATGCGCTGGCGGTTGTAGCCGAGGATCTTCAGCTTGCGGCCGTCGAAAACGCGATCGAAGTAACCAAGGATCGTCGGGCCCAGGTACGCCTCCAGCGAAGGCAAATCGTGATCGAACGACGCGAAGATCACGCCGTTGCGGCGCGCCACGTTGAGCTTCGTCAGGCCATGTTCCTTCGGATCGAAATCGGCGGGCATTCCGCCGTTGACCTTACCCTCGGCCTTCACGCCGCGACGAAACGGTACGCCGACGAGGTTGCCCTTCAGATCGTAATTCCATTGATGGTAGGGGCAGGTGAAATCCTTACGGTTGCCGAATTTCTCCCGGCAGAAGCGCACGCCGCGATGCGCACAGACGTTTTCGACGACAGCGATCTCACCTTCCTGCGTGCGCGTGACGATCACCGAGCGCTCACCCACGACCGTCCGCTTGAAATCGCCCGGGTTCGGAATTTCGGCTTCGAGCCCGACATAGCACCAATGGTTCGCATAGAAGATGCGATCCAGTTCGCGTCGATACGTGGCCTCGTCGGTGTAGGCCCAGAACGGGATGCGACTCGAACCGTCGCCGTTCCAGGTGGGCCGCACAAAGGCGATAGGCGCCTCATTCACGATGTGTCTCCTGATTAGATGAGCGTCTTGGTGTACGAAGATCAAACGCCGCTTGCGTAGAATGCGTCCGCGTATATGTGTTCCGCCGCGATGCCCTTGTGGCGCAGCAGAATGGTCGAGGCGTCGACCATCGCCGGCGCACCGGCCACATAAGCACGCCAGCTTTTTAGGTTGTCCCAATCGTGCTTGACCGCATCGGTCACGACGCCTGTTCGATACGGCCCGGGCCCGGCAGCCGACATCACCACTACGTGTACCGTCAAATTCGGCAGCCGCTCCTTGAGTTCGTCAAGCCAAACAACGCCGTAGATATCGCGCGGCGAACGCACGCCGAAGTAAACATGAACGGGGTTCGAGAGCGCCTGATCGGCCATCCCGCGCAGAATCGACAGAATCGGTGCGAGGCCCGTGCCACCGGCGATGCAAATGATCGGATCGGCGCTCTTGCGTCGCAGATAGGCGGTGCCGAGCGGCCCGCTCAAACGCACGGCGTCGCCCACCTTCAATTGCGTCGCCACATACGAGGTCACGCGCCCGCCCGGCACGAGGCGAATATGAAACTCGACCTCATCGCCTCCGGCCGAAACGGCCATCGAATATGGCCGGCTATGTTGGGGCGAGAACTGCAGCGACGCATACTGTCCCGCCGAAAATTCGAACGGCTTCGAGAGCGCGAGCCGCACGCGCTTGATGTCGTGCGTTAGATCCTCGATGCCTGACACCGTCGTCTTGATGATCTTCGACGGGTGGACGACGATCTCGTCCACCTCAGGTATCTCGATCACGCAATCCTCGACCACCGTCGCCTGACACGCGAGCACCGATCCCCCGTCGGCCGCCGGGCGCTGCGTATCGTTCGCCCCCGTGACAAGCACGTTGCCCGATACCACTTTGCAGCGGCAGGTGCCGCACCGCCCCGCCATGCAGCTGTAGGAAACCGGTACTTGATGATGGCGCAGCGCTTCGAGCAGGTTATCGCCCGAGCGTACATCCAGCGTTCTGTGAAGCGGAAGAACGGACACTTCCATGGGGCAGCGGCCTCCAAACATTCAAGCATTCAATCGATGGCCGCATCATGCGCTCGACCACGACATTGATAAATAGAAATACGTTGATATGTCACATCACTGACGGTGATAATGCGTCGCAGCCACGCCGGTTCGGCGAGATCAAAGCCGTTAAGAAGGAGACGCGGAATGGAACTTAAAGACATCGATCTGAACCTGCTCGTCGTATTCAACGAGTTGCTCAGGCAACGACGCGTATCGTCCGTCGCCGATACGCTCGGCATTTCGCAGCCAGCCATCAGCAATGCGCTGAACCGGCTCAGAAAGGTACTCGGTGACGAACTGTTTCTGCGGACCTCAAAAGGCATGACGCCGACGCCCTTCGCGGAAGGTCTGGCAGAGTCGATCGCCTATGCGCTCGGCACCATTCACGATGCACTGAACGTACAGACGGGCTTCGATCCCGCTTCGAGCACGCGCGCGTTCACGGTTGCGATGACCGATATCGGCGAGATCTACTTTCTGCCGAGCCTCATGAAGCGGCTAGCCAAGGTAGCGCCCGGCGTATCGATCAGCACCGTGCGCAACCAAGCCGATGCGCTGCGCGACGAGATGGAGCGCGGCAATGTCGACCTTGCGATCGGTTTCCTGCCCGATCTGAAATCGGGCTTCTTTCAGCGCCGCCTATTTCGTCAGAAGTATGTCTGCCTCTTCCGCAAGGGACATCCGCTCGCGAAAACCGGGATGACGATGAAGGCGTTCCTCGATTCCGAACACGTATCGATCGTCGCCGAAGGAACAGGCCACGGCATGGTCGACGCCGCTGTCCAACGGGCGGGGATTGTCCGCAACGTGCATTTGCGCGTCCCGCACTTCGTCGCTGTCGGCCACATCTTGCAGACGACCGACCTCGTCGCCGTGGTGCCCGAGGCGTACGCAGCCCGCACGCTGGCGCCGTTCAGTCTTGTCAGCACGCCCTGCCCCGTGAAGATTCCCGATATCGCGATTAACGTGCTGTGGCATGCGCGGAATCACCGCGAGCCCGGCAATCAATGGCTTCGGCAACTCGTATCCGAGGAGTTTTCGCTCTAGGATTTTCCCTTAGCGCTTCGCAGCTAGACATCGACATTCATAGACAGGAGGCCGCTTAGAAGCAAAATAACCTTTGTGAATGACGCCCATTCACGCCTGAGCGTAGACGTTCCCTCGGCAACTCGGCAACCTTCGTGACACTGACAAGAAAACAACATGATCACGGAGACATTCCCATGCACTCCCCCGAAGGTACGCTCGAAATCCGCGGCTGGCTCGATAGCCAGCGCGTTTCGTGGTTTCAATGGCGCGTATTGCTGCTCTGCTTCGCTGTCGTCGCCGTTGACGGATTCGATACGGCATGCGTGGGATTCATCGCGCCTGCGCTGAGCCGCGCATGGCATCTTGCGCCCTCGGCCCTTGGCGTGCTGTTCGGCTCCGGGCTGATCGGGCTGATGGTCGGTGCGCTGCTGTTCGGGCCGCTTGCCGATCGCATCGGCCGCCGCAAAACGCTCATCGCGACGGTCGGCTTTTTCGGCATCGCCAGCTTGCTTAGCGCGCAAGCGCCGAGCATCGGCGTGCTCATCGCGCTGCGCTTCGTCACCGGTCTCGGGCTGGGCGGCGCGATGCCCAACGCGATCGCGTTGACGTCCGAGTATTGTCCCGAACGAAAGAAGTCGTTTCTGACGACCGTCATGTTTTGCGGCTTCACCATGGGCTCGGGCTTCGGCGGCGTGGCGGCGGCCGCATTGCTGCCGTCGTTCGGCTGGCGCAGCATTCTGATTCTCGGCGGCGTACTGCCGCTGCTCTTGGTCCCGATCATGTTGGTGGCGTTGCCCGAATCGGTCCGCTACCTAGTACAGCGTAAGAACGCATCGGCGGTATCCATCGCTCGCCTTCTGCGAAAGATCGCTCCGGTTTCGCTCAACGCCGGGACGAAGTTCACGCTAGATGAAGTCGCGCCAAGCGGCTCCCCCGTGCGGCAGCTATTCGCAGCCGACTACCGCAAAGGCACCGTCTTACTCTGGATCGTGTTCTTCATGAGCCTGCTGATCGTGTATCTGCTCACGAATTGGCTGCCGACACTCGTCCATAGCTCGGGCATGCCGCTCGCGATCGCATCGGAAGTCGCGGTGATGTACCAAGTGGGAGGCACGATCGGCGCGCTCGTGATCGGCCGCTTGATGGACAAAGCCAACCCCACCGCGGTGTTGGCCGCCACCTACGGATTCGGCGCGGTGTTTCTCGTGGCGACAGGCCTTGCGACGGGCGCGTGGCTCGCACTAACGATCATGGGCGTGGGTTTTTGCATCAGCGGATCGCAGATCGGCGCGAATGCGTACGTGGCTCGGTTCTATCCCACGTCCAGCCGAGTGACGGGAATCAGTTGGGCATTAGGCATCGGCCGGCTCGGATCGGTGATTGGCGCGCTCGTGGGCGGCGTGTTGCTCTCGGCCAATATCAGCTTTCCCGTGCTGTTTGCGATCGTCGCGATCCCGGCCGCCGTCGCCGCCCTTTCCATCTTCGCTTGCGGGCGTCAAACGGCTTCGGTCCCGCCCGCTTCCGTCGAGGCCGCCGCATAGCAATCCATCGGCGCGCCGAAACGCGCCCCATTACATCGTAGTCCTAACAATAGTGCGGGCGAACCGCCTCATCACCCACGGAGTGGAGACACAATGAAGTTATCGACATGGATTGTCGGCGGGCTCGCTATGTCCGGCGCCTCGGCTTTCGCGCAAAGCAGCGTCACCTTGTACGGCATCATCGATACGGGCGTCGAATACGTCTCGCATGCGAACGCCACCGGTGACAACGTGATTCGCATGCCGGGCATCACGGGGGAATTCCCGTCGCGCTGGGGGTTGCGCGGCATTGAAGATCTGGGCGGCGGGCTCAAAGCGAGCTTCCAGTTGGAAAGCGGCTTCAATCCCAGAGCCGGCGATATGGGCCAGGGCGGGCGGCTGTTCGGACGCCAGGCATGGGTCGGACTGCAAGGCCCCTGGGGCGCCGTCTCGTTCGGGCGCCAATACACGATGACGTTTTGGGGCCTGGCCGATTCCGACATCCTCGGCCCCGATATTTACGGCACGCCTTCGCTCGACGCTTATCTCGCCAATGCGCGCAGCGACAACACGGTGGCTTACAAGGGTACGTTCCATGGCTTAACGCTGGGCGCGACCTATTCCTTCGGCCGCGATTCGGCCGGTACGGGCAACTCGCCGGGCCAAGGCACTTGCGCGGGGCAGACGGCCGGGCATTTCACGCAGTGCCGGCAGTGGAGCGCGATGATCAAGTACGACTTGCGAGGGTTTGGCGTATCGGCCGCGTACGACGAACAACGCGGTGGCGCGGGCGCCGCGGCCAACTTTTTCAACGGCGTCGCGCCCTTCGCGCTCACTAGCGAGGGCGATAAGGATAGCCGCATGCTAGTGAGTGGATACGGCACGTTCGGCCCGGTCAAAGTCGGCGCCGGCTGGGTCGGACGTCGCGTTCAAACCGTTTCGCCGGCGATTCCCGATGTCCGTTCCAATTTATTCTTCGCCGGCGCCTCGTATCTAGTCGTGCCTACGGTACTGCTCGATGGCGAAGCCATGCGCATGGTCGATCGCGAGCAAGATACCCGGGCGACGATGGCGACGTTACGTGGCACGTATCTGCTATCGAAAGCGACGGCGGTTTATCTGCAGAGTTCGTACGTGTGGAATAGCGCACATGCGCGTTATTCCGTGAGCGCGGGCGGCGGCGGGACGACGCCTGCGGCGGGCTCTGGGCAGTTGGGCGTGATGGCGGGCGTACGGCATTTGTTTTGAGCGACATGGGTCGCTCGCATCCGCTCTAGAAACGCCTTACTGTCGAACGGTGCGAGCGCGCTGGATGCCTCGCGAGCTGTCGGTGCATCCCGCGGCGCCCGCACCTGGGCTTTATTCGGTTCCACGCAACGTTCGCGGCTTGCCCGTCGATCCCCGAATAATCAGCTTTGGGGGCGCCGTATGAACCACCGATCCTACATTCGCCCGCCCGGACATAAGCTCGACGAGCAAGCTCACCCCTTTCTCGGCCATTTCGACGGTGGGTATCGCGACCGTGGTCAAGCCCGGCCTCGATTGCCTGGCGGGGATGATGTCGGTGATGCTGACGACCGATAAATCATCGGGCACCGAGTAGCCGAGATCGCTTGCCGCATTCAGCACACCCAGAGCGGGCAGATCGTTCGACACGAACACCGCGGTCAGATCGGGGCGCGCCGAGAGCAGCTTTTTGGCGGCCTCGTAACCATGCTCGAACGAATCTTCGGTAAAGCGCTCGTCGGCCGCTGCTTGCTTGATCTTGGCGGCGCGCATCGCCTCACGAAACCCCGCATATCGCCCGCCATGAATGCCATGCTTAGGACTGCCGACGATCGCCCCGATTCGCCGATGCCCGCAGTCGATCAAATGCTGCGCCGCGAGCCGGCCGGCCTCTTTCGAATCGAACGTCACGCAAGGAATGCCGGGGGGCTCCTCGGGTAGCTCCCACACGCTAATCACCACGGGAATCCCACGCGCCTGCAGGCTGCGCAATTCATCGAGCGGCAGCGCCGCATTGTTGGCCACGAGCACGCCGTCCGATAGCGATCCCGCTACCTGTTCGAGAAAGCCTGTGCCGCGGTCCGGCTCATGATCGGTATTGCAGACGAGCAAATGACGCTCGTGCTTCAAAGCCTCCAGATTCGCAGCCAATGCGAATTCGGGGTAGAACGGGTTCGTGATGCAACTGAGCATCAACGCCAACGTGGGCGCCTTGCCTTCCACGAGCGCACGCGCCGTTAAGTTCGGTCGATACCCTTGGCGCTCCGCCGTGTCGAGCACGCGCTTGCGCGTTTCCTCGCTGACGCGCCCGCGCCCGCGCAGCACGTTCGACACGGTCATCACCGATACGCCCGCCTGCGCCGCCACGTCCTTGATGGTCGCGGCGGGATTGAATGGTTTACCGCTCATTCGATGCACACCCGTCGATGGATTACACCCTGCGTCTTTTCGTTCATACGATCCCCGCGTCCATGCGCCGCTCGTTCCGCCATTTTTTGAAAAGCCCTTGCGCACGTCGCCTCGCGGGCGTAGAGTCTAGCGCAAATGCAACTCACGTTGCGCGCGGTCGGTCCACCCGGCCTTTTTTTAGCGCGGCTTGATGTAACGTTAAACCAAAACGGACGGAGACATGGCGGCCATCACACTGAAAGGCGTGACGAAGGCGTATGGAGATCACGCGCCCGTACTGCGCGGCATCGATTTGGAGATCGCTCGGAACGAGTTCTGCATCTTCCTTGGGCCCTCGGGTTGCGGCAAATCGACGTTGCTCAGAATCATCGCGGGCCTGGAGGATGCGAGCGCTGGCGAGGTTCATATCGACGGCAAGCTTGTCAACGCGGTACCTGCTTCGAAGCGCGGCGTCGCCATGGTGTTTCAGAGCTACGCGCTCTTTCCTCACATGACGGTCGAGCAAAACATGGGGTTCGGCCTCAAGCTCGCCGGCTTGCCGACGAACGAGATCGCGCAGAAGGTCGCTAAGGCCGCATCGGTTCTCCAATTGGATGCGCTGCTCGGCAGAAAGCCGGCGGCGCTTTCGGGCGGCCAGCGCCAGCGCGTCGCGATCGGCCGAGCGATGGTGCGCGAGCCCGGCGTCTTTCTGTTCGACGAGCCACTCTCGAATCTAGACGCCATGCTGCGCGGCCAAACCCGTGTCGAAATCGCGCGCCTGCATCGTCAATTCGCCGGGGCCAGCACCGTCTATGTCACGCACGATCAGATCGAAGCAATGACGCTGGGCGACAAGATCGTTTTGCTGCGCACCGGGGCGGACGCCGAAACGTTCGGCAGCATCGCGCAAGTCGGCACGCCGTTGGAGCTTTACCATCAACCCAATAGCTTATTCGTCGCCGAATTCATCGGCGCGCCGAAAATGAACGTCATGCCGGCGCATGTGGAATCCGTCTCGGCCGAAGCGGTGACGCTCAAGTTGACTCACACTGAGGACATCATCCGCGTGTCGGCCTTAGGCGCCGGCCTCGCCGCCGGTCAACCCGTCAGCATCGGTATTCGCCCCGAGCATTTCGAGGATGCCCACGCCTTCACACGCAACGATCCGCGGGACGCCATGCAGGTACTGCGTCGCGAAGTCACGCTCGTCGAGCATCTTGGCGAACACAGCTATCTGCATTTGAACGAGCCGAGCGGCTCGACGCTGATCGCCAAGCATCCGGGCGATGCCGCGCACGTACCCGGCGAGATCGCGACGCTCGCCTTCTCGCCACGTTCGTGCCATCTCTTCACCGCCGACGGCCGCGCAGTGCCGCGACTTCAATAAACCAACGACATCAGGAGACATCCATGAAACGACAGTCCTTGCGCGCGGCAGCGGCCGTGGCCGCGATCTTCTCTTGCACGACGACGGCCTATGCGGGAACCCTTCAACTCAATATCGCCTTCAAGGGCGCGGAGCAACGCGCCGTATGGGAGCAATTGATCCAGCAATTCGAGAAGGCGACCCCGGGCGTGACGACAAAAGTGTCGTTCGTGGAGGAAGAGACCTACAAGGTGCAGCTTCCGAGTTGGCTCACCTCCGTTTCGCCGGATGTCATCAATTGGCACGAAGGCGAGCGCATGGCCTACTACGCCCGTCGCGGGTTGCTCGACGATTTGAGCTCGGACTGGCGCAAGAACGGCTGGGACACGCAGTTCGCTTCCTTGAAAACGCCCTCCTCGTATCAAGGAAAGCAATATGCGATGCCGACGCAGTATTTCGCTTGGGGCCTGTTCTACCGGAAGGATTTGTTCGCGAAGGCGGGCATCACGCGCGAGCCCGCGACATGGGATGAATTTCTGGAAGACTGCCGCAAGCTCAAAGCGGCGGGCATCGCACCGATCGCCGTCGGCGGCCGTGACGCTTGGACGCTCGCCGCCTGGTTCGACTACCTCGACCTCCGCCTCAACGGCTACGCCTTCCATATGCAACTGATGAACGGCGAAGTATCCTACACCGATGCGCGCGTGAAGAAGGTATATCAAGCGTGGAAGACGCTGATCGACGACAAGTACTTCATCGACAATCCGCTCTCCTATAGCCTCGATTCCGTCCAGCCGCTCTATATCCAGGGGCAGGCGGCGATGATGCTGATGGGTACGTTCCTATCGCCCGGCCTACCCGCCGCGACGAAAGCGCAAACAGGCTTCTTCCGCTTCCCGACCGTCGACGCCAAGATCCCTGCTGCGGAAGATGGATCGGCCGAGTGCCTCAACATCCCCACACGCGCCGCCAATAAACCGGACGCGCAGAAATTTCTGGCCTTCATCGGCCGCCCCGATATCGATGGCCAGCTCGCAAAAGGAATCGGCACCCTGCCGGCCAACAATCAAGCCGCGATGCCGGAAGATCCGATCGCCAAAGTGGGTTTTCAGATTCTCTCGAACACGACGGGCGGTGTCGCTCAGTTCTACGACCGCGACATGACGAAAGAGATGGCCGACGAAGGCATGAAGGGGATGCAGCGCTTTGTCACGGATCCTTCGAAGCTCGACGACATCCTCGAGCATCTCGAGCAAACGCGTAAGCGCATCTATCACGTGTCCTAACCGCGCGAGATCGAACGATGAGCTCCGCCGAAACGAGAACATCCGTCAGCACCGGTGCGCCGATCAGTACGCCGCACTCGCCGCACGGGCCTTCCCCTGTTGCGACGCTCGCCCGCTCGGCGCCGCTCGCGCGCCGGCGCAGGCGGGCCGCCGTTCTGTTCCTGCTGCCCGCCTGCACGATGTTCTGCCTCTACGTGATCTATCCGATCATCAGCAGCATCGTACTCAGCTTGTATAGCTGGGATGGTATGAGCGCCAAAGTGTTTGTCGGGCTTGCGAACTATCAGGAGCTTCTGCAAACCGACACGTTCTACACAGCGCTCAAAAACAATCTGTTGTGGCTCGTGCTGTTTCTCCTCGCACCGCCGATCGGCCTAGCATTCGCCCTGTATCTGAATCAAAAAGTGCGCGGCATTCGGCTCGTCAAATCGCTGTTCTTCGCGCCTTTCGTGTTGTCGGGGGTGGTCGTCGGGCTCGTATTCAGTTGGTTTTACGATCCGGCGTTCGGGCTCTTGAAGCTACTGGTCGGGCATGGCATCCCCGTTCTCGGCGATGAACGCTATGCAACGTTCGGCGTGATCTTCGCCGCACTGTGGCCGCAAATTCCCTTTTGCATGCTGCTCTATCTGACCAATCTCACGAGCATCAATCCGGAAATCATCGAAGCCGGCCGCATCGAAGGCGCAACCGGCTGGTCTTTGCTGTGGCACGTCGTCCTGCCGCAATTGCGGCCTGCAACGTTCATGTCGGTCGTGCTGACGATCATCGGTGCGCTGCGCAGCTTCGATCTCATCGCAGTGATGACCGGCGGCGGGCCGTTCGATAGCTCGACGGTACTGGCCTACTTCATGTACGACCAGGCCATCAAGTATTTCCGCTACGGCTACTCCGCGGCCATCGCGGTGGTGCTGTTCCTGATCATGCTCGTTTTCATCGTCTATCAGTTGCGCCGCCTCCTGCATACGGAACGGTAAGAAAGGAATAGTCGCCATGTATCCCACACCCATTGAACGATGGAGCCCCATCGGTCGCTCGCTTTACAAGGCCTCTCTGCCGGTTTCACTGTGCGTTTGGCTGTTGCCGCTCATTGCCGTGCTCGTCACGTCGGTGCGTTCGTCGAGCGAATTGATGAACGGAAACTATTGGGGCTGGCCAAAGCATTTTGCGCTGGTGGAGAACTACCGAACCGTGCTGTTCGGTTCTCCGATGCTCCACTACTTCCTCAACAGCTGCCTGATTACCTTCCCTGCGGTAATCGGCTCGATCGCCTTGGCCGCCATGGCTGGCTTCGCACTCGCCACGTATCCGTTCAAAGGGAATCACGCGATCTTGGGTACGTTCGTCGCGGGCAATTTCGTACCGATCCAGGTGTTGATGATTCCCGTGCGCGAATTGACATTGCATCTACATCTTTACAATACGGTCTGGGGGCTCGTTCTCTTTCATGTTTCATTTCAGACCGGTTTTTGCACCCTGTTCCTGCGCAACTTCATCAAGGAGCTGCCTTACGAGCTCGTCGAAGCCGCGCGGATCGAAGGCGCGAACGAATGGCAACTGTTTTACCGAATCATTCTGCCGCTGATTGCGCCCGCGCTCGCCGCGCTGGCGATTCTCGTGTTCACGTTCGTGTGGAACGACTATTTCTGGGCGTTATGCCTCACGCAAGGTGATGACGCCGCGCCCGTCACGGTAGGCGTCGCGGCGCTCAAAGGCCAATGGACGACCGCTTGGAATCTCGTCTCCGCCGGATCGCTCCTGGCTGCGCTGCCCTCGGTGGTGCTGTTCTTCGCGATGCAAAAACATTTTGTCGCCGGGCTGACCTTCGGCGCCACCAAGGGCTGACGAAGCACGCAATCGATTACTCGTGAACGCATAACGATGGCCGTTATGCGACGGCGAAACGCACGAACGCCTGGCCTAGGCGCGTGCGACCGCCCCTGTTTTTTCAAATAAAAGGACGAATCAATGAAAGTCGGCGTCGACTACTATCCGGAGCATTGGGACCGAGCGCTGTGGGAGCAGGACGCTCGCCAGATGCGCGAAGCCGGCATTACGATCGTGCGTCTTGCCGAGTTCGCGTGGTCGCGGCTCGAGCCCACCGAGGGCGCTTTCGATTTTGAGTGGCTCGATGAGGCCATTTCCGTATTCGCGCAGGCCGGCATTGACGTCGTCTTGGGCACACCAACGGCAACGCCGCCTGTCTGGCTCACGCACCGCTACCCCGACGTGCTGCCCGTCGACAATAAAGGACAGGCGCACTATCCGGGTGTGCGGTTACATCGCTGCTATAACAGCCCTTCGCTACGTGAGTTCGGCGCAAGAATCATCGATCGATTGACGCGGCACTATGGTACGAACCCGGCCGTCATCGGCTGGCAAACCGACAACGAGTTGGCCGCCAACGATTGCCACTGCGAATACTGCACGCGAGGGTTTCGTTCGTGGCTCAAAACAAAGTACGAAACGCTAGACCATCTCAATCGCGAGTGGGGCACCGTCGTTTGGAGCGGCGAATACAGCGATTGGACGCAAGTGCGCACGCCGCTCGGCGGGTCGCCGCACCTGAACCCGTCTTTTCTGCTTGATTTTCGCCGCTTCTCTTCCCATTCGGTGGCCGACTTCAATCGATTCCAAGCCGAGATCATTCGCCGTAACAGCCCGGGGAAGTTCGTCACACACAATTTGTGGGGCTACCCCGTTACGGCCGATTACTACGACATGTTCGATAGCATGGATTTCGCCTCGGTCGACTATTACCCGGCGACGGACCTGATCGACGATTCGAAGTCGAAGATGTATCACGGCGCACTGACGCTCGACCTAACGCGCGGCGTCAAGGGGAAAAACTTTTGGGTGATGGAGCAATTGAGCGGAACGCCGGGGTGCTGGTACCCGATGTCGCGCACGCCGTTCCCCGGAATGATCCGCGCCTATGCGTGGCAGAGCGTCTCGCGCGGAGCCGATGCGGTCGTCCAATTCCGGTGGCGCTCGGCGCGGATTGGCGCGGAACAATTCTGGCATGGCTTGCTCGATCACCACGGCGTACCGGGCCGCCGCTTCGACGAGTTCTTGCAGTTCAGCTGTGAAGCTCGCAAGCTCGCGCCGCTGTTGGACGGCACGACGTTGAATCACGAAGCGGCGATGCTCTTTTCACATGAACAGCTCAACGCGCTCCAGATTCAGCCGCAGTCGGACGGCTTCGATTACCTCGGCAATTTCAAACAGCTTCATTCGGCATTAGTGCGGCTCGGCGTCGGCGTGGACGTTATCAACTGGCGCGACGATTTCTCGAAGTACAAGCTCGTGATCGCACCGATGCTTTATCTCATCGACGACGACATCGCGGCAAGCTTGCGGAAGTATGTCGAGCAAGGCGGCACGCTCGTGTTGACGACGCGCTCCGGCGTCAAGAACATGAATAACGTCTGCTTGCCGGATCGTTTACCCAACCTGCTTACTGAGCTCTCGGGCGTTTTCGTCGACGAGTACGATCCCGTCGGCAAGGATCGGCAACGCGTGACGTTCCACGCCCCCGAAACAACGAAAGCGAGCCGCACGTTCGAATGCAGCCAATGGTGCGACATCCTCTCGCCCGTCACCGCACAAACGTTGGCAACCTATGCGAGCGAGTATTTCGCAGGGCGGGCCGCCATCACGAAGAATGTGTACGGCACGGGGACGGTGTATTACATCGGCTCGATCTTGGACGATGCGGCGAGTCGGACATTGCTGGCCGAGATCGCGGCCGACCTCGGTCTCGACAGCATGCCCAATCTTCCCGAAGGCGTGGAAACCACAGTAAGAAGCTCCGCGACCGCACGCCTGCGCTTCTTGCTTAACTTGACCAAGCAAACCAAGCGCGTCGCGTTGGATAGCCGGGAATGGACGAGTGCGCTATCCGAGGAACGCGTCCGCGGCGACTACCTGGAGCTGGCCCCTGGTGGCGTCGAGATTCTCGTTGATTGTCCAGTTTCGCCCGACTAAACGCCGCGCGCCCCCTGCTAACTTTCCGTGGTGTGGTCGGTGTCGATACAATTGGCGTTGTCCGACTACAGAATTGCCGACTTCGCTGGCAAAGCACCGCTCACACTCGGCGCTCGGGCAGTAGCCGTTTGCCCGGATGATATCTTCTACAAACAGTTGCAACCCAGCCGCGCACGAGTTCGAACTACCAGTGCGCCACACGAGGGCGTCGCGTTACGCATGAAACGCATGTTTTGTGCGTAACGCGATGCTATCGCGCATGCCATCGGTCACTCAGAAGACACCAATGGCTTTTCGGGGAGCCAAAGCGCAACTACCCTGCCCGCTCAGAACCGATGAACCAGGCCCACCCCGAGGCCAATCTGATCGCGCGTCGATGACGGGTTGCCGCTGAAGCCATCGCCGATCGACGCCGTCGCATTCACGATCGCCCCGCCGTTGAGCGTCTGACCGGTCGCGCGCTGATACGCTTGCGCCGCATACAAGCCCGTGCGTTTGGACAACGCATAGTATTGCGTCAGCGTAAATTGCTGATACTTCGCGCTGCTCGCCACCCCGTTCGCCTTCGTCGCACGCGTGTAAGCGTAGCCTGCGCCGATATCCCATGCCGCTGTCGGCTTGAAGTGCAGCACCGCACCGACGGTATTGAAAATCGCCGTATCACGGAACGCCGAATTCGCGCCCGGAATGTATTGCACATTCGAATACGATGCCGTCACTTCCCATGCCGGCGAGAACTTATATCCCGCCGTCACCGCCACGCGCTGCTGCGCCTTCGCAGTGACATAGCCGTTGTTGATCGCCGAGACGGCTGTCTGCGAGCCGCCGTTCGAGGTCGTCGAGAAGGCGCCCCATGCGCCGCCACCGGAAGTGGAATTATTGATGCGCTGGATAGCCGCTGCGATGCCGAGCGGCCCGCTCATGTACTGCACGCCCGCGCTCCAGGTCGAGCCGGCGTTGAAGCTGCCCGGCTCGCCGCCAAATGCATAGGAGCCGCCGAACGTGAGCCCATGAAACGATGGCGACAGATAAACGAGCGAGTTATTGACACGGTACAGCGTATCGAGCGAATCGATATCGCCCGGGTGCGCGCCGAAGTAGCCCGTGAGCCACGTCGTCGGGCTATAAGGGGCGAGCAGCGTGTAGTAAGCCGTGTACTGCCGGCCGGCCGTGAGCGAGCCATACGCCTCGTTCGTCAACCCCACCCACGCCTGTCGCGTGAACATCCCGCCCGCGAATTGCGACGCGCCGTTATTGCCGGAAAACCCCGACTCGAGCGTGAAAATCGCTTTCGTGCCCCCACCGAGATCCTCGGCGCCCTTGAGCCCGAAACGATCGCCCATCCACACGCCCGTCGACATTTTGACGAGCGAGTGGCCTTGCGCTGAAGAGCCGAGCGTCGTGCCGTTGTTCTGATAGGCGAGCCCATTGTCGACCACCCCATAAAGCGTCACGCTGTTCTGCGCGTATGCCGCCTGAGCTGCCATGCCCGCCAAGGCCATGACGGCCATCGTCATCTTTTTCATTGTTGCTCCGCTTGTTTATTAGTAGTCCTAATTAATCTTGTGACGCGAAGGATCTTTTTCCGGATGTGGGTGAACCCGCGGCGGGTGCGGCGCGAAAGTGGCGCCGCACCCGACAGGACCGGATAGGAACAGCCGTCAGGCCATCGACGCGCGGCTCTGCCTCACGCTGTCATCGGGCTCGGCGATCGGCTCGATGCGGCCCATGACGAACACGAAAGAGACGATGCCGACGAGAAGGATGACGCCCGCGATCAAGAACGCATTGGTGAACGAATTCGTCGCGCCGACGATGAAGCCCGTCACCACAGGCGCGGCGACGCCCATCAAGTTATTGACGAAATTCATGATGCCGCCGATCGTGCCGACACCGCCCTTCGGGGCGATCAGCGACGGCAACGACCAGCCCACCGGCGCCGCCGAGGCCAATCCGCCCAGCGCGATCGAAATCCAAACGATGGCCCACATCGGGTTCGTCGTCATCGTCGCGCCGAACACGGCAAGACCCAGCACCATCCCGCACACGAGCACGGCTTTACGCACGCGCGTTTCGTCGTGCCCGCGCGCGATCAGATGATCGATCAGCCAGCCGCCCACCACGAGATCCGCAACCGTCGCGACCGCCCATGGGATCGCGGCGAAGCCGGCCGACTTAAGGATGCTCATATGCATCGTCTGCACGAGATAGCCCGGCAACCACGTGAGGAACAGATAGAACGAGTAGCCATAGGCGGCGAAGCCGATCGTCAGCCCCCACACCTTCGACTTCTTCAGCAAATAGCCGAGCATGGCGAACGCGCTGGCGCTAGAGGCGCCCTCCGGCGTCGCACCGCCGTCGATGATATAGCGGCGCTCGGCTTCGGAGAGCTTCGCGTCCTTGCTCGGATCGCGGTAAATAAAAAAGAAAGCGACGAAGTAAAGGAAGCTCAGTAACGCCGTGACGCCAAAGCCCCAACGCCACCCCAAGCTGACCACCACCACGGCCACGAGCGGCACGCCGATCACATTTGAAAACTTCGCGGCCGCATCGAAGATCGCGGTAGCGAGTGCGCGTTCTTTGCGCGGGAACCAATAGCCGGTCGCTTTCGAGCTAACGGGGAAGCCCGGTGCTTCGGCAATGCCGAGCATCGCGCGCGCCGCGAAGATGCCGCCGAAGCCACTGGCAAATGCCGTAACCGCCGATGCGGCCGCCCATAGGAACGAACCCCATCGCCCCAGCCGCGTCACGCCGAAGCGGTCGAGAACGATGCCCGCCGGTATCTGCAATAACGCATATGGCCAGAAGAACGCGCTAAACAACAGGCCCATCTCCGCCGGAGAAAGATTGAATGCCGCTTTCAACTGCGGGGCCGCCACCGACAAATTAATGCGATCGAAATAGTTGATGAGCACGCCAATGCCCAGCAACACGCCTATTGCCCATCGCCGCTTTGCGACGCGCTGCGTTGCCGTCGATGCCATCTTCGTCTCCTCTTGAATGTTGGATTGGCTTCGTAAATCGATGAAATGCGTTGTTTTATGCGCCCAGCGTCGAGGCGGAGATAGCGCTATCTCTGTCGATCGCAGGAAATCTCCGGCCGAGCGCAACGCCGGTATGCCAGTCGAGCGCCTGATCGACGATGGCGTCGAGCGGGCGAGTGGCGTCGACCGTCAACGTCAACGTTTCCGCAAGCGGCGCCTCGAGATCGGCGAACTGGCTGGCGACGAGCGAATCCGGCATGAAGTGGCCGTTGCGTTGGCCGACGCGTTTCGCGGCTTCCGTCTGCGGCAGCTCGAGAAAGATGAAGCGGGCCGAAGGGTTGCCGAGCCGAAGACGCTCGCGGTACCGACGCTTTAGGGCCGAGCACGCCAACACGGCGGGTTCGCCGCGCTCCCGCGCGTCGTTCAACTCGGCGGCGAGCCGATCTAGCCAGCCCCAGCGGTCGGCGTCAACGAGGCCGATTCCGCGCCGCATCTTCTCGACATTGGCAGCCGGATGGAAGGCGTCGCCTTCGATAAAGCGCCCGCCCAGCCGCGCGGCCACCGCCTGCGCGACGCTCGTTTTGCCGCATCCCGCGACGCCCATCACGATGATCGCCGGTACTGTCTGGTCCATCGATTCGAGTCCCTTTTTTGCTTGAGATAGCGCTATCTCATCAAATCCAAAGAAAGGCGGACTACGGACCGCCTCCTCTCTCATCCGTCCCCCGTTCGCATACAATGTCGAACGTTTGTACGACCGCTGAGACAGCGCTATCCTAATCGAACCATGACGAAGCCGACACCCAGGAAAACCCGCGCCACCGGCCGTCCGACGCTCGAGCAAGTCGCTCGGCGCGCCGGCGTGAGCACCATCACGGCCTCGCGTGCGCTGCGCGGCTTGAGTACGGTCGGCGCGGAGTATGTCGACAAGGTGCGCGAGGCCGCCCGAGAACTGAATTACGTCGTGAATCCCGCCGCCCGCGCGTTGGCGCGCGCGCAAAGCGAAACCGTAGCCGTGCTCGTCCCATCGTTGACGAACAACGTGTTTACCGATGTTGTAGAAGCCATTCATGCAACGCTCAGGCCGCATGGCATCGAGATCTTGATCGGCAACTCGCACTATTTGCGCGATGAAGAAGAGGATCTCGTTCGCTACTATCTCGCCTCGCCGCCGATGGGCATGATCGTGACGGGCTTCGATCGCAGCGAAGCCGCGCGGCGCCTCATCGATGCGAGCGGCGTGCCGTGCGTGCATATGATGGAGCTCGCGCACGCGGAAAATGTCTATTGCGTCGGATTCTCGCAGGAAGACGCCGGCGATGCCGTCGCCAAGCATCTGCTTGCGCGCGGCTGCCGTCACAACGCGTTCATCGCCGCGCAGCTCGATCCGCGGATGCTGCAACGGGGCGAAGGCTTTCGCCGGGCGTTGCAACGAGCGGATATGCATGAGCCCGACCTTGAGATTCTTACGCCGGCGCCTTCGTCGATCGGGCTCGGCTGCGAATTGTTCCGGCAGCTTGTCGCGCGCCGCCCCGATGTCGACGGCATTTTTCTAGGCAACGACGACCTGGCGCAAGGTGCGCTGTTCGAAGCACGGCGCATGGACATTCGCGTGCCGGAGGATGTCGCGATCGTCGGTTTCAACGATTTGGCCGGCTCCGCCGATTGCGTGCCGAGGTTGACGACCGTGCGCACCCCGCGCGCGGAGATGGGGGAAACCGCCGCTCAATTGCTGCTCTCGCTGATACGACGGGAAAAGATCGCGAAGCCGACGATCGACCTCGGGTTCGAACTCGTGGTGCGCGAGAGCGCGTGATTGCATGAGCAGGTGATGCCTTGAATACGGACTCGATCATGGCAGCGTGCGGGGCAGCCATTGCCGCACAGCTAATCAAACCTTAAGGTCCGCATGCAACGATGACGCCTCGGCCGGACGCCACCGAGCCTGGCGGCCGCCATCGTTAAACGTCTGAAGGATACGGTCACCGCGATGCGGCAGGCCGATACGCCCCAGACAGCATCACTGCGAAAGGACCCAATGGAAGCACTCAATCAAGCGCTTTTCCTACACATCAACGCCACGCCGGACCTCCCGCATTGGCTGATCACGATCGGTTTGATCGTTGCCAACGATCTTATATGGGTGGTTCCCGTCACGCTTATCGGCCTATGGTTGGCTGGCGGTGACGAGCGAAGGGAAGTCGCCCTGCGCGCCGCGCTCGTTGCGTCGGTCGCGCTCGGCGTCAATCAATTGATCGGCCTCGTCGAATATCACCCGCGCCCGTTCGTCATCGGGCTCGGTCATACGTTCCTGGCGCATGCCCCGGATTCGTCGTTTCCGAGCGATCACGTCACGCTGCTTTCTGCCGTCGTCTGCACGCTCCTCTACAACAGACAGCGGTTCCTCGGCTTGATCGGGCTCGGCATTGCCATCGCTGTTGCTTGGGGACGCATTTTTGTGGGTGTGCATTATCCGTTCGACATGGCTGGTGCGGCGTGCGTGGGGTGGGCGACTTACGTTCTCATGACGCCGCCTTGGAGACGGTTCGGCGCGAACGTGAGCCGTATTTGCATAGCCGTGTACCGCCGCGTACTGGCTCGCCCAATCGGGCAAGGATGGCTGCGCGCGTAACACACGGGCATGCACACGGGCATGCACACGGGCATGCGCGATGCTGCGTGCGAACCGCCTTCGCATCGCCCCGCCCGAGCCGGGCTCAATCTCGCCAAAATGCCCTCGCTTTCGGACGGGCCATATCGTCTCCAACGCTCGTCGCTATAGTGGAATGACCACACGGCGTACGCTCCGCGTCTCGCCGTGAGGAACGCGGAAATGCGGCTGCCTCAAGCTATAGCCAGTTCGGTGATGCGTCCAACGCCTGCATACACCGGCCGCCATCGGAGACGTTGTGAGAAAAACATTTGTCGGCCTCGACGCCATGCGCTTCGCGTTGGCGGTGTACCTCATGGTGTATCACACCGTGCATGACTATCCTCAAGCGAACACGTTGCCGTTTATCGAACTGGCGGATTTGGGTGGGTTCGCGACGAGTAGCTTTTTCGTCCTCTCGGGGTTTATTCTCACGCATCTTTACGCGTATCAAACGACTGAAATACGCGGTGGCGCACGCAGCTTCCTGATTAAACGGCTCTCCAACCTTTATCCCATTCACCTGCTCGGCTTATTTCTCTTCGTGCTCGTTTCACTGGCGAGCACGCATTCGGCCGAGACATTTCTATTGCCCACGCTGACGGGAGGCGAGCAACAAGTCGTGCAACTCGGCGCCGCCCCGGCCGCCTTCACCTGGCTCGTCAATATCGTCATGCTGCAAGCGTGGGACCCGCTGGTATCGTCGATCAATGGTCCGTCGTGGTCGCTCAGTTGTCTGCTGTCGTTCTATCTCGTGTTTCCGTTCTTCGGCCCACGCCTGGCCAATATGCGCCGGCGAGGCGGCGCGCTGTTTGTCCTATGGGCCTTATATCTCGTGCCACCCGTGACGGTCGTACTGCTTGGCTGGTACGGATCGGTAGCCGTGGGAACGATCGAGCACAACCCGCTATTGCGCATTCCGGAGTTTCTCTCGGGATGTTTGCTGTATGGTCTCTATGCGTCCGGGCACCTGCGTTGGATGACACGCACACCTTTTCGCAAAACGATGGTGGCTGCGTTCATCGTCGCTTCGTTCGTCGTGGCGTCGCATCTGGTGGCAACGGGGCCGCTGGCCTTCCACTACATCGTTCATAACGGCGCCTTACTGCCTTGCGAGCTTGCGCTTGTGGTGCTGTGCGCGGATGCTGCGCTGCCACGATCGATGCACGCGATGACGACGCGGCTCGGCAATGCCGCACTCTCCATCTTCGCCATTCACAGCGCTATATTTATCGTCATGTTTAAAGCGTTGAAGTTGGCCGCCGCAAAAGAATCGGTCTGGCAATGCGCCGCCCATTTCTCCGCGTGCGCAGCCAGCGCGAAGGGCGTGGTTCCGGCGATGGCCTCGTATCCGCTGTATCTGGCGCTGACGATCGTCGCGTCGGTGTTGTTTCAGGAACGATGTGTGGTCCCGGTTCGCACGGCGATACGTCAGGCGCTATTGAACCCAACACGCGGCGGGTTGTTGGGACATCGCTGATTGGGGACATATTTCCTCAACTAGGTTAACCCTCGGCCGCCGCGCCTAACGCTCAATTAACAGCGCGACCTGCCGACAACCCGTTAAGTACCCTCTCATGCAATCTGGCGTCGCATCAAGCGCCAGATTGCGATTTTTTTGCAACGCGAGTTTCAACGCAATGAAGTTCCCCTCTTCGATCGCATTCAAGATCAGCGCAGTGTCCAGCGCCGCCCTCGCCGTCACAGTCGTGATGTTGACCACCCTTGGCGCGATCAACGTCCGGCAGCAAGCGGTCGACGAATTCGAAAATTCGAGCCGGGCCAAGATCGGCCAGGCCGACGAGGCGCTCGACGGCACCTTCCGCGACTTCGAGCAAAACCTGAATTACCTCACCAGCCTCGCGCAAATCCGTGCAGCCGATGAAAGCCTCACGAACTACTTCACACACGGCGACATGACGGCGGACGGGCACGGCCCTGTCGAGACGACGATCTTCAACACGTTCAAGCAATTCGGCGATAGCCACTCGAACGTGCGTTACCTCGACGTCGGCACGAAATGGGGCGGATACGTGCAATGGCCGATCGAAAGCTTTTCGAGCGGCCATTACGATCCGCGCGTCAGGCCCTGGTATCAGTTGGCGATGGCTACGCCCGATAAGGTCGTAAGGCCGGCGCCCTATCTCAACGCGGCGAGCGAAGGCGGCGTGTGCATCTCGTTTTCGAAGACGCTGAAAAACGCGCAGGGCGAGATCATCGGCGCCATGGAGGCCGACATTACGCTCGACGCCTTCGCCAAAGCCATGAGCAGCATCCACTTCGGTAAGACCGGCTACGTGATGGTGGCCGATAACAGCGGCAAGGTCTTGATCGATCCGCGCGACAAATCTCACGGATTTAAAGAGCTCAAAGGCCTGGGCGGCGGCTATCAGCAACTCGCCGAGGCGGCCGATGGACTAGCGACGATCGACATGGACGGCACAACGTATCGCGCATATGTTTATACGTCCCCGCATAACGGCTGGAAGTACTACGGCCTCATTCCGAATGCGGAAATGATGGCTGCGGCGAACCGGCTGACCTTCACATTGATCGGCGTCGGCCTCGCGGTGCTGGCCATCGCGCTGGTGATCACGATCGCGCTGGGACGGCGTCTAACCTCCCCGTTGCGCCACCTTGCCGGATCGATGTATGAAATCGCGGCCGGCGACGGCGACATGACGCGACGCCTGCCGCGCGATAGCGATGACGAAGTCGGCTTGCTGGCCACGCAGTTCAATGCGTTCGTCGAAAAGCTCCATGGGGTGCTCGTGAAAGTCCTCGCCAGCAGCCGCGAGTTCGAAGTGGCGGCCGGCGAAGTATCGATGGGGAACGGCGATCTGTCGGCGCGAACGGAGCAACAGGCTGCTTCGATCCAGCAGACGGCCGCGACCATGGAACAGCTTGCGAACACGGTGCGCGAAACGGCCGCGCAGGCCACCAACGTCAATAATGTGGCTACGGGTGCGGTGGAAGTGGCGCGCCGCGGCAACGAGGCGGTGTCTACCGCCGCGCAAACGATGGGCACTGCCGTCGAACAATCGGGGCGCATCGAAGGCATCGTCGCGATGATCGAAGGCATCGCCTTTCAGACGAACATTCTGGCGTTGAACGCGGCCGTCGAATCGGCCCGCGCCGGCGAGAGCGGCCGCGGCTTTGCCGTCGTCGCATCGGAAGTGCGCAATCTGGCGCAACGTTCCACCAACGCGGCGAAGGAAATCAAGGTGTTGCTCGATGCGTCCGTCGATAACGTAAGAGCGGGCGCCGAGCAGGTCAATTTGGCGGGACGTACCATCGCGGAACTGACCGACGCCATCGGCAGCGTGGCGACGATCACCGCGGAGATTTCCGCCGCGGCGCAGGAGCAAAGCCGTTCGATCGACGAGATCAATCAAGCGGTCTCGCTGATGGATCAATCGACGCAGCAAAACGCCGCGCTCGTGGAAGAGATCGCGGCCGCCTCGCAGTCGTTAAAGGCGCAAGGGCGGGAACTGCATAGCACGGTGGGTTTTTTCAAGCTGAGTTAATGAGCGGAAGTGAGCGGTGCGCAGCCGCTCGCTCTTTTCAGTGTGAAGCCTTCGACTCATTCGTTGGCATCGGTATGCCGCCGCTCGGCAATCCCGGCGGCGGACCGCTATCGCTCAAATTGAACATCGGCATCGACGTCGGGCACCGAAACGTCGAGAGCACATCGCTCGTGAGTGGATTGGCTACGCTGGCCGCGCTCACAATGTCCAGCGCCGTCTTGCGCCCGTCGAATTCGAAGGCCACGCGCGTACGGCCGAGCGTGGCCGTCTCGATTACGTGGCCCTTGTGAAGCAGGCGTATCAATGCCCAAGGACCCTCCGCTGCGAGAGTCGACGGGTTCGGCGCGATGCGCGGGCTCGCCGAAATGTCCGCATACGCTCCGCCGCGCGGCCCCGGCCATGTCACGGCAAACGGCATGACAGGACCGTGTTGATAGCGGATAGGTTGGCCGTCGATGTCCATCGATAGCGTCGTAATCGTCGGGTCCAGCTCGGGAATACGGATCTGCGCTTGCCAGCGCAATTGCTTGTGGCCGGGATCGTCGAAAAAGATGTCGCGGATCGCTTGCGCGTGCTCGAACGGCTCGAGGTCCGGCCCTTGGACGGGCTCGGTCGCGCCCGGCAGCGTGCGGTACCGCCATGGCTTCGCTGCCGTATCGAC
>Ga0157369_10001341_pt1 | contig 30390 bp, 24 predicted proteins | sample C25metaG_FD_113461 | JGI IMG/M metagenome (GOLD analysis project Ga0157369, IMG submission 113461) | Corn rhizosphere microbial communities from Kellogg Biological Station, Michigan, USA - C2-5 metaG | ecosystem: Host-associated > Plants > Roots > Rhizosphere > Soil | place: USA: Michigan... | reverse complement strand
GGGTCGGCGCCGGTGCCGAGGAACTCCCCCACGATGCGCACGTGCGCGCTCGAGGAGATGGGGAGGAACTCGGTGAGGCCCTGGACGAGGCCGAGGATGATCGCGTTGATGAAGTCCACTCGGTAGGTTCCTCGCTAGTAATTCAAAAGAAGATCGGTCAGCACGTGCCGGCCGAACACCAGCGCGTCCAGCGGGACGCGCTCGTCGACCCCGTGGAACATGCCTGGGAAGTCGAAGTCGGCCGGCAGCTTCAGCGGCGCGAAACCGTAGCCCTTGATGCCTAAGAGGCTCAGGGCTTTGTTGTCGGTTCCGGCCGACAGCAGGTAGGGCAGCACAGGGGCGCCCGGGTCGTGCCGGCCCAGGGTCTCAACGATAGCGTCCACGAGCGGGCCCTGGAATTCCGTCTCCATGCCGATGTCGCGGTGCATGGTCTGGATCTCGATGTCGGGGCCCACCAGTTCCGCGATCTCGGCCAGCACGGCATCCTCCTCGCCGGGCAGCGAACGGATGTCGACCAGCGCCTCGGCCGTGTCGGGAATGACGTTGTGCTTGTAGCCGGCCTGCAACAGGGTCGGGTTGGTGGTGGTGCGGAGGCTTGCCTGAATGAAGCCCGACGCGGTGCCGGTGGCGAGGGCCAGCTCGTCGGGTGCCGTCGCCTGCGGGTCGACGCCGAGGATGCGGGCGACCTCGGTGAGCAGCTGGGTCGTGGTGTCGGTGAGCCGGATCGGCCAGTCGCGCCGGCCGATCGCTGCGACGGCCTCGGCGAGTTTCGTGAGCGCGTTGTTCCGGATGAGCCTCGAGCCGTGGGCGGCGTCGCCGCGCGCGATGAGCTTGACCCAGATGAGCGCCTTCTCGCCGGACTGCAGCAGGTAGGCGCGGCGGCCGCCGAGGTCGACGGAGTAGCCGCCGACCTCGCTGATGGCGTCGGTCGCGCCGGCGAAGAGTTCCGGCCGGTTCTTTACCAGGTAGTGCGATCCCAGCACTCCCCCGGCCTCCTCGTCGGCGAAGAAGGCGATGACCAGGTCACGTGCCGGCTGCCGCCCAGAACCGAGGATGTCGGTCAGGGCGGCGAGGATCATGGCGTCCATGTTCTTCATGTCGACGGCGCCGCGGCCCCACAGCATGCCGTCCTTGATGACGCCGGCAAATGGGTCGACGCTCCAGTTCGCCGGGTCGGCCGGCACCACGTCGAGGTGTCCGTGCACGACGAGGGCGCCCCTGCTCGGGTCGCGGCCGGCGACTCGGGCGATCACGCTGGTGCGACCCGGCTCGGAGTCGAACAGCTGCGGTTCGAGGCCGAGGCCCCGGAGCTTGTCGGCGACGTACTCGGCGGCATCCGTTTCACCGTTCGACCGGCCTTCGCCGTAGTTCGTGGTGTCGAAACGGATGAGGTCGCGGGCGATCTGCGCGGTGAGGTCGAGCTCGCCATCCGGGGTCGCGCCGGACGCAGTGGTGTCGGGTGATTCAGCGGTGGGAGGCATTCCAACACGGTACCGAACAGAACGCGATCGGGGGTGCCAGGGGCGATCGCTGGCGCGTTCGGAGCGGTGTGAAAACCGTGCTAGGTTATTACCTCGGTGGCCGACGAGAGTCGGGCGCCGATCACTCAGTCCGGGTGGCGGAAATGGCAGACGCGCTAGCTTGAGGTGCTAGTGCCCGTATAGGGCGTGGGGGTTCAAGTCCCCCCTCGGACACAGTGAATGGTTCCGACAATTGGCCGGGATCAGTTCAGAGAATGGGTCGCGACGATCGAAAGTTGATCGTGCGGCCCTTTTTCTATGCCTGAGAGTGCCGCGGGGATGATCCAGCGGGCAGTTGCGGGTGGGCCTGAACGCAGAAAAGGCGCGCCTGAAGGATTTCAGGCGCGCCGGATTGTTCCGTGGTGCTGGTGCGGGATTGGGTGAAGCGCCGGTCGTTATCCCGGTGGACTGTCGGCTCCGGTCGTGTCGCCGGTCAATGGGGCTGCTTGCCAGAAGGTGCTCGGAACGTGCTTGTTCTTGGCGGTAAGTGGCACGGCCGCGAGCTGTCGCTTGTAGAAGCTGATGATCTGTCGGAGGTTCTCAACGACGGATGCGAGGGCGACGACGAGGTAGGTGAAGGTATTGCCGCGGACGGCGCGTTTGTCGGGGTCAGCGATGTCCTCGTATTGGCTGCGCTTGAGGTTGCGGTTGACGGACTCAACACCGTTGCGCATGCCGTTGGCGAGCATCCACTCATCGGAGCCCCAGGGGTAGTACTGCTCGTGTTTGAGCCCGCCGGCGTTCGATTGCTTGGCCTCGGCGCCGACGGGTCGTTTCATCATGACCGTCTTGCCTTGATGCGATTTGGGCTTTTTCGCCCACGTGGCGTATCCGGGGGCGTCGGTGGGGATCAGGTAGCGCCGTGACCAGTCGGCGGCCATGATTCCCTTGGGGATAAGGCGGTACTTGGATCGTTGTAGCTGTTGCAGCGCGTATTTCTGCTCGACCAGGTCCAGTGTCTTTCTTGCTTTGGCGCGAACGGCTGTCAATTTCTCGGTCGGCTCATCTGACTTCTTCGCCTGGAGGAGCGCTGACTTATAGGCGCTACGCGCCGCAGCGATCACCTTGTCCGCGCTGCGAAGGACGGTGGGAAGGTTGTCGAGGTACCAGGCGCCGCCGACCTGCACGAAGCCGCGGGGGTCGTGGCCCTGAATCTCCAATTTCTCGTCCTTGTAATTGAAGACATGCCTGAACCCGAGGAGGCGGATCGGGACTGTGTACTCGTCGTAGAGCCCGTTGGAGTATGCGCGGTCGACAATGAACAGGTTGGGCCTGTGCCCTCGCTTGACGAGGGATTCTGCGATGCGCAGACCTTCGCCGGACACTTCACCGGGAGGGTGAAATGACAGTGCCTGAGTGAGCAGTGGGAAGCGTTCGACGGTGTCGCCGAGGTTCGCGGTGGCGCGGGCGATCTCTATTTCCACTCCCCACCACCGTTTGTCGGGGCCGGTCCCCTTGTGCTTCTCCGGGCCATCGGTCTTGTTCATGGCTGTTGCGTCTGCGTGGGTCACCGCCCCGTGGCTTCCTTCTCTCCGGTACCAGTTGCCGTCGTGGTTTGCGCTTCGACGGTCCGTGTCGAGGTTGCGTGGCGAGGGATTGCCCAGCTTCCCGTAGAGAGGAACGAAGGTCGCGTCGAGGGCAATGTTGCCGTCGGATCGGTCGCGGAGGTCCTGGGGCAGAAGTTGACGTGAGCCCTCGAGCAGGGCGTTGGCGAGGGTGAACATCCGTTCGCGACGCATCCGGCAGCCGGCTTCGTCGCGAGCCTCGACAACAGCTCGATACTCGTCCTTCGTCAGGACCTTGTCACGGCGGCCGGGAAATTCATCGACGAGACGCATGAGGGCCTGGACTGCTTCCCAGACGCGGCTGTAGTTGCGCTGATCGTGCCCGTCGTGCTTCAGCCCAAGAACTTTTCGCTGGGTGGGACTCAATCGGCGAAGCGTGTCGGCAAGTTCCGTGACCATCGTTGGGCGTCGAAGCCTCAGCTGCAGGAGGATCAGGCGAAGTGCACCTGATCGGGTGATGATGGGCTTGGCTCCGGCGCTGGACTTTGCGTCCTCGCACCTCCATTGCTCGATCAGCTCATCAACCTTGGTCTTCCTAAAGAGTTTGTCCACTTCGACAACTGCCACCCCGACAGGATCGGCATCTTGCGTTGCGAGATAACTTGCCATCCCCGTTCCGAAGGTCGCGACCATCCACCTATCGGCTTCTGCAAACTTGCTGAGGTGGGTCGGCCGGCTCACAGCGTGCCGCGCAGCTGAGCGTCACGGTCGACGGCCGTGGGGCGAGGAACGAATTCAGCGAGGCGGGAAATTGACTCCAACGATTGCAGTCCCGCCGCCTCCATCAAGGTGAGTACGTCAACGCGGTTCGTCATCTGGTTTACCAGCCAGGTATTCCGGAGGCGCCGGACGGTGACCGTGAGTGAGCCCACGGGACGCGCCGTGCGCGCGACGAATGCGCTGATGACGTCGTTTTCCACTCGCGTACGCTTCGGCAAGAAAACGAATGCATCCTCGGGAAGGTTCTTCACCTGCGTTGCGACGATCTCCTCAAACTCGGCGGTCATGACGATCCGGCGCTTGAATTCGCCAGCAACGATCACAGTGATTTCGACCTTGCCGTCGTCATGGATGGTCACGGCGTTGCATCGCAGGTGTGCGATCTCGATCGAGCTCAGGCCCGCGCCCGCGCCGAGGGCGACGAGCGTCGCGGAACCGACACGACGGTACTCCGTCGGTTGCCCCGCCGACCACCGGTCCAACGCGACGATGTCTCCCTCGGTATAGGGAGTTTCCATCGTCCTACTGCTCAGCGGGATGGGTTGGTGCGGATTCTTGTCCGGGTTCACGACCTCGGCGACACGAAGGATCCACGCGCGGTAGTTTCGGCGCGTGCCCGGAGCGGGATTCCCTGGCAGCGCTTCGCGAACATAGGTATCGATGAGGTCACGGTCGAATACGATTTCCGCGTCGAGTTCGCAACCAACCACGAAGACGGACCAGTGCACAAAGCGCATGACCGGCCCCATGAGCGTCTCAACGGAGTACGCAGTCAACGGCAACGCGAGTGCGATTGAGTCGCTGACGAAGTCGCGGATAACGGCCACATCCTCGACAGGCAGTGACGGTTCGTACTCTCTCAGCTTCCGAATGGCATCCGCACTGAGCCGCCCACGGATCGCCGCCATTGCCTCTTTCGCCACGTCAAGCACTGGGACGGCGAGTTGCAGCGTGCCGCGCGCGCTGAGCACCGCCGGGTCCTCGAAGACTTCGGCGAAGCGCAGAATGCGCTCCGAAGAGTCGTACATAACGGAAGGCGACCCCGAATCGAACGTCGCCTTCGAGAGGATTGCCTTCGGGGCTGTTCGACGGTCTGTGGACGGGACGGATTTGGTGGGGGTATTCACGCAGTAGTGCGTGTGCGGCTCCGAAGCGGTCCGCTCGGGGCAAAACGGTGTAAAGCGTCGCACTCCGGTGCATTGATGGGTAAAGGCAGGCAGAGCCGTCCATGTGTCGTCCTGAACGGTGAATTCTGGTTAAATCATCCGTATGCCAAGACCACCGAAGCCGGGCGGGCCGACAATCGAGCCACGCTCGTTCACCGACAACCCGAAGAAGTTCGGAGCGACAAGCTCCAGGCTCGCACCTGGACCGGTGGTCTCGCCACACCAGGGCGCCGCCGAGATTCAACACGCTTTGAGCAACAAGATCCGCGAACAGCTCCTCGATCGCGGGCTCGACCTCAAAACCTTCTGCGCCGAGACGCCACTGCCCGCCGGGCTGACGTACGAGCGGTTCTACCGGATCAGCAACGGCACCCAGATGATGGGACTCACTGATCTCGCCTTCTGGGCGACCCAGATCCCCGACTTCACCGATGTTCTTCACGTCGCAGTAACCCGCGCTGTCGATGCCAGCGACAGCCACTTGTCCTGACTCCAGACACCACTCAGTACCCCAACCTCCACGCGCGGACACGCCGTCGACTGTGAATGAGAAATGACAGAAGCACATTCACTTCACGGTAGACACTTTCCCCGTCGCAATATTCCGTTATGGACGACGCCCCTTCCTGAGTTGCGGCGTGGCTACACGATCCTGAACGGTAAAGAACGAAGCGCAGCGACACGGGCTGGTGTGAGTGATCCCTGCCGAAAAAAGAACCGTTGCTTGTGCACCCACGCAGCCAACGCCCTCTCCCCCGTGTTGTTCGTCCTATAGCGCGGCATTCTTCTTTCCTCCTTCAAGAACGTCTGCAACTTCTCAAGCCACTCATCCCACTGATCGCCCAGCGGATCCCACGAGAATTCCGGCATCTGATCGAGAAGTTCCCGCTGCCAAGCCGGCAGCAAGCCTCGCTCCTCTCTCCGGCGCTGGTAACGCACCCAACCACCCAGTCGCCTCTCCTCCATCTCAGCGGCGTCTACGGGATTCGCGACCTCGCGGGGCATTCTCTGCATCCGCGCCTCATACCTGACGAGCGTGCAGTAGCGCTCGATCCAAATAAGCTCTCGTTCGGAGCTCGACGATTCGGATGAACTCCTTGACGTCGACACAGGGCCGCCCTTCTGGGCGACCAGGGAGGTCGTCCAGAAGTTGCATGCGCGGTGTCACTGCGAACGATTGACAGAACGACCTCTGGTGTAGAGAAGGCGCCTCCCGACGGGTCGGATGCGATGTCAACTCGCCGGGCAACCTAAAGCACCGCGTAAGGTGGCGACGATGAACCCGAACGAGCTGGAGGACTTCAACAACGATGTTCAGGAGGGCCGCGTCAGAATCTGGTATGGCGGCGTGCCCGACCTTCGTTCCGGCGACTTGATTCTTCCGCCATCATCCACGGTGGTAGTGAGCATGCGGCAGGAATCGGTCGATGCCGGATTTCGGCGTGTTGTCACTGCGCCTGCTCTCGTTTACGTCACCACCGAGCGTGAGCTCGCCCGAGCTATCGCAGCTCACTGGGCCACGAGACGCAATAGCAAAGGTCGCGGCTGGGCTCTATCGAGTTTCGCTCGATGACGCTAATTTGGAACCCGACGACGACCTGCCTCACGGGCCATTCATCAGTTTTCAGGCACCGCGCGTACGTGTGGCGGCCGTTTTCGATTATGGTGTGGACCCTAACAGGCCCCGGCATGTACGCGAACTCCGGAAGTGACGGAATGATCGGCTGACCCGCGGTGGTCTTTCCCGAGGACGGTCACCTTCTGACGCTGCGTTTTCTGACGCTGTGTTGCGTCGCCCTACTATGACGCTTGTCCCGTTCAGGGCGCATCCGTCCGAAGCTATGGCAAGTGAGGCTGCGCCGCCCGATGCAGCTTTCACATAATTCAGTGTGCCCGGAGCCGTCAATCTTGTTCGGACTAGTTCGTCACGCCTCAGGCGCAACGTCTTCGAGCGAATCAGCAGTAGTTGAGCAGGACAGCTGTCGGTCCACCTGGACCTGTCCAGAAACGACCCAATCCAATCGCATTGAACGTGAGGTCTAACCAGCGGCAACCGGGTCTTCCAGACGTTCTTCCGGCACAGCCTCGTCGTCCGGGCCGTCCTCAAAGCTCTGGACGTTGGCGCTTCTGCCGGCAATCGACAAGGGCGGTAGCCCGTTCACGATCGCGACCGTCCTGACGCTAACGGTCACGATCCGTTTCAGCAGGTTCAGGATGTACTCCGGATCGCCGTGCTCGGTGCCCCAGTCGTTCGGGTCATTTCGGATGCCGCTGGCCTTGTCTACTTTGACCTGGTACCGCTCCAGGATCCACTCGATCGCGGACCGAGAGCCGAGCATGTACTCATGCGCCTCATCGGGGATACCACTGAGGGTTATCGCATCGTTGTAGCGGATCGTCGACTTGTCCCACGCTCCCGCTTTGCCGCCGAAACGCATCTTCTCCACCCGCAGGTCCGCACTCGGCTGCCGGACTTCGTGCAGCGGGTACGGTTCGACGTTCTCGTATCCAAGGTGCAGGTCTGCCAGTTCACGTCCCGCTGCCGAGAACGCCCAGAAATCGGAGGTCGAGGCCAACTTCGGAATCCTCGGCAACATCTTCTTCAGATCGGCGGCGTAGGTCTGGCGGTAGTCAGGCGAGTGCAGTAGGCCGTAGATAAAGTAGAAAACGTCGTCCTTGGTCACATCGTCGCCGTAGAGGACGCGGCTCTCGGCGAGGATCCCATCGGTGATGTTATCGATGCGTGTGTACGGCTCGGCGTCGTCGAATAGGCTCGGCTGCTCACTGCGCGCTTCGTGCGTGTAGCGGGGGAAGAACTGACCACCGCTGCCCGCCCCCGTCACGTGAAGGTCGGGCAGGGCATCAAGCATCAACACGGAAAAGGGCACTGCTGAACCCATGCCCACATAATAGAAACCAAAGTTCTGCAGCTCTGCCGTCGGGAACATCGTCTCAAGCTTGTAGACCATGTCATTCAGCTGACGGTCGAAGTAGACGTGCTGCTTGTTGAACGGACGATACGTGCTGACCCGAACCGCGGACTCATTCGTCACGTATTTGACACCGCGGGTGAGACGCGACTTGTCGGCCCGGTTCCAGCTGATCTGGGTGGGGTCGAAGTCAAGAAGGTTGTCGACCTCGGTCGCGTTCTTGCCTGAAGCCGCGAATGCATCTACTTGCTGGTTGTAGAACGTGACCATGCGTTGGACATTGCTGTCGACGCCTTGGAGTGAGGAGTTGTATACCCAAGCATCTCGTGCAGTTGCCAAACCCCGCGAATAGCTCCTGAAGACGGCGCTTGCCGGGTTGTCTTTATCTCCGATGGGCGTGAACGCGGCGAAGGTGCCGTTGCGTTGGTTGAGCCAGTCTCCCGCGTCGTTGGGCGCGAGTGGTTCCCACGGCACGCCGTCGATGCTGCCGTACTCGGCGACCAGGCCGAGCTTTTGTTCACGGGAGAGGTAGTCGCCGATGTCGCGGTAGTGCAGCTGGCCGTGCTCGGCGGCATCCGGGTTCTTCACCAGGATTGAAATCGCGATCGTTGCACGGCTCCCCGAGCCAAAGGTCTGCCCGCCTTCCTTTCGTGCTTGCTCACCGGACGTTCGGGTGTTGCCGCGGAGGTTGAACACGTACAGGGAGCTGAATTCGTCGGTGAGGCTTTTGCGGAGCCCGTCGGCGGTGTTGCCGTCGAGGAAGCCGCCGTTTGAGACGAATGCGACGACGCCGCGGTCTTTGATCCGGTCGCTGGCCCAGCGGATGGCTCGGATGTAGGAGTCGTAGAGGCTGTTCTTGTTCTGCGCGGTCGAGCGGGCGGCGTAGGTGTCGGCGATCCGTTTGTCGAGGAACGGGTACTTGAGGTTCTGGTTGTTGTCGTTGGCGCTGTCTTGCCCTGAGGAGTAGGGCGGGTTACCGACGACCACCCGGATGTCCAGCGCGTTTTGTGCTTTCACGCGTTCGTTGTTGTCGCCGAATATGCCCTGATCGTCGTATTTGTCGTCGTCTTCTGAGCTCTGGAAGGTGTCGGTGAGGACGATGCCGGGGAATGGTTCGTAGCCGTCGATCCCGTAGCTGTGGCCGTGGGCACCGACAGGGGCGGTGACGATGTTGTGGAAGGTTTCCTCGATATTGACGGCAGCGACGTAGTACGCCAGCAGCACCAGTTCGTTGGCGTGTAGTTCGTACCGGTACTTGCGGACGAGGTCCGCGGGTTTGATCAGGCCGGATTGCAGCAGTCGCACGATGAAGGTGCCGGTGCCGGTAAAGGGGTCGAGCACGTGAACGCCTTCGTCGGAGAGCGTCGCGCCGAATTCGTTGCGGAGGACGTCGTCTGCGCTTCTGAGGATGAAGTCGACGATCTCGTTGGGTGTGTAGACGATGCCGAGGCGTTCGTGGGTGTCTTTGAACGCTCCGGAGAAGAATTTCTCATACAGGCGCTTGATGGTGGTCTGCTTGCCGGCGGCGTCCGTGATCCCGGCGACGCTTCGGCGGACGCTCGCATAGAACGGTTCGAGTTCTTCGGTTTCGGTGTGGAGGTTGCTGCCCTCGAGGGCGTCCACCATCCGTTGCATGACCTGTGAGACGGGGTTGTTGGCGCTGAACGAGTAGCCCTGGAACAAGGCGTCGAAGACCGGCTCGGTGATCAGGTGCTGCGAGAGCATCTCGATCGCGTCGGCCTCGCTGATTGAGGGGTTCAGGTTGTCTTGCAGGCCGCCGACGAACGCGACGAACTCGGCACGGATGTGCTCGCTGGAGCCGTGCACGAGACTCTCTATGCGGATTCGCTGCCGCCGGGCGATTTCGGCGATGTCTCGGGCCCAGTTCTCCCAGTAGTCGCGTTCGCCGACCTTCTCGACGATCTTGGCGTAGACAGCCTCACGCCAGTCCGCCCCGATCTTCGACCAGTCCATCGACACCGATACCGAGTCAGCCCCGTCGCCGGCCTCTGCGCTCTCGCCATTCCAAGTGTCGCGTACGTCGATGACCTGTAGTTGGTCGTCGCTGCGACCGTTGAGGTCGAGCTGCTCGATTTTCGCCTCGAACCGTTCATCGTGCGCCCGCAGAGCGCGGAGAACCTCCCACACCACCTTGTACTTGGCGTTATCGTTCAACGCCTGCTCGGGCGTCTTGTCGGCGGAGACGGCGATCGGCAGGATGATGTAGCCGTAGTCCTTGCCTTCGACCTTCCGCATCACGCGGCCCACGGACTGGACCACGTCGACCTGGCTGTCGCGGGAGTTGAGGAAGATCACGGCGTCCAGAGCGGGGACGTCGACGCCTTCGCTGAGGCAGCGCGCGTTGGTGAGGATGCGGCAGACGTTGTCTTCGGAATCGGTTTCGGCCTTCAGCCAGTCCAGTTTCTCGTTGCGGACCATCACGTTCATGGTGCCGTCGACGTGCTGGGCTTCCAACCGCAGCCGCGAGTCGCCCACGATGTCCGGGCGATCCGGCACTACTTCGATCTGATCGGTGTTCCCGTTGTCGTTGACGAAGGCGACACCGTAGGGCTGGGTGAGGTGGCCGTCGTAACCGTCGAGCATGGACCGCACCTTCTGGCTGTCCTTGATCGACCGGGAAAAAGCCACTGCCCGTCGAAGCGGGGCACGGTCGGCCGCGTCGGGACCGAGGCCTTTCACGCCTCGCTTGGCGAGCCCGTTGTAGATGCCGACGATTCGGGCGGCATCCGGGATGTTCAGTTCCCCGTCGACTGCGAACTGTTCTTGGAAGCCGGCGCCGATGGTTTCTTCGTCGACGGCGAGGACCAGCACTCGGTAGTCGGTGAGGAGGTCGCGTTCCACCGCTTCGCCGAAACCGAGGCGGTGGAAGGTCGGCCCGAAGGTAGCTTCGTCGTCCATGCTGACGAGCACGGCGTCCTTCTCGGATGCTTTCGTGCGTACTGCTTCGCCGTAGATCTTCGGCGTCGCGGTCATGTAGAGGCGTTTCGTTGCTTTGATCGCGTTCTCGTCGTGGACGCGCAGGAACGCGGATTCGGTGCCGCCGACAAGGGTGAATCCGGCCGTTCGGTGGGCTTCGTCACAGACGACGAGGTCGAATTCCGGCAGCCCGGCTGCTTGCGCTTTGGCCACAACATCAATGGATTGGTAGGTCGAGAAGTACACGGTGAGGCCGTCGGGCGTTTCGGCCTTCGCGACCTCGTTGAGAAGCTGTTCTGTGCTTGTTGTGGCGGGGTAGGCGAGGTCGGAGACGGAGTAGTCCTCGGAGTACTTGCCGACCTTGCTGTCGGAGCAGATCGCGAACGCGCGCAAAGGCATGTTCCGCTCCGCGGCCCATTCCTTCAGAGTCTGCGACAGCAACGCGATGGATGGCACCAGGAAAAGCACCGAGCCGCCAGGGCCGGCGATCTGCTCGGCGATCCGAAGGCTCGTGAAGGTCTTGCCCGTACCGCACGCCATGATCAGCTTGCCGCGCGCCTCCGTCTTGAAGCCGTGCGCCACATCTGCGACGGCCTGCTCCTGGTGGGGTCGGAGTTGCTTTACACGCGGTGCGACGAGCTCGTCGGGCTTCGTCAGGGAATACCGCGACCAGTCGATTTCAGATCGGGAAAGCTCCTCGATACCAACACGGACCGTCTTCACCTGCTGACCGACCAGGGCATCCTCGGCGTGCTTGGACCACTTGTCGGTGGTGGAGATGACCATGCGTGAGGTGAAGGGGTGCTTGCCGGACGCCGTGAAGAACGAGTCGATGTCGCCCTTGTCGATCGAGTGAGTCGGGGCGTAGAACTTGCATTGGATGGCGCAGACGCCTCCGCCGTACCGTTCCTTGGCGACGAGGTCGATGCCGGTGTCGACCTTTCCGTCGCGGCCTGGCCAGTCCTGCCACAGCCAAACATCCTCGAACCGGGCCGTCCACACAGGGTCAGTCGTTAGGTACGCCCGCGCGAGCTTTTCGAGCAACAACCCCTTCTCCCGGGTGTCGCGCGCCATCTGCGCATACTCGTCGAGAAGGTCATGAATCGTCGTCATCAAAGCTCCACATTCGTCAGCCTGGCCTAGTCCCCCGCAGGCGGCCAAACTCAGACTATGGCAGCAGCGCCACTCACAGATCCAGCCCAACGGCATGGCGCGTCGCGTTGAAGGGTGTTGGGGAAGCCCGTGCCAGCTGATCGTGGTGATCGGTCGCCACATTAGGGCTGAAGTCCGCGCCCTTGTGCTTGGTCCTTGAGCGCACGCATGAGTATGGTCTGCTCCAGCCACCTGGTTGGATCGGTAGGCACGGTCCCCCAGGGGACTGTCAAACCGTACGCGCGGTGATGGTCCTCAGCGTTCTCAACGAGGTAAGCGACAACGTTGAGTAGGTGTTCGTCGGTGAATGACTGTGGGAAACAGATTCGGTACGGGATGCGGAGTACGTCGACCCACCACACTTCTTGGTCGAACACGCGCACATCGATGCTTCCGGGCGGGAACGCTTCGAAGGCCTCGAACGGTGGCAGCAGTCCTCGCCGATCGAATTCTTGCCCCAGCTGGTCCGCTCGACGGAAGGCTTCAATCACCAGTTCTGCTGACACTCCTCGTGCCTGGGCTCGGGCTATGAGACCTTCGCCGTCGACGCCGGAGGCGACAGCGTGCGCAAGCACCTCCTCCCATCCGCTCATACAGGTTCAGAAAATCCTACGGCGCCGGGTGTGTCGTTGTTATCGGTCATGCGCTCGATGCTGCGGATGATGGTCGTCGCTCGCCAGTAGAAGTCGGCTGGATCCATCGGGCCGCCTGCGTCCATTGTCCAGTACCCGCCCTCGCGGACCCGGCAGCGAATGATTTTGCGAATGGGGCGGGTGGTGTCATCGACTGTCCCGCCGGAGGTAGGGCCGGGAAAACCGGTGACGGTCCCAGCGTCGAGATCGAAATCGTAGTAGCTGCCCTGCGTCCACACTCGCCATCGGCCGCCTTCACTGCCGACGAGTTTGTCGACGTGTTTCATTGTTCCCCGCCACCCGTTCGATCCGTTCCACTCGGCTACTCCTGACCCAGTAGTAGTCAAAGAGGATGTCGTCGGATTCGAACGTCCAGAATCCCGGTCGCCAACACGGGCCGTATTGATGGAGATCAGCTTTCGCAAGCCGCCCGTATGGTGCTCAACAGCGTCAGGTCCGGGGCGCCGCTCGATCGTCCGAGCGTCGAGGTCGAACACGTGGACGCTGTCTCGCGTGTGTACCTGCCAGGTACCGTCCTCGCTGCCGGTGAGTTCGGTGACCGTTGCATCGTCACGGGTGAAGAACACGAGATCGAGTGTTCCCACATCCAGTACGCCCTGGCTGATGGTCCCTGGGCCATTCATATCCATGATCACAACGCGGGTTTCGAAGGCGTCATCCCCCGCACCGAAAGACGCCGTCTCATCGATATGGCGGTGATAATGTCCGCCGATGTAGAGCGAACGAGGCCGAACCTGCAGGAACCCTTTATGGAACATTCGGCGTCCCTCTGCCGAGTAGGCGAGCATGTCGGCAGGCCAGTCATGCTCCGTCTTCAGCAGCGCTGCGTCCAGGCTGGGCACATGCAGCGGGGCGTCGTGGCCGACCAGAACGTCAACCTGCTCGTCGCCCAGCGCTCTTAGATCCTCCTCTGTTATCGACTCCTCGGGCCACCACGTGGCTCCTTGCTGTCGGTGGTGTCGATCAATCGAGTTTGCCCCGCCCAGCACGGCAAGAGTCTTGCCGGAAGCCAGCGCTGTTCGGTAACCACGAGGCATGTGGATGACGTTCGGCCGGAGCCGGCGCAACCCATCAGCCGACACAGGGAACTTGCCGTAAAGGATCGCGAAGTCCTCATGGTTCCCGTCGAGCCAGTACAACACCTGTCCCCTGCCGGCAAGCCTCCGGCTGAGCTTGTCGAGATTGTTGTCCCAGTTCTGGCCATGCCACACGAAACCGAAGTCGCCGAGGACCACCAACACTGAAACTCCCCGTTTCCACATCGTGCGGGACACCGTCAGGACATGTCCCATGTCGCCGTGGGTATCGCCGACGACGCCCATACGCCGCGCGTTCGAAAGCGCAGAGATACCGTGGGTCATCGCTTGGTCCGCTCCCCCCGCTCGATGCACACCACGGCGGTTGAACAACGGAGGGTAAACGGAACCCGGAGAACGTGGAGGTCAATGTGCAGCTGCATCGGTCGACCCACAGTGCAATCGAGGATTCCGAGCAGGGTGATCAACTCGTCGTCGCGCCTCAGCAAGGAACCGTCCGGGTTCTCTGTCCGCGGCTCGCGGCGGACCACCATCCGATCCAAACCGATCACATACCGTGACGCACCGGTGACGACGCGGTAAGCGCCATCTTTGCTGTCCATGAGCGAAAACATCGAAGATGTGCTCCTTTGCCATTAGCCGTGCCGCGACCGTACCGGCCAGCTGGCACCCATCGTTCCCGGCACGGACGACATCCCTCGCCGAACTCCTCGTCGGAAGCGATCCCGCAGGATCCACCCGGTCTCCGCGGCGGATGTCTTCCAGCGCGGGAACCTTCCACCCTGCGCCGCCGCTAGCCTCGACCCTCAGCGGGAAGCACAAAGTAGGAGTGCTGCCGATGTATTCGCGCCTGACCGCCTGCACGGCATCCGCCCCGGATTCGAGTTCAACCAGACCACGTGAGGAATGAGCGCATATGGAACCGGACGACAGGCCATGGCACGAGTACCGGACGGAAGCAGAAGTGAAAGCTCTGATGACACGGGCGCGAGAAATCGTCGACGAGGTCATCCGACGGCTACCACCAGACACCGTCGAAGTGGCCGACGGCACTCTGTTCGTCGGCCGGTTCGTGCCTGAAGAGGTGGCCTGCTTCGCCGCTACCCTCGTGGGCATTCCACGGCACCTCGCACCGGTGGAGTTCGCGCTCAACCGCCCGTTCGAGGAGTCAGTCGACAGCATGGTCAAACGCCTACTGCACTGGCGTGAGCACGTTGAAGCAGAGGCGACGGCCTAGCTGAGAGTCGTTGAAGGAGCGGCATGGCCTCAGCCCTTTCCCCGACGCCGGGCGGAGAGATTTCGGTGTGCCCCTCGCCGGGTCCGTCGCGCAGAAAGTGGCGTCCCACATCGGCGCAGCCGCAAGGCAACAACATTTCACCACCTCGCTGCTGGCGCCATGTGTCCTGATCGCGTTTACGGTTTAGGTGCAGTTCACGCCAGACTCGATCCATGGCAAGTGCGCGAATCTACCCGTACACCTCTCTCACATCAGCCATTAGCGATGCCAAGTCGCCGCTGCGCAGGTACTTGGATCAAACCTTTCCGCTCAAGTCCGCGCTGCAGGCCACCTACAGGATGCCACGCTCACCGCTTCTCGTCCCCGGTGGCACCGCCCACCCAGCAACTCTGGGTACGGCGTTCGACATCGCGGTCCGCTTTGTCCTCGATTCCGCACATACACCGGAAGTGGCGCTGCATGCTTTCCGCACCTCGAGCCGGCGGGCAAAGGCGATCCGTGGTGTTATTGAAGTTGCCCGAGCTGCATCGAACTGCCGAGCTGGCGTCGCCTCCGAGTATTTGCTGCGCGCTGCGTGGGCGTTGGCCCTCACCACCGGAATCTACCGGGGCGACCCGTGGCGAAGTTCCCCCTTGCAGGTACTCGGCTGGAGAAAGTTCACCGTGAACAATCTGCTCGGACTAGCCCCCAGCAATGCCCTCATGCAGATGCAGCAGATGCACGCCATCGCTAGGACGAGCCTCTACCCACGCCTGCCCAATCCGGCCAAGCAGCTAGTCATCGGCCCGACTTTCGCCGCATCACGCCTGTGCAGCGCAGACGCTGATTTCATCATCGACGGGCACCTAATTGATCTGAAAACGCGCCTCGGCGCCCGGAACTCCCTCACCGGAATTCGCTCGGACAGTCTTCCCGGCAAAGACATCAATCAGCTACTGGGCTACACGCTCTTCGACCGATCAAATCGCTACAAGATCAAACGAGTTGGTGTCTACTCCGCAAGATACGGGTACTTCGTGAGCTGGCCGTTAGGGGAATTCTTAGAGGAACTCGCGGGACGCAAGGTAAATGTCGCAACCGAGCGGGCTGCTGTGTGGAAGCTCTTGGGCGGCTAGCTGGAGGCTCGTGGGCTGTACTTCTGGCTCCGCCCACAGAACGGGAGGAACTCACGGCGACCGGCGACCCCAAGCTCGACATTGGCATACGCGAGCTCAGCAGACACGAGAATGGGCGTATGCCGATCTATCGATACTCCGCCACAGGACTGGAACAACTTGCCAAGACGAGTCTGACTGCGGAGCGAATTCGTGAACGCCAAGACCTTCAACGCATGTTGCTTCAGCAAATTGACGTGCTCGGCGCCGACCTCCTCGCAATCGCCGAGGAGTACAGCCTTTTTCAAGACTCGCGGCGCCGTATCGACATTCTTGCACTCGACAAAGCGGGCACTCTCGTCGTAATTGAGCTCAAACGCACCGAGGACGGTGGCCACATGGAGCTCCAGGCCGTGCGCTATGCGGCGATGGTTTCAACGATGACTTTGGACCACCTGGTGGAGGCATTTGCCGCGGCGAAAGGACTAGCGGTTTCTGAGGCGCGCCAGACGATTCTCGATTGGGTGGATGAGCCACTCGATGAACTTCCCAATCACGTACGGATAATGCTGGTGTCTGCTGACTTCAGTACGGAGATCACCAGCACGGTGCTATGGCTCAACGAGAACTACGGCATGGACGTGTCGTGCTTCCGGATCACCGCACATCGGCTTCAAGAGGAGGTCCTGCTCGACCTGCAACAGATCATCCCGCTTCCCGAAGCAAAAGACTTCCAGATTCAACAGCGTCAGAAAGGATCCGTGGCCGCAGCCGACCGTGCGATGGGGCGGGACTTCACGCGTTACAACGTGATGATTGGCACCGAAAAACTTCACGATCTGAGTAAACAGAGTGCGGTGAAAATTGCCATCCAGCTTGCATACCAAGCGGGCGTCCCTGTGCCCTTGATCAAGAGGGCGACCCAGGAAGGTCGTTGGATGCCCGTGCATCCGTTACCGGGTGAAACGGTGGAAGACGCATTCAGACGGGAGTACCCGACTACGAGCAGCAGTCACCGATGGTTCGACCTCGGCGTGGTCGAGGACGATGTCTCCTGGGTAATACCTCGTTTTGGCGGTCCCTCCACAGAAGCGATGCTGGATTCTCTCGCCGCCGCTGCGCGTCCCATCCTGTCGTTGACCTGGTCACGAAGCGCAGAAGATCCGGCTACGAGGGCTGACCCCCGCTCCCAGGAGTCAAGGACCTTCGGCAGCCAATGGCGACGAACTATTACGGAGTAGACAATGAAACGCTTTCATTGAGCCGAGCAATACGTCGGTCGCGTGATTCCACGAACGCAAGAGTGCGCTCCCGGTATTCGCGATATGAAGCGAGATCACCTGGAAGTGGCGACGGCCGAAAATCGCGAAACGGCAGGAAGAAGGCAACCTCTGAATGTGGGGTGATGAGATCTTGAAGTAGGAAGAAATCGACGTAGCCTTCGAAGCAATCAAACAGCGCGAAGAAGTCGTCATAGAGGGCCAGTGTCGCGCTGAGCGGGCTTTCTTGCTTGCCGTAATGGCGTCGGATGCAATCCAAGGTCAAGTCGATCCGGTCCTCGATTAGGCGGTGCGTCCCGCGGCGCTGATTGATCGTCTGGTGACCGGTCACCCGATTTCCCGGGAACACTAAACTCCCGCCGATCGTATAACCGAGCTTGTGGAACTTCTCGTTCTCTCCCGTCGGCATGGCGTTGTAGAAACGGCTCAGGCGCTTGCGGTGCGAGTTCGCGATGGTATCGCTGGACAAGCGGAATCGACCCAGATCTGACTCGTGCAACAGGTACGCGCCGGGAACGTCTGAGCGGAGTTCAAACCTCCTACCGTTTGGAAGAGGCTTGTCCCATAACAATTGGTGGTACCGCCGCAACGTCGGGCTGTGCGAGTCAGGATCTCTTCCCGGTGGCGTGTCAGTCCTCATGTCGAAGGTCGTGTCAACGTAGGAAGACAATGTGGCCACGAGCGTCAGCATAATGGGCGACGGCGACGGAGATGCCGGAGTCTGCCGTCTTGAGCGTGCGGGAGACCCGCGCTTCCTTCTTCCCGTCGGCCACTGTCCCGCTGGGGGTTGGCGCCGATAACCTCCAGATATGTCACCGGAGGTTCGAGGTGGCGCATTGGATCGACTCGACCTAGGTCGCACGGAAGTGTCGGGGCTAGCAAAGAAGGGCTGTGGTTCGAAACGTCCGGCCCCTGAGGGGGCTCGATCGAGATCGACCCATTCGAACGACGCGCTACTAGAAAGTCCTCAGGGAGGAGATGTCCCTATTGGACCAGCATCGGTCCGCCTTCAGCTACGTTTCTTGAACAGCCCTGCAACTTCTCCTCGGACCGCATCCGGTGCGCCGGCGATGGAAAACGGAAGGGCCGCAACCCATTCAGGAACTCCTTCGAGCCAGCAGGCGCACACACGGTCTGCGAGGACGTTGAGTGCCGATTCTGACAAGCTGACCTCATGACCGAACTTGACTTCTTTCAGAGCATGCAGCGTGCGATGGACTCCCAGGCGGAGGACATCTGGGACATGGTTCACCACTCCCGGACTCAGGGATATCGACTGCGCCTGGGCGAGGTAACAGCGACTGAGCACAGCTTCTTTCGCCTTCGCGAGTTTTGGACCAAACGCGTCTACATTGTCACAAACGAGCCGGATGAGACCGCCACCGGCGCGGACTGGGAGTGGCTCATCGGCCACGGCGATAGCTGGATACAGATTCGTGTGCAGGCAAAGATCATGAATCGCAACGGCCGGTTCGCGGAACTTGGTCACCCCCACAGCACAGGCCAGCAGCTGGATCGGCTGATCAACCCAGCTATCGAAGATGTCACCTGTAGATGGATGCCGCTCTACGTCTTCTACACGGCGGAGCCCGGGGCCGGCGCCGCGGTACCGCGAAATGCTGGCTGTAGCGCGCAGCTGGCCACTCGAGTCCGCGATACCTACGGCAAGCCGCCAGCCGGCCGTGCCACACTGACGTCGGCTGCGCATCTCCCTGGGAGCATTCCGTGGTCGGGGGTGTTCGATGGCCTAGTCGCACAACTGCAGTTAGGGCTTTCGCTCGCCGAGATCGTGGCGAACTTAGCGAACCGCCCGATGCCAGCGGATTCCGATCGCATCAGCGATTTCTGGGACATGAACAGGGCAGACGGCACCTGCGACAGAACAATGCCTTCCTACGTGCAGCAGATTGTACGGCGAGATAACGACGACTTCGATGAAGCGCCGCTGACGCGGCTCGAAGTAGCGGCATTGGCACACCTCGGAGTAGAACGTTCCGACGAACGAAGTCCCACCGACGTCGTTCCGCGACAGTTGCATATACCTCGCAGATTCAACGAAGAGGATTCTTCCGCCCTCCTGCCTTCCCGATCACTTGTTGTTGATAGATCGAATTCTGAGCGTTCAATCGCATCCCTTCCGAGCTTTGTTTCCGTTATCGATATTGACCGCCTGCCTGAGGTGTCAGGCCGGCGTACGGGGTAAGCGTTCGAGTTGTTAGACCAGGCGCGGTAAGACCGCGCGGCGTAAGATCCCCGCAGTCCAATGTTCAGCGACTTCAATCGCTGCTGGCCGGCCAGTATCGCGGTCACCTGTTTGCCAGGGAGATCAAGATCCGGATTGTGACGATTGGTGAGCTGGTTGTAGTCCTTCATGAACCCGTAGAACTTGAAACGATGCACGGTCTCTGGCTCAATCCTCCATGCCAAGAAACTTCCGATTAAATAGCCCCGCATCACCGAGTCGAAGAGAGTGACCACCTGAGACGGCTTCCACACGTACTCGCGCTGGATCCGGGGAGCACGACAGCGCTTTCCTGAATCTCGCGGAGAGCTTCGGTAATTGTCTTCGGAGGCCGGTGCCCCATGGGGCACGCTACCGTGTAATTCCGACTCAGCAAGCGGCCCGAAGGGGCGCGTCGAGCGATTCAGCCAGCTGTGCCGCCATTCCAAACTCGGATACTCGGAACCCGATTGGGCACGGAGCTACGCTTCAATCAGACGTCAATACCCGCCCGGTCCTCAGTCCCGCGCGGGTAACCAAGCGGTGGGTTAAGTCGAGTCAACTAGACCTTCATTAGTCTCCACCACCGCTAGCGGCCTAATGGTCAGTCAACGTTTCGCGATGGGCTGCGGAACCTGAACGGATGCGTAGCCTGCAAAATCGACAAACCATTGGTCAATGGATGTCAGCTCCTAGGATCAAGCGCTGCGATCGTTTACTCGACTTGTTCATGGAACGGAGTTGCGGATTGCTGTGAATCAATCGAAACGCGGTCGCCGCAATCCGGATCGCTTCATCCACGAGCTCGCTCGCATCGCTCTCCTCCACGTTGGAGTCTCCGTGCACGAGCCGACTTCGAGTGTTGTAAATTCTGCTGCATCGTCCGAACAATTCCGCTCGTGCAGTGGCATCTTCCGGCTCTATCAACCATGCCAGAGCGGAGCAGACCTTGAAGGTCGTCTCAGCCGTCGACCCAAGCATATTTTCCCACGCGATCACAGCATCGATCAGCGCATCCACTGGGTCTCGTTGCTCGGAGAACGATCGGAGGATTCGCCTCAGGGCGATCGTCATCGAAGCATTTGCGGGCATTACCAGGTCCACGATGTCAGCAATTTCATCGAGGGATTGTTGAGAAAGAGAGAAGGCGCCATCCTCCGACTCGAACACCACGAAAGGATGCGAGGTATGCCTTACGGGCAATAGATCCCACGGAGCAGTGCACGCAACGTTTACCCTCTTGTTTTGCAAGAGCGCCCACGCAACGATCCCATAGCGGATCGTGTCCAGCACGCGGTGAGTGTGGCTCATTGCTGGCGGTGCTTGCGTGGCGTACACCGCGAACGTTTGGTTTGACTCCGGCTCCCCGATGTCGTTTCGCTCACATGCGACCAGGCGGAACGGAACCTTGTGCCAGATGACGGTCTCCGGTGCTGGCTGCGGTTCTCCATAAGTTTCGATGGCAAGGCCCGACGCGCTGCGAATTCCCCATGAGCCCCGGTCAAGGTAACCATCTACGCTGATGTGGAGGAGCCCCGTTAAAACAACGACTTCGATTGTCTCGCCGGCGGCAAACTGCCTCAGCTGGGCGAGGCTTTGTTGTACGTACTCCGCTATCCGTGGCTCTTCGAGGGAGCCTTCGAAGCGCATCCGAGCCAAGGTCTGCTCCACGACGGCGCCAACGACTATCCGGAGGTCCGTTGTGCCACCCCCGAAGGGAGTCCAATAGAGGAGCCCCATTGCGCTGTCTGGCCGTGATGCATCTTCATTCGGCTCACGCTGCGGGAACAATTTGACGAGCGAGTCATCTTTGAGCAGCGCCGTAGCGACCGGGTCATACAAGGCTGGATCCTGAAACGACGCGGCTACTAGGAATCTGTCATTGATTGCGCCGTCCAGCTGTTCAATCATCAACCCATGGAGCACCAGCCTACAAAAGCCGTCCTCGAGCGCGTCTCCGGTTGGAGCTGGGGTCGGAATCCCAAGCGTTTCTCTTACTGCCTCGAAGAAGGTAATTTTGTGCGGCACCAAGACACGCGTGAGAATACGCGCGCGTAGCGATAGCTTCTGCTCAGGCTTGAGAGTGCTTTCTTCGACCTGGATCTGGGCTAGGTGCCTGACTACCGGCCAGCGGCGGGCATCCCCTTCCACAGGCCGCTGGCCGGGCTTCAAACCGAGGAGGAAGCTAACCGAGCGCTCGCCGAAGAACGCGCATACCTGCGCCCAGTCGTCGTCATCGGAACAAGTATCTGAGCTCATCCGCTCATCGTATGGCAGGCATCCGACGCCGCGCGCTGTGAACCGTCCCGGGTTTCATGCCGCCGTTATGTGGGCGGCGTCACCATTTGCTGCGCCGGTATTCCAATCGTAGTAGTTGCGCTCGTATTCCTCGGGCGGGACGTTGCCGAGGTAGCCGTGAAGGCGTTCGTTGTTGTACCAGTCGCCCCAGTCGAAGGTGGTCTCCTCGACGTCGGCGATGGTCCTCAACGGTCCGGTTCGGAATGGCGAGCCCTTCTTGATGGCCTCATTCTTGTAGAGCCCCATGACCGTCTCCGCAGCGGCGTTATCGTAGGCGTCGCGGACGCTGCCGATCGAGGCAGTCAGCCCCTCAAGGACCACCGTCTCGGGTAAGCCGACGATCGCCCTCGAGTAGAGATCGATCGCGAAGGCCACGTAGACGAACCCGGACCACGTCGGCACATACGTGAAATCCGTGACCCAGCCGAGATTCGGGTGCGGCGCCGAGAAGTTCCGGTTGAGCAGATCGCCGGCACGGTTGCCGTCCTTGGCCTGGATCGTCGTACGGGCTTTCCGGCCGCGGACTAGACCCGTCCATGCCCTCCTGCCGCATCAACCGGTCGACGCTGTGCTTGGAGTTGTCCGGAAAGCCTCTTCGGGCCAGCCAGGCGGTCATCTTCCGCCGCCCGTAAAGCACCTCGGGTTTCTGACGGCCTTTCTGGTCCCGTTCGCGGAGGTCGTGGAACACCGCCACGACCGTGGCGTCGTCGATGGTGCGAGCGGCTGGCGCCCTGCGCTTCCATGCCCGATAAGACCGCGGAGCAGCGTCCACGCCCTGCTGTCGCAGGACGCGGCATATTGACTCGGCTCCGTAGCCCGAGGCTCTCATCTCATCGATGAACTGGACGATCAGCGGTGGCGAGGGTCGATTTCCCTCGGGAAGAAAATTGACGTCGCTTTCAAGATCCCGTTCGCTTCCTTCAGGTCGCTAACCTCGGTCTTCAGCTTCTTGATCTCGTCCAGTTCTTCGGTGGTCGGTCCGACACGATCCCCAGCGTCGACCTGGGCTTGATCCATTTCCGCAGCGTCTCCGCGCCGACGTCGAGCTTCGGCGCCAGCGCTAGGCACGCCGCCCACACGGAGGGTCGGTCGTTCAGTCGGTCAAGCGCCATTGGGACCGCGCGGTCGTGAACCTCCGCAGGGTATTTCTTTGGCATAGTCGCATCCTTCCAAGAAGGAATGCGACATGAAACCCGGGACGGTTCACTGTCGCTCCTAAGGGCGAGGGGACGGTTAACCCGGACCCACGGGTGAGGCGAGACCTGTAGTTGCGACTGGCAGTGAGGAGTAGGCCAACGTCATGCGGACGAAGGATCGCGATGGCTTGACGTCGGTGTGACCGCTTCTGCGGGGTCATCTAGCCAAGGGATGCTGCCCTCACCTTCCCCGCGAGAGGGGCCTCCGCGGATAACGTCCACATATGTCGCGGCTCGGTTTGAGCCAGCCGAAAGTTGAACAGCAACGCCTAAGCGTTCGATGGGGTAGGTCAGTTCGTGTGCGTCGACTGCAACAGGGTGATGGTCCGCTCAAAAGGGCAGGACGAAGTTACCGAATTGGCGCGAAGTATGGGAACTGGTGGGACAGCCCACAGTTCGACTACCCCGAGATTCCGGCGCTCCTCCCCAAGCGGTTCAGCGAGCCGTCGCAATCTCCAGCGTTTGGGTTGCCTGAGCGCCGCCCGCGGTGAAGAAGCAGGTCTGTCAGGTTGTCGTGGACCCAGTCTCTGGCGCTGCCCCAGGTCTTGTCATTGCTTCCGTCGATACATTATTAGAGTTCAGGACTTTGCCGGCAACGACTAGAAAACGCCAGCGTGTTTTCGAAAGCGCTGTTTGGTCCCGGGTTGTCTTGGTTCTCGCATACGCATTCGCGGCCCAAACCCACTGCTGACCGGCGGCGTTGACCTTGCGGGGTCCAAGTAACGAGACCGCTTCAAACGAGGCGGAGGCCTTTTCGGTGTAGGCGTCGGCGCGGCTTTTCACCTTGGTCACGTTCGCAAGAGACAGCTCTGTGTCGAGCAAGGACGTGACCGTGCTCATGTCGATCATGAACGCCACGTATGCCTCATAGCGTTGCTCACGCAGCCACTTGGCGTGCTCACCTTTTCGTGCCAGTGAGGCTGTGACAACGCCAACAACCAGCGTGAGGAACACGCTCACAATTGCTACGACGAGCGGATCCGTTTCGCGGATTGCCGGCGTCGGAGAAAATATCATGAGCAGACAGTAGCGCGAATGGGAGTGGTCGGCCGGCAGGACCATGGTGGTTAGAACCTGAGGGAACCACAACCCAGGAGTGCGCTGGCGCTTCCGGCGTTTGGTGCGCAGCGCCTGACGTCGTAAGAGCGTGACGCGGGGACCAGTACGCCTAGCCGCTCCGCGAACTGTCCGTGCGGCATGCGGCGTTCAGCCTAGTCGTGTCGATGATGCACCGTCTTGAAGAAGAGTTGGTACGTTGACGCAATGAGTGAATCCGTTACCGACGTAAGTCCCCTGCACGTCGAGCAAGTTTTCAAGGTGTCCGGTGTGCCGGGGGCAACCTTCGTGAAACCGGCGGCGTTTCAGACGCTCAAGGTCGCGCTTCGAACGCCGGGGCGGGGCGTGGTATTGGAAGGCCCTTCTGGAATAGGGAAGTCCACGGCGGTTACAAAGGCCCTGGAAGAACTTGATCTCGCGGGAGATATACGCGAGCTCTCTGCTCGGAATCCCGGAGATATTGAACACATCCGACTACTACCGACGACTGCGAGCTTCGGAACCGTAGTAATCGACGACTTCCATCGTCTGGATGATTCGCTGAAAGCACAACTTTCTGATCTGCTCAAAGTGACCTCAGACACGGCGGACCCTAATCGTAAAGTGGTCATAGTTGGAATCAACGACGCGGGCCGTGCGCTCGTGAACACGAGCGCAGATGTCGTTGATCGAATCGACATCATCAAGTTCGAGACCGAACTCGAACCGAAGATTGATGAGTTGGTCGCGCAAGGCGAGCAAGCGCTGAATATATCAATCGAGGCGCGCCAGAAAATCGTAGAAGGTGCCGGTGGAAGCTTCTATGTCGCTCAACTGCTCTGCCTGCAGGCGTGCATTGAAGCTGGGGTGGATGCAGCCTGCTCCGAGGAAGTGCAGGTATCCACGCCGTACTCGACGGTTCAGCGCGTGATTCTAAACCGGCAGCGATTGAAGTTCGGAGAGACGCTTCGCAAATTCGCCCGAGGAAACCGGTTCAGGCCTGGTGGCCGGGCGCCGTATCTTCACGTTCTCAAGTGGCTTGCCCAGGCGTCGTCATGGAGCATCTCGATCCTCGATGAGATCCGGAACCACCCAACTGAGAAGGCCAGCGTCAGCCAAATCATCGATGGCGGGTACCTCGCGGGACTGGCTTCGGATGCCGAGGTTGCCAAGATCATGCATTTCGACAGTCAAACGAAAGTCCTGTCTGTTGAAGACCCGATGCTCGTCTATTACTTGAGGAACATAGATTGGGGTGCATTCGTCCGAGAGATCGGTTTTACAAAGTTCGAGCACGCCGAAGCCTACGACGTGGCGCTATCCTTCGCTGGCGAAGACCGGGGCTATGCTCAAAACCTCCGCGACGTGATTGAGGACAGCGGTTACGCAGTCTTCTACGATTTCAACGAGCAGCACCGAATTCTCGGAGAAGATGTGGAAGCGTTCCTCGAGCCGATTTACCGTTCGGGGAGCCGACTCGTTGTCGCTGTTCTGGGCAAGACTTACGGGCTAAAACGATGGACGTTGTTTGAGGCGGGTGCCTACAAGGACCGGATAGACGCGGGCCAGGTTGTCGGTATTTGGGCACGTGACGTGCCCGCGAGCCCTTTTGATTCGCTTCGTGGGCGCGGACAGTTGTCCTTTGATCCCGCCGGAGACTTAGCGGCCCAGGCGCGAGAGCACGGTGCCAGCATCATCAAGAAAGTCGATGAGATGTAGAACGGTATCAGTGGTCATAGCTAAGTTTTCCGATTGGTGGAATGGGGATCACCGGGCGAGCTTGCGACTTCGTTCAGCGCCGTAGCGTCATGCAATCGCGCTGCGAGAGTCAACCTGCTCCCTGCGGTCGTTCTTACCTATGCAACGATGTCGCTGCGATCTGCCGTCCTCGTGGAGAAGTTTGAGTTATTCGCTGGAACGCCGTCGTGAACCGATAGGCGGATTCCCCGCGTTTGTTGGCCAAGAGCTATTTCCCGAATCACCCACATTGGGAAATTCGGAGAATTCCGGACTTCCGTTCGGAATATTGGTCGCGACAACTGATTTCGGGTTGCGCGGCCTTTTTTCTTGCCTCGTTTCGGGCAATTGGGGTTCGGCGTGCGGCACTTAGGAGCTGGTTAAACGCAAAATTGGCGCACCTGAGGTTTTCAGGTACGCCGATTTGATCGGTGTTGCGGGTGCGCGGGGTCTGTTGCGGGCGAGTCAGAGGTTACCCGGGTGGCTGCGGCCCGGGTTCAGTCGTGGTTGTAGGGTCGGCGCTTTGCCAGAATGTGCCGGGTAGTTCGCGGTTCTTCGCAGTGACCCCGTTGAGCGCAAGCTTTCGTTTGTAAAAGCTGAGAGTCTGACGGATGTTCTCAACCACTGTGGCAAGCGTGATGACCAGGTAGGTGAACGTGTTGCCGCGTACGGCGCGTTTGTCGGGGTTTGCGATGTCTTCGTACTGGCTGCGCTTGATGTTGCGGTTGACTGACTCCACACCATTTCGCATCCCGTACACAGCGCGCCAGTGCTCGGCCCCGTAGGCGAAGTGCTGTTCATGTTTGAGCCCGCCCGGGTTCGCGTCGTCAGGGTCGACGTCGGCTGTAAGCGGAAGCTTCATCATGACGGTCTTCTGCGTGTAGCGGTGGGGCGTCTTGAGGTGGCCGTTCTCCTTCGATGGTTCCGGAATCAGGTACCGGCGAGTGCCGTCTGGGCTCATGTGGCCTTTAGGTTTGAGTCTGTAGAACTCGCGGCGTTCGAGCTGCTTCGCGTAGAGGTCTTCCGCCTGGGCGAGGAGGCGGGCGCCGGGGCCGTATTTCGCCCTGGCGGCTTTCATCGTCAACTCCTCCTCGTCAACCTCTTCTTCGCCGTTTGGGGAGTCAGCACCAGTACCGGTTTTCGCGGCGTTCAACTTGGCGAACCTTACTTCGGCCTTCGCGAGTTTGCCGGCGCTCTCGCCGTGCTTAGTCCGGGCCGCGAGGACGACGGCGTCCGCGTCGCGGTGCACCTGGGGCAGGGAGTCGAGATACCAGGAGCCGGAGACCTGGATGAAACCACGGGTGTCGGACGCCTTCAAGCCGAGGTCCCCCTTTTTGTAATCGAAGACGAGTTTGACGCCGAGGAGGCGGGCGGGAACCTGGAACTCTGAATAGATGCCGTTCGAGTAAGCCCGGTCCATGATGTAGAGATTGATATTGTGGCCCCGGTCTACGAGGGACTCCAGTAGCCGGAGGCCCTCTCCGGATACTGCACCGGGGATGTGGAAGCCCAGGGCTGTGGTCAGCAGTGGGAACTGATCGCGTTCGGCCAGGTGGTTCGGGGTCATTCGTGCGATTTCGGCTTCGATTCCCCAGAAGAGCTTTCTCGCTGAGGTGCCTTTGTGGTTCCCTTTCGGGTCGGTTTTCTTCAGGGCGCGTGCATCGGCGTGGGTGACGGCGCCATGGTCGCCCTCGCGGCGATACCAACCGCCGTCAGGGTTAGCGGTCCGGCGGTCGCCGTTCAGGATTTTGGATGACGGGTTACCAGATTTCCCGTAGAGCGGGACGAAGGTGGCGTCGATGGCGGTGTTGCCTTCGTACCGGTCGCGGAGTTCCTCGGGAAGCAGTAGCCAAGAGGCGTGCACGAGCGCGTTAGCGAGTTCGGACATCCGGTTACGGCGAACGCGGCATTGGGCTTTGTCACGCTTGGCAATGACCTCGCGGTACTCGAGTTCGGTGAGGACCTTGTCTCGACGGCCGGGGTATTCGTCGACGAGGTGAATGAGGCGCTGGATGGCCTCCCAGATGCGTTCGTAGACGCGTGCGTCCTGGCCATCGTGGGTGAGGTTGAGAACCTTCCGCTTGGGTGGGGCTGAGCTGAAGCGTGGTCTGCGCCATCTCGGTGATCATCGTCGGCCGCCCGAGACGGATCTGGAGCAGGATCAGACTGAGCGCGGCGGCCGAGTCGAGGATCGGCTTGCGGCCGGCGGCGGACTTGACGTCCTCGGCTCGCCACTGTGTAAGTAGGCGCCGCGCACCCGAGGCCTTCAAGACCCGGTCGACTTCCACGACGGCAAGGCCAATCGGTTCCTGGCGTGATTCTCTCAAATAGTTACCCATTCGGCGTCCGAACGTGTTGAGCATCCAGCCTTCGGCCTGCTCGAACTGGGCCGCGCGCGTGGGGCGGCTCATTTCGTGCCTCGTAGTTGCACGGTGCGGGCTTCGTCGGACGGGCGCGGCACAAAGACGGCGAGCCGGGAGATGGATTCCAACGACTGCAGCCCGGCAGCTTCCATGAGTGTCAAAACGTCGACACGGCTGGCCATGTGGCCGACGAGCCAGCTGTTGCGCATCCGGCGCACCCGGACGGTGGGTGTGCCGGGTGGAGTCAGGGAACGGGCAACCCACGCGCTGACCACTTCGTTGCCGGTGCGCGTGCGGTTCGGCAAGAACACGAAGTCCTCACTCGGAATGTTCTTATGAGCTGGCCGGATTTTCCGTGTCGGGATTCACGATGAGGAAATCGCCGAGCTTCGTCCACCCTTTAGGGACGGAATCGTCCGCGACCGCGAACCTCGCGCCGCCGGTCCCCGAACCACGAACCCTCATGCGCGTTATCTCCCTGTCGGAGCCACAACCCGAGTTAGCTTCATGCCCTGGCTTTATCAGGATAAGGCAGAATCCGGGCAACCGGGAGTCCGGGTCGACGTACTTGGTGACGTAATAGCTGATACCTGCGTAGTCACCAACGTGGCGGCTGGATTCAGGGTCGTTCGTCAATGCTTCTCCGGCGTCGGGCGGCAGGAGATCTTCGGGACACCTTCAGTGGCCAAGAATTTTCGGACCTGCGAGGTGGTGTCATCCATCGCGCAGCCGGTGAATGCCACTGCCGCCGGGCACAGCAGAGCGCTCACCCACATTCTTGCGGCGACCACTGCGCTCCAACTCCGTCGTTGCGCGTTTTGTACTACGGTGCGCTGTACTTTGGCGCTGTGTGTTTACGCGGGAACCCGAATTGGCTCGGTAAGGCGATGTGTTGCTCGCGGGTGGGCTAGCTTGACGCAATGGGGACCATCGACTCGACCAGACGAACATTCAACCGGTTCCGAGTCGAAATGCTCGAGCAACTAGTGCTTCTTGAGAACGCCACGGATGCCGTCATTGCCTCCGAATATTCACGATCTGCCACCGCAAGTACGCGAATGAGGGTCGAGATCATATCGACGATGCCCCTTGCGAGGCGGATCAAATCACTGCTTGGGATTATGGAACGTCACGACCTGGCCAACGCTTACCCTTTTGTCGTTCCGATTCTTCGCAAGGTCATCATCGTCAGAAACGACATGGCTCACAGTCTGGACGACGACACCATTGACCCCGGTGACGGAACAATCCGGTTAATCGGGCTCAGCAACGGGCAAGCCAAGCCCGTCTCATATAGCACCGAGTACCTCGACTGGCTGTTCGGTCAGTCGCGGCAAATTCAGCGTGAATTGGTGGAAATGTATTGGAAGGTCGCTCCAGTTGATCCGCATTGGCACGATGGTTAACGGCCTAGGCAAACTTATTTGAGTTGTGTCGATCGATTCATTGCTTCATTGAGCCATTGCGGAACCTCCAGCGCGACATACGCAACCCTCTACGGCGCGTTCCAGCGAGGCCGACATTGACTCCACGGAAGCAACGGATCCCGTTAGCAATATCGATCTCAAGGCACTGACGTGAGCTCTTTCGACGACCGCCCGCCGCCGGTCCGTAGCCTTAGCAGCAGAAGCAGCTGGCGTCACAGTCCCAAGCATTTACGACCTGGTACCTGAAGTCTCCGATGAGGAACCGGTGGAGTTCGAGTCGATGAAGATGCCGGCCCGGCGATAGGCGAAGGCCAGCACAATGGCGACTGCGACGAAGAGTAGGTCCGAAACCAGCACGAGGGACTTTATGAAGATGCTATTGGTTGCGATGGCGGACCCGATCCCGATCAGAACGATCCCTGAGTACAACGGGGCCACCCCCAACGCAGACCGCTGGTCCTGTCGCGCGATCGCGAGAACAATGGGGAGTCGCCGCTGGTCGGGTTCGACTTTGCCCGCGATTTGGCGGCGGACGCTCTTCTTCTCTTGACGGTTGAGCGGGCTGGCAACAGCTCGCCATCGCGTGACGTAGTGACCGGTTCGTCTCGCCCAGACGAAGCCAATGATCCCGACCCCAAGGCCCAAGATCAGGAAAACCAACTGCGCAACAACTTGCGGGCCCAAGGGTGCCGTACTCGCCGAGCGCGGGCCGCCGAACGGTGGCCCCAGTAACGCGAGGCCAAATCCGGCCAACCATGAGGCGACCATGAACGCGGCAATCCACATGAGAACCCGACGGCGTCGATTCCGGAGGCCAGCATC
>Ga0157369_10001338_pt1 | contig 30437 bp, 23 predicted proteins | sample C25metaG_FD_113461 | JGI IMG/M metagenome (GOLD analysis project Ga0157369, IMG submission 113461) | Corn rhizosphere microbial communities from Kellogg Biological Station, Michigan, USA - C2-5 metaG | ecosystem: Host-associated > Plants > Roots > Rhizosphere > Soil | place: USA: Michigan... | reverse complement strand
GTCGCGACCGCGACGGCGCGGCTCACGAGGGAACGCAGGTCGACCGGCTCGGCGTCGAGCACGACGGCGCCGGCATCGTGGCGGCTGATCTCGAGCAGGTCGGCGAGCAGCCCCTCGAACCGGTCGAGCTCCGCCTGCAGCAACTCGGCCGAACGCGCGAGCTCCGGCGTCATCGCGCCGCGCGACTCGTGCAGCACGTCCGCGGCCATGCGGATCGTCGTGATCGGCGTACGCAGCTCGTGCGACACGTCGGCGACGAACCGCCGCTGCACGCGGGACAGCTCGCGCAACTGCGAGATCTGTTTCTCGACGGTCTCCGCCATCCGGTTGAACGACGACGCGAGGCTCGCCAGGTCGTCCTCGCCGCGGACGGCCATGCGGTCGCGCAACCGGCCGGCGGCGAGACGTTCGGCGGTCGCGGCGGCGTACCGCACCGGCCGGACCACCTGCCGGGTCACGACCGCCGCGATCACGACGAGCAGCAGCACGATGAGCAGCCCGGAGAGCAGCATCGTGCGCTCCACGAGGTAGAGCGTCTGCTGCTCCTGCGTCAGCGGGAACAGGTAGTAGAGCTGGTAGCCGGCCGTGTTGCTCGCGACGGTTCCGCCGACGACGAGCGCCGGGCGGTGCCCGGGCTGGACCGCGGTGTACGCCCACGCCTCGCGGTTCGACCGCGTCACCGCCTGCCGCAGCGCCGCCGGCACGGTGCCCGGCTGGAAGTCCCCCGCCGTCGTCTGCGACACGTCGTTCGGGTCGACCGCCAGCAGCAGCACGTCGTACGAGTCGGACGTCGTACTGCGGTCGCGCAGCTCGCTGATGATGACGGCGGCCGTACGGCTCGCGTTCGCCGCGTCCGCGGTCTCGACGGCGGAGAACTGGTCGGTCGCCCGTTGCAGGCCGAAGTCGAGTTGCGACAGCGACGAACGCTGCTTCGCATCGAGAACGCCGCTGCGGATCTGCTGCAACAGCAGGATGCCGAGCAGCAGGACGACGAGGCCGGAGAGCAGGAACGTCGTCACCGCGACCCGGGTCTGGAGCGAGCCGCGCCAGCGGTGCAGCACGCGCGCGCCGAACTGCGCGATCATGGCGGTCCGGCTTTGTAGCCGACCCCCCGCACGGTGAGGACGATCTCGGGTCGCTCGGGGTCGCGCTCGATCTTCGCCCGCAGCCGCTGTACGTGCACGTTGACCAGCCGGGTGTCGGCGGCGTGCCGGTAGCCCCAGACCTGCTCGAGCAGATGCTCGCGGGTGAAGACATGCCCCGGCTTGCGGGCGAGCGCGGTGAGCAGGTCGAACTCCAGCGGCGTGAGGTTGATCGCCTTGCCTTCGCGGGAGACGACGTGGCCCGCCGTGTCGATGACGAGGTCGGCGATCTCGACCACTTCGTTGGTCGGGACCTCGTTGCGCCGCAACCGCGCGCGCATGCGGGCGACGAGCTCCTTCGGCTTGAACGGCTTGACGATGTAGTCGTCGGCGCCGGACTCGAGCCCGAGGACGACGTCGACCGTGTCGCCGCGCGCCGTCAGCATGACGATCGGCGTACCGCTCTCGGCGCGGATCTGGCGGCACACGTCGATACCGTCCGTGCCGGGCAGCATCAGGTCGAGCAGGACGAGGTCGGGCTTCGTCGCCCGGAACGCGGCCAGCGCCCGGTCGCCGTCGGCGACGAAGGACGGCTCGAAGCCCTCGGTGCGCAAGACGATCCCGAGCATCTCCGCGAGAGCCGGGTCGTCGTCCACGACGAGCACGCGTCCTTTGCCCACGCGTCCATCGTCGCATCCATCGCGCATTTCGGACGGTCGTCTGCCAGGATGACCCGCGCGAGAGGAGGTACCCGGTGACTGGCTGGAGCGCACCGGAAGGCGCCGGTCCGGTGCCGCCGACACCGCCCGGCGAGAACGCCGGGAGTCCTTCGTACGGCGTCGCGCCGATCAACCCGCCGGGCTACGGGTACGGGTACGGCGCACCCCCGCCGCCGGCGCCGACGGCCATCCGGCCCGGGATCATCCCGCTGCGCCCACTCGGCATCGCCGAGTTGCTCGACGGATCATTCGCCGCGATCCGCACCGCGCCGATCGCGTCGCTCGGCATCTCGGCGATCGTCATGCTCTTCTACCAGGGCGTCTTCCTGCTGCTCAACTACACGGTGCTGAAGCCACCCCCGACGACGACGATCGACGGCTCGACCGTCACCAATGCGAGCGACGCGGCGGCCCGCCTCGGCTGGATCTACATCGTCACCGCCCTGCTCACCTCGATCACGGTGCTCGTGCTCACGGGCGTCATGGCGGTGATCGCCGGCGAGCGGATCGTCGGCCGTCGCGCCACCTGGAAGGTCGTGACGGCTCGGCTGCGCCCGGTGGCGTGGCCGCTGGTGCGCGTCGTCCTCGCGGTGACCGGCATCGTCTCCGGCACCGTCGCGCTTGCCCTCGCACCCGGCATCGCGGTGTCGGCGGCGGGTTCGGCGACCGGCGGGCCGGCGTTGATCGGCCTCGGCTTCCTGGTGCTGGCCGTGCCGGTGCTCTACGCCTGGACCACGCTGTCGTTCGCGCCCGCGGCCGTCGTACTCGAACGGCAAGGCGCGCGCGCCGCGCTGCGCCGGTCACGCAGGCTGGTGCACGGCTCGTGGTGGCGGGTGTTCGGGATCAGCCTGCTCGCATGGCTGACCGCGAGCCTCGTCGGCATCATTCTTTCGTTGCCGTTCCTCATTTTTGGCGGCGGCCTGAGCGGGATCCTCTCCGGCCGTGCCAACAACCTGTCGTTCGTCGCGTTGCTGATGAACGCACTCGGCGGCTTCGTCGGCGGCACCTTGTCGCGCCCGTTCCACGCGGGTGTGACGGCGCTGCTCTACATCGACCGGCGCATGCGCGCCGAGGGCCTCGACATGGCTCTGCAGACGGCCGCGACCCAGCCCGCGAACGACGCGACCGTCACGGCGTGACCGTGCAGTTGGTGCTCGCCGGGATCGGCGCGGACCCGGTCAACCGCGACGAGGCGCGCCGCCGCGCACGCGAGGAGCTCTCGCATGCCGCCTACCACCGCTACGACGACTCGTGGCCGGTGCGGGTGATGAAGGCACTCGGACGCGCGCTCGACCATGCGTTCAATACAGCGGCGACGCACTCGCCCGGCGGCGGCGCGGGCGCCATCGGACTGCTCATCCTGCTCGTCGCGATCATCGCGTTCGCGCGGTGGCGGATCGGCCCGATGGCCCGCCGCGCGCACGTGTCGTCCGACGTACTCGCCGACACGACGTTGACCGCCGCCGAGCATCGCCGGCGCGCGGATCGCGCCGCCGCGGCCGGCGACTGGAAGACCGCCGTCATCGAACGCATGCGCGCGCTCGCCCGCAGCCTGGAGGAACGCGCGATCCTCGACCCGCGGCCGGGCCGCACCGCCGACGAGCTCGCGGCCGAAGCCGGCCGGATGCTCCCCGCTGCCCGCGACCTGCTCGCCGCCGCGGCCACGACGTTCGATGCCGTCGCGTACGGCGACCGGACCGCGAGTGAAGGCGACGACGGCGCCGTACGCCGCGCCGACGACGCGGCCGCCGCGGCCCGTCCACGCGACCTGGCCGCCGTATGACCGCAACGCTCGACGAGGCCGCCACCCAACCGGCACCGTCGCCGTACGACGAACCGCCCGCCCCGGACCTCGCCGGCTGGTTGCGGCGGGCGTGGCTGCCGGTGCTCATCACCGTGCTCGTCCTCGCCACGGCTGTCGGTCTCGCGGTCGTCGGCTCGGCTCCGGTGTCGCGGCCGCTCGACCCGACCGACGCGTCGCCGGACGGCGCCCTCGCGATCGCGAACCTGTTGCGGCAGCAGGGTGTCGACGTGAAGACCTCGCGCAGCGTCGACGCGCTGACGTCGTCGCCGGACACGACGGTCGTGATCTCGGCGCCGGACGTGCTCGGCCCGGACCTGCTGGCCGAGCTCACGGCAAACACCAGCGACCTCGTGCTCATCGCGCCGGACGACGATGCGTTGGCAGCGTTGAAGATTCCGGCACGCGACGCCGGTGAAGTCAGCGCCGACAAAGTGGATCCCACCTGCGAGCTGCCGGCCGCGACAGCGGCCGGGACCGTGACCGTCGACGGCCGCGTCTACACGACGACCTCGCGCGACGCACAGGGCTGTTACCTGCTCGCCGGCGACCAGTACGCCGTCGTCGTCACGACGACCTCGACCGGCCGGAAGGTCACCGTCGTCGGATCCCGCGCCGTGTTCGCGAACCACACGCTGGGCAACGACGGCAACGCCTCGCTCGCGCTCGGCCTGCTCACGGACGACCCGCGCGTCGACTGGCTGCTTCCGGTCGCGCCGACGCAGGCGACCGACACGGAGCGGCACGGTCTGTTCGAGCTGCTGCCGGGCCGGCTCGGATGGGCGCTGCTCGAACTCGGCGTCGCGCTGCTGTTGTTCGCGCTCGCCCGCGGCCGCCGGCTCGGCCCGCTCGTCGCCGAGCCGCTGCCCGTCGTCGTACGCGCGACCGAGACCGTCGAGGGCCGCGCGCGGTTGCTGCGCGGCGCGCGCGCCCGCGGGGCCGGGGCCGAGGCGCTGCGCAGCGCCGCGCGGCGCCGGCTCGGCACGAGGCTGGGGCTCGGGCCGACGCCGAGCGAGTCGGCGCTGGTCGACGGGGTCGCGACACGCAGCGGGCGCGGCGCCGCCGAGGTCACCGACCTGCTGTACGGTTCGTCCCCGGCCGACGACCGCGCGCTGGTCGCGCTCGCCGCCGCGCTCGACCGGCTCGAAGAGGAGATGCGCCGACAGTGACGACACCGCGCCGTACGAGCTCCCGCCGCGTCTCCGAGGACGACGCGCGCGCCGCACTGACCGCGGTCCGCGGCGAGGTCGGGAAGGCGGTTGTCGGGCAGGACGCGGTCGTCACCGGGCTCGTCATCGCGTTGCTCTGCCGCGGCCACGTGCTGCTCGAAGGCGTGCCCGGCGTCGCGAAGACACTGCTCATCCGCGCCCTCGCGGCGTCGCTCGCGCTCGACCACAAACGCGTGCAGTTCACCCCCGACCTGATGCCCGGCGACGTCACCGGATCGCTGGTGTACGACGCGCGCACGGCGCGATTCGAGTTCCACGACGGGCCGGTGTTCACCAACCTGCTGCTCGCCGACGAGATCAACCGCACCCCACCCAAGACGCAGGCCGCGTTGCTCGAGGCGATGGAGGAGCGGCAGGTCACGGTCGAAGGATCACCGCGCGCGCTGCCCGAACCGTTCCTCGTTGCGGCGACGCAGAATCCCGTTGAGTACGAAGGGACCTACCGGCTGCCCGAGGCGCAGCTCGACCGGTTCCTGATGAAGCTCGTCGTGCCGCTGCCGGATCGCGACAGCGAGATCGACATCCTGAGCAGGCACCACGAAGGCTTCGATCCGCGCGACCTCGCCGGTGCCGGCGTGCAGGCGGTCGCCGGAGTGCCCGAGCTCGACGCCGGTCGCGCCGCGGCCACCGCCGTGACCGTCACGCCGGAGGTGCTCGGTTACGTCGTCGACCTGTGCCGGGCGACGCGGTCCGCGCCGTCGCTGTCGCTGGGCGTCTCGCCCCGCGGTGCGACGTACCTTCTTGCCGCCGCGAAGGCGTGGGCATGGCTGTCCGGCCGCGACTTCCTCACCCCGGACGACGTGAAGGCGCTCGCCCGGCCGGTGCTGCGGCACCGCGTGCAACTGCGGCCGGAGGCCGAGCTCGAAGGCGCGTCGACGGACGGTGTGCTCGACGGGGTGCTCGCCGCGGTCCCGGTGCCGCGCTGACGTGGCCCTCACCGGCCGGGTCGCGCTGCTCGCGCTCGCCGCGACCCTGCTCGTCTGGATCGTGCCCGACGGAGGGCTGACCGTCGTCTGGGTCATCGCCGCGCTGCTCGCCGGGATCGTCGCCGACCTTGCCCTCGCCGCGTCGCCGCGCGCGCTGTCGCTGCAGCGCACCGCCGACCTGTCGACCCGGCTCGGCGAGACCGTCGAGGCGCCGATCGTCGTACACAACCGCGGCCGCCGGCGCGCGCGCGGAATGCTGCGCGACGGCTGGCCGCCGAGCGCCGAGGCGCGGCCGCGCGCGAGCGCCCTCGACATCCGCCCGCTCGAACGCCAGCGCGTCGTCATCCGCGTGTCGCCGCAACGCCGCGGCGAGACGACGAGCGAGAAGGTGACGCTGCGCCTCGTCGGGCCGCTGGGGCTGGCCGCGCGGCAGCGCTCGCGTGAGTGCCACGGGCAGATCCGGGTGCTGCCGGCGTTCACCAGCCGCAAGCTGCTGCCGGAGAAGCTGACCCGGTTGCGCCAGCTCGAAGGCGAGGTCGTCGCGCCGGTGCGCGGGCAGGGCACCGAGTTCGACTCGTTGCGCGAGTACGTCGTCGGCGACGACCCGCGCTCGATCGACTGGCGGGCGACCGCGCGCCGCGCCGACGTGGTGGTCCGCACCTGGCGGCCGGAACGCGACCGGCACGTCGTCCTGGTTCTCGACACCGGCCGTACGTCGGCCGCCCGCGTCGCCGGCGCGCCGCGGCTGGAGACCGCGCTCGACGCCGCGCTGCTCATGACCGCGCTCGCCCGCCACGCCGGCGACCGGGTGACGCTGCTCGCGCACGACGTCCGGCTGCGGGCCGCGGTCGACGCCGGCCGCGGCGGCGGCGCTCTCGCGACTGTGGTCGCGGCGACGACCGGCCTGGAGTCCGCGCTGGTCGAGACCGACATGGCCGCTGTCGTCACGCAGGTGCTGCGGCGGGTGCGGCAGCGCGCGTTCGTCGTACTGCTGACAGCGATGGATCCCGCGCCGGTCTCCGAAGGGTTGCTTCCCGCGGTCCCGGCGTTGGTACGGCGGCACACCGTGCTGGTCGCGTCGATCGCCGACCCCGCCGTCGACGCGATGGCGGCCGGGCGCGGTGACGCCGAGGCGGTCTACGCCGCCGCGGCCGCCGAGGCGACGCGGACCGAGCGGGCCGATGTCGCCGCGGCGCTGCGCCGGCGCGGCGTCGACGTACTCGAGGCGCCGCCCGCGACGTTCGCGTCGAAGCTCGCCGACGCGTATCTCGACCTCAAGGCCTCCGGACGGTTGTAGCGCGAATCAGCCCGCGACGGGGGCGACGTCACCGCGCAACTCCGCGTCGAGGTCGCCGGTCTCACCGGCGCGCACCGCGCGACGGCCGCGGATCACGATGTAGCCGAGGAAGACGATCTCGACGGCGACGCCGATGCCGACGCGCAACCAGGTCGGCAGCGACGACGGCGTCACGAACGCCTCGATGGCTCCGGAGACCGCGAGTACGACGATGAGGCCGAGGGCGATGGTGACGCTCGACCGGCCCTCTTCGGCTAGTGCCTGCGGGCGCGTGCGCGGGCCGGGATCGATGATCGTCCAGCCGAGCCGCAGACCGGCGCCGGCCGCGATGAACACCGCGGTCAGTTCGAGCAGGCCGTGCGGGGTGATGAGGCCGAAGAACTCTTCGCCCCTTCCGGCGGCGACCATGTAGCCGCCGGCGACACCGAGGTTGGCCGCGTTGACGAACAACGACCACAGCGTGAGGGTCCCGAGCGCGAGGCCGCCGACGAGCACCTCGGCGGCGACCCAGACGTTGTTGGTCCAGACCTTCGCGGCGAAGTCGTGCGCCGGATTTTCCCGGTAGTAGTTGGAGAACTTGGAGTTGACGAGCTGGCGGACCTCCTCCGGCGGCAGCAGCGAACGCTGCACCCCGGGGTGCGTGTCGATCCAGATTCCGAGCGCCAGCGCGACGAGCAGCGACCCCGCGGCGGCGCCGATCCACCAGCCGCGGGTCCGGTAGACGACGGCCGGGAACGTCGTCGTGAAGAACGTGACGAGCTGCCGCCAGGCCGGTGCGTGGCTTCCGGCGATCACCGACCGCGACTGTGCGACCAGGCGGGAGAGCCGGCCGATGAGCTGCGGATCCGGCGAGCGCGTCTGCACGATCGACAGGTGCGTGGCGGTGCGCTGATAGAGCCCGACGATCTCGGCGACCTCGTCGTCGGCGAGGCGCGACGGCCGGGAAGCCCGGCGGACGAGGCTGTCCAACCGACTCCACTCATCCCGATGTGCCGTGACGAACGCATCGATGTCCACGGGGCAGACTAAACGCGTGACGACATCTGGCGGCTACCTCGGCGCGCCGATCATCACCGGCGAGGCGGTCGCACTCGACCTCCGCCCGGCCGGTGTGGCGACCCGCGCGCTCGCCGTCGCCATCGACCTGGTTGCGCAGGCGACGTTGCTGTTCGTGGCGTCGCTACTGCTGTTCCGGTTCGCGCTCAGCGCCAACAGCGCGGCGTACGCGGCGATCTCGCTCGCTCTCACCGTGCTCGTGCTGCTCGGCTACCCGGTGCTGTTCGAGACCCTGACCCGCGGCCGCACCCCCGGCAAGATGGCGCTCGGGCTTCGGGTCGTCCGCGACGACGGCGGGCCGATCCGCTTCCGGCATGCACTGGTCCGCGGTCTCATCGGCGTCGTGCTGGAGAAGCCCGGATTCTCGTTCGGCGCGATCGCCGTCATCACGATGCTCGCGAGCCGCAACGGCAAGCGGGTTGGCGACATGGCCGCGGGCACCGTCGTACTCCTCGAGCGCGTGCCGGTGCGGGTCGCCCCGCCGCCACCCATGCCGCCGGCGCTCGCGATGTGGGCGAGCGGCCTCGACCTGTCCGGTGTCGGCGACGAGCTCGCGCTGCGGGCGCGACAGTTCCTCACCCGCGCGCCCGAGTTCGACCCCGCCGTACGCGACCGCATCGGCGCCGAACTGGTCGCCGAGGTGGGCCTGCGTACGTCGGCTCCCATCCCGCCCGGCGTGCCCGGGTGGGCCTACCTCAGCGCGGTGCTGGCGGAGCGGCGCAACCGGGAGATGTCCCGGGTCGCACCCGCTCCGGCTCCGGTGCCACCATCACCCACCGCCCCGGCGCCGTACGCACCGGCGTGGGAGATGCCCCGGCCGCCGGGCGACGGCTTCGCCCCGCCCGGCTAGCTAGGGTCAGTAGCGGTAGGCGTCGGACTTGAACGGGCCGTCGACCGGTACGTCGATGTACTCGGCCTGCTCCGGACGCAGCGTTGTCAGCTTCACCCCGAGCGCATCGAGGTGCAGCCTCGCGACCTTCTCGTCGAGGTGCTTCGGCAGGACGTGCACGCCGACCGGGTACTCGGCGGTGCGGGTGAACAGCTCGACCTGCGCGATCGTCTGGTTGGTGAAGCTGTTGGACATCACGAACGACGGGTGGCCGGTCGCGTTGCCGAGGTTGAGCAGCCGGCCTTCGGACAGCAGCAGGATCGAGTGCCCGTCGGCGAAGACCCACTCGTCGACCTGCGGCTTGATGTTGCGCCGCTCGACACCGGGAAGCTTCGCCAGCCCGGCCATGTCGATCTCGTTGTCGAAGTGGCCGATGTTGCCGACGATCGCGCCCTGCTTCATCCGCTCCATGTCGGCGGCGGTGATGACGCCGAAGTTGCCGGTCGCCGTGATGAAGATGTCGGCGGTCTCCACGACGTCTTCGAGGGTCAGCACCTGGTAGCCGTCCATCGCGGCCTGCAGCGCGCAGATCGGGTCGATCTCGGTGACGATGACGCGCGCGCCCTGGCCGCGCAATGACTCCGCGCAACCCTTGCCGACGTCGCCGTAGCCACAGACGACCGCGACCTTGCCGCCGATGAGCACGTCGGTCGCGCGGTTGATGCCGTCGATAAGCGAGTGCCGGCAGCCGTACTTGTTGTCGAACTTCGACTTCGTCACCGAGTCGTTGACGTTGATCGCCGGGAACAACAACTCGCCGCGTTCCTGCATCTGGTAGAGCCGGTGCACGCCGGTGGTGGTCTCCTCGGTGACGCCCTTGATGCTGTTGGCGATCTCGGTCCAGCGGCGCGGGTCCGCGGCGAGCGAGCGAGCGAGCACGCGCAGGATGACCGCGAACTCCTCGTTGTCGGTGGTGGACGGGTCCGGCACGGCGCCGGCCTTCTCGAACTCGACGCCCTTGTGCACGAGCAGGGTCGCGTCGCCGCCGTCGTCCAGCAGCATGTTGGGGCTGCGGCCGTCCGGCCAGACGAGCGCCTTTTCGGTGCAGTCCCAGTACTCCTCGAGCGTCTCGCCCTTCCACGCGAACACCGGCACGCCGCTCGGCGCGTCGGGCGTCCCGTTGGGCCCGACGACGACCGCGGCGGCCGCGTGGTCCTGCGTCGAGAAGATGTTGCACGACGCCCAGCGCACCTCGGCGCCGAGCGCGACCAGCGTCTCGATCAGCACCGCGGTCTGGATCGTCATGTGCAGCGAGCCGGTGATCCGCGCGCCCTGCAACGGCTTGGTCTCGCCGTACTCCGCGCGCATCGCCATCAAGCCCGGCATCTCGTGCTCGGCGAGGGAGATTTCCTTGCGGCCGTAATCGGCGAGAGAGAGGTCGGCGACCAAGAAGTCCATGCCGCCAGACTACGGGACCTGACCTCAGTCGACCGTGCGCAACCGCCGCTTGACGTCGTCGATCGGCGCGACCGGCGACGGGTCGATGCCCTGCAGGATCGCGAGGTAGACCGTCGCGAAGTCGATGAGACCCACGAGCGAGGCGAGCCGCTCGGCCGCCGACGTACCTTCCGCGCGCAGCACCGTCGTCGGCACCGACCGCGCCTCCGCGACCTCTTCGCTGACCTGCGCGCGGCGCGACGAGGCCTCGCCGTCGTCGTCGCGCAGCAGCACGAGACGCAGCGGTACGCCGGCCGCGTCCTCGACGCGATCGCGGAAGATGTCGTCGCCGGCACCCGCCCCGGCGGCGAACGCGCCGTCGAACGTCACCACCTGGTTGTGGTGCGCCTCGGAGAGAACGCCGGGTACGGCGGGGTACTTCGCGTTCTCGGCAAGCTGGCACGCCATGCGCGCGGCCGCGACCCCGCCGACCTGACCGCTCCCCCAGACCATTGGCAGCGTGCCGGCGAGCTCCAGCGCGAGCATCTTGGCCGGGTTCACGAACGACTCGCGATCCGGCCGGCACGCCTCGGCCACGGTCTCCAGCCGCACCGCCGCGGCCTCCAGCGCCTCGTCGCGGGGGCCGAGGTCGAGCAGCCCGAGCCGGGCGCCGAGCACGAGCAGCGGTGTCGCCAGCCCCCACAAGGTCGCGCGCGGCCCGACCTGCACCGTCACCGGCGCGAGCGGCGCCCGCGCCTGCTCGCAGCGGCCGGCCAGCGGGGAGCCGGCCGCGCCGACGCCGAGCAGCGTGGCGCCGCGGCGGACCGCTTCGTCGGCGGCCGACAGCGTCTCCTGCGTCGTACCGGAGCAACTCACGGCGACGACGACGTCGGCCGCGCCGGCCCAGCCCGGCAACCCGGGCCCGCGGTGTACGACGACCGGGACCGGCGAGGCGAGGCCCGCGACGGAGGCGAGGACGTCACCGGCAATCCCGGAGCCGCCCATCCCGGCGACGACGATCGCGCGCGGGCGGCCGAGTGCGGCGACGTCGCCGAAGCCGGCGTCCTGCGCCGCGGTGATGCCCATCCGGATCTGCGCGGCCGAGGTCGCGACCGCGCGCAACATGCCCTGCGGGTCGGTCGCGGCGATCCCCGCGGCGTCGTCCAGGCGGGCCTCGTCGACCTCGACGGTCACGGCGCTACGTCGGCGCGCTCGGCTTCGGGCGGCCGCCGCGCCTCGTCGACCAGCAGCACCGGGATGTCGTCGCGCACCGGGTAGGCGTAGCCGCACGACGTGCAGACCAGCTCGGCCGCCCCCTCGTCGGCGCGGAACGCGCCGCGGCAGTTGGGGCAGGCCAAGATGTCGAGCAGAGCCGCGTCGAGATTCACGCGGGCGAGATTATCCCGCCGGGCTCGTCGCCGTGCGAAGCCGCAGCAGGTCGCGGCGGGCGCCGTACGCGGCACCGGCCGCGATCGCGCCGCACCCCGCCACCACCAACCACTCGAGCCATCCCTGGCCGTGATCGAGGTCGACGCCGAAGACGACCTCGATCCAGTCGCTGCTCACGAGCGTGAGCAGGCCGAGCCCGACCCACGCGACGGCAGCGGCGACCTCGAACCGGACCCGTCGGCGAAGTGACGTCATCGGGGCTCACCCACCTTCTTGCTCGCGTCGTAGACGGCCAGTACGTACGTGCTGCCGCCGATGATCTGGTCACCGGTGCGCTGCATCACGGTGAACTCGTAGTGGTCGCCGGGCCGTGCAGTGGCGGGCGCAGCGACGACCATCGGCACGCTGAGCGCGGTGCCCGGCTCAAGCGTCACGCCGTGCACGATCGCCGGTTCGGTCGCGCCCTGCTCGGCTTCGAGGAGGTGAAGCCGGTCCAGGGTGCCGAGCTTGTCGAGACGCCATCGGTCGCGTGCCGGGTTGAGTGCGACACGGTCCTCGCCGCGCTTGAGGAATGCCGCCTTGCCCGCGGTCCATGCTTCGAGCGCCTTCGCGTGAACTTCCGGCAGCGCCGACTTGACGATCGGTGCGAGCGACAACTTCTTGAGACCGCCGACGTCGATCTTCGGGTGATCCGGAATGCCGACGAAAAGCGGCGCCTGCAGCCGGCGATGGTCGAAGACGAGATCGACGTGCTGTGTCTTGCCGCTCGTGTTGTGGAAGTCCACGACCACCGTCTGCGCCTGCTGTTCGTATCCGCCGTCCTGCACCGGCGTCGCGCCGGCGGGAACAACGTGCAGGTTGCGGTGCGCCACGCGACGCTCGTGCATCGTCAACACGTCGAGGCTGGGCTCGGTCGCCGTCAACGCGTCGCTCGGCGCCGTAACGAAGACCGCCGCGCACACGTGGTCGTGCCCTGACGGCAACGGCGGGTTCAGCGTCGCGAGGTCAACCGCGCTGTACTCGACGACACCCGGAGTACGTACGTCGACGTCCCGCGGCGGAGTGCGGTACGGGTTCGCCGGGTCGGCGAACCACCACCCGGAGAAGCCGGTACGCGTCGGGTCCGACGAGACCGCCGGCCAGTTGTTCGTGTCGCCGTTGCGGATGTGCGTGGCGTAGTCGGCCGGCAGCGGCGGCAGCCCGGCGGACGCATCGGCGAGAAGGACGCAGACGCGAACGCTCGATGCCGGAACCGGCGTGTACGAGCGGTTGTGTACCTCGACGAACATCCGGTCGGTGCCGCTCACATCGATGGTCTCGACATTGGTCGAGTCGACGTAGTCGTCGATGCGCGTCGCGAAGTCGAAGTGGTCGACGGGTGATGCCAGCGAGGACGGTGTCGGGATCGATGACCGTCGCACTTTGATGTCCGGGCTCATCCAGTGGTACACGGTGAACCCGGGGTGCAGAGGATCGGCCGCGCCCTCGACGTACGACCGGCGCGCACCGCCGACGAGCCGCCCGTCGTCGACCGTGTTGACGCGTACGTACAGCTCCGGGCTCGCCGTGCCCGCGGGGGCGCCGAGGTCGACCTCCCACACGCCACGGCCGTGCGTCGCGGCCCGCAACAACCGGGTCGGCGCGTGAATCGCGAGATCGAGGACGGCGGCCTCCGGCAGCCCGGAAGAGAAGATCGCGGCGTTCCAGGTCGCCGTGCCGGTCTTGCGCAGCTGCCAGACACCGACGTCGGTTCCCACGTAGACCATCGACGGATCGGCGGGGTCGACGACGACCGCGGAGGCGGGGCTGTCGATGCCGGGGCTGGCCAGTGGCATCGCGGCCGTCCACTGGGTGCCGTTGAAGTGGTAGACGTGCGGAACGCCGACGTACATCTGGGCCGCGTAGAGCGTTCCGGCGGTCGCGTCCTCGACCGCGAGATCGCTGAGCAGGAAGCTGGGCGGGAGGCCGGTTGTGGGGAGCACCGTCCTCGTCCACGCGGTGCCGACGAGGTCGTAGCGCCACGTCGTCACCCCCGTCGAGGCAAAGACCCGCGTCGCCGACGCGACCGCGATCGCGATGATCGGGTAGGTGTCGAGCTCGTCTTGGTGGTCGTTCGCCGCGGCCGTGGTGCCGGTCGGCAGCGTGACCCAGCTCGTGCCCCAGTCCGGTGACATCCACAGCCGCGTGGTGCCGAAGAAGACCATCGTCGCCGGCGAACCTTGCGGCGTCGTCGCGAGCGGCGTGTAGAAGGCGCAGGACTCCGCGGTGTTCGTGGGCGGCAACGTCGTGACGTCGCTCCATGCGCTCTGGCTGAGCCCACCGTCCGTCGTGTCCCGCTCCAGGTTCGCCCGGATGTACTGCCGCATGACGCGTAACGGGTTGTTGGGATCGATGACCACGCCGCCGCCGTCACCGCCGAACGCGATCGACCACCACGTCTGCTCGCCGTCGCTGCGGTTGGTCCCGTTGTCCTGCGTGCCGGCCATCACGACCGCGCTCGTCACCGGATGCTGCGCGAGGAATGTCGTCTCCGTGATCGCGAGGCCGACGCAGCGGGAGTGGAAGCTGTTGGCGTTCGCGCCGTTGGTCGACAGGAAGATGCCGCCGTCCGTGCCTGCCCAGACGATGTTCGGGTCTCCGGCGCCCGTGGCCGTACGGCCGTAGGTGATGAAGTGGCAGTCGGAGTGCACGTTCTGCCCGACGAAGGTCGGGTCGTTGGCGGGGTTCGCATTGTTCGCCGCGTTGAACGGGAACGTCCATGTGCCCGGACCGCCGGTGATCGCGCCCTTCCATACCGGCCGTCGGTCACCGCCGAGGACGACCGTGTTCGGGTCGGTGGGGTGCACGGCAATCGCGATGTCGTAGGTGCCTTGGCCACCGGGGAACACCGCGTTCGACGGCAGGCCGGCGACCGGTTGGAACGCCCCGCCGGACAGGCGGAACAGCGCGCCGTCGGATCGGAACGCGTACACGACGGTCGGGTCGGACGGCGCGGCGGCGAGTGCGATGCGGGTGTTCGGGGTGGCCGCGATGCCGTTGACCGCGGTCCATGTCGCGCCGTCGGGGCTGGAGTAGACCCGGTCGCCGAAGAACGACGCGTAGAAGAGCTTCGTCGCTCCCGAGCCCACGACGATCAGTGACATCGGCGGGTTGTTCGCCATCGAGGTCGGGAAGCTCGGGCTCGTGACCTGCGTCCACGTCGTGACGGAGCCCGACGTCGGGCGCTTGAAGATCCCGAGAAAGCTCTGCGCGTAGACGTTGGCGGCGTTGTCGGGATCGACCACGATGGCGCCGATGCGCGAGCCGGCAAGGTTCGTCGCCTCGCTCACCCACGTTCCGGGTGCGCCACCCGCGGTCGAGTGCCGGATGCCGATGCCGCCGAACAGGTAGCCGCCCTTGTCGCCCTCGCCCGTGCCGATCCAGATGTCGTCGTTCGCCGCGGTCGGCCCGAACACGACGCGCAGGCAGCCGATCGAGAGAGCGTCGCTGCCGCTGTAGCCGGCCGGCGTCCCGGACGTCGTGACGTAGTCGTCGATGGGCGCCCAGGTCGCGCCGGAGTCGTCGGAGCGCCACACACCGCCGTTCGCGGCGCCGGCGTAGATGCGGGTGTTCCCCGGTCCCGGTGCGATCGCGGTGATCCGCCCCGCATACGCGTAGTCCCGGCTGGCATCGACGTAGCCGATCACCGACGGGCCGAGGGGTGTCCAGTTGTACGAGCCCGCCCCGCCCGGCGCGAGCCCGGGATCTCCGGCACCACCGTCGGCGAGGAGGGGCGCGAGCATCGCTCGCTTCGCCTCGAGGGCGCGCGCATACGCGGTGCCGTGGGGGTCGCCGGCTTTCGCACCGGCACGTCCCATCGCGAACCATTCACGCCGCCCGTCTACGTGGTCCTCGCGTTCCGGTGTCGGCGTAGCGATCGTGTTGTCTGTCATGGCGACTCCCTTGGCCTCGCACGCAATGCCGAGGTCGCCACATTCGGTGCATTCCGCCGCGACCGCATCCGGAGCGAGGGCCAACTGTCGGAATACCGACAGTTGCGACGTGAACTAGCCGCGCAGCAGCGCGAGGACCTCGTCGCGGATGCGGCTCATCGCGGCCTCGTCGGCGGCCTCGACGTTGAGCCGCAGCAATGGCTCGGTGTTGGACGCGCGCAGGTTGAACCACGACCCGTCCGGCAGCGACACGGTCAGGCCGTCGAGGTGGTCGATGGTGACGCCGTCGCGACCGCCGTAGGCCGCCTCGACCGCGGCGACCGTCGCGGCCTGGTCGTCCACGCGGGTGTTGATCTCGCCGGACGCGACGTAGCGGCTGAACTCCGCGAGCAGCGCCGACAGCGGCCGGTCCTGCGAGCCGAGCGCGGCGAGGACGTGCAGCGCGGCGAGCATGCCGGAGTCGGCGCGCCAGAAGTCGCGGAAGTAAAAGTGGCCGGAGTGCTCGCCGCCGAAGATGGCGTTGGTCTCCGCCATCGTCGCCTTGATGAACGAGTGCCCGACCCGCGTGCGCACCGCGGTGCCGCCGTGCTCGCCGACGATCTCCGGTACGGCGTGCGAGGTGATCAGGTTGTAGATGACCGTCGCGCCGGGCTCCTTCGCGAGTTCGCGGGTCGCGATCAGCGCGGTCAGCACTGACGGCGAGACGACATCGCCCTTCTCGTCCACGACGAAGCAGCGGTCGGCGTCGCCGTCGAACGCGAGGCCGATGTCGGCACCGGTCTCGCGGACCTTCGCCTGCAGGTCGCGCAGGTTGTCCGGCTCGATCGGGTTGGCCTCGTGGTTCGGGAACGATCCGTCGAGCTCGAAGTACATCGGGACGAGGTCGACCGGCAGGTGCTCGAAGACCACCGGCACCGTCAGCCCGCCCATGCCGTTGCCCGCGTCGGCCACGACCGACAGCCGCCGGATGTCGGTGACGCCGGGGACGAGCGAGACGACGTAGGCGGCGTACTCGGACAGCACGTCGCGTTGCGAGATCTCGCCGGGCGTGCCGTCGTACGGCGGGATCCCCTGCTCGACCAGCGCGCGGATCTCGGCGAGCCCGGTGTCCTGGCCGACCGGTGCGGCGCCGGCGCGGCAGAGCTTGATCCCGTTGTACTTGGCCGGATTGTGGCTCGCGGTGAACATCGCGCCCGGGATGCCGAGCGAGCCGGACGCGTAGTAGAGCAGGTCGGTCGAGCCGAGGCCGGCCTCGACCACGTCGGCGCCCTGCGCGGTCGCGCCTTCGGCGAACGCGCGGGCCAGGCCGGGTGAGGACTCGCGCATGTCGTACGCGGTCACGATGCGGTCGGCGCCGAGGACGCGGACGAACGCGGCGCCGATGTCGCGCGCCAGCGACTCGTTCAGCTCGTCGGGGACGACGCCCCGGATGTCGTACGCCTTGACGATGTTGCCGAGGTCCGGGTTGCCGAGAGCGGGGTTGCCGAGATCGGGCACGAGCCCGACCCTATGAGGTCAGGCCTTGACCTTCGTCGCCCGGGCGAGGACGTCGGTGAACTGCAGCTCGCCGCCGTCGTGGGTCCACGTGCGGTGCTCGCACTCGTGGCAGGACGAGAAGCGGACCGGAGTGCCGTCGGTCAGCGTCATCACCAGGGCAGTGAGGCGGGTGCTGCCGCAGGACGGGCAGGTGCCCCCGCGGGTGGCGCCGGCCTGCGTAAGCGAGCTCGGCGAGGTGGAACGCTGGACAGGAATGCCGTTCATGTGAACTCCCGGGTGGGCGGCGGGACCCCAAACTCCTCGGCGGAAGCCGCAAAAACCTTTAGCGCCGGGCGATTCCCACCCAAACCGGACACGCGGGCAGCCCGCTCTTCGTTGACTGCGACGTTGTGTGTCAGTAACCCGGCCCGGATCGACACACAACGTCGCAGTCGACGCAGGTGGTGGCGGCGGCGGGGCGGGAAAGCGCTCAGGAGTCGTTGCGGAGGACGCGCAGGTGCCCGCGCCGGCCGGTGCCGCTGCCCGACGGCGGCGGCGGAGGCATCGCGGCGGCGGGGCGCGCAGCCTCGCGGACGGCGTTCGCCAGCGCCTCGAGGTCGTCGCTGTTGGGCGTGAGGTCCGCGCCCTCGATCTCGAGCCGGACGACCTCCCATCCGCGCGGCGCGGTGAGGTTGGTCGCGTGCTGCTCGCACAGGTCGTAGGAGTGCGGCTCGGCGTACGTCGCGAGAGGGCCGACCACGGCGGTGCTGTCGGCGTAGACGTAGGTGAGCGTGGCCACGGCGGTGCGCCCGCAGGCGGTGCGCGAGCAGCGGCGCAGTGGGCTCACGGCGGGACCGTACCCGCCAGGGCGGCGCGAAGCCACTCTCCGCGCCGTGTCGCAGCCAGCCAACTCGGCGGCAACTACCCTCGGGCAGGTGAGTGGGCGCGGACCGTCGCGGCGGCGTGACCGCCGAGGCCGCGGCGCGCGCGGGCCGCTCGCGCCGGCACACGTGCCACTGGTCGAGTCGCCTACCGAGCGCTTCGACAACCTCGTCCTCGACGCGGTCGAGCACGTCGAGGAGCGGTGGCTGGACCAGCTGCGCTCGCTGGAGTTCGCGGTCGAGGAGGTACCGCCACCAGAGGCGCCGCCCGCGGTGGACGACGAGATCGCCTCGGCCGGCGTACCGCTCGCCCGGCTGCTCCCGGCCAGCGGTACGACGCCCGCCCGCATCGTCATCTACCGCCGGCCGCTGGAGCTGCGCGCGGTCGACCGGGAAGACCTCGAGGACCTCGTGCACGACATCGTCGTGGAGGAGGTCGCGCACTACCTGGGCCTGTCGCCAGAGGTTGTCGACCCCGACGGGTTCAACCCCGACGAGGACTAGCGCGTCGCGGCGCGCGGGTCCTCGACCACGGGCGGCAGCACGATCGGCGCCGGGATCACCAGCGGCACCTCGGCCGTGATCAGCGGTCCGTGTGCGCCCTTCGCGTACAGCACCCGGCTCGCGTAGACCGGGTCGGTGCCGAGCGGCAGGAACGCCAGCGCCCCCACGGCGTTCGTGTGCAGGAGGCCGCGCGGATCGACCTGGATGGTGCGGCCGGCCGGCACCGTCACGACCGCCGCCGCGCCCGTCGGCGACGCGATCCGCACCTTCACGGCCGCACGCGGCGCCGCGAGCACGAGGTAGACGGTCTGGTTGAACGGCGCGGTGCTCGCGGCCAGCCCAGCCGGTCCGGACAGCGGCGCGCTCGCCGGGACCCAGGCGATGTCGTCGTACTGCGCCCGCGCGTGCGCCGTCATCCGGGCTTCGGCGAGGACCGGCTGGTCGCTGGTACCGACGACCGCGGCCGGTTCGCCGGCCAGCGCGGCGGAGAGGTCGACGTCGGCGGTACGGCCGGCCGGTACGACGACCGACTGGTGGCCGGCCGGTGCGAAGTTGCCGGTCCGGGTCATCACCCGCAGGCCGACCGTGGCGTCCCGGCTGCCCGGGTTGGCGAGCATCAGATGGCGCGAGCCGTCGCCGGAGGGCAGCCCGGCGACGACGAAGTTCGTCTGCGGCGCGACCGGCGGGACCCAGTCGGCGCCGCCGGGGTGGATGCCGTAGATGCGCCGCTGGCTCATCGCGGCGACGATGCTGCCGCTCACCGCGTGGACGTGGATCGCGACGTTGCGCGCGTTCGGCGCGAAGCTCGCGACCTTCAGGCCCAAGATCGCCCGCGGCGGGAGGGTCAGCGCGTCGAGGCCCGCCAGCCGCAACGGCCCGGCGGCGCTCCACGCGGTCACCGCGATGTTCGCGAGCGTGTTGGTCGGGTTCGCCAGCAGCACCGCACCGTCGAAACCGACCTCGCCGTCGGCCCCCGCGAACCACCAGTCCCCGGCCGGCGGCAGGCAGGCCGAATCGGTCGCGCCGCGGCCGAGGCCCTGCGCCTGCAGGCCGACCTGGTCGGCAACGATGTGCGCCGCGCCCGGACCGCGCGCGGTCAGCGCGACCGCGGCGTACGGCGTGGTCTTGACGACCGACGCGACCGGGTTCGGGGACAGCGTGAACGCCTTCGGCGCGGGCGGCTGGGGGCCGCGCTTCGCGCCCGGCGCGGGCTGGACGACGCTCGGCAGCGGTACGGCGGCGACGCTCACGCTGCTCCGGCCGCCGGGAATCGCGGCGCCGATGTCGGCGACGGCCATCGTCGTGACCAGGCCGGCCGCGGTGCCGGTCACCGACGGGCACACGAGGGTGACGGTGTCGACCGGCGCGCTGCCCGATCGCGGGGCGACGGTGTGCCCGGCGGCGGGCTGCACCAGGCCGGCGCCGACGCCGAGGCCGGCCAGCGCCGCGACGCAGGCGACCGGCGCGAGCAGCGTCCGGGCGCTCACGAGGGCCCCCCGGCGCCGCCGACGACGGTGACGTTGTGCGGCTCGGTCGGCGACTCGGTGCGCGGCTCGACCGCCGTCGCCGGCTGGGCAGTGGCCTCGGCGTCCGCGTCGGCGTCGTTGCCGGCGCGACCGAACCGGCGGGCCGGGATGCACAGCAGCAACGCGAGCGCGAACAGCGCGAACTCGAGGCCCAGCCACAGGCCGCGGCTGTCGCCGGTCCGCTCGACCACGAGCCGCCCGCCGTTCGCGGGAAGGGTCCAGGCCTGGGCCCACCCGTACGCATGGGTCGCCGGCAGCGCGTGGCCGTCGAGGGTGGCCCGCCAGCGCGACGAGTAGGGCTCGGCGAGGACCAGGAGCCGCCCAACCGACCCGGCCGGCAGGGTCGTGGCCGCGTGGCCGCCGGCGGCCGGCAGCGGCACCGGCTGCGCCCGCGGCCCGACGACCGTGAGCTCGCCGGCCGGCACGCTCGTGCGGTAGACGACGGTCGAGGTGGCCGGCACCCGGGCCAGCCCCGGCACCTGCCCGATGCGCGCGAGCGCGCCGCCGGCGTCGGCCGGCACGACGACGAGGGTGATCCCGAACGATGCGAGCTGCCCCGCGGCCTCGGGCCGGCCGGCGGCGAGGTTGCGGACGGCGTTCGCCAGCGCCCGGCCGGCAACACCCGACGCGCCCGTGCCCGCGGCGACGTCGGCGTCGCCGAACACCTGCCCCCGCGCACCGCGGAGCAGGGCGTAGTGCACGGCGTCGGCGTCGGCGCGCAACGACAGCACCCGCGGCGTCGTCGGCGCCTCCGCGGCGGCCACCGCGAACACCGGAAGCACGCTGTCGTCGCCGGACCGGACGGTCCCGGCCGCGGCGACGCCGGAGCGCCCGAGCCAATGCACGCCGGTGACGGCGAGGCCGACGACCATCGCAAGCGCGAGCACGGCGGCACCCGGCTGGCGCCACCCGAACGCCGACGAGCGCAGGACGTACGGCGTCTCGGCCGCGGCGACCGCCACGGCCGCGAGGAAGGCCAGGCCCGCGGCGACGAGCAGCCCGCCGGCCCAGTACCGCGACCCGGGCGCACCCGCGGCGACGCCGGCGTCGCGGGTGACCGCGACCGCCGCGGCGAGCGCCAAAACCGCGCCGGCCGCCGCGACCCGGGTCACCGCGCCGCGCCGTACGTACGCCGTCGCCACGACGGCGGCGAGCACCAGCGGAGCCCACGCCCACCACGGCGGCTGGCCCGCCCCGCCGGGGTGCAGCAGGAGCAGGTGCGAGAACGACACGGGGTGGCGCGACTGCAACGGCTCGGGCAGGCCGAGCCCGCGCATCAGCGCGTCCGGGTGGCCGACGGCATACCCGGTCCACGGCAGCAACAGCACCGGCGCGACGGCGGCGGTCGCGACCGCGGCGGCGAGGCGGCCGGCCCGGCCGGCGGCGGGTGCGGGCAGCGCCGCGAGCAGCAGCACGGGGACGGCGACCACCCACAGCAACGGGACGAGCGCGGTCACCAGCGCGAGCAGGAGGCCGGCGCCGGCCGCGCGGTGCCAGCCGGCGCGGCGAGGGTCGGTCCGTACGGCGGCGACGCAGGCGCGCGCCGTCAGCGGCAGCAGGATCGCGGCGGCCGTGACGTCGACCCGGCCCTGGACGGCCGCGCCGGTGATCGGCGGCAGCAGCGCGTACGCGACGGCGACGGGGACGCGCAGCACGGCCCGGCGCGAGATCGCGCCGGCGGCGAGGTACGCCGAGACACCGGCGAGCGGCACCGCGCCGATGACGAGGCAGTCGATCGTGAGCCAGACCTTGCCGAACAGCACGGTCGAGAACAGCGCGAGGACAGCGAGCGCGGGGGGCGCGTTCGTGGTCGAGCCGAGGCCGACCGGGTGCCACCCCTGGGAGTACGTGCGCCACAGGTCGCTCGCGCCGCCGGGCGCGGGCAGCAGCCGGCCGCCGTGCAATGCGCCGCCGAGCAGCCGCCGGTCGACCACGAGCGCCAGAACCGTGAGGCCGAGGGCGAGCAGGACGCCGGGGCGCCGGATGAAGCGCTGGAGCACGCCGAGGTCGTCGACGTCGAACGACTCGGCCTCCTCGGACACCGGCCCCGTCTCGACGGGCGCGCGGCGGCGGCGGCGTTGCTCTGCTGCCGCGCGGCCGCCGAAGGCCGCGGCGACCGCGTCGCCGAGATGGCGCCAGCGCAGGCTCGCCGGGGCGAGGAGCGGGCGGATCTCGCGGTGCGCGCGGGTCCGGCTGCGCCGCCGGGCCCGGCCGGACAGCACCAGCCCGGGCCGGGTCAGCACCAGCCGCAGCCCGGTGATCTCGTCGGCCGCGCGCCGCGGCCGGCGAAGGAGCACCACCTCGGCCAGCGCGCGCAGCAGCGACTCGACCACGAAGCGGACGGCGTACAGGGGCACGAGCATCGCGGCGGTGTTCATCAGCACCACGCGCATGCCATGAGCCCGCGCGACGCCGCCCGGCCGGCCGTGCACCGCGCCGGCCCGGCGATGGCCGCCGGCCAGCCCCGCGGCGTGCCGGACGGTCGCGCCGGTAGCGACGATGACCCGGCCGCCGTCGGCGTTGACCCGCCAGCCGAAGTCGACGTCGTCGCCGAACAGCGGCAGGTGCGCGTCGAGGCCGCCGAGCCGGTCCCACGCGTCCCGCCGGACGAGCATCCCCGCCGTACCGACCGCGAGCACGTCGGTGCGGTTGTCGTGCTGGCCCTGGTCGACCTCGCGGGGTTCGAGCATCGTCTCGCGCCGACCGGAGCCGTCGGTCGTGACGCCGACCTCGAGCAGCCGGCGCCGGTCCCAGCTGAGCACCTTCGGTCCGGCGACGGTGACCGACGGCGAGGCGTCGACGCGTTCGAGCAGGCTGTGCAGCGCCTCGGGATCCGGCGCGCTGTCGTCGTGCAGCACCCACACCCACTCGACCGCGTCGGCGTCGATTCCGGGGGGTGGCGGGGCGCCGGTGAACGCGTCGAGCCCGGCCTGGATCGCGGCGCCGAGGCCGGTCTCGGCGGGCAGGTTCAGTACGGCGGACTCGCCGAGCGCGTCGGCAAGCACCGCAGGCGAGGCGTCGCGGCTGCCGGTGTCGACGGCCACCACGCGCTGCGGCGGGCGGGTCTGGTCGGCCAGCGCGGCCAGCGTGTCGGGTAGCCAGGCCGCGCCGTCGTGGCTGACGAGAACGACGGTCACCGCGTGGCGGGAGAACGCCAGGCGCGCGGTCTTGGAGGAGGATTTGGCAGGCATGGGTTCGGCGGGCCAGCGTACGGCACCGGCCGGGCCGGGTGGGCGAGGTCAGGCGGCGGGCAGGCTCAGCCGGCGCGGCGCTTGAGCCGGCGGCGCTCCCGCTCGGACAGCCCGCCCCAGATGCCGAACCGCTCGTCGTGGCCGAGCGCGTACTCCAGGCAGTCCGCGCGGACGTCGCACCGGCTGCACACCCGCTTCGCCTCCCGGGTCGATCCGCCCTTCTCCGGGAAGAAGGCCTCCGGATCGGTCTGGGCGCACAGCGCCTCCTCCTGCCAGGGCAGGGTCTCGGGGCTGTCCTCGTCCAGCAGGAAGCTCTGTTCGGTCACGGCGTCTCCTCGCCTGCGGGCACCGCGCCGACGGTCGGGGCCGGCGTGATGCGACGTGCGCTGGCCGTCACGGTCGTGCGGCGCAGAGGGAAGGACACGGATGAAATTACACGCGCGTCGTACCGGTCCCGTCAAGGGGGTCAGTGGTATTGCAGCCGTAGAGACACCCCAAGGCAGCGCAAAGCGGGCGCAATCGCGCGCTGTTGTCGCTCGTCCGCCGCTCCGGGACGCCGCCTAGGTCCGCCGCCCTGCGCCACCTCGGCCGGCTGACTTGTCAGCAGCTGAGGTGGCTATAGCGACCTGAGCCGCTGACAACTCACGGGGCGGGAGCGGGCGGGGCTTCGGTCGGCGCGGCCTCGGTCGGGGCAGTCTCGGTCGGCGCGGCGGGCTCGGCGGCGCCGGCGGGGGCGGCCGGTTCGGTGGAGGCGGGTCCCGCGGGCGCAGCGGCCTTCTTGGCGCGGGCCGCCTTCTTCGCCGGGGCGGCTTTCTCCGCCGGCGGCGGCGTGGCCGACGGCGCAGCCTCGCCGGCGGGCGCCTGGGGAGTGGCCGGCGCGGTCTTCTTGGCCGCGGGCGGCGCGGCTTTCTTCGCGGCCGGCGCAGGCGGGGCCGACTTCTTGGCGGCCGGCGCAGGCGGCGCGGCCTTCTTCGCAGCCGGCGCGGGCGGCGCGGCCTTCTTCGCAGCCGGCGCGGGCGGCGCGGCCTTCTTCGCGGCCGGCGCAGGCGGGGCGGCCTTCTTCGCGGCCGGCGGAGCAGCCTTCTTCGCCGCCACCTTCTTCGCGGTCGGCGCTGTCTTCTTCGCCGCCGGCGGCCGGAAGGGCTCGGCCGGCTCCACCGGCGCAGTCAGCGCGGCCAGCGGCTCGGGTACCTCGGGCAGGACGACGGACGGCTCCCCGGCCTTCGCCCGGCGGAAGCGCTCGGCATCGCGCGCGTCCCGGCGCCGGTCGAGCGACTCGCCCACCTTCACCGCGAGGCCGCGGCGCTCCTTCGCCGACAATCCGGAGCCGAACTCGTCCAGCACCTCGTGCAGGACGCGGTCGCGTTCCTGTTCGAGCAGATGGTCGCGCTGGGCGAGGTAGGCGACCAGCGCCTCGCCGGCCTGCGCGAGCCGCGCGGTCGCTCCGGCGAGATGCCCGTTGGTCTCCCCCACCTTCGCGGTGTTGGCCTCGACCGACCGCCGCAGCTCGCCGACGATGCCCGCCATCTGCCCGCGGAACTCGGTGACCGCGGCCTCGGCGGACTTGCGGGCGAGGTCGATGGCAGCGTCGGTACGGCGGTCCCACTCGGCCCGCAGCGAGCTGACGACCTCATCGAGACCGGCGACCGTCTGGTCGAGCGAGGCCAGCCGGGCGGCGGCCTCCTCGCTGTTGCGGCTCGCGGCGACGACCCCGGCGCGCATGTCATCGAGGCTCGTCCGCGTCGTCGCGCCGGTCTCCTCGACCCGGTCGAGGACGTCGGAGCGCAGCGAACGGACGACCTCGTCGAACGCGCCGCGCTGCTCGTCCACCGAACCGGTGATGGCTTCCTGCGCGCGCGCCACGGTCGCCGCGATCCGGTCCCGTACCTCTTCGAGCGCGTCGGCGAGATCCTCGCGCAGCGACGCGACCTCGCTCTCGACCAGCTGCCGGCTGTGCGCGTTCGCGCGGTCGAGTCCTTCGAGCGTCTCGGAGAGCTCGGCGACGAGCCCGGTCCGCGCCTGCTCCAACCCGCTCGCGAGGCCGGCCTGGATGTCCTCCAGCCGGCCGTCGGTCGACACCTGGAACGCCTCGACGAAGCCGCGCAGGTCGGCGACCCCGGCCGAGGACGAGTCACGGAAGACCGCGATGCGGTGCTCCAGTTGCTCGACCGACTCCGTGACGGTCGCGCGCAGCTCGCCGACCGCGGCGTCGACGTGGCCATGCTCCTGCTCGCGGCCGCTGCGGACCGCGTCGTGCAGCGAGTCGCCGAGCGAGCCGAGGCTGCGCTGCACCGCCTCCGCGAGGTCACCGAGGGCGGCCCGGATGTCGTTCGCCCACTGCTCCTGCGCGGCGGCCTGGTCGGCGAACGTCGTACGCGCGAGCTCGTCGATGCGCTGCCCGACCGCGCCGATCCGCTCGTTGGACGACGACGCGGAGTCGCGGGTGACCGCTTCGAGTCGCTCGGCGAGGCCGTCGAGGGTGTCCTCGATCGCCGCCAGCCGCTCCTCGACCGCCGAGCGGACCTCGCCCCATGAAGTCTCGGCGGCACGGTTGGACGCGGACGCCTGGGTCAGGCCGGCGGAGAGGGTACGGCGGAGATCCGCGGCCGAGGTCTCGAGCCGGTTCGCGAGCGACTCCTCCAGCCGGGTCAGGGCCTGCTGGGTCGCGTTGGCGCCGCCGGGCATGGCGTCGAGCGCCGTACGCAGGTCGGGCAGCGCGGAGCGGAGCTCGGCGATGACCGCGGCGACGTCGTCCACCCGCTCGGCGAGCGCCTCCTGCCGCCGGCCCAGCTCCTCGGTCTCGGCCCGCGCGGAGCCGAGCGCGCCGGTCATCCGCCCGGCGCTGCCGTCGACGCTGGCCTTCACCGCGGCGAGGTCGGCGCGCAGGGTTCCGAGCTCCGCGCGCATCCCGCCGAGCTCGGCGCGCAGGCCGGTCAGTGCAGCCGCGAGGACCGGGCCCTCGGGGGGCTGCGCCTCCTCGGCCGCCGACTGCGCCGCGAGCTGTTCGATCCGGCGGAGCAATCCCCCGGCGTTCGCCTCGGTTTCCACGCGCGGAACCTTACGCCGCTTCGGCGCGCTTACGCAGGAACCGCGTACGTCGTCGTCCGCTGGCGCGCCGGTCGGCCTGCCGCCGCGGCCATCGCGACGAGGTCGGCGACCTCCTTGCGCGAACCGTGCGCGCTGCCGGCCATCCGGCTGATCGTCTCCTCCATCAGCGTGCCGCCGAGGTCGTTGACGCCGCCGCGCAGCATCGTCACGCACGCCTCCGGACCGAGCTTCACCCAGCTGCACTGGATGTTGTCGATCCGGCCGTGCAACACGATGCGCGCCATGGCGTGGACGGCGCGGTTCTCCAGCACCGTCGGGCCGGGACGGGCGAGCCCGGCGAGGTAGAGAGGCGCGTTGAGGTGCACGAACGGCAGTGGCACGAACTCGGTGAACCCGCCGGTCTCGTCCTGCAACCGGGCCAGCAGCTTGAGGTGCGCGACCCAGTGCGCCGGGGTGTCGACGTGGCCGTACATCATCGTCGACGTCGTCGGTATGCCGAGCCGGTGCGCCGTCGTCACGACCTCGATCCACGTCGCCGCCGGCAGCTTGCCCTTGGTGAGGATCCAGCGCACGTCGTCATCGAGGATCTCGGCGGCGGTGCCGGGCAGCGAGTCCACGCCGGAGTCCTTCGCCTTCGCCAGCCAGTCGGCGATCGACAGCCCGGTCCGGGCCGCGCCGTTCACGACCTCCATCGGGCTGAACGCGTGCACGTGCAGTTGCGGCTGGCGACGCTTCACTTCCGCGGCGAGGTCGAAGTACGCCGAGCCCGGCAGGTCCGGGTGGATGCCGCCCTGCATGCAGACCTCGGTCGCGCCGGCCGCCACCGCTTCGTCCGCGCGGATGCCGACCTGCTCGACCGACAGGGTGTAGGCGTCGGCATCGGTACGGCGCTGCGCGAACGCGCAGAAGCGGCAGCCGGTGTAACAGACGTTGGTGAAGTTGATGTTGCGGTTGACCACGTACGTCACGTCGTCGCCGACGGCGTCGCGGCGCAGGCCGTCGGCGAGGGCCGCGAGCGCGTCGATCTCCGCGCCCGGCGCGGCGTCGAACAACGTCAGCGCATCGGCGTCGGACAGCGTCGACGGCGACTGTTCCGCGTGTCGTAACGCGGTCGCGAACTCCGGCCGCACCCGGTCGCTCGGGATGCGCCGAGGCGACGGCGCGGGCTGCGCAACCTCGAGGGAGCCCCAGTCGCCGTAGGCGGTGTCGAAGTCGGAGCGGCGGTCGGCGGAGCGTCCGGCGGTGTCGATGCTGCGGTGCAGGTCGACGCGGCCGCCGTCGGCCCAGCCGCCGTCGGGCTCCTGCCACGGCAGCCCGCGCGGCAACGCGTCGGTGCGGGCGAGGCCGCGGTCGTCGGCGAGCGCGTCGACGTGCGGGCGCAGCCGCGGGTCGAGCCACGGCTCGGCGAGGTACGGCGGGTGCGCGGTCAGCCGCTCGGTGAGGGTGAAGCCTTCGTCAGCGGTGACCCGGGCGAGGTCGTCGAGGTGTGGCCACGGGCGCTCCGGGTTGACGTGGTCCGGCGTCAGCGGCGAGACACCGCCCCAGTCGTCGATGCCGGCCGCGAGCAGCCGCCGGCATTCGGCGAGGTCGACCAGGTTGGGCGGCGCCTGCACGCGCACGCGGGGACCGAGCAGGATCCGAGCAACCGCAACGGTTGCGACGTAGTCGTCCAGGTCGCAGTCGGGCGCGGCCTGCATCGCCGTCGCCGGCTTCGCGCGGAAGTTCTGCACGATGACTTCCTGCACGTGCCCGTACTGCCTCGACAACTTGCGCAACGCGAACAACGAGTCGACGCGGTCGGCGTACGTCTCGCCGATGCCGACGAGGATCCCCGTGGTGAACGCGATCGAGGAACGCCCCGCGTCCTCGATGCAGCGCAACCGCACCGCGGGGACCTTGTCCGGGCTGCCGTTGTGCGCCGCGATGTCGCCGGTCGTCTCGAGCATCAGCCCCATCGACGGCGCGACCGGCTTGAGCCGTTGCAGCTCCTCCCACGACATGACGCCGGGGTTGAGATGAGGCAGCAGGCCGGTCTCCTCCAGCACCCGGATCGCCATGGCGCGGACGTAGTCGAGCGTTGTCGAGTAGCCGGCTTCGGCGAGCCATTGCGCCGCCTGCGGCCACCGCGCCTCGGGCCGGTCGCCGAGGGTGAACAGCGCCTCCTTGCAGCCGAGCACCGCACCGCGCCGCGCGATGTCGAGCACCTCGTTCTCGGTGAGGTACGGCGCCGGCAGCCGGCCCGGCGTGGTCGCGAACGTGCAGTAGTGGCAACGGTCGCGGCACAGCCTCGTCAGCGGGATGAACACCTTGCGGCTGTAGGTGATCGTGCCCGGCCGGCCGGCGTCCACGAGCCCGGCGTCGCGCACCCGCGCCGCGATCGCGCACAGCTCGGCGAGCGCGTCGCCGCGCGCGGAGAGCAGCGTTTCGGCTTCGCTGTTGTCGAGCGTCTTTCCGGCACTGGCACGGGCGAGCGCACGTCGCAGCCCGCTGTCCATGACTCGACCCTACGCGGCCCCTGACACACTGCCGCCCATGCGGATCACGGTGCTGGCCGGCGGCATCGGCGGCGCGCGCTTCCTCACCGGGCTGCGGGCTCTCGGCCACGACATCACTGTCATCGGCAACAACGGCGACGACGTCACGATGTACGGGCTGCGCATCTGCCCGGACCTCGACACGGTGATGTACACCCTCGGCGGCGGCATCTCCGCGGAGCGCGGGTGGGGCCGCGAGGACGAGACGTTCCGGGTGCGCGACGACATCGGCGCGTACGTCGCGGCGAGCGGTACCGACGATCTGCCGTCGTGGTTCGGTCTCGGCGACCTCGACCTGGCGACGCATCTCGTCCGCGCGCACTGGCTCGCGCAGGGGCTGCCGCTGTCGGCGGTGACCGCGCGGCTGTGCGCGCGGTGGGAGACCGGCGTACGGCTGCTGCCGTCTACCGACGATCCGGTCGAGACGCACGTCACGCTGGCGGCGGGCGAACGCGTGCACTTCCAGGAGTGGTGGGTCCGGCTGCACGCCGCAGTGCCGGCCACCGCGATCGAGCTGTTCGGTGCCGCCGACGCCGGCCCCGCGCCGGGTGTCCTCGACGCGATCGCCGACGCGGACGTCGTCCTGTTGCCGCCGAGCAACCCGGTGGTCAGCGTCGGCACGATCCTCGCCGTACCGGGGATTCGTGACGCGGTCGCGGCGTCCGGCGCGGCGGTCGTCGGGGTGTCGCCGATCATCGGCGGTGCGCCGGTGCGCGGCATGGCGGACGCGTGTCTCGCCGCGATCGGGGTGGAGACGTCGGCGTACGCCGTCGCGCGTCATTACGGCTCGCGGTCCGGCGACGGCATCCTCGACGGCTGGCTGGTCGACGAGGTCGACAAGGCCGACGCGGACCGGCTCACCGAAGAGGGCCTGCCGGCGCGCGCCGTACCGCTGCTGATGACCGACGTCGACGCAACCGCGCGCATCGCCGCCGCCGCGCTCGACCTCGCCGCGGACGTACGGCGTTGACCGCACGGCTCGAAATCTGGGGCGTCGCCGGGATTCCCGAGATCACCGCGGGCGACGACCTCGCGGCTGTCGTCGCCTCGCACGAGCCGGACCTGCGCGACGGCGACATCGTCGTCGTGACGAGCAAGGTCGTGAGCAAGAGCGAGGGGCGGCTGGTCGCCGGCGACACCCGCGACGCGGCGGTCGACGCGGAGACGGTGCGGGTGGTCGCGCGGCGCGGCGCGACCCGCATCGTGGAGACGCGGCACGGGTTGGTGCTCGCGGCGGCCGGTGTCGACGCGAGCAACGTGCCGGCCGGGACGGTCGCGCTGCTGCCGGTGGACCCGGACGCGTCGGCGGCGCGGCTGCGCGCGAGGTTGCGCGAGCTGTCCCGGGTCGACGTCGGCGTACTGATCACCGACACGATGGGCCGGCCGTGGCGCAACGGCCTGGTCGACGTCGCGATCGGTGCGGCCGGCGTCGCAGTGCTTGACGACCACCGGGGACGGGCGGACGCGTACGGGCACACGCTGGAGATGACCGTGACCGCACTGGCCGACGAGATCGCGGCCGCCGCCGAGCTGGTGAAGGGCAAGCTCGACAAGGTCCCGGTCGCGGTCGTCCGCGGGCT
>Ga0157369_10001336_pt1 | contig 30468 bp, 27 predicted proteins | sample C25metaG_FD_113461 | JGI IMG/M metagenome (GOLD analysis project Ga0157369, IMG submission 113461) | Corn rhizosphere microbial communities from Kellogg Biological Station, Michigan, USA - C2-5 metaG | ecosystem: Host-associated > Plants > Roots > Rhizosphere > Soil | place: USA: Michigan... | reverse complement strand
CAATTCGCGCAGGACCACAAGCCGGTTGCTACGGTCGGTGTCGACGTAAAAAACTCAGGCAGTATTGCAGGAACCGAAGTAGTGCAGCTTTACATTCGCAATACGTCAGCCAGCGTTGAACAGCCGCTTCGCGAGTTGAAAGGATTCACGCGGGTCGCCCTCGCTCCCGGAGAGACCAGGCACGTAACCTTCCCGCTCGGCTTCGATGAGCTCAATTTCTACAATGCCGAACTGAAAAAGACGATGGAGCCGACGACCTATGACATCTGGGTTGGCGGCAACTCGCTGGCAACCGCCGCGACGTCGCTCAAAATTATCGAAGAGAAATCCATCAAGCGAAGCCGCATAGGGGCACGGGGCCAGATGGTAGATGCGCATATTGCGTTCTGCAATTCGCTACGACCGAATCACCTTTGCAACCGTTGATCGGTCCGCGAGCGGGTACACTGTCCACGACAGGAGGTCCCATGCAGACCCGGATTCAGGGCACCACCATGCCCGTCCTCGATGTGCAACTCGATCCCAACGAAAGCGTCTTCTCCGAAAGCGGCGAGCTTTCATGGATGACTGCATCAATTCAGATGACCACCCACACCCAGATGGGCGGAGGCGGCGGCCTGTTCGGAGTCCTGAAGCGCGTTGCCGGCGGCGGCAGCATCTTCATGACCGAGTACCGCGCGATGCAGTATCCGGGCGAGGTTTCCTTTGCCACCAAGGTGCCAGGCCACATCGTTCCCGTACAGGTCGCGCCGGGTCAGGAATACATGGTCCACCGTCACGGATTTCTTTGCGCCACTCCGCAGGTCTCCATCAGCGTTGGCTTCCAGCAGTCGCTCGGGGCCGGCATCTTCGGCGGCAGCGGCTTTTTGCTGCAGCGTATCGCCGGCATCGGCATGGCGTGGATCGAGCTCTCCGGTGAACTGATCATGAAGACTCTTGCCCCTGGAGAAGTTTTGCTCGTCCACCCTGGACACGTCGGTGCGTTTCAGGCATCCGTCGGGTTCCAGATCACAACGGTACCGGGCATCAAGAACCTGATCTTCGGCGGAGATGGAATCTTTCTCGGTGTCCTCACCGGACCGGGAACTATCTGGCTGCAGACACTACCTATTTCGCGGCTCGCACATCAGATCAGCGAATATCTGCCTCGCGTGGAAGGAAGGCAGGTAGGGACCGCTGCCGGAGGCGCCCTCCTCGGCGGTGTTATCGGGTCCATCCTCGGAGGAGATCAATAAAGCTGTTCAGATTTCGATCAGATCGACAAGAGCCGGGCGAAACGGATGCGAGCAGATGCATCCAAGGGCAAGAAGGGCAGCAGAGTGAATTGGACTGAGGGCAACAGACGCAATCTTCGCGCCGATATCGTATTCGCATTTGGACTTGGTGTTCTTTGCTATGTGACGTGGCTTCTTCGCCACGTCTTGCTTCTGCTCTATGTAAGCGCTCTCGCCGCTGTTGTGCTGACGCCAATCGTAAGGGCAACCTCGCATTTCCGAGTGGGCCGTTGGAGACCGTTCAGAGGACGCGCAATCCTGATTCTCCTCCTCGCGGTAGCTGGCGCTCTCACCGCTTTTGGCTTCCTGGCCTTTCCGCCCGTGATACGCGACCTCAATGAATTCGGGAAGGAAATGCCCGGCCGCTTGCCAGGATTTCTGGAAAAAATCAAGCACATCCCCTTTGCCGACCGCGTTAATACCGATGCGGTCAACGAAAAGGTGCAGGACTTTGTCAGCAACGCCGCAACCTATCTGCTGTTGTCGATCAAAAACTGGGCGGGAGCCATCTTCAGCATTGCAATGGGCGTCATCCTCACCGTCTATTTCATCCTGGAGGGCGACATAGCCTACCAGTGGTTCCTATCGTTTTTCCCGCTGGCGAAACGACCCCGCCTGGATGCTGCCCTGCAGCGCTCGGATATTCGGATGGGCCAATGGCTAATCGGGCAGGGAAGTCTCATGCTCATCCTCGGCATGACCAGCACGATTGTTTATGCAACCCTCCACGTGCGCTACGCGTACGCCCTCGGGGTCTTCACAGGTTTGCTGAACATTATCCCGGTAGTCGGCTCAGCCCTCAGCATCGCTGTGGCTCTGCTTGTGGCGGCCGTTGACTCTTGGGGCCGGGTCGTCGGCGTTGCAATCTTCTACGTCGTTTGGGTGCAGGTCGAAAACTCCTTCCTGATCCCGCGCATCATGGGGACCCGTGTCGGCCTTCCCGGTCTCTCGATCCTGGTGGCGCTGCTCATCGGTTCAGAACTGGGCGGGGTACTAGGCGCCATCGTTTCCGTGCCGACTGCAGTGCTTGTCTCCGTTCTCATCGACGAATACCTGATTCAAAAGGAAGTGGATGTCAAAGAAAACCAGATCGCAGCGAAAGCAGAGACGAGTTGACTCGCCGCAAGACAAAGAAATGAGGCGGGCCACCTTCAGCCCGCCTCATCCTGTATGGAATGAATCTAGCTTATTGTCTAACCGCGGTGTCGCTGGCGACGGAAGCAGTGAGCATCATGCCCGGCTCAATCTTCGCCTGGTTTCCCCGCGGCATCGGTCCGGCCACATGCACGAAGCTCGTATCGGAGATGCGGTTGATCTGAGAGCCGATATCCGGAGCAACGAGCGTGTAAATCCCTTCCAGCGGAATGGTCACACCTTTCGCCGTGAGTCCCGCGAGCTGGAAGACAATCATGCCGGATCTTCCGTTCTGTCCTGCCGGTTTCACCGCCGTCACCATCGCATCAACCGACATACCGCGACGAGCGATCATATTTCCATTCACAACCAGGTTCTGATCGAGCAGCACGTAGAAGTGATCTCCGACGTTCGCCGTTTCTGACGAGATGCGATTGCCCGTTTGCAGGCGGATCTGGGTACCCTTCGGCACCATCGAGCCGGCGATAGCAGCATCTGTCGGCAAGGGTACCGGTGTGCCGCTTAGGGTGTAATTGCCAGCCACGATCGGACTCGGCGCTTTACCTGGTTCCACTGCGAACGCCTGGATCCGTGTATTTCCCAGGATCGGAATCGGTGTCACGTACTTAGTTGACGATTCGGTGGGCGTCCACCCGTCAGCGGTGTAATAAATCACCGCGTTCGGATTTGAACTGGTAAGGATCACCATCGTTCCGGGAGCGATCTCTTTAGGGCTGGGCAGGAACATCGGCGGCTTAGCGCAGTGACAGTCCGCTTGCCCGTTATATGCATTGTTCACCACCTGCACGCCGCCCTGCTGAGGCAAGCCCGAGCGCGAAAGTGGCGATGTTGGAACAGAGGTTGCCGCGCCCGTTTTGTGCAGTCCTGGCTGGCTCAGTTGGATGGACTCTCCAAATGCCTGGCCTGACGCTGTGCGGGCAAGAGCGAGCGCAAAACAAACGACGAGAGGAATGGCTTTCATACTCACCCTCCGCTTGGGCGATGTCCTCCTCAGAACAGCAGAATTCGCCCAGATAATGCAAGAGCAAACTGCTTTTCAGGCATTACCGGAAGGCTAGTTGGTGATGCGCCGGGTACCCAGGATTGCCGCGTCCACCACAGCTTTCGTCACTCCGCAATTCGCCATGAATCGCACGAGCGGCCCCGTCAGACTTGCCGATGGCGAAGCTTCCCCGATAGCAGCCCGCTGTGCGCCGCGAACCGCGTTCGTCGCATTCTGCAAAGGCCCGTTGCCCTGCGCGCCAAGAATCAGCGCGGTGAGCTTTCGGGCAACCGGCAGGTCAAAGCTCTCGGCTACAAAGACCAACTTTCCTCGCTGCGTGATGACCACCGGACCCTCACTGGTGGTCCATACCTTCTCTGTGGTGCCATCCGATGTATCGGCATCCTTCGCGGCGGCTTCGTCCGGCTTCAGCCCGGAGTACTTCCGCCCTAGTTCGTCCGCATAGAGCCTTGTAAAAGCCTCCGCAGATTTTGCATTCTTCCAGATCGAAAGATAGAAGAATGCGATCGATTTGGTCGTGGCCTGCTCCGCCGGTGTGGCATTCAGCCGCTGCCCGGCCCAGTAGATGCCTCCATCCCATGCCGGTGTCAGGTCTCGTGCCGGGCCTTCGCCACCGAACAGGTTGGCAAGAATGTGTACATCCAATTCGCCTACCTGCCCGATATCGTACGGCCTGTAGGTCGCGTCAAGCAGCGGGTGAATATCGGGTAGATACGGAATGGAAGGCATATGGCCCTGCTCGTATTCCCGCGGATTCATGATCTCCCAGGTCGAAGATGGCGGACGATCCAGCGCGCCCGTAAACGCCGCCGCCTGCCCGCGATCCATCCACACATCCTGCTCGAAGCTCAGCCCTTCCCGGTAAGGAAACAGAAGCGATTCCGAGAGCAGTAGCGGAGCCCGCGCAAGCACCGGCGAATTCTCAGATCCCGCCATCTGCTGCTTGATGATGTCCACAACCTCCGGATCGCCGATCAAGCTCTTTCCCATCGGCTTAAGCATGTTGTCCATCATCACCGCGGTTGCCTGTCCTTCGGTTACGGCATCACGGGCGGTATCGAGTTCGTCCTTAGCGAGGTGATCGCTGTCTTCTGAGGAGGTGTGCGAGACGTCAGACGGGGTCTGGTCGCTCCACTTATCGAGATTGACGTGCTGGTCCTGAAGCGCGTGCGTCAGCTCATGTGCAAGTACAGGCTTCTGCTCTTCTACCGAAACCCAGTCAAGCATGTTGACCGTCTTGTCCTTGGGATCGTAATACGCCTCGATCTGCTCTTTCAGAAGCGCCAGGAGGAAGGGCTTCAAGTCGAAGTCGCGATCGAGCAGGCCGAATTTCTTCAGAACAATCTCGCTGCGTTCCATCCGCTTGGCGTCCTCGTCGTCGTCGAACTTCTCCTTCAGGTACGCTTCGACGGCAGTTCGCGTAGTGAGCTGGCGCTTCACCTCACTCTTGATGGGAAGGCCTGTCTCCTGCGAGGAAAACTGGATGAGCTGATCTACGAGGCCGAAGAGCTGCTTAGCTTGCTCCGGTGTGATACGTGTTTCGGGACCGGCCGCAGCGTTAGGCTTCGATTTTGCAGGTGCCTGCGTTTCAGTTCCGGCCGGCTTTCCTGCTGAAGAGGGAGTTTGTGGAGTGGGCGGTGCCTGGGGTGCTTGCGACTGCGCGGCCAGGGGGGTGACTACCAGGCAAAGCACCGCAGCAAACGCCATAATATTATTATGTAAACGACTCACTCGATGCAACTTACTCATTAATACTCCTCAAGCTTCCGAGATTGCCGTGCTGGGGCGGCCAGCATCCACTCCCAAGGCTATAATCAGGATGCGTTACTGCGCGATGGTCCCGCAAGAAATCCGCGCATTGACGAATAAATCTCCCCTATGACCCAGAATGTTGCTGTTTCCGCACTGCTTACCCCGCTCGCAACTCAACTGACGCCCGGTGCCAATCCGCCTGGATTGATCGAATTCCGCGGTGCGATGACTCGACAACAGTTGGACGCTCCGGGCGTGGAAACAGCGGCTTTGGCTAAAGGGGCCGCTGCCCACGACCTTGGCTGGATGCGGCGAGTCACTTTGCGGGGAGAAGACCGCTTCCGCTGGTTGAGCGGGATGGTCACAAATACTGTCAACGACTTACCGACAAACGGCGGAGCATGGAATCTCGTGCTCAACGCGCAAGGCCGGATTCAGGGCGATCTGACCGTCTGGCGCGATGGCGAATCGCTCGAACTCGAGATTGCTGCCAACCAGTACGACAAACTGATGTCCCACTTCGATCACTTCATCATCATGGACGATGTGGAACTGGTAGCTCATGATGCTGCTGCCGAAACAGCGCTCGGCTTGACTGGCCCCAAAGCGAGCGAGGTTCTGGCGCGCATGGGCGTGCCGGCTCCTACCGGCGAGATGACAAGGCAACGCGTGGAGTGGAATGGTTTTGAACTGAGCATCAGCCGCACTTATGGCACCCTTGCACAGCATTTCGAGATATGGACACCACTGGCCGGCCTGACTCTTTTGTGGCGGGCACTGTCCACGGCTGGCGCCATTCCGGTTGGCGCCACTTCGCTCGAGGCATTTCGCATCGCAGAGGGCATTCCGGCATACGGCGTCGATATCGTTGAACGCGATCTGCCGCAGGAAACCTCGCAGATGCGCGCCTTGCACTTCAGCAAAGGCTGCTACCTCGGCCAGGAGATCGTCGAGCGCATTCGATCGCGGGGCAGTGTTCATCGCCATCTGCGTCAACTCGAACTCGATGGACCCCTGCCCAGTTCCAGTACTGAAGTTCTTCTGGACGGTACGGCTGCGGGACACATCACCAGTGCTGCCGAGTTGCCACTCGAATCCGGTATACGCCGCTTCGCATTGGCTATGATCCGCAGCGAAGCTGAGGTGAAGAACCTGCCACTCACCTATGGACAGGGTGCCGGCACTGCCAGAATCCTGACACAGCCGCCCGCGCTGTGATCGACCCCGTGCAGCCCTATATGATCAATATTGACGGAAGGTTGGACTATGAGCGACACGCCGAAATTCGAAGTCATTGATCGCCGCAAGATAAAGAAGGAGGAGGAGCAGGAAACCTCCTCATCTCAACCAGCCGCCGCAACACCCCCGCCCGCGCCCGAACCGGAGCAAAAAGCCACCGGACCGCGCCTGGTTGAAACCGAGGCGGCCAAGCCACCAAGATCCGAGGCGCCTGCCGAACCTGCAGAAGCAGAAGATGACCTCACGGCTGAGATGCCGCCCCCACCGACCGCGGAAGAAAAGGCCGAGCAGGAGTCAGCGTACGAGGCCTCAGCTCAGCGTGTTGAAGATCTTCTCCGGGCACAGAATCCCACCATGGGTGCGCAGCCGCCCATCAAGTTCGAGCACCTCGTTCAGCAGCTTTATCTCTCTGCTCTCATGCAGATGGGCGCTGCAACACCTGAAGGCCAGCGGCCGCGCGTTGACATTGTGGGGGCGCGCCAGAGCATCGATCTGCTCGGTGTTCTCGAAGAAAAGACGAGGGGCAATCTGAACGCCAACGAAACACGAATGCTTGAGACGGTGCTCTTCGAATTGCGCATGACCTTTCTCGAACTCACCAAGATGATCTCGCTGCAAGGCGTTCAGGCTCCACCTCCCAAACCGGAAAAACACTAAAGGGCATGGAAGGCCGGCTGACATTTCTGGGCACCGGAACTTCCATGGGAGTTCCCACCCTCGGTTGCAGTTGCGCCGTATGTACCTCTCTCGATGTGCACGATCGCCGATTGCGTCCCTCCATCCTGCTTCAATGGCAGCACGAGGGACGGGAACGCGTCGTGCTCATTGATACCGGTCCCGACTTCCGCGAGCAGGCACTGCGCAACCGCCTTACGCGCGTTGACGCCGTCTTCTATACCCATGCCCACGCCGATCACATATTCGGCCTCGACGATCTTCGTCCCCTCAGCTTCACCGTATTTCGCGAGGGTGGCCGGATCCCGCTTTACGCGTCTCCTGAAACCGAAGAGGTTCTTCGCCGTGTTTACGACTACACCTTCTCTCCACGAGCAACTTATCCCAATCGTCCCCGCGTGAACATCGAGCCACTCAGCGATTCCACGTGCGCCTTCGGAGTGGGCTTCCGCCGCATTCCCGTCATGCACGGCGAACTGGAGATCAGCGGATTCCGTTTCGGCCGAACCGCCTACCTTACGGACGTGAGCGCTATTCCGGAAGATTCCTTCTCGCTCTTGCAAGATCTCGATCACGTCGTACTTTCCGCCCTCCGCCACAAACCCCACCCCAGCCATGCGACAGTCGAACAGGCGGTCGGGTGGGCGCGCCGCATCGGGGCAAAGCACACCTGGCTTACGCACATCGCCCACGAACTCGGCCACGAAGAAACCAACGCGAAGCTCCCGGACAACATTCGCCTCGCTTACGACGGCCTGAGCTTTCCAGTTGAATTGGGAGACGGTTGCGCATGATCGAAAGAGTGACTGCTACCGTTCCCGTCTACCGCTCCCTTGCCGAAATTCCGGCCGACTTTGGTCCGTCCGTCGCGGCCATAGGGAACTTCGATGGTGTTCATCGTGGGCACCAGCAAATACTTGGCTCAGCTGCCGCAGAAGCACGTCAGCGCCACATGCGCTCCGTCGCAGTCACTTTCGATCCGCATCCGGCCCAGGTGCTGTACCCAAAAGAAGCGCCAAAGCTGCTCACATTTTTACCCCAGCGCCTTGAACTGATGGCCCGCACCGGCATTGACGCAATCTTCGTGTTGCCGTTCAATGACGAAGTCTCGCGAGTGACCGGGCGTGATTTTGTACGCGACATCCTCGTGAGTCGTCTCGGCATCCGCGGAATTCACGAAGGAGCGAACTTTCGCTTCGGCCACGGCGCAAAAGCCGGCGTGAACGAATTGCGCGCCTTCGGGGAGGAATTCGGCTTCACGGTCAGTGTTCACCAGGCTGTCCGTGTGCACGGGCTCGAGGTCTCAAGCTCCGCAGTGCGTACTTCTATCGCCGCAGGAGATGTGCGACGTGCGCGCTGGATGCTCGGTCGTATCTTCGGCGTACACTCCAATCCTGCAAAAGGGCGTGGTGTCGGAACAAAGCTGCTCGTCCCCACCGTCAACCTTGCACCCTACGAGGGACTTTTACCTGGCTTCGGTGTCTATGTGACGCAACTGACAATCGGTGGCCGCTGCTTCCAGGCGGTTACCAATGTAGGCAACCGTCCGACCTTTGAGGGCATAGGCTTCGGAGTCGAGACGCACATCCTGAACTTCGAACCGGTCGACCTCTCCGACAACACACCCCTTTATCTCGAGTTCCTCCTCCGCCTCCGCGGAGAAATGCACTGGCCATCCACAGAAGCATTAAAGGCGCAGATCCTCAAAGACGTGGCGCGAGCACAGCGGTACTTCCGCCTCGCGCACAGGACTACTTCGGCAGACACCGCGTAACATTGCTTTCATTACCTCCGCGTCATCTCAAAGTTACCTTCATAGCGTTCCCGGAAATTACAACGCGGTTCTCGCGAAATTCAATTGCGTGCCCCTATCGCAGAGGCTAATATCGATTCGCTCGTCCCCGGGCGAATCAGCAAGAGCGAATCTGCTCATGAGCAATCAACAAAAAACATTGGAGGTTCTCGATGGTTCATACCAGAAATGTGAGCCCTGTATCCGTGCGTTCAATTGCATTTCCCCTTGCCGCGTCTGCGTTTTTACTGTGTTCTGCGCCCGGCCTGATGGCAGCTACTCTCTGCGTTAATCATGGAGGGACTGGCGGCTGCAAAAGTACCATCTCCGACGCGATCGCAGCCGCGGCCCCCGGCGACACCATCAGGGTCGCACCCGGCACCTACAAAGAAGATGTTGTGATCACGAAATCCATTTCGCTCGTCTCATGGAATCACCAGAAGCCTGTAATCGACGCCACGGGATTGAGCAACGGCATCTTCGTGAACGGAATGTCGGCCGCGCCCGCTGCCGGTGTATCGAATGTCCTGATCTCTGGTTTCGAAGTTGAAAACGCCAACTTTGAAGGTATTCTCATTGCCAATGCAAGCGATGTGACACTCCTGCGCAACCGCGTCCACGATAACAACCGCGCGCTCAATATCAGCGCACCCGCATGCAGCGGTATCCCGGCGTTCGAAACCAACGAGGGCGAGGACTGCGGCGAAGGCATTCACTTGATGGGTGCAGATCATGCAATGGTGATCCACAACGATGTGGGCTACAACTCGGGCGGCATTCTCACCTCGGATGAGACCGGTCCGAGCCACAACAACCTCATCAGCGAGAACAACGTCCACGATAACCCGTACGATTGCGGGATCACGTTTGCGTCGCACGCACCGGCAACATCCGTCATACCGACTGCAACTCTGCCGTACGGAGTGTTCGACAACACAATCTCAGAGAACATCTCCAATCACAACGGCTACCAGGTGCCCGGCGCAGGAGCGGGTGTGGGCATTTTCGCTCCGTTCCCTGGCACCAGGGATTCAGGCAACGTGGTGATTCATAACCTGCTGATTAACAATGGTCTGCCCGGTGTGACCATGCACAACCATGCATGGGCTCCGATGGCACCGCCGGTAAATCTCAATGACAACGTTATTATCGGCAATCGCATTTCCGGCAATGCCGCCGATACTGAAGATGCTGCCACACCCGGACCCACCGGAATCAACCTTTACAGCGTCGCTCCAGTGTGGGGCACCATCGTGGCGGAGAATGTGATTGACGATGAAGCAGTCGACATTGCTTTCAAGGCTCCAAGCGGACAGATGAACGTCCACCTGAACAACTTCATGGATAAATCGATCGGAGTCGACAATCTGGGAGCCGGCTCGATCGATGCGACCGAGAACTGGTGGAAGTGCGCGAAGGGGCCGGGCGGGGCAAACGGTTGCGCCACGGTCGCAGGACCGAACGTGCAGTTTACGCCATGGCTTACGTCTCCGTATGAACCGGAGGGGAATCGCGAAGACGCTGACGATCGCGATCACGATTAGTGCGACCAGGTGTGTTTTCGGGCGGATTCCTGTTCAGGGTCCGCTCGAATGGCCTGTCATAAGTCACACGGACCTGAAAATGGCTGGCATACAATTTTGGTATGCCTTTTCCTGAAATCCGCTTGCGCCGGATGCGCCGCACGGAGTCGCTCCGCGCCCTCGTTCGCGAAACCACCCTCGACCCCGGCGACCTGATCTACCCTCTGTTCATCTGTCCTGGCGAGGGCGTGCGCAATCCGATCAGCTCCATGCCCGGCGTCTTCAACCTCTCAGTTGACCAGGCGGTGCGCGAAGCGGAAGAGGCAGCATCTCTCGGCATCGGCGGCCTGCTCCTCTTCGGCCTGCCCGACAGCAAAGACGAAAAGGCTACAGGCGCATGGGACGACGCCGGTATTGTCCAGCGCGCTCTCCGCGCTCTCAAGCAAAGCTCCGCGGCGAAAAAGCTCCTACTGATCGCCGACGTCTGCCTCTGCGAGTACACCAGCCACGGCCATTGCGGTGTGGTGATTGAATCAAAGGACGGCTACGAAGTCGACAACGACCCCTCCCTCGAACTCCTTGCAAAAACCGCGGCAAGCCTCACCCGGGCCGGCGCCGACATTGTTGCGCCTAGCGACATGATGGACGGCCGTGTTGCCGCCATTCGTCGCGCGCTCGACGCAGATGGCAACACCAACACACCTATCCTTAGCTACGCCTCGAAGTTCGCATCAGCATTCTACGGTCCCTTCCGCGAAGCTGCCGATTCCGCGCCGCAGTTTGGCGATCGTCGTAGCTACCAGATGGACGGCTCCAATCTGCGGGAAGCCATGCGCGAAATCGAACTCGATCTCGCTGAAGGCGCCGACATGATTCTGATGAAGCCAGCCATGCCTTACCTCGATGTGGTTCATGCCGCGCGCGAGCGATTTGGTGTACCAATGGGTGCCTACCAGGTCTCCGGCGAATACTCGATGCTGCACGCTGCTTTCGAGAAAGGTTGGCTCGAACGCGATCGCGCCATGCTCGAGTCACTCGTAGGCATTCGCCGAGCGGGAGCAGACTTCATCGTGACCTACTTCGCAAAGGATGCGGCAAAACTGCTCTAACAGCGGCTCCTCTCCAATCTGCTCAGAACTATCCAGCCGCACTGGGTTCAGCAGCATGCGATTTCTCAACGTGCAGCTTGCGTTACGTTTAGACTGCAAAGAAACAGAGGCGCAAACTCGGCCGACACGCAGGCCCGAGTGCGTCATTGGTGGTCACGACAGCAGAATTGATCAACATGTATTGGTTTGGACCCGCAGCTCTTTTCGTTTTTTTCGTGGCTTACGCGCTTGTGTTCGCCGAGGAGAAGCTCCATCTCCGCAAGTCCAAGCCGGTCATGATTGCTGCCGGCCTGATCTGGATACTGGTTGCTCTCGCATTCCGTGCGGAAGGACGCGGTGAGGAGGTTGCCACGTACCTGCGTACGGTGCTGCTTGATTTCTCAGAGCTCTTTCTGTTTCTGCTCTCCGCAATGAGCTTCGTCAACACCATGGTGGAGCGCAATGTATTCGAAGTGCTTCGCGCTCGCCTCACAGCCTTACACCTTTCTTCGCGTGGAATTTACTGGGCCGTCGGAGCAATGTCATTTGTGCTTTCACCGATTGCCGACAACCTGACCACCGCACTGGTTATGGGTGCCGTCGCCATTGCCGCGCTCGGGCACGATAAGAAATCCACTGCCGGCGCGTGTGTCAGCATCGTGGTTGCCGCGAACGCTGGCGGTGCATTCTCCCCATTCGGGGACATCACCACATTGATGATCTGGCAAAAAGGCCTTGTGCACTTCGGCCAGTTTCTATCGCTCTTCCTGCCTTCAGTGATCAATTGGCTCATCCCCGCATTCTTGATCTCTCTCGCCATCCCGAAATCCTCTGTACAGGCGGCGCAGACAACCGCGAAGATCCGGAAGGGGGGCTGGGCGGTTGTGGCGCTCTTTCTGCTGACGATCGCGGCGACTGTGTTGCTTGACCGCACTCTGGATCTACCGCCGTTCCTTGGTATGATGATGGGCCTTGCAGGTCTGAATCTCTTCTCCTATTTCCTGCACCGTGCGGAGGAGCGCGCGCGATCCCAGGAGCCCGATGACTCCACTTTGGCCATGCAAATTGATGGCCAGGGAGCAGCCAAGCCGTTTTCGATTTTCGACATCCTCGAGAAGATCGAGTGGGACACCTTGCTTTTCTTCTACGGCATCATGCTCTCTGTCGGTGGTCTGGGCGCATTCGGTTACCTGCACAGCCTTTCAGGCCTCCTCTATCAAGGCCTCGGCCCCACGATCGCAAATATCGTCATCGGTCTCCTCTCAGCAGTCGTGGACAATATCCCGCTTACGTTCGCTGTCATCACCATGCATCCGGAGATGGATCTTGGCCAATGGCTGTTGCTCACGCTCACCGCTGGTGTTGGTGGTTCATTGCTCTCCGTGGGCTCCGCGGCTGGAGTGGCTCTGATGGGATCAGCGCGAGGATCTTATACCTTTTCTTCGCACCTCAAGTGGACATGGGCCATCCTCCTCGGCTTTGCAGCCGCCATCGCATTACATCTCTTGCTCAATCGGCACCTCTTCACGTGACACCTTCTCCGATCCCCGACTCGGAACGCTCGTCGCCGTCACCAAACGCGCACGACTCATCGCTCTCGATCACTCCATACGTGCTACGACTCATCTACCTCGGCGCAAGGTAGCCCCAGCCTCCCAGGTAAAATCAGGCACAATGCCTGTCTTCCTTCCCCTCGTCTGTGCGGCCGCTCTGAGCATCTCCCCGCCGGCGTCTTCTCAATCCTCACAAACCTACCGCATCCTCCACGCCTTTCCGCACGATCAGCATGCATTCACTCAAGGCTTGGTCTACATCAACGGCCACCTCTACGAAAGCACCGGAATAAAAGGCCAGTCCTCCTTGCGTGAAGAGGATCTAGAAACGGGTCGCATCCTTCGCATGCAGATCGACTCGGACCAGTACTTCGGGGAGGGGCTTACTGACTGGAAGGACACTCTCATCCAGCTCACATGGCAATCGCATATCGCACTCGTTTACGATCGCGCCACCTTTCGCCTCCTTCGCACCTTCCACTACGACGGCGAAGGCTGGGGCCTGACGCACGATGCAAAATCGCTGATCCTGAGCGACGGCACCGCAACTCTCCGCTTCTTCGATCCCGACACATTCAAGGAACTGCGCCGAGTGACCGTGAAAGATCATGGCAAGCCGGTCTCCGAGCTCAACGAACTCGAATTCATCCACGGCGAAATCTACGCCAATGTCTGGTATTCGAACCGCATCGCCCGCATCTCGCCGACAACCGGTCACGTCCTCGGCTGGATCGACCTCGAAGGCCTCATGCCCCGCGACCAACTCTCCAGCGATCAAGCCGTCCTCAACGGCATCGCCTACGACCCCGGCCGCGACCGCCTATTCGTCACCGGCAAGCTCTGGCCCAGAATCTTCGAGATCGCCGTCCTCCCTGGGCGCCCGCGGACGACCCCGGGAAAACACACAAAGGCACCTGCGAAGTAATCCCGATCTCCATGCTCTGCGTCACAATTCGGCCTGCGTCGTCCGGGTATACTGCTGCCCGAAGGCAATGCTCATGGACGTCATGTCTGTTCCAAGCATCTTTTCAAACGCGCTGTTTCTCACCATCACCATTGCCTTCGCCGGCTATGTCATTACCATCCTCGGCGCGCGCATGCTGGCTCGCCATCGCGACAAGCTCGAACTCGTCAATAAGCGCCTCAACGAGTTTTATGGCCCGCTCTACGTCGCGTCTGAGGCCGGAAACATCGCCTACCGCTCTCTGCTCAAACGACAGGGAAAGTCAGTCAGCGAGCCCATCCTCGACTCCGAATTGAAGGATTGGATTCTCTGGATGAACACAATTTTCATGCCGCTGAACGACATCCGCGAGAAGATCATCATCGAGAAGGCGTACCTCATCATTGAGGAGCAAATGCCTCAGTGCCTGCTCGATTTCGTTACCCACGTAGTTGGATACAAAGCCGTCATGGCCAAATGGGGCGAGGGCGATTTCACCGAGCGCCGCTCCACCATCGGATGGCCGCCCGAGTTCGACATCTATGTCAAAAAATCCTACAACGCTCTAAAGGCCGAGCAGACCCGCCTGCTCCACAGCGCTACCTGGCGTGGCTGGCAGCGCATTTTCGGAAAAGGAAGAAATACCGGTGCACAATCGGCCTAAGCGATCTTCTCCGAATCATGATCGGCAGTTTTCGCTGCTCAAATTCAGGTCGTTGAACGTTGGATTCAGCGTGGTCACCGCGCACACCACCTTCTTCAATCGCGCTTCCTGCGGCCGCCTTCTCTTGTGCGTTGCCGGCGCGTAGAAGTGTTCAAGTGATTCCACCAGGTAAGCTGAAGGGAGAAATTCGTTTCCGACATCGATGCCATCCCCGGGCAGCAGGATGATGTCCCCGGCACGAGGCAGCCAATTCAAGGTTTCCAGCGGCACCACATTCACGGTGGTTCCGTTTCCAACGATGAATTCGAGGCAATCGCGGCTGTGCATCGATCCCTCTCGAACCTGCTTCGCCTCCTGCCTTGCCTTGTGCGCCTGGTAAAGCGCGGCAAGAATCGCAGGCAGCCCGATCAGCAACCCGAGGATGCTCGCAACTGACCCGAAATGATCCAGCCATGAGAGGGACACGATCACCTATTCCACGCCTCAACATTCATTCGTTGCGTTGCGGGACTTTTCCGCGGCTTCCAAAGTTCAAATTCGGATCGACCTCCGTCAGCCTGCCAATGCGAAATGATCTGGTGATGGGAATACTAAGACAAGAGATCAGAATTCCAAATCAGGGCCGCATAAAGAATTCAGTCAGCAGCCATCCTGCGAGCAAAACAAAAGGGCCAGGATCTCTCGACCCTGACCCTGCAATCTGAACCCTGATCTGTTAGTACCTGTAGAACTCCGGCTTGTACGGCCCTTCCACCGGCACACCGATGTAGTCAGCCTGCCGCTGCGAAAGCTTCGTCAGCTTCACACCGATCTTCTCGAGGTGCAGCCGCGCCACTTCCTCGTCCAGCTTCTTCGGAAGCGTGTAGACGTTCACCTTGTAGCTGTCCTTGTTCTTCCACAGATCGAGTTGCGCCAGCGTCTGGTTGGCAAAGCTGTTCGACATCACAAAGCTCGGATGCCCCGTCGCACAACCCAGATTCACCAGCCTGCCTTCGGCCAGCATGAAGATTTCGTGCCCGTCCGGGAAGTGGTACTTATCCACCTGCGGCTTGATGTTGAGCTTCTCTACGCCCTTTTCTGCATTGAGACGATCGACCTGGATCTCGTTGTCGAAGTGCCCAATGTTGCAGACAATGGCCTGGTCTTTCATCTTCTTCATGTGCTCGAGCGTGATGATGTCCACGTTGCCTGTGCACGTCACGTAGATATCGCCGCGTCCCAGCGTGTCTTCAATGGTCGTGACTTCGAAGCCTTCCATCGCAGCCTGCAGTGCATTGATTGGATCGACCTCAGTCACAATCACGCGAGCGCCCATGCCCCGCAGCGAGTGCGAGCAGCCCTTGCCCACATCACCATATCCGCAAACCACCGCCACCTTGCCCGCCACCATCACATCCGTCGCGCGCTTGATACCGTCCGCCAGCGACTCGCGGCAGCCATACAGGTTATCGAACTTCGACTTGGTCACCGAGTCATTCACGTTGATCGCCGGAACCAACAGCTTGCCCTTTTCCATCATTTGATAGAGCCGGTGTACGCCCGTTGTCGTCTCCTCTGAGACGCCGCGCCACTCCTTCACAACCTTGTGCCAGTGCTGCTTGTCTTCAGCGAAGACGCGCTTCAACAGGTCCTTGATCACCTGCTCTTCGTGATTGCCCGAAGGAGAATCAACCCACTTGTCGCCCTCTTCTAGTTCGTAGCCCTTGTGGATCAGCAGCGTTACATCGCCGCCGTCATCCACAACCAACTCCGGCCCCTTACCGCCTTTGTGGCTCAGCGCCTTGTAGGTGCACTCCCAATAGTCTTCCAGGCTCTCACCCTTCCACGCGAATACCGGAACGCCGCTCGCCGCAATCGCTGCTGCCGCGTGGTCTTGGGTCGAGAAGATGTTGCAGGAGGCCCAGCGAACTTCAGCGCCTAGGCTCACCAGCGTCTCAATCAGCACCGCTGTCTGAATGGTCATGTGCAGCGAGCCGGTGATGCGAACGCCCTTCAGCGGCTTCTCCGCTGCGTACTTGTTCCGGATCGCCATCAGGCCCGGCATCTCGTGCTCGGCAATCGAGATCTCTTTGCGGCCCCAATCGGCCAGCGCAAGATCTGCAACTTTGTATTCGGTTATTTCCAGTGTTGAGGAAGCCATTCAGTTCTCCTTGTTTGGGCGACATCGGCGATGTTTGTATCGACGAATCGTGATATATTGATATGTACCAGAAACCCATGGCCGCGTCAATTGTCAAAATGCTCCGCGTTGTAGCCGACCCCAACCGGCTCCGCATCCTCCTGCTGCTCAAGACCGAGGAACTCTCCGTCGCCGAGCTGCAGGAGATCCTCGTCATGGGTCAGAGCACCATCTCCACCCACCTCTCCCAGCTCAAACAGGCCGGCCTGGTAGAAGACCGCCGCATCGGCAAAAACAGCCTTTACCGCCTCACCACCGGCAATGGAAACGACGTGCTCGCCGATCTCCTCGCTCGCGCACAGAAGGAAATCCCCGAAGCCCCCTACGACCGCGCCACAGCCCGCCGCGTTGTGAAAAAACGCCAGGACAAGATGCGCGCCTTCTTCGACAGCGTCGCCGGCCGTCACGGCAAAGACTACGTGCCCGGCAAATCCTGGAAAGCGCTGGCCGAAGCCCTCCTCCGCCTCCTGCCCCCGCAGATCGTTGCCGACCTCGGCGCCGGCGACGGCAGCTTCTCGCTCCTCCTTGCCCAGAGCGCCGAGAAAGTTATCGCAGTCGACTCCTCCGCAAAGATGATCGAGTTCGCCCGCGAGCAAGCCGCTCGCAATCAGGTCAAGAACGTCGACTACCGCCTGGGCGACATGGAAGAACTCCCCATTGACGATGCCTCCGTTGACATCGTCTTCTTCTCGCAATCGCTCCATCACGCGCTGCACCCCGACCGCGCCATCTGCGAAGCCGCCCGCATCCTCAAACCCGGCGGTCGCATCGCCATCCTCGACCTAGCGAAACACCGCTTCGAAGAAGCCCGTGACATCTACGCCGACGAGTGGCTAGGCTTCACCGAAACCGAACTCGAATCCATGCTCGAACGTGCCAGCTTCACTGGCACCCACACTTCCGTCGTCTACAAAGAAGACAAAGCCCCGCACTTCCAGACGCTGCTCGCCGTAGCAAGCAAGCCCGCCTGACCTCTCCGATCCATTACCATTGCATCCAACACTCCGAAGTGAAGATGGCGTCCGTTAAACAAGAACCGAAGCCCGCGCGGTCGGCGAAGCCAGTTCGCCTCGCGCCCGCCCAGCGGAACGCCGTCCTTAAAGCTCTGGCCGACCCGAAGCGCTTCGAACTCCTCGAAACGATCGCCCGCTCCCAATGTCCCCTCGGCTGCACCGCCGCGCACGAAGCTCTCTCCATCGCCCCCGCCACCCTGTCCCACCACATAAAAGAGCTCCAAACCAGCGGCCTCATCGACGTCCGTAGGGAAGGAAAGTTTGCCTTCCTCTCCATCAAGCCCGGCGTGCTCGAAGCGTTATCCGCCTACCTGCAATCCCTCAGCCCATCCGCCTAGATCTCAACTTCCGAGCAAGACAGCCGCCAACTCGCCAACTTGCCAGGCGCGAAGCGCCGCGAACTCGCCAAAAGATGAAAAGCAGATAAATCCACAAACCTCCTGAATCCATTTCTCCCTCTCTACATCAATTCGATAGTTGTCGAAACGTCGAAAGAAACGGACGCCGGGGCAACCAGAAATCGGAGATCAGAGAAATGAGCAAACTTCAGGGCAAAGTCGCATTGGTAACCGGCGCATCCAAAGGCATCGGCGCCGCCATCGCAAAAGAACTGGCATCACTTGGCGCAGCGGTTGCCGTTAACTACTCCGGCAGCAAAGAAGCGGCGGAGAAAGTCGTCGCCGAGATCAAGCAGGCTGGCGGCAAAGCGATTGCCGTCCAGGCCAACGTCGCCGATCCCAATTCCATCGCCCCGCTGGTCAACACGGTCGTCAAGACGTTCGGACCTATCGATATCCTCGTCAACAACGCCGGCATTTATGAGCCAGGCCCTCTCGAAGCCATCACGCCCGATCACTTCCATCGGCAATTCAATACCAATGTCCTAGGGCTCCTGCTCGTTACCCAGGCAGCCGTGCCGCACTTCAACCCCAATGGCGGCAGCGTCATTAATATCAGCTCAGTCGTCAAAGACGGCGCAGCTAACCTGAGCGTGTACAGCGCCACCAAGGGCGCCGTAGACACGATTACCGCGTCGCTTGCTCAGGAACTCGGCCCGAAAAAGATCCGCGTCAACTCACTCAACCCCGGCATGATTGAAACCGAAGGCACTCACGCCGCCGGTTTCATCGGCAGCGACTTTCAGAAATCGGCCGAAGCGCGTACACCCTTCGGCCGCATAGGCCAGCCGAAAGACATCGCTACCGCGACCGCGCTGCTCGCCTCTGAAGACTCCGGCTGGATCAACGGCCAGGCGATCTATGCCGCTGGCGGCTTTCGCCTCTGAACGCCAACCAGCGCGGAACTGGGTATCCCATCCATGGCATAGCAGAAGGATGGGATACGAGCAGCTTCGCGACTCCCGCTAAAGCGAGCGAGACCTGTTACGGGATGAAATACCGCGTGGGTGTGTACGGCCGTACACATGGTGGTCACTCACCAATCGATTCTTAATGTCCCCCGCTCGGCTCTGACTGGGGCCCCGCACCTTCTGCCGTCGACATCGGCTTAGTTTGGTTCCCATTGCCGCAGTTAGGAATTCCCCGTTCGACGGCCGTACCTTCCTCGTAGTCATTCCAGGTCTCAACCAGGATAAAGGGAGGCACTTGGTCCGGAGGAAACTCTTTGCGCCAGTAGTTAAAAGTTTCCTGGTAGGTTTGGCCACAGCGTGCTGAAATGTGTCGATTCAGGCCCCATGAGGCCTTGCTGTCGTCGAACGTAGACCAGGCACCCCCCACAATCAGCTTGCCGGGATACTTGGTCTTCATCGTCTCGTAGAAGTGGCTCAGGTATTGCTCTCCCCAGTTGCTGCCATCCGCAGACCAGCCCTTGTCTCCGGGATTGACCCATGCGTAAAACCCGTCAAAAGCGTTGGCGTACTGGCCCGGCAGGTTCTCCTGGATCAGCAGCGGAGCGGGATCCCACGTATTCACAACGGCCCGCACCTTATCCCAATTGGTATGACCGCTCTTCGGAAAGATGAAAATCACCGGCCGCCCCTGGTAGGTCAGGTACGCTTCGTGTCCATCTGCCTTTGTCGTCAGATAAGTGTCGTGGAATACGGTGAAGTCAGCGATCGCCACGTCCGTGGCGTCTTCCTCATGATCGGTCTCGTCGTACATCATCGCGACCTGGAAGTGATTTTTGGCTGCCGCGCTCTGCATCTCGGCGTAGCTTCGATCGATGAACGGCTCGCGATCACCGTACCAATCCACCACAAACCCGGTGATTCCCATCGCTTTAGCCGCTTTGATCTGCTGCTTGATGACGTCGGGGTCCTGCGACGAGTATCCAACGGAGATATGTCGCGGATGCCCAAACCACGCCTCATACAGAGCAAGCACCTGCGGGGCATTGCCAACGGCCTTGTACTTCAGTTGAACAGGAGCCTCCGACGCCGGACTGAGACACCCGTGCGGGAGAAGAAAGAAGAGCAGAAGCACACTTAAACGGTTCAGCATCAATACAGGATTTAGAAGCCCTATTCGCGCGCGCGGTTGTCGGGGAAATTGTGCCCCATCTAGAGCTTCCCTGCGAGCAGCCATGATGTTGTTTATCGCATCCGACTAATAGCGGCCGTCTTTAAAGAATCTATGCCAGTGGTCATTGCAGGCGAGATGGCTTCATATTCATAGAAATTTGGAGTTTCGGTGGCCACTTCCGTAGTGCCAAGAAGAAAGACCCTGCAGGCACGGATTGTCTCAGGCAGCGTTGTCCTTCTCTCGGGCTCAGGCCTGAATACTGCCATAAATCTTGCGTACAACATTGTTGTTGCCCGTTTTCTAGGACCCAAAGGTTTCGGACATGCCACGGTGATCTATACGATCCTCGTGCTGCTCTCTGCTGTCACACTTGCAATCCAAATCATTGCCACCAAGATGATCGCCCAGCAAAAATCTGCGGCGGCCAAATCCTCCATCTACCGTTTCTTTCACCGCGCTGCGTGGGTTTGCGGAGTCGTCGTTGCTCTGTCCCTTGTCGCCTTTCAAGGCCCAATTGCCAATTACCTGAATCTTCCTGCCGCCAGTCTGGTCAGCATCATCGCCATTGGTGCAGCTTTTTACGTTCCCCTTGGCGCACGTCGCGGATTCATTCAAGGTACATACGGTTTTCGCAACTTGGCTGCGAATCTCGTCACTGAGCAGGCGGTCCGACTGCTCGGCTCCCTGGCCCTCATCGCCGCTGGGTGGGGTCTGTACGGCGTGATTGCTGCCAACTCAGCGGCAATCGCCATCGCCTACTACACTGTGCGCGTGAAGCTCACCGGTCGGGAACCTATGCCGATGCGCTTCTCACATGCCGCCCACGAAACCTTCCAGGCTGCCATTTTCTTTGCCGGACAGATGATCATCAACAACGGTGGAATCGTGTTGGTGAACCATTTCTTACTAGCCCGGGAGGCTGGATTTTACGCTGCCGTCGCGATGGTCGGTCGCGTTATCTTCTCGTTTTCGCAGGCCGTTGTAAACTCAACCTTCCCCCTGGTGGCTGGCACAAGCAACGAGGAAAGAAGGGATCTGCGCGTCATCGCTACTGCGCTCCTTCTCGTTCTGGGCGTGGGAGCTGCGATATCTGTAGCGCTCTGCATTGCTCCCGCTGAATTGTGGACGCATTTGTTCGGAGCGGATTTTGCAATTGCCGGCAAATATAACCTGCCCTATCTTCTCGCTCTGTATGCTCTCGCGACCGTCATCTACTCGCTTGCCGGCGTCATCATCACCTTCGAAATGTCATATAAAATCGCAAACACCAGTTGGGTACAGCTGGCGTTCAGCGGGGTTCTTCTGGGAGCGATCTCCCTCTTCCACTCCTCCTTGCGAGAAGTCGTTCTCGTTCAGCTCGGGCTCATGGTTCTCCTGTTCATCTTTGTGGCAGTGCCGTTCCTGATCAATTCACTTACGGATCCTAAAGACATCCTGGCTCCCGGGCCTTCCCGTCCGGTGCGGTTGATTCGACGAATTTCCGAAGATGCGGCAATCGCCGAATTCCTCAAAAGCGACTTCCATATCCCTGCATTCCGCGATTATCACAAGACGTTGAGTGAAATCGTCATGAATCCAAATTTCGGAGACCCGGAAGAAAACGCGAAGCGCAGGGCACTTTTCAATATTCGCCATCTCTATCTTTGGCGTGAGATACCGCAGGATACCGAGTGGTACGAAATCGAAATCACAGCGGATGATCTTGCCAGCATTCGCATGTTTCCGCGTGCGCAGTGGCGCAGGGTTGCAAGCGGCCGCTTCTCCTCGCTTCAGATCGCCGAGGGCATGCGCAAACGAGAGGATCAGCTCGATTCCGCATTTGTCTCCAAGATCCATGCCATTGGACAGCGGTTCGATTCCGAAGACCCGGGCTTCAGTGCCGTCATTGTCATTGGTGTCAGCGAAGCTGAACCCCTAACGGTGCTCGATGGGAATCACCGCTTGATGGCGGCGATACTGCGATCGCCGGAATATGTAACGAAGTTGCGCTTCATTTGTGGACTTTCTCCACGCATGACTGAGTGCTGCTGGTACCGGACGAATCTGGTTACCCTCTTTCGTTACGCCAGGAATGTCCTTACGCATTCCACGCGCAACCCAGCAGCCGAACTCGCTCGATTGCTTTGATTCGAGATGCATTGGATAAATGTTGAACGCGATCTGTAGATCATCTTTATCAGCTTAAAAAGGGAAATAACATTATGAGAACGAAAATCAGATCTGTTGCAATTAGGAAACTGCCTGAGCGAATATCCGGGGCACAGCGCGACGAGGTCTACAAGGACCTTGAAACCTGCATCAATGTCGACCGGCCTGCGGTTGTGCTCGATTGTTCGGCGCTGCGTGTCCTGGATGGGGCTGCCATTCACCTCCTATTGTGCTGCCTCGAAGAAGCGATGAAGCGCAATGGAGATGTTCGGCTTGCATCCTTGCGTCCAGATGCGCAACGTGCGCTGCAGGCTGCTGAAGTGGATTCGCTTTTCCAGATCTTCGCCGAAACCGGCGAAGCAGTTGACAGCTTCCACCGGCCTCAACTCGATTTTGTTGCACTCGAAAGGCCTTCTCAGGACACCCGGGAATCGCAAATGAATGCGGCATGAAAGTGAGGAATCTGATGTCGAAATATCGCAGCTTCCCTCTAGTTGGTAGTTCTAAGATTGATGCTGGTCCAAAGAGTTCGCTCGTTGTTGTTCTATGTGCGTTGCTGCTGTTGCAACCGGCCCTTGCCGCTGCGCAATCCCAGGAACTGGCGACGACCAACCCGGCCGCGAATGCATCAGCAGCATCTGAGACCAGCAGTTCGCAACCGCCCTCCGCGGTTGACGAACTGCCCTCGGCTCCGATTCCGCAATCTTCACCGCAACAGCAAGCGCCGCCTGCTCAGCAATTGAACCCGCCTCAGCAGCCCGTCGGCACCGCCGCGGCGCCTTACGAGAAGCCAACCGGCGTCCCGGGTTCGCGTCCCGCTGGTGCGGCGATCGCTCCTGCAAAGCAGCGACGCGTCAGAGCGATCGTGATCAGCCTTGGCTTAATTCTTGCGGGAGCAGGGGCCATCGGCGCAGTCGCTGGATTATCCAAAGCCAGCCATAGCCAGCCTTGATCGTGACCGGGCGCGAGCAACGAGACGAGAATATGCATAATTCGCGAAAAGTGAAATTCGTAAGCTTTTCAGGTGTTGACGGTGCAGGAAAGACTACGCAAATTGAAAACCTGTGCGCATTCCTGACAGAACGGGGAGTGCGCTATCGAGTTTTCCGTTTTTGGGACGACATTGCGCGACTCACACATCTCCGGGAGGGAACAGGACACCGGGTCTTTAGGGGAGATAAGGGCATAGGTAGTCCAGAGGCTCCCATCAACAGGCGCGACAAAAACGTGCGCGGCTGGCCCATGACCTGCGTTCGGTTCTTTCTCTACACGCTGGATGCGTTTTCCCAGCGCAGCGTCTTCAACCACGCGAAGAACGGCGATGCTGAGTTCGTAATCTTCGACCGCTACACCTACGATGAACTCGCCAACCTCGACCTCAAGAACTCAATGATTCGAGCCTATGTTCGCTTCATCATGCGACTGGTGCCTCGACCCGATGTGAGCTTTCTACTCGATGCGGATCCGGAAGCTGCCCGCGCCAGAAAACCGGAGTACCCTGTCGATTTCATCCGGCAAAACCGCCAGGCTTACTTCGACCTTGATCGCTTAATCGGGGGTCTGACCATCGTTGCTCCGATGGAGATTGATGAGGCGAAGAGGCAAGTTGTCAGCTGTGCGGCGTCGGTTCTTGATGCCGGAGGCGCGTTCGAAAGAGAGCAGAACATCCACTTCAGAAAACAAACGGAAACAGATGCCGCTCTTTCGTGAATCGGCAGTCCTGAGATCCTACGCCATTCCGGTAAAAAGTACCCGGAAATCCAGTCTTTTCCTACGCTTGTAGAACAGTTGAGCTCACATTTCGAGATCGCCGCCTGAACTTTCCGCCTTAGTTCCGGCCCATTCGAGTGCTCCATGATCGGCTGTGTAGTCGCCGGATTCGGGTCGGCCGGGGATTGAACCGCTTAAGTGGGAAAACGCGCATCTTACTTCGTAGCGTTGAACCACCTCCAATTCGCTGGAAGAAAGAACATGTCCAAAAAAACGGAAATCCTCCGTCGTGCATCCCTGCTGCTGTCGTCGATCGCTTTAGTTTGTTTCGCGGCCAACGTCAACGCCGCCACCTGTTCAACTCAATCTCAGATGAATCCGGGGCTTCGCACGGGCCTTACCGGAGAGGCTCACACCATCGCTGCGATCGTGCAAAGCGGAGACACGCAAGCTCTACGTGCCAAGATCCTGCCCGCAATTGCATCCGATTTCGACGGCATCGCAGCATCCGTCACAACTCTCAAGCCACTCGTCCAGACAGCAACCGTCACCGTCGACTCTCTCTACCTTCTCGACGCGTCCAAAGATGCGCCGGGAGCGGAACGCACGCAATTCTTCTGCGGTTCCCCAATTGTTGTTCTCACATTCAATGGATTGCCACCGGGAACCTATGCGCTCGTCATCCTGCATGTTACGGGCGTCCAAAAGCCACAACAGATCGCAATCGTTCTTGCCAGCGCTCCCGGAAACCAATGGCAACTTGCCGGCTTCTACGCGAAGCCTATGGTGGAAGCGGACCACGATGGCCTCTGGTACTGGGTATCAGCCCGTAAATATGCCCAGGTGAAAGAGAATTGGCCGGCATGGCTCTATTACCGGATCGCAGAGAATCTACTCAACCCAGTCGATTTCCTCTCGAGCCCGAATCTGCAGAAACTGCAGCAGGAAACAGAACAGGTCCATCCGAAGGATTTCCCGGCAGACAAAAAGCCGGTGAGCCTCAATACACAGGGCTCTTCTTTCAACTTGAGTGCGATTGATACCACTACCCAATTCGGCGGACTGGATCTCGACGTTCACTACATCCCAGATCCGGCGCAAACCGCACAACTCAGAACGCCCACGCTTGCCCGTAAACAAGTGACCGATGTGATGACAGCCCTTCTTGTCCAGCATCCCGGCTTACGCCAGGCCTTCCATGGAATGTGGGTGCACGCCGATCAAGGCGACGGAAGCCTGTTCGCGCTGGAGTTGCCGATGGACCAGATTGCTTCAGCGCCTCAGCCGCAAGCCTCGAATAATATTCCTGCACATCAATAGAGACGAGCAGGGTCGAAGCGACTAAACAGTGCGAAGCGTGAAGATCGTGATCTCGGGGCGGCAGTCGAATCGGAACGGAACTCCGACGCTGCCGATTCCGCGGTTGACATAGAGCTGCATCGACCCAACTTGGAAAAGCCCTTCTACATAGTTTCGCCCTCCGGGTGGAAGGTGCAGGGCCCCTATGAAGGGCAGGCGGATCTGCCCACCGTGTGTATGGCCGCTCAGGACCAACGAGACTGCCCGACCCGCCGGATGTTCGCGCAATTCATCAACATAGTCCGGCGCATGACACATGAGAATGATGGGCTCACCGGCTTTGTTGCGTATCGAAGCAGGGATCGCTTGATCGGGTTCGGGCTGTCCGCACACGGGATCATCGAGCCCCGCGAGCCACATTCTGGCACCCTGCTTTTCTAAAGGTAGATAGGAATTTCTGAGCACTGTGATGCCGTGCGCGGTAAGAGCCTCGCCCACATGTCTCTCGCCTGCCCAGATATCGTGGTTGCCGAATATTGCATAGCGGTGCGGGCACTCAATCCGGCTCAGCATGCTGCCGCATTGCCATGCAGCCCGGACAGTAAGATTGTGCGGTAATACCTGGGCGCTCACGTAATCTCCAGTGAGCAAAACCAGGTCCGGCTTGGCCCGATTAATTTCGTCTATCGATTCACGCAGTAGAAATGGCTCAGTGAACTCATCAAGATGTATGTCACTTAGCTGTGCGACCTTCATCCCGTCGAACGGTGCAGGGAGCCCGCCGATCGCGATTTCCTTGTCAACGATCTCGAGCCAATGACGTTCGAATACTCCTGCGTACAGCGCGAGGCCCCCGGCGCCGAATGTGGCTCCCTTAAGGAAAGAGCGCCTGGATACCTGCTGCCCAACAGCAGTGAGAGTTGATTCCATGTATGTTTTATCCGACCTTGTAAATATTCCAGATTACCGGCGGAGCCGGCGGGGGCATAACAGACGAACTACCTGGGGATTTACCTCCGAAGAGGATCCAGCCGCGCTCGGGTGTCCTTGTCCCTTATCTTATGATGCATTTTGATGACCAGTCAGTCCTGCACGTGTGCGATTCGCATATACCGGTATGAAACAGGAGATAGATGACACTTCCATGAACTCAAGACAAAGAAGTCTGTAGCAGATTAGGCATCTAAGAGCCGCACTCGCCTCGTAAACTGGAAGACAAACCATGTGCAACCTAAAGATTCGCCATTATTGTCTTGCTTTGGCTTGCGTTGCCGCCGCGATGCTCATTCCAGAACCGGCAGAAGCTTCGGCTTCGACTGCGATCAATTTCTTGACTACGCCAGGTGCGGTCATCGCGATGACAGCAGCGTCAGCCAGCAGCGAAGCTCGCGCATCCCGCGCATATCAGGCCGCAGTTCGCGAGGGACCACTCGCTGTGCAGGCTTTCCTGGCTGACTTTCCAAAAGGAGCAGACCTTCATTTCCACCTTGGCGCCGGTGTGTACGCAGAAACACTGATTCGAGTTGCTGCGGAAGACAAGCTTTGCATCGATCCGGTGAAAGCAGAATTCGCACGAGATGAGCAGGGAAAGACACTCAAGGAGCCCTGCGCGCAGCCTCTCGTACCGGCTGCTGCGCTGAATGGCAACAGCCTCACGCCAAGCGAACAAAGTCTCTACGATCTGGTCGTGAACGCTTTCTCGATGCGTAATTACGTTCCGACCACCGGCTATAGCGGTCATGATCAATTCTTCTCGACGTTCGATCGGTTCGGCGGGCTCGACAAGAGTCACACGGGACAATGGCTGGACGAGATCACTCGCCGGTCTGACGCCGAAAATAATCAATATCTGGAGTTGATGCACTCTCCCGCATTCGGACATGCGGCGCGGATTGCGCACGAGTTCGGCTGGAACCCCGATCTTGCCCAGATGCGCCAGGCGCTCCTCGATCACGGACTGCGCGATGAAGTCGCGACGGATCGCGAAGAGATTCATAGAGTGATCGAAACGCGCAACCAGATTCAGCAATGCGGCACGCCGCGGGCTTCGAGCGCATGCAGGGTGCAAATCCGCTTTATCTATCAGGTGCTTCGCGCATTTCCTGCCGAACAAGTTTTCGCACAGACGTTGCTTGGTTTTGAAACAGTGGAGCAAGCGATTGAGCAGGGTTCTGACGATTGGGTCGGCATCAATTTCGTGCAGCCTGAGGACTATATGGTCGCGATGCGCGATTACACCCTGCACATGAAAATGCTCGAGTATCTTCACGGCCTCTATCCAAAGGTGCACATTACGCTGCACGCGGGCGAACTTGCACCTGGAATGGTCCCCCCCGAAGGGTTGAAGTTCCACGTCCGGCAGGCGGTTGAAATTGGCCGTGCTGAACGGATAGGCCACGGTGTGGATGTCATGTACGAGAACGACCCGCAGGAGTTGCTGAAAGAGATGGCCCGCAAGCACGTGATGGTCGAGATCAATCTCAGTTCGAACGAAGGCATTCTGGGCATTACCGGGGACAAGCATCCGTTTCAGTACTATCGTGCTGCCCACGTTCCAGTCGCGCTTTCCACGGACGACCAGGGCGTGAGTCGTATTGATCTGACGCACGAGTACGTGCGCGCAGCAAACGACTACCACTTGAGCTATGCCGATCTGAAGGGATTGGCGCGCACCGGCATGGAGCATGATTTTCTTCCTGGCCAGAGCCTGTGGGCATCCCCCGATGTCTTCAGCGCCCCGGCTGCTGCCTGCAAGGGACAGGTTCTCGGGGGAGCGAGGCCGGCGTCTATTTGCAGGAGCTTCCTGGATGGGAATGAGAAGGCAGCGGCTCAGTGGGAATTGGAGAGACGATTCCGTGACTTCGAATCGAAGTTCCAGGCATTTTGACAATGACGATTGGTCTCATTGCCACTCGCGCCGCTAAGCTGGTTGGGGAGTCTTGAAGAATCGATGCCGCCGATTGCTTATCTCGAATGCACTCGCTGCCATGCACATATCTCCGCTGAAACGCCTCAGACCGTGTGCCCGCAGTGTCCATCGCAACCCGCCGGGTCGCTGTTTGTGCGATACGATTTGTCGCCTTTGAAGGGAAGCAATGCACGGGACGTTGTGGCAGAAGCCGCAAATGGTCCTTGGGCCGGCATGTGGCGGTATAAATCGGTGCTGCCGGATGTAGAGCCCGTGACTCTTGGCGAAGGATGGACGCCGATGCTGAGGAGCAACCGACATCGATGCGCTTGGCTGAAGGAAGAAGGCGCCAATCCGACCGGCACGTTCAAGGCACGCGGACTTGCAATGGCAGTGACGATGGCGAGGCACTATGGTCTCCGCAAATTAGCCGTGCCTTCAGCCGGAAATGCCGCCGGCGCTTTGGCCGCTTACGCTGCAGCTGCCGGAATCGAAGCCCACATTTTCATGCCGCGCGATGTTCCGTTTGCCAACTACGTTGAGGCCGTCGCGTACGGCGCGCACGTAGAACTGGTCGATGGCCTCATCTCCGACTGTGCACGAATTGTGCAGGAGCGAAAGCAGAAGGAAGGGTGGTTCGACATCTCCACCCTGAAGGAACCATTTCGTGTGGAGGGCAAGAAGACCATGGGATACGAACTCGTCGAGCAACTCGGCTGGGAGTATCCGGATGCGGTCTTTTACCCCACGGGCGGCGGCGTCGGCCTCATCGGGATGTGGAAAGCTTTCGAAGAGATGGAAGAGCTTGGCTGGGTAGCACCACGTAAGCGGCCGAAGATGATCGCTGTACAGTCATCCGGATGTGCACCGGTAGCTCGCGCCTTCGAAGAGGGCGCAAACGTCAGCACGATGTGGCAGGACGCTTCGACGTTTGCCGCCGGCCTTCGCGTGCCAAAGCCCTATGGCGACTCGATCATCCTCGACATCGTGCGCGCATCGAGTGGTATGGCCATGGCTGTCAGCGATGGCGACATCCTCGCCTCCATTCTTGACTGGGCACGCAATGAAGGCATCTTCCTCTCGCCAGAGGGCGCCAGCGTAACTGCGGCTTATGACAAGCTGCTTGCGAACGGTTATCTAAAACCCACCGATCGCGTAGTCTTGTTCAACACTGGAGCGGGCCTGAAATATATCGATATGACAGCAGAGGCGATGAAGCTGAAGCGCCCGGCGACGCAGTAGCACTCAATGGCAGCCACGACGACAAGTCGCTCGCTTGCGAAGGACCGACTAGCCCGGTTGTTTCTTTCAGCGGGCGCCTTACTGATTGCCACGGGATTCGCTCTCGGACTCGTGCATGAATCCGCGATCCCGGTCGCCGTTCGCTGGATTGGGATTGCATCCTGCCTACTTTTTGCTCTGCGCCGGCCATCGCTAATGACCTGGACGTTTCTCGCGATGATTGCCGGAGTTGAACTCGGTATCGACGCGCCACACGCTGCCGCACAGGTTCGTTTGCCTGGAGACCTCTTCCTTCGTCTGATCCGCATGATTGTGGCGCCGCTCTTATTCGCGACGATTACGACTGGCATTGCTGGCCACAACGAGCTCAAGTCAGTAGGCCGCGTCGCCATAAAGGCTCTGGTACTGTTTGAAGTGGTCACGACACTGGGCCTGATTATTGGCCTGGTTGCAATGAACCTCTCCGGTGCGGGATGGGGTGTGCTGGTTCCCGCGGCACTTGAAGGAGCACCAGCCGCGGCGCAGGCGCCGCAGACCTGGCAGCAGATCATCCTCAATCTGTTTCCCAACAATATTGCAGAGGCGGTCGCGCAGAATCAAATTCTTCAGGTCGCCATCTTTTCCATTCTCTTCGGATCGGCACTGGCGATGCTCCCCGCGCAGAAACGCGCGGCATTGGTAGCTGTGCTGCAATCGCTGGCCGACGTGATGTTCCAACTCACGCGCATCATCATGTACCTTGCGCCGCTCGCCGCAGGTGCAGCCATTGCCTACACTGTCGGGACCACAGGGATCGCGACGATGCTGCCCCTTTTGAAGCTGGTGGGT
>Ga0157369_10001335_pt1 | contig 30481 bp, 24 predicted proteins | sample C25metaG_FD_113461 | JGI IMG/M metagenome (GOLD analysis project Ga0157369, IMG submission 113461) | Corn rhizosphere microbial communities from Kellogg Biological Station, Michigan, USA - C2-5 metaG | ecosystem: Host-associated > Plants > Roots > Rhizosphere > Soil | place: USA: Michigan... | reverse complement strand
GGAGATCGGGATTCGCGCGGCATTGGGTGCCACGCCCAAGACGCTTTTCGGAGAGGTCACGCGCGAAGGCGTGTATGTGGCGGCCGCGGGAGCCGCTGTCGGGCTTCTCGTCGCGCTGGGAGTGACGCGGCTTCTGCGCACCATGCTCTACGGCGTCCCGCCCGGCGATCCGGTGACGTTTCTGCTCGCCGCGCTGGTGCTGATCGCGGTGGCGGCCGTCGCCTCGGCCTTGCCGGGAATGCGCGCGGCCAGCATGGATCCGGTCAAGATACTGCGGAACTAAAGCGACCTATTGACTGTCTATACGTCTTCGTATAGTCTGTCGATAGGATGCCTTCCGAAAACACCGACCTGCTTCCCGGAACGCTCGACCTGCTGATCCTCCAGACCCTTTCGCTAGGACCTCAGCACGGCCTGGGCATTTCCCGGCGCATCGAGCAGATCACCGGCGGGACGTTCCGGGTGATGCCCGGATCGCTTTTCCCGGCGCTGCACAGAATGGAAGAACAAGGCTGGCTCGACGCCGAGTGGGGCGAGTCCGAAACCAATCGCAAAGCCAAGTATTACGGTCTGACTAAGTCGGGTCGCCGCAGGCTGGGAATAGAAAAGGGCCGTTGGGACAAAGTTGCGCTGGCGATTCGCAGCGCCTTGGAGGCTCGCTAGATGTTCCGCGCTCTTCTTCGCAACCTTTTGCGGCGACGCCAGGTCGAACACGATCTCGATCAGGAGGTCCGCACATACGCCGACATGCTGGCCGACGAGAAAGCGCGTAGCGGCATGCCACGAACGGAAGCAGAGCGCTCGGCGCGCATCGAACTGGGCGGCATCGAACAGGTGAAGGAGCAGGTCCGGGCGAGCCGCACGGGAGCCTGGCTCGACATACTTGCTGCCGATCTGCGCTACGCCCTCCGCACCTTGCGGCGCAACCGCGGATTCGCCGCGGTCACGGTTCTCACGCTGGCCTTGTGCATCGGCGCAAACGCTGCGCTTTTCAGCGCGGTGAATGTGCTGCTTCTGCGCCCGCTGCCCTACAAAGATGCGGAGAGATTGGTCTATGTCACCGAGTTCTGGCCGCATGAGCCCTACGTTCCAGGACCGCCCAGTCCCGATTTCACAAACTGGCGCGCTCACTCGCAGCTCATTCAGCAGATCGAGGGTTACGGAGGTGGGGGAGATGTTACGCTCACCACAGGCGGCGACGCGGAACGCATCGCCGGAACCTCGGTCACCGCCGGACTTCTCGATATGCTTGGCGTTCAGTTCGCCTTGGGCCGCAACTTCGTCCCCGAAGAGGATCGCCCGGGTGCACCGGCGGTGGTGATCCTCGGCTACCGCCTCTGGCAGCGCCGCTTTTCTGGATCCACGGACGTGGTCGGAAGGCAGATAGAGTTAGATGGCGTCGGCCGCACCGTCGTAGGCGTTCTACCCTCGTCCTTCGCGTTTCCTGACAATAACTTCAGCCATCAGCTTCTCATCCCGATAGGGCTCGATCCCAGTCCCGGGTGGCATGAGCAAAGCCTTCGATTGTTACGCGTAATGGCGCGGCTCAAGCCCCGCGTTACCCGCGACGCGGTCCATGCGGAGTTGCTCGAATTAATCCGCCGCCAAGCTTCAGAGGAGTCTCCGCAGTTCGTGACCATGCGCAAGGACATGGAGGTCCGCCTGATCCCACTGCGCGAGCGGCTTGCGGGGGACATCCGTCCGGCATTGCTGGTGCTTCAGGCCGCAGTCGGCCTGGTGCTGCTGATCGGCTGCCTGAATGTGGCTAATCTTCAAATCGCTCGCGGCATCGCCAGGCGGAAGGAAATGGCATTACGGACCGCACTCGGCGCAGGACGCGCGAGACTCACTCGCCAGTTGTTGACGGAGAGTCTGTTGCTGAGCTTGCTCGGCGGTGGGGCCGGTCTCGCGCTGGGTTATTGGGCGCTGAGTCTATTGCGCACCTTTCTGCCGCCCAATCTTCACTTGGCCGACGGCATCCGGATTGATCCGGTAGTGATGTCATTCACGCTGGCAATCGCGATCATGTCCGGAGTCGTAACCGGTCTGGCACCAGTGCTGGCCGCTACGCAGACGCGTCTGGATGAAACACTGAAGGAAGGGAGCAGCCGCACAACTGAACCTGGCAGCCATCATCGCCTCCATCGGGCTCTGGTGATCGCCGAGGTCGCCGTCGCCATGGTGCTGCTGGCAGGATCGGGCCTGCTGATGCGAAGTTTTGTGCGCATGGCCTCGCTCGACCCGGGCTTCGATCCGAACGGCCTGCTGACGCTCCGAATCGCGCTTCCGGCGCGCAAGTATGCAACCGACCAGAGCAGGGCCGCTTTCCTTTCGCAACTCCTGGAGCGGGCTGCCGCGATTCCCGGAGTGCGAGACGCGGCGATCGGAGGAGCTTTACCGCTGATCGGCGGACGCGTTCGGGCCGGTACATGGGTCGATGGGCGTCCGGCACCGCCTCTCGGAGGCCGGCCGTCGATTCCCGTCACTGGCGTGAGTTTGAACTATTTTGAAACGCTGCGGATCCCGCTGCTCGACGGCCGGGCAATTACGGAGGCGGACCGCGACAGTTCGCCGCATGCGGTCATCGTGAATCGCGCGTTCGCTGACCGGTTCTTCCCCGGCGAAGATGCGTTGGGCAGAAACATCACTTTCGGCGGCAGCAAGGATCTGAACCAGATCGTCGGCATCGCGGGCAATGTTCGCCAAGATGGCCTGCGCATCGCCGCTGAGCCTGCCATTTATGTCTCGTACCGGCAAATTCCCGAATCGGAGATCGTTCTGGTCCTGCGCTCCGGCTTACAACAAGCCGCACTTGCTGCAACCGCCTCCGGCGCGGTCCGCGCCATCGATCCCGACGTGCCCATTTACGACGTCGCCACCATGCGAGACCGCCTTGCCGAGGCGCTCTCGACGCAGCGCGCCAACATGGTGCTCATGGGGATGTTCGCCGCGCTGGCTCTGCTCTTGGCCGCGATCGGTGTCTTCGGCGTGATTGCCTACATGGTGAACCGGCGATCGCTCGAAATCGGTATCCGCATGGCTCTGGGCGCGCAGAAGACCGACGTATTGAAAATGGTCCTGGGACACGGCATGATCCTGGCGTTGATTGGCATCGCGATCGGGCTCGGCGGTGCGCTTGCGGCCACACGCGCGCTGCGCACGCTGCTATTCGAGATCAGTCCCAGCGATCCCTGGACGTTGGCCGCCTCGGCGATACTATTCGCCGGCGTGGCGACCGCCGCGTGTTACATTCCCGCGCGCCGCGCCGTGCGGGTCGATCCCATGACCACGCTCCGTCACGATTGATCGTATTCCCGCGACGTCACTGCTACTCGACCGTTACCATCGGATAGTCCTCAATATACTCCTGGGCTTGACAGCCATAGTACGCAACTGTGCGCGCCGCAAAATCGACGTCGTAGCGAACAACGCCGGCGCGCCAGCAGGAAGCCAGGAACTCGGGGAACGTGCTATTCCCGGCTTGGTCCGTTCGCAGCGCCGCAATCAGCGCCTCACGGTTGAAAGGCGGCACATCCACGGTACCGGAGATCAGCGGCATGCCCAGCGTCAAAACTGGCCCCTCTTCGGTCAGATACAAGCTCTGGCATGCGGGCAGGAACCATAGATTGCGAGTTACGCCGGCCTGTCGTAGCGTCTCGGCCAGATACGGGAAGCCTCCGACCTTAGGCCGAAGAGCCATCGCTCGTTGCTGGGCCGCTTGTAGGTTGTCTATAGCGTTGCTCATCGAGATTTTCCTTCGGATATTCCACACTAACCAAAAACAACCCCCGCGCCGGAGCCGATGGGCCCGCGGGAATCTTACAACCCGGTTGTAGCCGCGCCTCGATCCCGCCCGGTGCTAGGTTTCCCTTGCCCACCTCCAGCAGCACGCCCACGATGTTGCGGACCATATGCTTCAGGAATCCGCTGCCCCTCACGCGATAGATCAAACGGTCGCCTTCACGCGTCAAACATGACGAAAAGATCCGGCGGACCTTCGAGCGACCGGCGGCATCCACAGGATCGGCTGCCGCGAATGCGGTAAAGTCGTGCTCTCCTTCTAGCAGGCGGGCCGCTTGCATCATGCGGAGTTCATCCAGCGGATACGGATAGTGATAGACGTAGCGGCGCTCGAAGGGCGAACAGATATCGGCGCGCAGCAGGCGATATTCATACGTCTTGGCGACGGCATCGTAGCGGGGGTGAAAACTCTCGTGCGCCTCGGCTGTTTCCAGCACGCGGATGTCGCGCGGCAGCAGACGATTCATGGCTTTCTGGAGATTCGGCAAAGGAATCGGATTGGTCAGCCGGAAGGCCGCCACTTGCGCCAACGCGTGAACTCCAGCGTCGGTGCGGCCGGAACCATCCACATGCACTACATCGCCTTCGATTTCAGAAAGCACTTCTTCGAGCGCACGCTGGATCGTGGCGACGCCTGGCTGAACTTGCCAGCCATGATAGTCGGTTCCATCGTAGCTGACGGTGATGCGAATACGCCGCATTTATGAGACAGCGCGGGAGCCGGGCTTTGCGATCGGGAGACCCTGCTTGCACAGCGGGCACTCCTCGGGCGTCCAGGAGACGGCGTCCAGAGTCGCCAGGGCCACGCGCGGAACCCCCAGGTCGACGCGCCCCCCGCTGCGGTCGATGACCGAACCCACTCCTAAAACCTGGACACCGGACGCTCGCAGGAGCTCCATGACCTCCCTGGTGCTGCCCCCGGTGGTAACCACGTCCTCGACCACCACGGCGGTCTCTCCAGGGGTCAGGAAGAACCCCCGGCGGAGAGTCATCTTTGCTGAGCCTTTCCCTTCGAGGCCCGCAGGGTCCCGTTCGGTGAACTGAAACCGGGCACCCAGAGCCCGGGCGACCTCGTGGCCGATAATCAGGCCACCGAGGGCGGGCGAAACGACAACTTGTGCTTTTGGCATACTTTGGGCCATGCTTTCCGCCAAAGCCCGCCCCAGCCGTTCGGCGAGTTCAGGATGCTGCAGAACTAGAGCGCTCTGCAGGTATTCTCCGGAATGGAGCCCGCTGGTGAGGCGAAAATGGCCCTTCAGGTAAGCCCCGGTTTCACGAAATATTTGCAAGGTAGAGTCAGACACGGTTTCTTCATATATAATAGTCCGGGTAAGACTTAACATTCTTGACGGGATACCCCCTGTAACAACAGCACCGTCTCCCGTCGTCATTTCTAGCGAAGACAAGAAAACCTTGGGGAGTAGTCTACTACGATGAAGAAGCTTAAGTGGCTCCTGGGCCTGACCTTAATTATTGCAGCGTTGGCCTTGGGCGGCTTCACCTATTACACGCGTTCTAAGAAAGCTGATTATTTGACCGCCAAAGTGCAACGCGGCGATCTCGAATCGGCTATTTCCGCGACCGGGTCGCTGGCAGCCGTGGTTTCCGTGGCTGTGGGCAGCCAAGTGTCCGGCAATATCGCGGCCCTCTACGCCGATTACAATTCGCAGGTCAAAAAAGGCCAGCTGGTCGCGCAGATCGACCCGGCGCCCTTCCAAACTAAGGTGGACCAAGCCAAAGCCAATCTGGATAGCGCCAAGGCGCAGGTCACTAGCGCCGAAGTCGGGGTGAAGAAAGCGGACCTGGATATCGCCAACTCGCAGCTCAACATCACCAATCAGCAGGCGGCTCTGGTTCGCGCCGATTCCCAGGTTAAGGATGCCAAGCGCAAGCTGGATCTGCAGGCCAGGATGTTCAAAGATGGTGTGGCCACCCAGGACGCGCGCGACAGCGCCCAGGCGGTCTATGACCAGGCCATTGCAAGCTACGATTCGGCCAAGGCGCAGTTGAATTCCGCGCAGGCCAGTCTCGAATCGACCAAGGCCCAGAAACAAGTGGCGGAGACACAGAAAGTCACAGCGGCGGCCCAGGTGGCCACAGCCGATGCCAACCTGCAGAACGCCCAGCTGGATCTGGATCACACCCGCATTACCTCGCCGGTCAACGGAGTCGTGATCGCGCGCAACATGGACGTAGGTCAGACCGTGCAGGCGTCGTATTCGGCGCCACAGTTGTTCAGCATCGCGCAGGATCTTTCGAAGATGCACGTGGAAACCAACATTGATGAGTCGGACATTAGCCGGGTCCAGGTGGATCAGGACGCTTCGTTCACTGTGGATGCATATCCCGGGCAGACGTTCCATGGGACAGTCATGCAAATTCGCCACTCACCCACGAACGTGCAAAACGTGATTACGTACACGGTGGTGATCGACGCGGATAACCCCGATATGAAGCTGTTCCCCGGCATGACGGCGAACGTCCGTCTGGTTACCGACCATCTGTCGGCGGTGGTGAAGATTCCTTCCGCAGCGCTGCGGTTCCGCCCGCCAGACGATCTCCTGCCGGCGGATGCGAAGAACACCGACAAAAAGGTCGCCAAGGTGGATGGCAAGTCCGATTCCGGCCCGGCCAAAGGCGGCGATGGTAAGTTCGATCCCAGCCAGTTTAAGGGCCGTAACGGCGGCGGTGGTGGAGGCGGCTTCGGGAGGCGCGGCGGCGATGGCGGAGGCGGAGGTGCATTCGGCGGAGGCCGCGGCGGCCAGGCCGGCGGTGCCCGTCCTCAATTCCAAACCGTTTATACACTGGATGATAAAGGCCAGCTCAAAGCGGAACGTATTCGCACGGGCATCAGCGACGGAAACTTTGTGGCGATGCTCAACGGTAATCTCAAAGAAGGCGATGTGCTTGTTACCGGTATCGAAGGCGTCCGTTCCGGCGGTAACCAGAACAAGAATGCGCCGGGATTCCCGGGCCAACAAAACAACCAGTTCAAGGGCGGCCGGGGCCTGCCGTTCTAAAGCGCCAGCGAGGACGATTCGTGGATTCTGCTCTCATTCGCATCGAGAATCTTCACAAGACGTATCACATGGGCGACAACCATGTGCACGCGCTCCGCGGGATCTCGCTCCAAATCGCCCGTGGGGCGTTCGTGTCGATCATGGGCGCGTCCGGTTCCGGCAAGTCGACCCTGATGAACATCATCGGTTGCCTGGATAAGCCTAGCAGCGGCAAATATTATCTGGACGGCGTGGATATAGGCAGTCTGGACCGGGACCAGTTGGCCGACATTCGCAACCGCAAGGTCGGCTTTGTGTTCCAACAGTTCAATTTGTTGGCCAGGACCTCGGCGCTTGAAAACGTCGAACTCCCTCTGCTGTACAGCGACAACGACAAGAGCAAGTTCAAGGAACGCGCCATGCAGGCGCTGACTGCGGTGGGTCTGGCGGAACGCTACGATCACCATCCCAGCCAGCTTTCCGGCGGCCAACAGCAGCGCGTCGCCATCGCGCGCAGCCTGATCAATGATCCCCAGCTGATTCTGGCGGACGAACCGACGGGTGCGCTCGATTCCAAAACGAGCGTCGAGATCATGGGCATCTTTCAGAAGTTGAATCGGGAAAAAGGGATCAGCATCGTGGTGGTCACGCATGAGCCCGACATCGCGCATTATTCGGATCGCCTCATCCAGTTCAAGGACGGCCATATCATGCTCGATGAGGCAGTGCCCAACCCGCGGAACGCCGAGCGGGAATTGACGGAGTGGCAAGACCTAGAAGAAGAAAAGGAACCCGTCGCATGAACAAAGTTTTCCAGAGCATGAGAATTGCGTTCCGCGCGCTGCGCGTGAATAAGCTGCGTTCCGCACTAACCATGCTTGGCATTATCATCGGCGTCGGCGCCGTGATCGCCATGGTGTCGGTAGGCAGCGGAGCCACCGACCGCATCCATCAGCAGATCGCGTCTATCGGAAGCAATGTCATTATCATCCAGCCGGGCAGCCAGAACACTGGCGGAGTCAAGAGCGGCAACGGCAACTCGCAGACGCTGACCGAAGACGACGCGAGGGCCATCGCAGAAGAGTGTCCCGACGTCATGTATTCCACCCCGATCCAACAGAACCAGCAACAGGTGGTCTACGGGAGCAATAACTGGGGAACCCGGATTTACGGCGTGTCGCCCGACTATATGACCATTCGCGACATCCGCATCGAAGAAGGCGAACCCTTTACCACCGACGATGTCAAATCCACCAACAAGGTCGCGTTGCTGGGCAAGACCGTGGTCGACAACCTCTTCGCGGGAGAGGATCCGATTGGCAAAACCATTCGCGTCCGTAAAGTGCCTTTCACTGTGATCGGAACGCTGGTGCCGAAAGGTCAGAACTCCAGCGGGCAGGATCAGGATGACATGATCATCATGCCGATCACCACCGCCAAGAAGAAAGTTATGGGTGGCGGGCGATCGAACAACTGGCAGCAAATCGGACAGATCATGGTGCAGGCGCGCGATGGACGTAATAACAACGCCATGGACGAGATCGAGGGGCTTCTGCGCCAGCGTCACCGCTTGCAGGCAACCGAGGATAACGATTTCCAAGTCCGCAGTCTGGAAGAAATGGCCGCCGCTCAAGAACAAGCCACTCAGATCATGGGACTCCTGCTGGCTTCGATTGCGTCGGTGTCGCTGATTGTCGGCGGCATCGGTATTATGAACATCATGCTGGTATCGGTGACCGAGCGCACCAAGGAGATCGGCCTGCGCCAGGCGGTGGGAGCGAAAACCAACGATATTTTGTCGCAGTTCCTGGTGGAAGCGGTTTCGCTTTCGCTACTGGGGGGCTGCCTGGGGATTGCGATGGGAGTTTTAGCCAGCTTCGGCATCTCGTATTTTGCCGGATGGAACACGCTGGTGAGCCTGCCTTCGATCCTTGCGGCATTCTTCTTCTCGGCACTGGTAGGGGTATTCTTCGGATTCTACCCCGCGCGCAAGGCTGCCTTGCTCGACCCAATCGAGGCTTTGCGCTATGAATAAATTTCTGAGGTATGAGTAATTCGCGTGGGGCTTCTCCGGACCTGTGCCCGCAACGCCCAGTGCCCCAGTTTCGCACGCCGGTATTCCAAAACCGGACAGTACGGACATAGTCATAAGATTTCTTTTCAACACAATAGCGCTGGTGTTTCAGATGCAGCGCTAGACGGATTGCCCGGATGGAACAAGCCGGCCTGTCAGATACGTTATTACTAAATTCGAGGTCAATCTAAGCCATGAAACAATCGAAACCCTTCATCGCGTTGCTGTGCGTGCTGCTGATGGCGGCGCCCGGCGTGTATTCCCAGCAGCTTAACGACCGCGGGCCCAGCTTGAGCAACGAGCGAGAGCATTGGTACTCCGGGTTTACTAATAACTACCGCACCCGATATATTCCACCCATCAGTGTTTCGAACAGCGGACGCGCCGACTCGCTGATCCGGGCCGGGAACCTGTACCTGTCGCTTTCCGACGCCATCGCGATGGCGCTTGAAAATAACATCGACGTCGAAGTATCGCGCTATGCTTATCCGCTGGCGGATGCCTCATTGCTAAGCGCCCAGGCCAGCAACGGCGCAGGCGTGAGCTACGATCCGGCCATCACCAGCAACATAAATTGGGCCCGCAGTGCCCAAATCCAGACCAATTCCGTAACGGCTGGAGGACAGTCGGTCAACGTCGGGGATATACAGACTAGAAATTTCGGCGTGGTGCAAGGGTTCCCTACGGGCGGAACCGCAACGCTCGGTTTCAACAATAACTCTACGACAACGAACAATACCAATGCCATCTTCCTTCCGTCCTATAACTCCGGTTTAAGCCTTCAGGCCACCCAGCCATTGCTGCAGGGTTTCGGTTGGGCATACAACACGCGCAACATCCGGGTTGCTAAAAACAATATCCGGGTGACGGACTATCAGTTCGAACAGCAACTCAATACGACCTTGAATACCGTGATCTCGACATATTGGAACCTGGTCAGTTCCGCTCTGGCGGTAGACGTCGCACAACAGACGCTGGACGAAGCCAACAGACTGTTGAGCGACAATAAGAAGCAGCTGGATATCGGGACCATGGCGCCTTTGGACGTGCTCCAGGCCCAGCAACAGGTCTCCACCAGCGAAACCAATCTCATCACTGCTCAAACGGCCGTCGAGCAGCTGGAGGTGAGCTTAAAGAACCTGATCAGCCGTAACGGACTTGCCAATGCTTCTCTCTCGGCTGTACACATTATTCCCACGGACCGGATCACCGTTCCGGCGGTTGAGCCGATCCAACCGGTGCAAGACGTAGTGGCGAGGGCGCTCGACCACCGTCCGGAACTGGCGCAGCAGCGCCTGCAGGTTGAGAACTCGAAGATCAACCTGAGCGGTGCGCATAATGCGCTGCTTCCGCAGTTCAACGTGGTCGGAAACGTCTCGAATCCTGGCGCGGGCGGAATTTTCAACACTACGCCGCAGATCAACCCCCTCACTGGACAGGTTATACCCCGCACAGAGCCCAATCCCGACTTGATTGGCGGCTATGGCAACATCCTGCGTCAAGTGTTCGGTATTCCGACAATTAACTACCAAATTGGCTTCCAGCTAAACATTCCCTTGCGCAACCGCTCCGCGCAGGCGGCCTATATCCAGCAAGACCTGCAGCTCCGGCAATCTGAACTCGGCGTACAGAAGGAAGTCAATCAGATCCGCATGGACGTCCAGAACGCACTGATCGCCGTGAAGAACGCCCGCGCGCGCTACCAGTCGGCAGCGACAGCCAGCGCCGTTGCGCAGCAAGTCCTGGACGCGGAACAGAAGAAGTACGAACTGGGCGCATCCACCTCCTACGCGGTTGTTCAGCACCAAGTCGACTTGGCGAACGCGCGGTCGGCCGAAGTCTCGGCAGTATCGGCCTATGCGCAAGCCAAGCTGCAGCTCGACCAGGCTACAGGCACGATTCTCGAGAACAATAACGTGATTATCGATGAGGTCAAGAACGGCCGCGTATCGAAGGCTCCCAGTCCAATTCCGGACGTGGCGCCCGCTACTCCAGCCCCTGGCCGCGCCGCTATCACGGCCCCTGGCGCTCTGACGCCGACGGCCAATCGTTAGGTCCTCCTTTTCCGCTGCGCCACTTGCAGACCTCCCGGTAACTCTTTCATGGCTTGGAACCGGGAGGCCAGCGGTGGGGCGGATTCTTTCTCTCTTTTCATCAACAACATAAACCCCTGTCTCGAATCGGCAACCGGATTGCTTCCTAACCAGCGTATGCAGAAGTCGCAGGCTCCAGGAACCCGGCTGTCCTTCCAATGCAGTACCTCAAAGTGACCCTCCGAACCCTTCCCTTAACCCCCAGAAACCCCTCATAGCCGTGGTTCCTAAAGCCTGGACGAACAGGCTTTCTTTTCGGCGGTCTCGGGTATAATCGAGTAGTCTTATGCGATTCAGCAGCTGGTGGCGAGGCGTAGTGGTGTTTTCCACAGCGCTAACACTTGCGCTTGCTCAGCAGCCGCAGCCGCCTATTAGCGTTCAAGTGAACGAAGTGGTGGTCCCTGTAACGGTTACCGACGAAAAGGGCCGGTTTGTATCCGATCTGGAACAAAGCGACTTCAAAATCTTCGACCAAGGCAAAGAGCAGACCATTCGCTATTTCAATCGCGAGCGCAATCAGCGAATGGTGGTCGGTTTCCTGATCGACCTAAGCAATCAAAGCCGCGGCCAGTGGAAGAGTCTTCAAGACGCAGCTATCGAGCTGGTTCTGAACTTGCTCCCAGGCGACAAGAAATATGCCGGTTACCTCATCGGTTTCGGAAACGAGGCCGAACTGATGGTAAATACCACCTCCGATGCCGATCCCATCGTAGAGAAGCTGCGGAAAATCTCGCCGGCCGGCGGGGCGGCTTTTTACGACGCGGTATATATGGCGTGCACCAGCCGCAAATTAGTGGACGGCGAGCCGGTGGATCCCCGCCGCGTAATCGTGGTTATCGGCGACGGCCACGACAACGCCAGCACCCACACGCTCGATCAGGTCATCGAACTGGCGCAGCGCTACCAGGTAACCATCAACGCGATGAGCACCGACGCGTACGGCTTTACCAGCGATTCCGGCAAGAACCTGGTGCGCATGGCTGAGGAAACCGGCGGCCGCGTGGAATACCCACTCATGAACGTCTATAAGGACGTTTCAGGATTCCTGTCGCAACCTTCCGATGAGGGAAACTATCAACTCAAGGTGGGGACAGGCGGTTATACCGCGGCCATCCTGGGCTCGATTTACAAATCCATCCAAAATATCGCGGGCGAAATCACCGTGCAGTACGTGCTTCGGTACGTGCCCAACGAGGTCGATGAGTCGCGAGTGAAGCGCACCCTCGAAGTAAAGGTCGATATCCCCAACGTGACCGTACGAGCGCGCACATACTACTACCCATTTAGTCCGTAGCGTTCGTCCTTACCCTTAGGCCTGTTGATTATGCCATGATTCCTTGGGGAGCATGGCGACCCTCACCACGCAGTTCGCGCGGCTTTCCATCCTGCAACTCGGGATGCCTGGCGACAGCCCTGTGTGCGCGGGAGTGTTACTGGAAGATCCCGCAAACGATCGTCTTTATCTGCGATTGCGTCGCGACTGGGATGCGGTCGCCCCATCGGAAGCCGCTGTCCTTTCCGAGCTGGAACACGACTTATGGACGAAGGCACGCGATCTGGGCGCAGCTCAGCTACTCGACCGCCTTCACTACACGCTCTCGAACACGTTGACGATTTCCTCGCCTCGGGAAGTTATGGTCGAGGATTTCGAGCGCGCCGTGCTGCGTTTGTATCGCGAATACGTGCACACTACCGTGCGTCCATTTGTTACACACCTTCCGCGATATTCGCTGGCTGTAGCAGCGGGCAAATTCCTCGAAAACCACGAGATTGAAGAGGAAGGATGGGAGGAAGCGCCTTCCGGGCTCACTCCCACGCCGGCCATGTTCGTGGCGCGCATCGCAGGGCGGTCCATGGAGCCTCGCATCCCCGACGGCAGCCTGTGCGTCTTCCGGGCGGGCGTGACCGGGTCGCGCGAAGGTCGCCTGGTGCTGGTGGAGTATGACGGCGGCGGCGCCAACGATCGGCACACCCTCAAGGTTTACCGCAGCCAGAAGCGCGAGAATCCGAATGAAACCTGGGAACACAAAACCATCCGCCTGGAACCCCTGAATACGGAGTTTGAGGCATGGGAGCTGGACCCCGAAGAAAATCGTTTCCGCATCGTTGCCGAGTTCGTCCAGGTACTCTATTAAGATGCTCTTGAAGATACTCGGCTCAATCGTGTTAGTCCTGTGCGTGGCCGTCGCCGGCTGCGGAGGTGAAAGGGCCGCATCGCCGGAGGGCTGGTCGCAGGGAACTCTCGCCACAGTGCCTCCAGGCCACTACGAAGATCGGGACCAGCGAGTTGAATACAAGGGCAAATGGTGGCCCGATCATCAGTTTCCCCAGTCGTCCGACCAGTCCATCACCTATTCCGATAAGCAGGGAGACACCTTCCGTTTCGCCTTCAATGGAAGCGCCATCACTTACGTATTTACGAAAGCCTTGAATCGGGGAATCGCCGAAGCGAGGATCGATGGCGGCCCTGCCGTTCGGATAAACCAGTATTCGCGTGCTACCCAATGGCAGGCGAAGCAACGCTTTGGGGGGCTGAGTTCCGGTAACCATACGCTGGAAGTTCGGGTATCGGGGGAAAAAGATCCCGCATCGGGCGGACTATTTGTGGATCTGGATGCCTTCGACGTGGAGCCCTGAATTCAAGCGAAACTTGCCGTGCAGGGAAGCGGTCTAAAATATTGAGTATGCGGTACCTGTTCCCTATCCTGTTCCTGACGACGCTGGCTATCCGTGCGGACGATTACACGGGTCCGCGTCCGCCCAAGCCGGACATGCTGTATCTCGTCCACGCCTCTAACCTGATCCCCACCGAGGCCACGGAGGCTTCGCAGGAAGGCAAGAAGGATGACACCACCTATACAGTCGCGGGCGCGGCGTCACCCGTCCGCACGCCCTTGGCCGAGCCGATCTTCCTGCTGCGCAGCGAAAAGATTAAAGCGGATACGCTTGAATTGTATCGGTTCGAAGTTAAGGGCGGCCGCCGGCAGCTCACGCTATCCCGCAAACGCTCCGAGAAATCGGGCCCGTTTCATCTCTCTATCACTAAGCTGGATAAGGACCTGTATCGCGTGGAGGCGGATGAAGCGCTCGAAAACGGAGAGTACGCGCTGTCCCCCAGCGGCAGCTCGAATGCGGCGTTCTGCTTCGAGATCTACTGAGGTCGCCTCCTACATTCGGACCTGCTAAAATCACGTTTACATCTGTTGCCGGAGTACCGTCGCCTGGCCCACCCCATAGACCAAGAAAAGTCGTTGTCTGAGAAGGAATCATCCGCGTTTTTTGGGCGCGTCTTTAAAGCCTTCCAATTCCGCGATTTCCGTCTAATGTGGACGGGGGCCTGCACCTCGCAGATCGGGACCCAGATGCAGACCGCCGCTCAAGCCTGGCTGGTCTACGACCTATCGAAGAATTCGTCGTTTTTCCTCGGTCTAGATCAGTTCCTAGGGCAGATCCCAATCGTATTCTTGGCGCTTTTGGGAGGCGTGGTCGCCGACCGTAACGATCGCCGAAAAGTGCTGTTGATGTCGCAGTACATCCAGATGAGCAGTGCGTTCGTGCTCGCGCTACTAGTATTCACCGGAGTGATACATGTCTGGCATATTCTGTGCCTTTCGGTGGTCGTGGGTATTGGGCAATCCTTCGGCGGGCCATCGTATTCCGCGCTGGTTCCCTCACTGGTGCCCAGAGAGCACCTTCAGAACGCCATCTCCCTGAACTCCATCCAATTTAACCTGGCGCGCGTGATCGGCCCGACCATAGGTGGAATCGCGCTCGTTACGCTAGGCGCGGCGTGGTGCTTCGTGTTCAACGGAATCTCCTTCGTCGCGGTGATCGTTACGCTGTACATGATTCAGTCCTTCTTCGTGCCGCCCAAGTCTAGGGAGCCGATCATGACCAGCATGAAACAGGGCATCCGGTTCATACGGCAGCAGACTGGCATGGAAGCGGTAATCATCCTGGCCTTCTGCATGACGACTCTGGGCTTTCCAGTCATCGGGTTCCTGCCGGTCTTCGCCCGTGAAGTATTCCACAAAGGTCCGCAGACCTTCACTCTGTTCCTGAGTTGTTCCGGAGCGGGCGCGGTGACCGGGGCATTGGTTGTCGCCGCCATTGGGCGCTTGAACCACCAGGGCCGTGCCGCCCTTATCATGCTTTCGGTTCTCGGCGTGATGACCACGGGATTCGCGCTGTCTCCGTCCGTCGCGGTCTCCTGCCTGATGCTGTTCCTGGCGGGCGGGTCCCTGATGGCGGTGTTCTCGATGGTCACCACGCTGGTTCAGATGATCACTCCCGACGATATGCGCGGTCGTGTGATGAGCGTGTACAATCTGGCGCTACGCGGCGGCGGTCCGGTCGGGGGGCTGATTGTCGGATCACTGATCCCGCACTTCACGGCGCCAATCACCATCGCCTGCGCGGGATTGCTGCAAATCGTGCTGGCAGCGTATTTCCTGCTGGTGAATCGACGGGTGGCGGTGCTGTAGTCGCGCGTCTGCTACGCTTCTCCTCAGGGATGTTCTCATGCGAATCCCGAAACTCTTGTGGCCGGCCGCGGGCGTAATCGCCCTCTTTGGGAGTCTCCACGCCTTCCAGCGCCCCTTCCGCGAATTCCCCGGCATGGAGTACAACGATTTTCCGGTACCGCCCGACTATCGCGAACAGACGGAGTTCGTTTTCGCCCGCCTGATGTATCCCGAGGTCCGGTTCAGTGTTGGATTCGGCCGCCGCACCAACGGGGACTGGCGCGAAGGCTACACATACTGGACGCAAGACTACCCTCGCGCCGACCGGCATTTTCTGACGGCGCTTCGAAGGTTATCGCGGATCCATGCGCGCTCGGTCGAACAACCCGTGAATCTGGATGACGAAGACGACGTCTACAATTGGCCCTGGCTATATGCGGTTCAGCCCGGTCACTGGGAACTGACAGACGCGCAGGCTGCCCGCATGCGCGATTTCCTGCTGCGCGGCGGATTCTTCATGGGCGACGATTTCTGGGGCCAAGACCAGTGGGAAGTTTTCGCGGCCAGCATGAAGAAGGTTTTCCCCGACCGTGAAATCGTCGACCTGCCCGATAGCGACCACATCTTCCATTCGGTCTACGACCTCAGCGACCGCTACCAGGTGCCCGGCGCGCGCTATCGCTACACCGGTGTTTCTTACAAATGCGACGGCTGCCCTGCGAAATGGCGCGGCATCTACGACGACAAGGGCAGGGTCATGGTCGCTTTAACGTTTGACTCCGACCTCGGCGACTCGTGGGAATTCGCCGACGATCCCAGCTACGACGAGAAGTTTTCCGCGCTGGGAATTCGCATCGGGCTGAACTACATCATGTACTCGATCACTCACTAACTACATGCGGTTCCTGGCTGTATTCATCACTTTAGTCGCGACTCTATGTGGCGCGTTGCCCGCCCGCGCGGATTGGCTGCGCCTGCGCGGCACACACACCGAGCTTCTCACGGATGCCGGAGAGAAAGAAGGTCGCCGCGCTCTCAACCGCCTGGAACAGATCCGCGCCATCATGCCCAGCTCGGGCGAGGACAGCGGCCGCGAGCTTCGCGTGGTGCTGTTCGACTCAGAGAAGGAGTTCCGTGAGTACGCTCCGGGACAGACGACTTCCGGTCTGTACCAGAGCGGACTGGAATATGACTATATCGTGACCTACGCCGGCGGCGAGCTGCCCCGCGTGGTGACTCATGAATTCGTGCATTCCCTGCTACACCAGTCGCCGGCGCCGCTTCCGCGCTGGTTCGAAGAGGGTACTGCCGAGTTGTACTCCAACGCCCAGATCAACAGTAAGCGCGTGCGTATCGGCAAGGAACTGGAAGCGCACATGAATCTTCTTCTCGCCCGGCCGTGGCTCACCGCCAAACAACTGACTGCGGAACGGCCCGTGATGGCATCCGACCAGGATGAAACCGAAAGCATGTTCTACGCCGAAAGTTGGGCCTTGATGCACATGCTCAACCTCTCTCCAAATTATAGGGACCGTTTGCCCCAATTCATCGCTTTGTTAGCCCAGGGCATGGACGGATCCGAGGCCTTCCGCAGCGCGTTCGGCCGCAATTTCGAGCACGCGCTGGCCGACCTTCCGGGCTATCTGAAAAAGATCCGCAGCGTCCAGCTCGATATCCCGCCCCCGGCGCCGTTTATCGTGCCGCAGTCGGAGCCTTTATCGGAAGTTGACGCGGAGCTGCTGCGGGCCGATATCCTGCTGCGCCGCGGGCTTGCGGAGAAGGCACGTGCCTTGTTTGAGCAGGCGGCGAAGGAACACCCCGATTCCGCCACTGCGCAAGCCGGGCTGGGAATGCTCGCCATGACCCAGAATCGTCCCGGCGACGCCCGCCGGTATCTCGAAAAAGCTATCCAGCTGGATGACAAAGACGCGACCATCCTGTTCGAATATGCGTTGCTCCAGCGCGATGCCGGAGCAGGCAACGAGCGCGTCCGTGAACTGCTGGAGAAAGTGGTCGGGTTGAATCCGAATTTCGGCGAAGCGCAGTTGCTTCTGGGAGTGCGGGCGACCGACGATCGTAATTACGACCGGGCCGTGGCCTATCTCCACGACGCTGCCCGGCTGCTGCCACGGCAGTCCTACGTGTGGAACGCGCTGGCGTATGCGCAGCAGAAGATCGGCAATTATCCGGAAGCGCTAGACGCCGCGCAGCGCGCGGTTCGCACGGCGTCGACCGACGAGCAGGAGCACGCGGCGGAGGCCCTAAGGGACGCGCTTCTCGCGCAAGTGTCCGGGAAAAGCGCCCGTTAAATTTGCCTACCAGTTGGGCGGGGGGTAGCGGGATCTATAGCCATCAACGGCGAACATGGGTGAGTAAAGGAAGCCACATTTACCGCCGATTTGGTATTACACTCTACTGCGAGTCGGGACGGCGGGAATCCATGAATCAATGGAGGTACTAATGACTGCGGACGGTCTAGCGAAGTCGTTTTGCGGCCTGATTTTACTGGCGAGCCCGATGGTGTTCGTGGGTTGCGGCCCGAACATGTTTCTCAACGACCGTGACAGCGACATTAAGGAATCGACGCAGGCCCTCGAGAACGCGCGCGATGACATCCATCGTGCGAAAGCTTATTCATCGCGTGGCACCGCCTATTCGGAGAAGGCTCGCTTTAGCCGGATATCCAAGCTGATCCCCAACGAGGAATATGAGCGTTTGTTTGATCTCGCAATAAAGGATCATAATCAGGCGGCCGCACTCGATCCGAGCAATGCAGAAGTTTACTTCAGCCGAGCACAGGCCTATTACGATCGCGGCGCCTTGGACCTGGTGGAAAACAAAGATGGCAAATCGTGGTTCGACGCGGCCGCCTTGGATTTCGAGCAGGCCGTTACAAAGGACCCCAAAAATTCCCTGGCGCTTGACCGGCTTGGTCTGACCTACGAGTCGAATGGCGAAGGCAACAAAGCCATCCAAGCCTATACACAGGAATTAGCTTTCGATCCTTTTGCGAAGCAGAGGCTGGCTGACGCCTATTGCAACATCGGATTCCGGCATCAACAGCAAAAGGAGTATGTTGCCGCCGCGGCCGCTTACCAGAAGTCGATCGAATGGGGCACCGCGGACGACCATAGCTGCCCATATGACCCCGCCGCGTCTTTGGTTGCGTTCTACACGACCGAGACCCGCGAGTACGATAAGGCCTGGGAGATGCTCCACCAACTGCAGAAGGCGAGGCGATGGATCGCGCCCGAGGTGATCGAGCGGCTGAAGAAGGACTCGGGGCGCACCAATTGATGCCGCGGGTACGGAGAAGAGAGCCATGAGTCGGCTTGTCCCTCAGCGGCGCAGCAGCCGGTCCAGAAAACTCTTCGGCTCTGGCTGCTCGAAGCCTTCGAGCATCCAGATGTCGAACGGAAACTCGGCTACGGAGGTGAGGAAGCGCTTGCCGTCGGGATGGATGCTGAATCCTGCGATACGATCCACGGAGGCCGGAAGATCGATGGGCGCGAAAAACTTTTCCGCGCCGGATTTCACGTTCACCGAGTAAAGCTGCCACTGCGCACCGGTGCCGGTAGTGTTTTGAAAGATGCCGTAGAACTGGCTGCCGTCCTTCGAGAACCCGTAAGCCAGGAATTTGCGTGAAGTCAGGTTGCGCGTGGACTTGCCATCCGGCGAAATCAGATCGATGCCATCCGCGGCCGGATACGCAATCCAGTCTCCCGCCGGCGACCATCGGGGCATCGAGTCTACCCAAGTCTGAGGCCTGGCGTTCGCCACAATCTCCGAGGCGGACCCGGGCGTGACGCGGACTTTTACCAGGTCCTGTTTCCCGCCGACCTCGCGTAAATAGCAGATCCATTGCCCATCCGGCGACCAGGACATTCCATTCAGTGTTCCGGACGGTACGGAATCCAATAGGACCGTGCCGCCCCCTGCGGCGTTGGCGAGCATAAGGCTGCCGACACGGTCCGCTTCGCGATAGAAGACGAATCGCCCGCCATCCGGAGACCATTGCGGATCATTTCCTTTGACGTCGCCCAGGCGCCGGGAAAATGCGTCCACCCCCGCCTGCCGGTCCATAAACCCAACGCCCTCCCCGGTAGGAATCGAATAGATGAAATGGGTTCCCGAGGGCGCCCAATCCGGCGTCCTGGCAATGCCGCCTGAAACCAGCGTCCGGACCTCGCCATTAGGAATCGAGATTTCGAGTATGTCCCATCCGAACTGGCCGGCCGCATAGGCAATGCGCTTTCCCTCCGGCGAAACGGATGGCTCCGGGAATCCGTTGGGAGCGGAGGCAATCGTACGCCGGGTTCCGTCCGCTGCGTCGATAATCGAGAGGACCGTCCCGTCACGGTTCCTCACAGCCACGGCCACGTGCCGGCTGTCCGGAAACCAGCTGGGCGCAGTCAGCACCGGCCCGCCGGCCTCAAGCTGTCGCGGCGAGCCGGAAGGATACGGCACGATCATCACGGGTCCTATGCTGTCGACAGCCAGCTTCGAGCCGTCGGGAGAGAAACTCAACCCGCCATTGGTGGGGCCCTGCCACAACTCTTTCGCCTCACCGTCCTTCAAAGACCCGATCCACAACTTGCGGCCGCGGTCGAACGCCAGTGTCTTGCCATCCGGATGAAGAGTGGCGGCCGTGACGCCCTCATATACTTTTTGCGAAGCGCCGCCCGCAGCCGAGACGGACCACAAACTGCTGCCGGAAATGTAATAGACGCTGGCGCCATCGGGCGACCAGAAAGGGGACGTGCAATTCTGATCTGCCTTGGTGAGCTGCACGGCATCCGGTGTGCCGGCCGGCTTCGTGAAGACCTGCATGAGGCCATGAACGCGCGTGGTGTAAGCGATGCTCTTGCCATCCGGCGACCAACGGGGAGAGCGCTCCTCGGCCTCTGCCCGGGAGAGCGCCGTAAACTTGTAGGCCGATAGGTCGGGACCTGCAACAGGCTTCGGGATGAGAAAAAGAGTGAGGACCGAACCAGCGGCGAGACAGGCGACCGCGCTTGCGCCAAGAACCAGCCCGCGCTTTCGCTTGGGCGTGGAAACCCCGGCTGCCGGAGTTTGTGCGCTGGTCGCTTGAGACAGCCGGTCGCGGATCTGCTTCAGTTCGCGATACAGGTCGCGCGTGGAGTCGTAGCGCTCGGAGGGCTCCTTCGCGAGCAGCCGCTCGATCACCCAGCGCAGAGGCGCGGGTACAGTGCCGGGAAGTGGCTCGGCATCCTCGCGAATGATCGCCGTCATGGTCTCCGGAGCGCTTCCGCGCTGGAAGGCCCGCTTCCCGGTTGCCAACTCATACAGCACGAGGCCAAACGAGAATTGATCGGACTGCGGAGTAAGATTTGCTTCCCCCAGCGCCTGTTCGGGCGACATGTAATTAACTGTGCCGACGACCGTGCCGGGATCGGTAATGCCGATGGTCAATGTGGTATCGTCGGCGGGGCGGACGGTGAGCGACTTGGCCAGCCCGAAATCGAGAACCTTCACGCGTCCTTCCCGTGTGATCAGAATGTTGTCGGGCTTCAGATCGCGGTGAAGGATGCCCCCCGCGTGCGCGGCCGTTAGTCCATCCGCGATCTGCACCGCCACATCCAGCAGCTTACGGACTCCATCCGCCCTCGCGATCGGCGAGCCTTCCACGAACTCCATCACCAGATAGTTCGGGCCGATGTCATAGAGCTGGCAGATGTTGGGATGGTTCAGCGCGGCGATGGCTCGCGCCTCGCGCTCAAAGCGTTCATCGAAATTGCCTTGAGAGATCTTGATCGCGACGATCCGATCCAGACGGGTGTCGCGAGCCTTCCACACTTCTCCCATGCCCCCGGCACCGAGACGCGTTAGGATTTCGTACGGCCCGAGTTTGTCGCCGACGGCGAGCGGCATAAGAAGTAACCTACAATTTTACTGGTTCAGGGAGCGGTTGTGGTTGGTTTTAAATTCCTGTGAAACGTCGTTCACAGTAGCCGCAGCGCGTTCACCGCCCGTGCGCTGATATAATCCTTGCGGGAATGCACCGATCGTTTATTCGAAGGGTGTGGAAGGCCGTCCAGCCTCCGCCCCCTCTTCCGGCGCGTCGCCGCCTCAATCGCGCCCAGCGCCGACTGATTCGCGTAACTTCGATCGCTCTGGCTCTCGGCGCGAGCACCTGGGCGGTGTACGCTTACATCGCATCGGCTCCCGACCGTGCCAGCGGCCACTACCAGCAGGGCATCCACCTGCTGGGTCCAGGCGATTTCCAGGGGGCCGACACGCAGTTCACCCAAGCCATCGCAATCTTCCCCAAATATGCCGACGCCTACCTGGGGCGCGGCAAAGCACGGCAGGCTGCCGGTCAGAGTAAAGCCGCGCTGGCGGACTTCGAGAAGGCGATTGCCATCGATCCTACCTTGGACACCGCCTACATCGCCCGTGGCACCATCGAGGCGTCACAGGGCAATCGTCAAAAAGCTCTGGAGGACTTCACGCGCTCCATTCGTCTCCATCCCACGGCGGACGGCTACTATCAGCGCGGATTGACGTATCAAAAGCTCGATGAGCCCAAGCTCGCGCTAGCCGACTTCAACGCCGCCATCACTTATGATCCCGGTGCGCCGTCTATCTATATGGCTCGCGCCCGGGTCAATCGCGATTTGGGAGACCTGCCAGCCGCCAAGGCGGATCAGGACCAGGCAGAGCTAGTGGAGAAGACTCAGTAGTACATGTTCGTTCCGCTTACTCCGCTCCGCTGCCTGCATCGCGCCGTGGATCTGTTCGGATCCAGAATCGGCGTCGTTTCCGGGGATCAGCAGTTCACCTACGCGGAACTCGGAAAACGCGCGGAAAGGCTCGCAACCGGCCTGCAGAAGCTCGGGATCGTGCCCGGCGATCGCGTGGCGTATCTCACTAACAACAACCATCAGTTGCTCGAAGGCTACTTCGGCGTGCTCCAGGCGCGCGCAATCCTAATGCCTCTGAATATTCGCCTTTCCGAGCCGGACCTGGCTACGATTCTTCGTCATTCCGGCGCGAGGATGGCAATCTTCGACGACGATTTCGCGGACACCGTCCGAGGTCTTCGTCAGGCGTGCCCGGATGTGAATCGTTGGGTCGCACTGCGGCAGAGGATTCCGGAGTCGGATCTGCTTTACGAAGAAATCCTCGATCAAGGTTGTCCTGAGCGCGCCGATGCATTTTCCTACGACGAGATGGCTATCGCCGAGCTCTTCTATACCAGCGGGAGCACCGGTGCGCCCAAGGGAGTGGCTCTATCGCATCGGACGCTTTATCTTCACGCGCTCAGCGTGGCGTTGGAATATCGGGACCCGGAACTCATGGTGGATCTCCACACCATTCCTCTCTATCACGCCAACGGTTGGGGACATCCGCAAGCGTCCACCCTAATGGGCATCAAACAAGTAATGGTGCGGCGGTTCGAACCGTCGGAAGTATTCCGGCTCATCCAAGAGCATCGGGCCACCAACCTGTGCGTGGTCCCGACCATGGCCAACGCTCTCGTCAATGCTATACATGCCCTAGATCGCGATCGGTGGGATCTATCCAGTCTGAAAACGATGAACATCGGCGGCGCTTCCAGCTCCCCCGAGCTTGTAGAACGCGTAGAGCGCGCGTTCCCTGGCTGCGCGTGCATGGGTGGGTATGGGCTCACGGAAACTTCTCCGGTGATCACCATGGTGCAGCCTCTGGATGCCATTCATCTCAGCGATACGGAACGTCGCGAACACCTGGCCATGACCGGCCGCGCCGTGGTGGGCGCGACTATTCGTGTCGTAGATGCGAATCTTCGCGACGTCCCGCGTGACCGCAAGACGATTGGCGAAGTGATCGTAATGGGCGACCAGGTCATGGACGGCTACTTCGGGGAACCGGATGCCACGTCCGCCGCGATGAGCGGACCCTGGCTGCACACCGGCGACATGGCCGTCTGGGATGAGGACGGCACCATTCAGATTGTCGATCGCAAGAAGCAAGTCATCATCTCCGGCGGCGAAAACATTTCGTCTTTGGAAGTAGAAGCGGCGATCTTTGCGCATCCCGCGGTGCTCGAGTGCGCCGTGGTGGCCGCTCCGGATTCGAAATGGGGTGAGGTTCCGGCGGCCATCGTAGTTCTGAAAGACGATGCGGCTCTTACTCTCGAGGATCTGAACGGTTTCCTGCAAGAACGTCTGAGCAGGTTCAAGCTGCCTAGAATCCTCGAGTTTTCGGAAAATCCTCTTCCTAAGACCGGAACCGGCAAGATCCGCAAGAACGAGCTGCGCGAGCGATTCTGGGCTGGAACACAAAGTGTCAAACGGGTGCAGGGCTAATGGTTTTTGTTCGCCTGGAGAATGCCGATGAATTGGTCACCCTTCGGTTATGGGAAGCAGGCACGCTCGGCGTCACCGAAGGCGACGGTTTCGTGGACGCGTTTTTCGAAGATGCGAACGTTGCTTCGCAATTCGGCGTACCGGAGGCGGTCGTTGACGTAGACTGGGTCGCGCGGACCGAAGAAGGGTTTCCACCGCTGCTGGTGGGCGAGAAGTTCTTCGTCGCCGCGCCGTGGCGTACAGAGCTGACACCGCCCGGAAGAATACGCCTGGTGATCAATCCTGGGGCGCAGTGCGGCACGGGCTACCATCGCTGTACGCAGCTGTGCCTGGAGGCGATGGAGAAGCTGATCCGCCCAGGCGACTCGGTACTCGACGTCGGTAGCGGGTCGGGCATCTTGTCCCTTGCGGCCAAATTGCTGGAAGCCGGTCGCGTGGTCTCTTGCGATATCGACCCCGATGCTGCCGGACCCGAGTGTTTCTTCGTGGGCAGCGTCGATGCCGTGCGATCCGGAACGTTCGATCTCGTGGTCGCCAACATCAACGAAGACGTGATCGGTTCGATGCGCCCGGACTTCGAGCGTGTGGCTCCAAAGCGCATCCTTTCCGGCTTTCAGGACGACGCCGGTAAGTGGACTTGCGTGATCCTTTAGTCTGCGTTAAAGTCGCATTAGCGCGAAGGGCGCATCCAGTCCGCGGAAAGGGCTTTGCCCACCTTTTAGCAAAATAGTGAAGGTTACGAACCTTCTTTCAGCCTGATTCGGGCGGACTCCAGGCGCAGTTATGAAAGGAAGGTCGTAATGGACGCCAAAGAGCTACCCGCTCGCCCTAACTTAGAGCATTATAAGAAACTCGCCAAGGATCTTCTCAAAGCCTACCAGTCCGGCGATGCCGCCGCGCTGCAGCGCTTTCGGGAGCACCTTCAAGCGCCGCAACTAACCTGGGCTGATTTGCGCAAAGAGGCACAGGCGCGCCTGCGCAAACTTAGGGCGTCGAAGATTGTCGGCGATAAGCTGACTCTCACCGACGCTCAGCTCTTGATCGCACACTCGTGCGGCTTCGAGAGTTGGCCGAAGTTCAAGAAACACATCGAGGCGGCCCTTCGCAAGAGTTCACCGGTCTCCAAATTCGAATCCGCGGCGGATGCCGTCATCACCGGCGACGTCGCGACGCTCAGGCGACTGCTGCGTGAGAATCCAGAACTGATCCGGCAGCGTTCCACTCGCGCGCATCAATCCACGCTGCTTCACTACGTGTCGGCCAACGGAGTAGAGGATTTCCGCCAAAAGACTCCGAAGAACGCCGTGGAAGTCGCGAAGATCCTGCTCGCAGCCGGCGCTGAAGTGGATGCGGAAAATACCGACTACGGCCGCGGCACGACCCTGGGGCTGGTCGCAACCAGCGCGCATCCCGCTGAGGCAGGCGTGCAAATCGCGCTCCTCGATACATTGCTCGAAGCGGGTGCGTCCCTCGACGGCCTGCCAGGAGGATGGAATCCCCTGACAGCAGCGCTGGCAAACGGATGCAGGGAAGCTGCCGAGTATCTCGCCAGGCGCGGCGCACGCCTGGACTTAGAGGGAGCATCGGGCGTGGGACGGCTCGATATCGTCAAAGGATATTTCAGTCAGGACGGCAGCTTAAAGGCAAAGGCGACCAAGAAGCAGATGAAGGACGGCTTCGCGTGGGCCTGCGAATACGGCCGGAGCAACGTTGTCGAGTTCCTGGTCGACCAGGGCATGGAGATAGACGCGCGACTCCGGAATCATGGCAATACCGGCCTCCACTGGGCGGCATTTGGCGGCCACGTTGACGTGGTCAAGCTTCTGTTGGCGCGAAAGGCGCGGCTCGACATCAAGGATGAAAGCTTCGGGGGAACGCCCTTGGAGTGGGCCATCCAAGGCTGGGGTGGCCATCCGGTCGATGGCCATTACGAAGTTGTTTCGCTTCTCGTTGCCGCAGGCGCGATCTTGGATCCTGGATGGCTTGCCGATCCCGATCCGCCCCGCGCTGCAAAAGTGCGCGCCGATTCCCGGATGCTGGGGGCGCTGCGAGGCAAAACGTCCTAAACCGGCTTCTCCGGCCACTTGTGCTTGGGATACCGCCGCGAGAGTTCCTTGCGCACTTGCGGATACAGCCGCTCCCAGAAACCGGCCAGGTCCGAAGTCACCTGCACCGGCCGTTGATTCGGAGCCAGAAGATGAACGACTACGGGTGCGCCTCCGATGCGCGGAGACTCGCGCATGCCGAAGAAGTCTTGGAGTCGCGATTCGATCCAGGGCGGCTTGCCGGGCTCGTAGTGAACCTTGACGTCGCGGCCGCCGGGCAGCTTGATTCGTTCCGGAGCCGCATGGCTGAGATGGGACGGACGAATTGCAGCAAGGGTGTCGGCGGCTTCGAGTTCGGCGAAGGTGGTTCTTCCCTGGCACTGCGCGACGAGCACCGCGTCTACGTCGATAGCGATTCCGCCGAACGCCGCACGAGAACGCACCTGCTCCACGGCGTCGCGGTCCGCGAACCGGCCGATACCGGCTTCGAGGGCCTTCTGCGCAAGGAGGCACGAAACGTCTTCACTGGGCCCGGCGGGCGCGCGCGTCTCTTCGATGACCAATTGGTCGTAGACCAGTGCCGTCACCTGCTCGACACGCTCGGCAGTGCGATTCCATTCGAGCGAGACGCGTTCCGTGGCACGGTCCAGCAGCCATTCGGGCTCAATCGGCGCGGCGAGGCGAACCAGAGGCACGCCGTGCTCGCGGCGTTCCTCGATATCGATGGCGACGAGAAACTCCCAGGAGCAATTCGGAAAGCGGGCTGAGCCGCCAGCAGATAGGAGTAACTCTCCATCGCGACGATGGCGCGCCACACGATCCGGAAACGCGGCGAGAATGCTTTGCAGGATGACAGCGTCGCCTGCGTTTCGCGCATCTCGTCCCGAGATGTTCTTGCGGAGCTGATCGAAAACCCGATGCGTCTGCGGTTGCCAGTCCGACTCCGTCAGGGCCAACAGATCCGACGTTCCGCGTTCGCCCGCGCTAAGCACCGCAGCCACGGCGCAACCCTTTTCAGGAACACCGCAGCGTTTGGCTTCGACCACCAGCTTCGCGAGCCGCGGGGGTAACGGCAGCTCCGCCATCTCCGGTGTGACGCCTAACCGGTCGAGCAGCGCGTTGGCTGCGCTGAACGCAGCCTCCGGCGCTCGATCCAGCCAGTCAAGCTGCGTGATCTTCATGGCGCGCAGTTGCAGGACCAGCTGTGAAAGTTCGCGGCGCAGGATCTCGGGGATGTCGGTTTGCGGACGGCGATGAAAGTCCTCGGCCGAGTACAGGCGGATTACGCGGCCCGGAGCGGTGCGTCCAGCACGACCGGCGCGCTGCGTCGCCGACGCCTGGCTGATGCGTCGCACCTCGACCGAAGGCAGTCCCGTCCACGGCGAATCGGCGGCGACACGTGCGAGACCGCTATCGATGACCGCAGTGACGCCCTCGATGGTCACCGAACTCTCGGCGACGTTGGTGGACAGGATCACTTTGGGACGATTGGCGGGTCCCACGGCGCGGTCCTGCTCGGCTGGTGACAGGTAGCCGTGGAGGGGCACGACCAGAAGCCCCAGTCGGGACGCCAGGGCCTCTATGGCTCGCCCCGCACGACGGATTTCAGCGGCGCCCGGGAGGAATACGAGTACGTCGCCAGTGACGCCGCGCTGCGTGAGTTTCTCGAGAGCCGAGGCTACTTGCTCTTCGAGCGGCGCAGGCGAGTGCGGCGTGTATTCGATTGCCAGCTCATACAACTTGCCTTCAGAGCGTAGTATCGGGCAGCCGCCGAGGTACTTCGCAATCGGAGCCGCGTCGAGCGTCGCCGACATGACGATCAACCGGATGTTCGGGAGACGTCGGAGCAATGCCAGCGCCAGATCGGAATCGAGATGCCGCTCGTGGAACTCGTCCAGGATCACGGTACCGACTCCCGCGAGGCTCGGATCGGACAACAGCCGCCGTGTGAGCACGCCCTCGGTCAGGAATCGCAAGCGCGTGCGGGGTCCGCTCACGTCTTCGAATCGCACTTGATAGCCGACGTTTTCACCCAGGCGCTCACCCAGTTCGCTGGCGACACGTCGAGCGGCAAGGCGTGCGGCTAATCTCCGCGGTTCGAGCACCAGGATCTCGCCACGCTCGCACGCGAGTAAGGCGGGAGGGACCCGAGTCGTCTTCCCCGCCCCCGGAGGCGCTTCAATAACAAGATTCCCAGAAGCCTCGACGATGGCCGGAAGCAACGCGTCGATCGGAAGCTTCATTCTTGTGTGACCGCCCGAATCGTTTCCGGCGAGTTGCCTTCCAGGCGATTGTTGACGAAGATGTACGCGGCTCGGCGCTCCTCGCGCATGCGCTGGATCAAATTGCGCAGCGCATCACGCGCCTCAGGATTCTCATCCCGAACTCTATCGTAAGGAGCGAATTGCTGAACCGCTTCCTCATACGCCCGGCCTTGGCGCAGCAGCGCCCGCACCACCGTAAAATCGGCCGGGAAGGCATCCGGAATCGCCATCTGCTCGGAAAGCACCGGCATTTTGGTCCAGGCGTTCAAGACATGCGCCGCGCGATGTTGGCGCAAGATATCGAAGTAGCGCGGCTGAAGATACTCGCGATTGCGCACTTCGACGGCGTAGCGAAACGTCGCCGGCAAAGCGCCCAGGAATGGATCCAGCTTGGCCGCGAATTCGCGCGGACTCGCCCCACGCGCCCCGAATTCGAAGATCAACGCGGGGATGCGCGCGCGATACGGCTCCAGCGGGTCTAAAAATAGCGCGGCGACTGCGTCCGCGCTTAAGTACGACTCATTGACCATCCCTGCGCGCGAACCATAGCGAGCGTGTTTGGGAAATACCTCGCACGTCACTTCCTCGGGAATTTTGAGAACAAACTGCAACTCCGGCGGCGCGGAGCCGAACAGCTTCTTCCAGTATTCCGGCGACGGGAACTGATAGAACGAAAAATCTCCGCAGACGATCGGGAACGTCTCCGCGAACTCCGCCAGGCACTCCGCTTCGAAACGTTTCTGCGAGAACTTGCCGCGTGTTAGATAGCGATCACGCGTATAAATCTGGTCCAGCCAACCCGGATACTTCCAGGAACTGGTACCTATCCAGATGTTCTCGTTCGCCAGCTCTCGGAGGCGTTGCGCCAGCGCCGACCTATCGAAAGAAGGGGCGAAAGAAGGCGGCGGATCGAAGAGAGGAAGCGTCACCGCGCGCGGGCAGAACGGTTGTAGAACGGGTCCGCGCCAGCTTCGATGATTCCGCCGGGCATCAGCCGGATCATCACGGGAGCCGCGCCGTTGTTATAGCGCGACATGATCTCAACTCTGTGACCGCGCGCCGCCAGATCCGCCGCTACCGATTGCGGAATGCGCTCATCGAGTTTCAGATTCCCCAGCTTCCAGGGGTGATCGTCGAAGCTCTCCACCAGGTGTTCCGTCATGAAGCGCGGCGCCTCAATGGCGTTCTGCGCGTTCATTCCGTAATCGATCACGTTCACCATCAACTGGAGCAGCGCTTGCTCCTGGTCGTCTCCTCCGGGAGTGGAGAGCGCCAGGAAAGGCTTCCCATCGGGGTGCATGACCAGCGTCGGGCTCAATGTGACGCGGGGACGTTTGCCGCCGGCCAGATCGTTGGGATTTCCCGTAACCAGCACGAAGCTTTGCGCGCGTTGCGTCAGCGGGATGCCAGTATCGCCCGCGATCACGCTGGGCATCCATGCGCCCGAGGGGGTGGCGGAGAATACGATGCCGTCGCTGTCCATGGTATCGACACAGGTGGTATCGTGTGCCTTCAGCACTTCGTCGACTTTGTACTGAGCCATGTCCGCCAAGGCTACGTGCTGACCGAATTTGCCATCGATTGCGCCGGGCTCGAACTTCAGCGAGGCCCGCTCTCCGATCTGCTTGCGGCGCCCCGCCGCGTAGTCCATGGTCAGCAGTGCCTGGAGGTTCCAGTGATTAAACTTGGGGTCGCCATAGTAAGTATCCCGGTCCGCGTAAGCCAGCTTCAGCGCTTCCACCGTGCGGTGTATGTAGTCGGCCGAATTGAACGCCGGGCGGCTATCGAAGCCATCGATGATATTCAGCGTCTCGAGCATGGCCGGTCCCTGGCTCCAGAATCCGGACTTGTAGACGATGTATCCACGGAAGGTCGTCGAAAGCGGCTCCTCCGGCGTGACCTTGAAGCCCGCCATGTCCTCATAGCGGAGCAAACCGCCGTTGGCCTTGCTGAACTCACCGATCTTGCGGGCGATCTCGCCGCGATAGAAGTAATCGCGCACCGCGTCGATGCCGGCCTGGCGGCCGCCGCCCTTGGCCAGCGCCTTCTTCTCGGCATCCACCATGGCTCGCAGAGTCCGGGCCAGATCGGGCTGGCGGAAGATCTCGCCGATCGCGGGCGTGTGGCCGTTCGGCATGAAGTGCGCCTTGGAGGACGGCCACAAATCAAAGAACGGCACCGCGGAAGCGAAACTGCGCGCGCGCATCTCATCCACAGCGTAGCCATCGGCCAATTCGAGAGCCGGCTCGATCACTTCCGTGAATGACTTCGTTCCGAACTCGCGCAGAGCCACCAGCCCCGATTCCACCATGCCCGGGACTAGCGCCGGCATCAAGCCCGCGTCCGGAATGATGCCTCTCAGATGATCGCCCGGACCGAGCCGAAATGTGATGTCGCCCAATTGGACCGGGCGCTTACGGAAGAGATCTG
>Ga0157369_10001332_pt1 | contig 30555 bp, 23 predicted proteins | sample C25metaG_FD_113461 | JGI IMG/M metagenome (GOLD analysis project Ga0157369, IMG submission 113461) | Corn rhizosphere microbial communities from Kellogg Biological Station, Michigan, USA - C2-5 metaG | ecosystem: Host-associated > Plants > Roots > Rhizosphere > Soil | place: USA: Michigan... | reverse complement strand
TGCCGAAAGCTCAACGCCGAACCTCTGATCACGTTGGCGGCGCCCGGCACTAACCCTGAGCAAGTGGAATATGCCATGGAGTGGGTCCACTATTTGAACGACCCGCCCACAACCCCTTGGGGGAAACTTCGAGCGTCCAACGGACATCCCGAGCCCTACGGGGTAAAGTTCTTCCAGATCGACAACGAGCCCATGAACAACGGCTTCACGCCGGAGAAGTACGCCGAAATCATCAACGTTTACGGGCGCCGGCTGCGGGCCATCGCTCCCCAGTCGCGAATCGTGGCGTGCGGGCAGAAGCGGTCTAACGACATGATTTGGAGCGAGAAGGTCATCGACCTCGCCGGCGAGAACTTCGACATTCTCGGGTGTCACAACTACGAGTACGAACCCGGGAACTTCGAGACGGGGCTGAGGCGCATTCGCGACTACCTTACGAAGCTGCGAGACTACGTGCGCGCCTCGAAGCACCAGAGCATCGAGATCGGAGTGCTCGAGTGGAGCCTCCAGCACACCTACGATTGGCGCGCCGGACTGCATACCGCAGGCAGCCTGATCCTCTACGAGGAACTCAGCCCCAGTCTGGCGATGACTTGCCCCGCCCTGCTCATGCGAAACACAACGGACGACCCGACGTGGACCTCATTCATCTATCACGACCATGTCTCCTGGTTTCCGGGAGCGGGCTATGTGGTCGAGAAGCTTTTTCGCGCGCACTACGCGGAACGGTACCTTGCCTCCACGACCGGGGTCTTTCGGGACATTCCCGACCGGAAGGGCTTCTTTGCCCAGATCTCGATTATGAAGCCGGAAGAATGGCTTCCTGGCTCCATCGACGCCATCGCTACGTCGAGCGCTGACGGCCGCCGGATCGTGATCAAGGCCGTCAACTATCGAGCGGAGCGGAACACCCTGCTCGTGCGACTCCAGGGCGCCAGCGCTCCCGAGAAGGCTATCGCCACCTTGCACACAGTCAACGCCGGATTGACGGACTCCGCATCGCTCGAGCATCCGAACGCGCTTGCGCCAGTGAGCCGACCGTTGCGTTACTCGAAGGACCTCTCCATCGACCTGGCTCCTTATACAGTTGCCGTGCTTGAGATCCGGGCGGAGTGAATGACGGGCGAAGGATGGCGGTCGCAGCAGGGACGATTATCGTCCTCCTTATCGCCTCCTAATTCTGAACATTACTTCCGGCTTTGGTTCCCACGCGTTTTGATTGTGGTCGTTGGTAAATGCGATTCGGGCAGGAATTGCCGCCCCCAATACACCTATCGCTACGGAGCTTCCGCCAGAACCCCTCACGTGCGTTCAACAAACGTCCCTTGTCAATCTGTGGTCATCGTCTCGGACGGTGATCCTTATATTCTTTCGGCTGGGTCCTTTTGCAGGACCGCTTGCGGTGAACGAGAACGCACTGTCGGGCGGCGGCGAGAAGGTCGCGCAGTTGGTCGTGCTGTAGGCGGGCCAGCCGGACTAGCACGACGGGGTGTTTCGCGTAGTGGTCCGTGACGTAGTAAGTTTCCGAATCGTCGTCGAGGAGTGCCGTGCGCTGTTCAAAATCTGTGCGGACGACAAGCGACCCTGGTTCTGCGGACCGATGAATAGCGAGGCATGCCACGAGCCGCTTGCCGAGCTTGAGCGCCGGCGACCCGTACATTGTGCTCTCGTGCAAATCCGGGAACTCACGCCCCAGCGCACGCACCGCTTCGAACGTCAGTGCTAGCTTTCGCATCCGACTACCAAGTGTAGGGCTTGCACACGACACGTTCTGAAACGGGATCTGCGCCGCGGATCGCTCCGATCGCAACCCACGCCCCGGCGAATCGATTCACCTCTTCTCGGCATGCCACGTTTGCCTGGATCACCGCGCAAGAAGGCCTCTCCTCACGGACAACTCACTCATTTCCTGACAGTCAGCACAATCCTGCGTTTTCGGGCAACACCTTGCCGCTGGATGGCCTACACTAAACACTTGTGCTCGACAGTAGAATTCGAGACAGTTTCTGGAAAATGGAGTTCCCCACGAGTATGAAGAAACTCAGCGTTTCCGCATGCAGTCTTTTGGTGTCCTGCGGCCTTCTGTCCGCGCAGCAGACGCAGGCGGCAAAGCCTTGTCCGCCGGAAGGATTTAGCGGAGGGTTCAGTCACGGCTGTCCCCAGAAACAGTTTGCCAACCCGGCTGATATCTCGGGGATGATGGCCGCACTGCCGGATAAACCGCTGGCGACACCCCAGAGTCTTCGTCATGTACTCGTGCTGTGCCGAGCCAGTGGCTGGGTACATACTTCGATCCCGCTCGCATCGAAGATGGTGGAATATCTGGGAGATAAGACGGGTGCGTGGATGACGACTATCACGTACGATCCTGCAGCGATCACTGCTGAAAATTTGAAACAATACGATGCGCTTTTCCTCGACAGTACCACCGGCGAGTTTCTAGATGACCCCAACGATAAAGCGGCAACCCAGGCGCGCAGGCAGGCGCTTCTCGACTTCGTCAAGGGCGGAAAGGGGCTGGCTGGCATTCACGCCGCGACAGATTCGTACCACACTACGTCACGCCCGGGCTCCGGTGAGGAAGCAAATGCGCCTACGGGCACTTGGCCGGAATTTAACGAAATGATTGGTGGATTTTTCAAATTTCACTGGACCTACCCGACTCTGATTCCCGTCAAGGTCGACGATCCGGATAGCCCGCTGACTTCCATGTTCCCGGCCCGCGGCTATGAGGTCGTAGATGAAACCTACACGTTCGCGCAAGACTCGTTCAGCCGTAAACGTGTCCACGTGTTGACCAGCATCAACTACAAGAAAATGAGCGCTGAAGATAAAGCCAAAGAACCGGCCGCTACACGCCGTACCGACGGCGACTACGCATTGAGTTACATTCAGCGCGTCGGCAATGGCCGCATGTTTTACGAGGCCCACGGCCACGATGAGAAAGTTTATTATTTACGGCCGTTTGTGGCGCATATGCTGGCGGGCATTCAATATGCACTGGGCGATCTGAAGGCGGACGACAGCCCGAGCGAAAAATAGGATTAGGTTTACTTTGCCGTGGCCCAGATCGATCGAACGCGGCTAATGTGTGCCGAGATCTCGCCAGTTTGCCCGCCTTTGGCATAAACTTCCATCCCGGCAGCGCCTGCGGGCGGAAAAACGAGATTTGTCATCGCGAGTTGCCCGCTATCCGCAAAAATCTCCACGGAATTGCGATCCACTAGCACATTCAAACGCAAGATAGCGTCCTGCAATACGAGGGGCGCGTCCGTCCGGTGCGAAAAATCTTTGCTGAAAGTCGTGACCCCCGAATGAGTCCGGTCAAAAAATAGTTTCTGCGTCTTGCGATCGTAGCCAATTACCGTGTAATTACCGTTGTTCTTTAGAATTCGCCAACCAACCTCCTGAGCGCTTCCGAGCTGAATTTCTGCCGTAAAGTGAAAACTACGATCCCTGGTTAGCGCTGATGTGGCAGCCAGCCAGCGGTTCACCGTCTCGACCGTCCCCGTTTCGCCCGTTGACTGAGTTTCTTGCGGCTCGAGCCGGTGGAACTGCTCAATCGGCATTTGCACCAGTCGTATTCCGTCCGGCGTTTTTCGTAGCGAAAGGCGGCGCGGAAATGTCATCTGCCCGCGCCACGGACTAGTTGGCAGATCTTTCGCGTACTGCCAGTTGTCCATCCATCCGATCATCACAGTGGGATCGCCATGCGCCGGGTTGTTAAATGTGAGCGAACAGTAGCAGTCCTTGCCGTAGTCCGTCCACAGGGTCTGCGAGTCGGGATTGTGGTTGACAAAACGGGTGCCATCGAAGCGGCCGATAAAGTACTGCTCCCCGGAACCTCCTTGCAGCCCGCCCGGATTCAACCCGATCTTCAACACCCAGCGCGTTTCGCCTCGTGCGCCCTCAATCGGCAATTCGAACAGCTCCGGGCATTCCCACTGTCCGCGTGTTGCGCCTGCGGGTCCAAAATCGCTTAGCGGCGACCAGTGCCTTAGATCCTTTGAGCCATAGATCCGAACCTTGTGATCGTTTGGCAGAGAAACAACCATCACCCATCTTTCCCCCTGTTGCGACCAGAAGACTTTCGGATCGCGAAAGTCAGACATGTGTAAATCCAGCACCGGATTCCCGGAGTATTTCGTCCACGTCCGCCCGCGGTCGTTGCTGAACGCCAGGTTCTGCGTCTGCAACGCCGGCTGCCCGTTTTTCGCCGGAGTGTGTCCTGTATAGACTGCTACCAGACACGGCTTCTGATTCGTGCAGAACCCGCTGGTATTTTCTTCGTCTACAACGGTGCTGCCCGTGAAGATCATAATCCCGTTCTCCTCTGGAATAGCCGGCGGCAGCTGTTCCCAGTGCACCATGTCGGGGCTCACGGCATGTCCCCATGTCATATGTCCCCACGTGTCGCCGAATGGGTTGTATTGAAAGAACAAATGGTACTCACCTTCGAAGTACACCGGCCCATTTGGATCATTCGTCCAGTGCTCGTGCGGTGAAAAATGGTACTGCGGCCGGTAAGGCTGATCGTACGGCGCCAATATCGGGTTTGTCTGACCAAGCACTAGAATCGGAACGATCGCTGGCAACAAAAGAAGGGGTCGCACCCAAATCTCCTCTCCGGAAAGCATACGCTAATTGCTTGCCAAGAATAGAATGGTCAGCGTTGCAATGTGGACTTTCCCGACCCTCGTTTCGCTTCTACTGCTTCTCTGGCCGTCGATGTCCCAAACCTCGGAAGACCACAATAAGGCGACGGTTTCTCCAGCACGAATGCAGGCGGTGCGGAGCGAAGTGAGAACGCCCTATAAATACGGCGTAGTCATTCAACCCTCTTCGGGTAAAAAAGTGGACTGTCCCGCCGTGTTTCGCTACCACGGCAAGTGGTACCTGGTTTACGTCCAATTCGAGGCCCCGCCCGGCCAGGGATACACGACTCAACTCGCCGAAAGCGCTGACTTACTGCACTGGAAACCGCTCGGCACTATCTTAGATCGCGGCGACGCAGGGACTTGGGACCATGCGAACGCTGCTGGCGGCATCGCCTTGTTCGATACGAAATGGAATGGCAGCAACACACTCCAAACCTACGAAGGCCGCTACTGGCTTTCTTACATAGGTGGAAGGCGCTTCGGCTACGAACAAACTCCGCTTTGGATCGGTATGGCTGCCACCGATAATCCTTCGAAAGCTCGGCTTTGGCGGAAACTGCCCTCGCCCGTGTTAACGACTGAGGACGCCGATGTCCGTGCCGGACTCGAAACGCAGACGCTGTATAAGAGCTTCGTGTTTCGCGACGACACCAGGACACTCGGCGAGCCGTTCGTTATGTTCTACAACGCCAAAGGAAGCAGCGAACAGATTTACACGGCGACGTCAATGGACCTGAAGACATGGAAGAGGTATGGCGACGGAGCGGCGGTGGAAAATCGGCCCCTTGCAGGTTCGAATCACGGCGTGATTAGCGGTGATCCGCAGATCGTCCGCATGAAGGATTTATGGGTGATGTTCTATTTCGGTGCATTCTGGAAACCGGGCGCATTCAATACCTTCGCTGCCTCATACGATCTCATGCATTGGACTAAGTGGACGGGCGACAATCTAATCGAACCCTCCGAGCCCTATGACGCGAGGTACGCCCACAAGCCCTGGATCATTAAACACCATGGGGTGGTCTACCAGTTCTACTGCGCCGTCGCTGGTGACAAACAAGAACATCGGACCATTGCCCTGGCAACTTCGAAGGACATGAAAAAGTGACCGGTCTGGTTAGATGACGTGTATACAAGGCCGATGACGCGGATCCGGGATGGCGCGCCGCAGAACTTCGTGTGCGAGCGGTGCCACATCGCCTTTCCCGAAAAATAGAAACTCGAATAGATTTGCAATCGGATTGCCTTCGGTCCACCGGAAATAGCCATGCGGGACCTTTCCCGTGGATTGCTCCAGGTAAATCAGCAACGCCGCGATCGCGTTAGCGACGACGGGACTCTCGGCCCGCAAGACAGCGTGTTCGCCGCATCGCTCTCCCCGCACTTGTAGAGTCTCTTCGAACGTCGACGCATCGGTATGCTCTACTTCAAAGAAGTAAATGCGTTCGTCGGGGGGAAGGTTATAAGAGCTGCGAATTTCTTGGTCCGCCTCATCTAGGGATTCGGTGCGATCGTTTCCGGGTTTCCGTGCGACGAGATGAATGATTCTGTCTTCATCTTCATTGAGTAGGGCTTCGGCGCTTGCATCCAGATGTATTCCGCAAATACGAAGCTCGGTGGACCGCATCGCGCGGGAAATGATCGATATAGTGACCATTGCAGCGATGAAAAAGCAGGCGATCTTAAGCCCTTCCGGTCGCTCATACACGTTAAGAACGGTGGTGTAAATGAAGACTACTGAAATCAGAAGAAACGGCCAGCGGGCCCGGCTTCCCCATGCCGCGATAGTCACGGCAAGAGCCGCCGAGGTAATCAATACCAACACTCCTGTCGCGTAAGCGCCGCCTTGCGCGTCCACACTGGCTCGAAACAGAATTGTCACTGTAAAGGAAATGGCCATGAAGACGAGCACCAGCGGACGGGTGGCCCGTGCCCACTCCGGAGCCATTCCGAAACGGGGAAGATACCTGGGGATCAGGCTCAGCAGACCGGCCAAAGCCGAGGCTCCGGCGAACGCGAGAATCAGAATTGTACTGACATCGTATAGAGATCCGAAGCCATTGCCCAGAAATTTGTGGCCTAAATAAGCGAGTGCCCGGCCGTTCGCTTCGCCGCCCTCTTTGAACTTCGCTGGTTCGATGAGCAGGGTGGTTACTAGACTGGTTGCCGACAGAAAGATACTCATAATCACAGCGGCCGCAATCAGCAGTTTGCGCGTGTTCCTGACACGCGCTGCCAAATCTTCACCTTGAACGAGCGGCATGAGAGCCACACCTGTTTCAAATCCGGAAAGGCCGAGCGCAAGTTTCGGAAAAAGCACAACCGAAACGGCCAGCATCTGGAACGGACTTCGATATTGCGCGAAGAGCGCATTTTTCCAGTCCGGAATCAGATGAGGATGACGGAGCACTTCCCACAACCCAACGCCGGTGATCACTACATTCAGCGACAAATATAAGGACACAAGTACGACGGCCACCCCAATGGCTTCTTTGAAACCCTTCAGAAATATTGCGCCCAAGATTGCTAGCAACAAGAGAGTGATTCCCATCTGGCTCTTCGTCCAATCCGGAGTAAACGGATTTTGTACAAAATGGGCCGCTGCATCGGCGGCCGAAAGGGTCATCGTAATCACAAAGTCCGTCGTGGCGAAGCCCAGCAAGATCAGTACGAACAACTTGCCGTTCCAGCGAGGAAATAGTGTTTCCAGCATGGCGATGCTTCCTTGGCCGTTAGGACTCGCCTCGGCAACTCTCCGATAGACAGGCAGAGCCGCGAAAAGCGTCACGAGAACAAGGATCAGGGTCGCAAGCGGGGAAAGCAGCCCCGCCGCCAGGAAAGCAATACCCGGCTGATATCCGAGGGTCGAGAAATAGTCAACGCCCGTCAGGCATATCACCCGCCACCACGGATGTTCTGCTTCTGCCTTGCTGCGGATACCCTTGGGGAGCTTAAGATCTGCCAGAAGCCAGTCACTAAAGGCCACGTGCCAGTATAGTTCGCGTCGTCAGAAAGTACCCGAATTTCCCCATCTGTTCGTCTCGTGCCGTAGCGCATATACGCCGACGTTAAAGAGTATGAAGACCGATTCTACGAATATGAAAATCGAACTCACGGCGAAAGGCTGGTTTTACGCCGCCAATTCGGCACTCGAAGCCAGGCGGCGGCGTGCCATCAAGCGGCGGGAAGTGGAGATACGCCACATCCTGGCGAAATGCATTCAGATGATTCTTGTTGACTTCGATTTCCCCGTCCGCGCACCGCGGTTCGATGATGCTTGTACGCCAGTCCTAGACTGAGCACACCGCATTCGCCGAGCTCTCGAGTGTTTTTCACCAAGTGGATTTGCGCTCGGGGAGCGGATCAACCGTATCAACCAGGCGAGCAAGCAACCGCTGGGTCATCTCCTCACGGACATCCTTCGCATTGGATGATCCCCAAAGATTGTGCACCTCACCAGGGTCCTTCTGAAGGTCGTATAACTCGCCGGCACCCAGGTTCCGATAGTAGGCGAGCTTATAGCGCTCGGTCCGCACGCACGCGGCCATCGGTGGCGGTTCGTACAACGATGACGAGTCGAAATGCTCGCAATACGTCGAGTCTCTATGTGTAGTCGTCTTTCCTGTGAGCAGCGGAGTGAGAGGCCGTCCCACCATTCCGGATGGGATTGGGATCCCTGCGGCTTCCAATAATGTGGGAGCGATGTCGACCATTTCGACCAACGCATCGGAACGCAGCCCAGCCTTGAACTTCTTGGGCCAACGAATCACCAACGGCACCCGGATCGCACAATCGTAAAAGTGGGGCCCTTTCAGATAGAAGCCGTGGTCGCCAAGCATCTCGCCGTGATCGCTCATATAAATCACAATCGTATTGTCGGCCTGCCCGCTATCGTCCAAAGCTTTCAACATTCGTCCAACTTCTGTGTCCACCTGCTCGATCATTGCGTAATAAGCAGCGGTTACTTTTCGATGCGTCAGGTCATCGGTCTTGGCGAACGAAATGGCCGTCCCGCCGTATGCGCCCTGGTGGTCAATGCGCTGAAAGATTGGCTTTGAATCCAGCTCTCCTTTCTGATAGGCCGGCGACGGGAGTTTATCCGGATCATAGCGATCAAGATAATCTTTGGTGGGCCAGAATGGATGGTGCGGCTGAAAAATGTTGACTGACATCAGCCAAGGATTGAACTTCTGCTGGCCGCGCAGGAACTGGATCGCGATGTCGGAACACCAGGCAGTCTGTGTGTACTTGGGATCTATTGGAACGCCCCAGGCATGTAAGCCGGAAGGCTGAGCCGGCCATTTGATGTTCTGGTCCTGCAGCCATACGCGCCACATGTTTCTTCCGGGCCATTGATCGCTCAAGTCGTGGCTCCAGCTAAATACGCTGTAGCCGTCATCGATGCGATCTTCTATGCGGCCGCCGAAACAGGGCGATAAATGCAACTTCCCCGCAAGACCGCAGGTGTATCCATTGTTCGCCAGGATTCGTGTAACCAAATGTTCGTCCTCGCGAATTCGCTGACCGTTGGCCCGCAGCCCGGTGGTGTGAGGATAACGCCCTGAAAGAAAGCTCCCGCGAGAGGGAGAACACACGGGATTCTGAACAAACGCATGCGTGAACGTCACGGACTCACTCATGAATTTCTGCAAGTTAGGTGTGTGTATGTGATCGTTGTTCAACCCCTGAATCGTGTCGAAACGCTGCTGGTCGGCGATGATCCACAGTACGTTGGGCATTTCCCCGCCGCTCGTTTCTCGAGGAGCGGTCGGCCAACTATGAGCGCTCGGTTGCGGGCCGGTGTGGGTCTGTGCTGGCGCTTGCGGCGCCGCGGCTGCTCCGGCAGCCAGGAGTGACGATTTGAGTAGTTCTCTGCGATTCATTGCTCGTTTCCTATGCGGTCCTAAAATATCAATCTCGTCCGGTTCGACGACAAGATAGAGCCCGGGGATATTCAGAGTGTCACCGCAGATCGGCTCCCGTGGAATGATATGCTCGAACCGCGAAAGGCTCGTGGATGGACGAAACACACATGCTGCGGCGGCATTTCACACTGCTCGCCGGAACGCTGATTGCCGGGCGCGTGCAGTTGCACGGCGCGAACGCGCTCATAGCACAGGATGTTGCACAGCGCATCCAAACAGCTCTGGGCGGTGAATGGCCGCCGACGGGGCCGGACGGATTCAAAGCAGGCGATCCGGATACACCCGTGAAGGGAATCGCCACCACGGCGATGGCCACCTTGGCCGTCCTGAAGCAAGCGTCCAAAGCCGGGACGAATCTGGTCCTCACCTATGAACCCACATTCTTTGGACGGCACGATGGCCCTGCGCCGCCACCGGCGCCCGCCTCCCCTGGAACAAACGGGCGTGGTGCGGCCCGCGGATTCTTCGGCCTCGCTGCCGACGATCCGGTATACACGGCTAAAAAAGAATTCATCGAAAAGAACGGGTTGGTGGTCTTTCGACTGCGCGATCACTGGCAGGCGCGCAAAGAGAACGATATGACGACCGGTCTGGCCCAGTCGCTGGGCTGGACGAAGTATCGAGTCAAGCCGGACGATGTGCTCTACGATATCCCGGTTGCTACTGCAGAGGACACCGTTGCTCTCATCCGCAAGAAGCTGAACCTGCGTGGCGGGGTTCGCGCGGTCGGTGACCGCAAGGCGCGTGTGCGGCGCATCATGCTCCATCCGGGATTGATGACGCCCGCCATCATGTGGCAGCGCTACGAAGAGACCGACTTGATTGTCGCCGGCGAGGTGCGCGAATGGGAAAACACTCACTATGCCGCTGACATCTACACCATCGGAGAGAAGCGTGGACTGGTAACGATTGGCCGCGTTGCTTCCGAAGACCCCGGAATGCGCGCCTGCGCAGCATGGCTCGGAACAGTGGTGAATGAAGTCCCGGTGCATTGGATCATGACCGGGGATCTCTACTGGAGGGCAGTCTGATGACTGGACGTGAGGTAGTCGACCTCATCAAGAAAAACGTTGGCGTGCCGTGGAATGAACAGTCCTATCGGGACACGTTCAAGCTTGGAAATCCCGATTCCACGGTCAAAGGCATCGCGGCCACGGTGATGGTCACGTTCGACATGCTCAAACGTGCGAACCAGGCCGGCCTGAACATGGTGATCTCGCACGAGGACACATTCTGGAACGATCGCGATGATACCAAGGATCTGACTGCGAACCCCCTCTACCGGATGAAGACGCAGTATGTGCTGAATAACGACATGATTATCTGGCGCATTCACGATCATATGCACGCGATGCACCCGGATTTTACGGTCGTTGGATCGCTGCGGTCGGTGGGCGTGAAGGGCGGGGAGGACGCCGTGATGCGAGCCCGCGTATATACAATCCCGGAGACGACGCTGGGTGAGTTTGCATCGCAGGTTAAGCGGCTGACGGGATCGCGAGCATTTCGCTGTGTGGGAGATCCAAACGTGAAGGTCAGCAAAATTCTCTTAGGCCCAGGGTATGCAACCCCGAGGATGACCGCCGAAGCGGATGTGGTCATCGGCGGCGAGCAGCAGGAAGCGGACGGAGGTTTCGACGATGTCGAATACGTCGCGGACGCAACCTCGCTCGGCATGGCGAAAGGATTGATCATGCTCGGGCACGTGATTTCGGAGCAGCCGGGCATGGAAGATCTCGCGAAGTGGATGCGGACCTTCATCAAAGGGATTCCGATTGAGTTCGTGCCGGCTGAGGAGCCTTTCTGGACTTAGACGTCCGGATCAGATGGCTTTACTCGTCACCAGACATGGGTGGCAATAATTCGCGGCCGCCCCGATTTTGCCAGAACGACCTCTGTGGATAGCACGATTTCCAGGTTCTTCTTCTCCCATCCGGGAGCGATGCCGTTCAACATGCTCATCTCGCCAGGATCCGTCAGGAACTCCGCCGCTGCCGAGGTGCCGAAGATCGAGATTCCGGCCGCGGTGATTACCGGCTGCCCCGTATTCGGATCGAAGAAACGCACGACGAGAGCATAGTCCCTGGTGACTTTCATAAGTGGGGTTGAGTAGTCCAGGGACCAATCGTCCTTCGCTGGGTTTTGCGTATCGCGTATGAGCACCTTCCGTGGTGCCACTTTCTCGGCCCGGTAACGAAGCTTTCCTATCAATCGTTCAGACCAATCATTGTTCATGAGGCCGATCAGGATGGCAGGATCGTTCCTCAAGTCGCTAAAAGTCGTCTCGGATTGCACGGCTATGTGCCACGGCTTCCCACGCGCTTGCAGGAACCCAACGAGTTTCGCAAGAGCAATCGCGTCGGCCACATGGATTGTCTGGGTCGGCAGGCGGTGAAATTCACCCAGATCCAGACCTCGAAGATCGGAGGGCGACTCCTGCGCAGTCGGGAGCTTCCCACCCTCGAGGTTTCCGATACAGAGTAGAGCTTCCTTCGACGAGTCGAGCACCGGGCGCCAAAACTTCCTGAGCGAATCGTTCGATAACGTCACACTACGAATCGCAACCGCGGCCACAAGCAAAAGAGCCCCTACAATGAGCGCGGCAATCCACCGCGGTCTCGATTCATGCCGGGAAATTGGGCCGGCGGACGGCAGTTCGGCCAGTAACGGATCTATTTGGACTCCGCGGCGCTCGCCTCGGAACTGTGGAATATAGGACCCCGGCTGGAGATCGAGATGCAGTTCGCCGGCTTGAACATCGCCCTGGTAGTACTGGGCGAGGCGCTTGCGAACCTCCGCCATCGCGCTTCGAACCACGTGATCGGAGCCCGTGTCGTAGTCTGGCTCGCGGCCGAACACGTCCACTCCGATCGTTCGCTCTTTCAGATGCTCTGTGTTTCCGGCCAGAGTCTGCTCTACGATGTACCTTAAAACCTCGGCATAGCGCTTGCTGTTTTTGAAAACGGGACTTCCCAGGATACGTGCTAGCTGCTCACGAATCTCGCCGGTGCTGGGTGCTTGATGGTCGCCGTCATTCTGGCCGATCCGCGGAACCTGTGGCGCCGTGGAACTGGTCATTTTTGTCTCACTCCCGAACTAGCCGGGAAGAGTCTATCACACGTCACACCATAGGTCACGGACGGCCATATGCCGGCCATATAGAGTTCATGGCTTTTAAACGACCCGGCTTTCGGACTAACCTCAAACCACTCGCCACTTCCTAAGCTTGAAGGGATTTTATGAGATTCGCGCGGTGCCTCGTACCTTGTTGTTTAACCCTGCTGCTGGCGTTTGTGAATCAGCACAGCGCTGGGCAGACGTCCTTCGGGTCTATCGTCGGAACCGTGACGGATCCCAGCGGCGCATCCATTCCAGCAGCCTCCCTAACTCTGACGAATATAGGAACTTCGGAACGCCGTACCGCCAATTCCGATGGTTCCGGAAACTTCAACTTCGTGAATCTGCTTCCAGGGAACTATCGTGTCGAAGTGCAAAATGCCGGCTTCAAACGCTACAGTCGAGAACCCATCCGCATAGAAGTGGAATCGGCGGTACGCGTCGACGTCGCTCTCCAGGTCGGGGACGTCGCCGAGACCATGACGGTCTCCGATCAAGCTCCCCTTTTGCAGACTCAATCCGGAACGATCGGCAAAGTGATCGAAGGCCGGACCGTGCAGGATACCCCGCTGAACGGACGGAATGTGCTGAACCTGATCGCTCTCGCCCCCGGTGTCGTCCCGCAGGGATCTACTTCAGGCAGCCCGCTTGGGAACCAGGCCGGTGGGACTTACACAAACAACACCGGCTGGGGGAATTATCAAATCGGTGGCGGCATGGCGAATCAAAGCGCCTTTTATTTGGATGGCACCCCGCTGAACACTGTCAACGCCAACTCGCCTGGAATCGTTCCGGTCCAGGACGCCATTCAGGAATTTCGGGTCGACAGCAATTCCGTCAGCGCGGAGTTCGGCCGTTTCTCCGGAGGCGTCGTAAACATGGCAATCAAGTCTGGAACCAACCAGTTTCATGCCAGTGCCTACGAATACCTGCGCAATCGAGTCCTGAACGCAAACGACTTCTTTAATAACCGTTCGGGTGTGTCGCGAAATTCGTTCACGCAGAATCAATATGGCATCACGACCGGTGGCCCGGTAGTCAAGGATAAATTCTTCTTCTTCGCCTCTTGGGAAAATTTCGCCCTTCGAAACGGAAAACCTACCCTGACCACCGTGCCGACTGCTGCCATGAAGGGCGGCAACTTCGCCGGACTGCCGTCGATTTACGATCCTTACACGACTTGTGGTCTGCAGGGCGTCGCGGCATGCGCGGCCGGCCAGCCAATCCGCCAGCCGTTCCCGGGCAACGCAATTCCCGCCTCAAGGTTCGACGGCACCGCCATCGCGCTGATGAAAGTTTGGGGAGCTCCCAATCTGCCGGGCAATGTCAATAACTTCGTGGGTAATACGAACCTTGGGGGGAACCAGACACAGTTGAACGTCCGCGGTGATTACTCTCTTGGAGAAAAGCAGAGACTCTTCGGACGCTATACCTATTGGGACGGGACCAGCCTGCCCTCCGATCCCTTCCATACGAATTTCGGAGGCCTGACCACTCTCTATGGCGCGAATAGTGGCGCTTTCGGTGACACGTACACAATTAATCCAACCACCGTGCTGGATGTTCGCGCTTCGTACCTCCGGGCTCTCCACGCGTTTTTGCCGCTGCAAACGGGAACGGATCTCGCTCAGTATGGGCCGGCATGGGCCGCTCTGGCTAGCCAGGTGAGTTTGCCAGAAGCTCCTCTGCCTGCTGTTACCGGATTTGCCGGATTTAGCGGGGTCTACATAAACAGCGTTAGCAATGCTTATGCGCTGTCTGGAAACGCAACCAAGATCCTCGGCCGGCATAGCTTGAAGTTTGGCGGTGAGGCAAGACGTTGGGATTGGGCTTTCGTCCAGAGCAACACAGCGGCCGGAAGCTTCACTTTCAACAACCTGTTCACCGCCGCCAATCCGCTCTCTCCCGGCAGCACGGGCTACGCGTATGCTTCCTATGTGCTGGGAACGCCTGCGAACGGCAGCCTCGCGGGAGCGGCGCGTACCTACCAGCAGATCTACTATCAAGGCTATTATCTTGCGGACTCCTACCGCGTCACCAACAAGTTGACACTGAACTTGGGCGTCCGGCTCGACATAATTGGCTCCTTCTCGGAACGCTATGATCGCATAGTTGTGTTCAATCCAGGCGCAACCGATCCGCTCGGGCAGCGTACCGGTTTGAACCTGAAGGGTCAGCTCGCGCTGGTCAACTCACCCGCTTATCCAAGCCGAAATCAGCTGGGCTCGGCGAAATATGCGCCCGCGCCGCGCTTTGGTTACGCCTGGAGCCCGGATAACAAAACAGTGGTCCGTGGGGGCTATGGCTTAAGCTGGGTGTCTCCCGAACAGATCAACTACAGCCTCGCTCCATTTCAATCGCCCGTCAATGCGGCTACCACCACCATGGTCACGTCCGTGAACGGCAGCGGTCTCGTTCCTCTCAACACCCTGAGTAATCCCTTCCCCAATGGCTTGATCCAGCCGCAAGGCCACAACGCTGCGCTTCTAAGCAATTTCGAGGGACAAAGCTTCAACGCTCCTATACCGGGTCCGCCGTATCCTTATATCCAGCAGTGGAACACCGAGATTCAGCGACAGCTGCCGCTCGGCGTTGCGTATGACATCGCGTACGCCGGTTCGAAAGCCACGCACCTCGCTTTTTCCGTATTGCAGACCAATCAGCTCGCCGATCAGTACCTCCCACTCGGCTCTTCTCTTCTGACTTCTGTGCAAAATCCGTTCTACGGAATCCTGCCCGCGAGTGCGGGGACGCTCGGCCTTCCCACGGTTACAAGATCCCAGTTACTTCGACCCTACGCCCAATACCAGAACATCGGCAACAGTGCTCCCGACGTTGGAAACTCGACGTATCACTCCCTGCAAATGCGAATGGAAAAGCGGTTCTCCTCCGGCGGCACTATCACGGGATCGTACACTTGGGCGAAACTCCTGAGCGACACCGACACGCTCAGTTCCTGGCTGGAGGCGGGACACTCGGTCGGTGGAGTGCAGAACTACAATAACCTGCGCCTCGAAAAGTCGTTGGCAAGTTTCAATGCGGCGCAGCGCCTTACAGTGAGTTACGTCTACGACCTGCCTTTCGGGAAAGGAAAGAAATTCCTGGGCGGCGTCCAGGGAGTCAGCGATAAGTTGCTCTCCGGATGGGCCGTCAATGGCGTGACCACGTTGCAGTCGGGCTTTCCGCTTTCCTTTACGACCGCCTCTAACCTGACAAATTCACTCGGCGGCGGATCAAGACCCAATGTAATCAGCCCGAATGTAGGAGTGAGCGGTTCTGCGCAGAGCCGCATCAACGGTTGGTTCAACGTTCAGGCGTTTCAACAGCCGGCCGCATTCACCTTTGGAAGCGAATCCCGCACCGATCCAGTGTTGAGGGCGGCCGGAATTGCGAACTGGGATTTCTCGGTGGTAAAGCGCACCGAGATTACCGAGCGCCTCAAGCTGGATTTCCGGACCGAATTTATTAACTTATTCAACCGCGTTCAGTTTGCCGACCCGAACACATCGCTGGGTAATCCGAGCTTCGGTATCGTCACGTCAGCGCTGAATCTTCCCAGGCTGGTTCAGTTTGGCTTGCGCTTGAACTTCTGAGTGGGCTCAGAGCGTAGTCTCCGACACAGGACTAGCCTCAGAAGTCGGACCGACTTTCCGTCGTAGTCAATTTCCTAAACTCTCGCACGTTCGCGGTTTATTTCGACGCTCGATCCGTTGGACACATCATCCGTCGCGGGAGCCGCATACCACCGTTCCCTGGGAACGGTCTTCGGTTGATCTGGGTCGCTCTCATAGGCCGGTACCATGACCTGTATCCCATACTCGTTGAAGACATCGAGAATGCTCCTATGAAGCGCAGTTTTAAATGCACCCATCGAGTGTGGCTTGTCGCAGAACACGTTGATTTGGTACGTTACGCAGAAGTCCCGAAGCTCCATCTGCAACACGAAAGGGGATGGGTCACGACGCAGTCCCTCAGTCCGCGCCGCAGCTTCGAGCAACATTGCTTCGACCTGCCTCCAGGGCACGTCGTACCTGATACCCACGGTCGTGTGCAAAATCAATCCCCTCGCATTAGCCATTGAGCTGTAATTAATGACTTCGCTGGCCAGAATATTGGAGTTGGGCACAATCACTTCCTCGTTCTTTATGGTTCGCAGGTGTGTAACAAGAAGGCGGATCTGCTCAACATTGCCCATGTGCTGACCGATTTTCACGACCTCGCCAACCCGAAACGCACGACGATACGTCATGCTATAGCCCGCGATCAAGTTCCCGATGAGTGAAGAGGAACCCAGCGAAAAGATGAGTCCAATTAACAGCGAGACACCCTTAAAAGCCCCTGATTCGGAACCGGGAATATGGGGATAAGCGACTACGACGGCGAACGCGATTACGAGAATCCGTACCAGCCGATATGTGGGCAAGCCCCAGTCCGGGTCAAACCCCTTCCACGTTATGGTTCCGACCGCAACACTGTCAAAGAGAGCTCTAATCAACTTCAGCCCGTAACGCGTGACTACGATAAGAATCCCTAGAAAGACAAGGTTGGGGATTATGCCAACCAGTCCCGAGCCCATGGTCCGTAACGGATCGACAGCGATTAGGTACATGCTATTCGCAAACGCTCGTGTCCATGGAAACAGGGAGAGGACGTAGTGGAGGTAAACGTAGACTGCCACCGTGATCGTCACACCGCACGTGAGGTTCAGCAGGCCGACAAGGCCCCCCCAGATCTGTTCCACTTTAATGATGTGATGCGCCGTGGCTTCAAACCCCTCAATACGCGCCCGATAACGCCTCTCGAATCCTGCTCGTAATAAGGCGACGATCCACCGGCCAAATCGCCATGTAACGAGCAGCGCAAGTGTCGCCCCGAGGGTGTAGAGGGCGCGAAACAATAGAAATCCGGGGCGCCTGTCTCGCCGATATGCCTCGATCGCCTCTCCGATGTGGCCCCTGTAGATCTCCGCAAGCGGGCGGGGAGAGATTCCCTCGATTAACGCGTCCTCGTCCAACACGGCCAGGATGCGCTGACCGTCGGCCATGATCCAGGTCCCTTCCGGATGGTCTTCAAGTTTGAGCGAGTTCGCGCCAATCTTCGAGTTCCCGGCGATCGCCTCTATTCGATTTTTGATCTCCTCCGCACGACGCTCCGCCGGGTGAGCTCGAACGCCTCGTACGGAGAAGAGCGTCGTGCCGTCGATGACGACGTCTGCCCGGCGCAAGTCGTCATTCTTTGCCGCCGCAGCCGCCTCAGCTTCATTCGGGTGTTCCTGGCCGAAAACAGATAGACCTCCGCCCAGTGCCAAGGCAAGGGCGGTTAAAAGGATAGATGCTCGGATGTTCGACACCCGCCTTGACTCCCGAACGTGAGGCTGGGCAAGTTTCTGCCGAAGTACTTCAGCGATATGAGAGCTCATCAGAAGCGAGCGGTATACGTCAAGAGAATTTGACAGACAGCCCTGCGCCGATCCGCCAAGCAGTGACACGCTCCTCATAGCCATGATGCAGTCTCCAGCGCGCCGATCTAATATTTTTGATGCCGAGCTCGGCCTTGTAACAGGATGCGAGCTAGACCGGGTTCTGACATCGTCGTCAAGCGCGGACGCGAACTCCACTGTTAATTTGCGATCAACGCTTATTTGTCAGAAAGAGCTGCAAACGATATCTATCTTCTAACTGAGTGAAACATCGAACAATTTCTCACGGAGAAGTATTTTCCAGGCCCAAGTTTGCTCTTTTTAATTAGGCGCGAGATAAACGCCGGGTGGTGAGCGCTCGCGCCGGAGAAGGAAAGGCGGCGAGAGCCGAGCAAGCGACGGATCCGCAGGGATCGTTGTGGATAAGACGAACGACAAGTCGGAGCGCGATCTGATCTTAGATCTGGTTGCCAGCAATATGAACTCGGCACGCGTGTTTGTTGCCGTTGCGAAATCCACGCACGATCTGGGGAGATTCGAAGAGAGTGAGTTTGCGCGCTCAAAAGCCATGAAGTTTTATAACGAAGCGTTTCGGTCGATTCTTCAGATGGCTAAGCAGGACAGAGAATCCTTCTCAGCCGATCTCCAGAACCTATGTCTTCAAATTAGATGGCTTTCGATGCAGTCAGATGAACCTAATTCTAGTTCGAAGGCGAATGAGGACGTATCGATGGAGAATCTGCTCAGACTACTCAGAGAAGGAGGTTAACCGCTCATCCTGGTTGGCAGGAACTCCTTCAATTTTGCTGCGTCCCCCACCCCTCAATTCGTTCCCAAAAAATCTCCTATCTTATTCCGTTGCCGCGTGCATGATTTGCCGCCCCTCTGGCACTCCTGGTTTGCCTCTTCGACGGGAAATCCAATAGTTTTTTGAATTTAATGTATTATTATTGCGGCTATTGTTCCTTTATTTGTGGAAAGAAACATTTGACATTCGCCTGCAGGAGGGTTAATGACAACAATAAAATCTGGTAGATTCGTCGCTCTGTTGCTATTGAATGCGCTCTGGACAATTCCGGCTCAAGCCGACACTCGATATATTGTCCGCGTAAGTGGCGGTTTGCCTATCATACAATCGGCGTGTAGGCTCGTAGGCTGCAATGTGGCTAACAGTTTGGATGGCGCGCTTGGGCAAGTCTTCCTGGTCACGAGTTCAAGCACGGCGCCTGTCACGACTTTTGTCGCGACACTACTCCGGCAGATCGGCGTAGTCGACGTCGAGACCGACCTGCTCGCTTCGGTGGCGGACTCCAGCTATACGGTGCCCCCGGCTTTGTCCGATTCCGCACCCATCGACTATTTTGGCGCCACTGTCCCCCACGGATATGTCAATCAACCGGCCACCCAGATCGTTAGATTAAGTGACACGCAAAGCACTTTTGGAGTAAGAGGTGCCGGGACCGTTGCGGTGATTGATACCGGCATCGATCCAGACCATCCCGCACTGCGAAACAGCTTGGTTCCCGGTTACGATTTCACGCGGAATCAGAACGGGGAGGGTGACGAGACCGGCGATGTTCCTTTTCTGACCACGCCGCTGGCCGATCTCTCTCAGTCTTCGTGGGTAAATCCCCACAGCGCGGCATTGGTCGATCAGTCCACCGTCGCCGTAGTCGACGGTAATCCGCAATATGGCGACTTCGGTCACGGCACCATGGTGGCTGGTGTGATCCACTTGGTGGCGCCGGGTGCAAGGCTGATGCCATTGAAGGCTTTCCGATCCGACGGAACGGGCTACACATCGGATATTCTTCGGGCGATCTATTGGGCGATCCAGAACAACGCGAATGTCATCAATATGAGCTTCAACCTGGCGGCGTATTCCACGGAAGTGAAGAGCGCCATCGACTACGCCACCTTGCGCGGTCTCATCTGTGTAGCTGCCGCGGGGAACGCGGGACAACACACACTCGTTTATCCCGCCGCTTTGCAGAATGTGATAGGCGTCGCCTCGACGACGAATGACGATCAGCGCTCTTTATTTTCCAACTACGGGCAGGATCTCGTGTGGGTTGGCGCTCCCGGCGAAGGTATTGTCACCACCTATCCATTCGCGACCTATGCAGCGGCTTGGGGGACCTCGTTCAGTACTCCCTTCGTTTCCGGAGGGGCTGCTCTTATGCTGGATTACGGAGGTTCTCTCCTGACGGACATCCTCATTTTTCAGAATCAATCCGACGGCGCGAGAGCCGTGTCTCACGCTATGCCAATCAATCCGGATTTGGGTCACGGCCGCTTGGACATCTACCAGGCACTTACCGCTTGGCGTCACTTAGTAGGCGTGCTGTAAAGACAGGAAAAGCTTTCACGCGTGAGGACCGTCGCGTCCGCGAACTCGACTGAGAGATCATGGAATCCTTGCTCCAGGTTCAAAATCTCACGGTTCACTATTGTGGACGTGATGGGGTCGAGCGACGGGTTCTCCACGATCTCAGTCTGGAAATAGGTCCCGGCGAAACGGTGGGCCTCCTCGGGCCGTCCGGTTGCGGGAAAACAACCCTTGCCCTGGCGCTCCTCCGCCTGCTTCCCCGGACTGCGCGAGTTGTATCCGGATCGATCCGGTTCCGTGAACACGACATCTTGCACATAGATCAACGCACGCTTCAGAGAATTCGTGGTGCCGAGACGTCGATCATCTTTCAAGAGCCGGCATCGTCGTTGAACCCGGTGATGCGGGTTGGGGATCAGATTGCCGAAGTTGTCCGGGCTCACACGAAGGGATCTCGTCGAAGTTGGCAGCGGGCGGCAGAATCCGTGTTGGCAGAGGTCCATCTGGGTGACGCACGGATTTATACCGCCTACCCGCACCAATTAAGCGCAGGACAACGCCAGCGGATTGCGATTGCCCAGGCCCTGGTTTGTAAACCGGATTTTCTAATTGCCGACGAACCCACCAGTGCACTCGACAACACGACACAGGCGGAAATTCTGGAGCTTGTCAAAAACCTCAAGCAGCGGCTTCAAATCGCTCTTCTATTTATCACTCATAACCCTGCCCTTTTGACCGGTTTCGCCGATCGCCTGTCGGTCATGAAAGCTAAGGAACCGGCTGGCCCCGGCAATCCGCCCCTATGTTAGAGGCTCTGCACCTCTATAAACGTTATGTTCAGGGTCACTGGTACTCGCGAAACAGGTTCTATGTAACTGCACTCGATAATGTCAGCTTGAATATCGGCCCGCGTTCCACACTCGCCTTAGTAGGTGAATCGGGCGCCGGTAAGTCCACTCTCGCGCGATGCTTGTCCCGTCTGGAGGAAGTGGATTCCGGTGCGATTCGGCTCGAGGGAAGAAATCTACTGAGTTTGCGGTCACAGGAATTGCTGGCTGCCCGACGCAACATTCAATTGATCTTCCAGGATTCTGCGGCCGCGATGAATCCACGCTTTTCGGCCGCCGAAATTGTAGAAGAACCGCTTCTGATCCAGACCCGGATGACCAGGAGAGCACTGCGGCAGCAGGCCCTCGCCTTGATGGAGCAAGTTGGCATCTCACCCCAGTCCGAAAGGCGGCCGGCATGCGAATTCAGCGGAGGGCAACGACAGCGATTGGCAATCGCGCGCGCTTTGATACTCAAGCCCCGCGTGTTGATATTGGACGAAGCTTTGTCCTCGTTGGATTCAGCAACTCAGGAACAGATCATGAAGTTGCTGCTCGATCTTCAAGTTTCTTTCTCGCTGACATATCTATTTATCACTCATGATCTTCGTTTGGCAGCCGGTGTGGCAGACCACATCGCGATTATGCAAGCGGGCCGCATCATTGAATCCGGCAGCATCTCCACGGTTTTTCTAACTGCGCAACATCCTTACACGCGCTTGTTGCTCGCCACCATCCCTGGCATACAAACAGATCCATCCACATCAATCCAGCGTGAGCAGTAGCGATGCCGTATTTAGTCCGCCGCGTCTTTTCCAGTCTCTTTCTATTGTTTGGCGTGTCTTTGCTCACATTTGTGCTTGTAGACTTCGCACCCGGCGAATTTTTCGATGAGATGAGGTTGAATCCTCAAATCTCAGTGAAGACGATTGCCGGTCTTCGCTCACAATATGGTCTTAATCTCCCGTTGCCGGTCAAATATCTTCATTGGCTGAAGTCTGTCGCAAAAGGAGAGGGTGGATTTTCGTTTGCCTATAACAGTCCCGCTGCTCCAATCATCTGGCAGCGTGCCCAAAATACGCTCCTGCTCACCGGAACGGCCACTCTATTCGCATGGCTCATTGCGATTCCGTTCGGGATTTGGAGCGCTGCAAGGCCTGGAAGGGCGCCGGCTCTGCTCGCCGGCGGAACCATTTCCACACTGCTCGCCATTCCCGATCTGGTGCTGGCGTTGTTGTTGTTGCTGCTTGCGGTGCGGAGCGGGTATTTTCCGGTAGGCGGAGTTGTTGGGCTCGATTTCTCGCAATTAGGCCCGTGGTCGAAATTCAAGGATATGGCACGCCATCTTTTTCTTCCCAGCCTATGCCTCACTGTGGGATTTTTGCCGATGTTACTGTCCCACATCCGGGCCTCTATGGTCGAAGTGTTGGAATCGCCCTTTATCGCAGCGGCTCGTGCCCATGGAATTCCACTCCGAAGATTGCTGCTCATCCACGCATTGCCCGCGGCAGCCAATCCTCTCATTTCGCTCTTCGGGTTCTCCTTAGGAATACTGCTGAGTTCCTCCCTGGTGATCGAAGGCATTTTCGGATGGCCCGGTTTAGGACAGTTATTAATCGAAGCAATTCTCGAACGTGATTTTTATCTCGTGGTTGATGCGGCTATATTCGCGACCGTTTTCCTGATTGCCGGGAACCTATTGGCGGACACACTTCTGTACGCGCTCGATCCGCGCATTCGAGCTGAATAGCCGTGCGGATTCCCACTAAACCTCGTCTCGCCATAGCGGCAGTGGTCGTATCTCACGGATTAGTCCTGCTTGCCGGCTTCTTTGCTCCTTATGACCCGGCCTCGCAAGATCGTGAACTGCCCTTTGCTCCGCCGACTCGCATCCATTTCATTGATGGGCAAAAGAAACTGCATTTCCGTCCATTTGTGTATCAATTGAGAGCGGATTTAGAAAATGACGGAGGGTATTACGAAGACCAGAGCCGTACCCATCCTCTATATTTGTTTTCGAGCGGCCATCTCTTCGGGACCGATCCTTCGGCTAAAGTTTTTCTGATCGGCAGTGACGCCTACGGGCGCGATCAGTTTTCCCGATTACTATACGGCGGTCGGATCTCTTTGTTCGCCGGGCTTCTTGCCACCGCAGTTTCCCTCAGTTTAGGAATGATATTGGGAGGTCTAGCCGGATTCTACGGTCGCTGGCTCGACGATCTCGTTATGCGCACCACAGAGATGTTTATGGCGCTTCCGTGGCTTTACCTGCTATTCGCGGTTCGAGCTTTTCTGCCGCTGCATATCGCCCCAAACGGGATTTTCTTGCTGCTAATTACGGTTATGGGAGTAATCGGATGGGCTCGCCCCGCCCGTTTAATTCGCGGTGTTGTCCTGAGTGCAAAAGAACGGGACTACGTTTTGGCCGCCAGGGGCTTCGGCGCGTCGGATATTTACCTTCTGCGCCGGCATGTGTTGCCTCAGGCTCTGAGCGTCGCGTTCGCCCAAGCAGCAGTTCTAGTTCCCACTTACGTCCTAGCCGAGGTGGTACTTTCGTTTTTTGGCTTAGGCGTCAGTGAACCAACACCCAGTTGGGGAAATTTGTTGGCCAGCCTACGGCAGTACAATGTGCTGGAGTCGTACTGGTGGATGTTTGTGCCGGCTTTGGCGTTGATTCCGGTTTTTCTTGCTTACTACAGTCTCTTCTCGTACTATGGGTACTACTCCGTTGGAGGTACCGCCGCGACGGAGTTCGCAGCGGCTCGTATGGGCCCTCGGACGATCTCGTAAAACTTGACGCAGACTCCGGAATAGCTTGTCGATGAAGAAAGCGAAATTCACGAAGCCGCTGATTGAATCCTTCCTAGCTGTAATCTCATTCGCCATTCTGTCTGCAAGCTTCGCAATGAGCCACTCGCGCGGCCAGGAGAACGAACAATTTCTCGTCGTTCACGATGAAATCGGACGGCGCGGAGGCAGGCTGGTAATCTCACAGCGCGCGGAACCGAAAACGCTGAATCCCGTGATCGCGCTCGACGCAAGTTCCAGACAAATCATCGGACTAATCACCGCGGATCTGATTCATATCAACCGCTCCTCCCAGAAAACAGAATCGGCCCTGGCTAGCTCCTGGACAGCCTCGCCGGATGGGCGCCAGTATACGTTGCAACTGCGGCGCGGATTGAAGTTTTCCGACGGTCACCCGTTCGACGCGGACGATGTTCTCTTCACCTTTCAGGTGTACCTGGACGAGCGCGTTCATGCCCCTCAGCGGGATCTGCTGATTATTTCGGGAAAACCGATCGGACTCCAAAAAATCGATAACTACACAGTGCGATTTGACCTTTGGCAACCATATGCCGCTGCCGAGCGCTTGTTCGATAGTATCGCCATCTTGCCGGGCCATCTCTTAAAGCGCGCCTACGACGCAGGCCAACTGGCGCACGCGTGGAATTTAACAACTTCGCCCGAACAAATTGCCGGTTTAGGACCATTTCGAATTAAGGAATACGTTCCGGGGCAACATATCACCTTGGCACGCAATCCCTACTATTGGAAGCAAGATATCGACGGGAACCGGCTTCCGTATCTCGATGAAATTGTCGCTATTTTCACAGGAAACGCCGAGGCTGAGGCGATGCGATTTCAGGGCGGCGAGATCGATGTCGTCAGCAGGTTAAGCGCGACGAACTTCTCTGCTTTGGAAAAACATCAGCAGGCCGGAAAGTTTCACCTGTATGACCTCGGAGCGAGTCTCGAATACAATTTTCTATTTTTCAATCTGAACGACCTTAGCTCGCGAAATTTGCGTGGCATCGCCGGCAAGCAAACCTGGTTCCGGCAACTGGCCTTTCGTAAGGCGATTTCGGCCGCAATCGATCGTGCGGCGATTGCTCGTTTGGCGTATCTGGGGAGAGCTTCTCCATTGTCAACGGAAGTTACGCCAGGCAACAGGCTTTGGCTGAATCGGAGCATCCCGCGGCCGGTGTGCTCAGTCCGCGAGGCGCGGCAGATCTTGGCTAAAGCCAGATTCTCTCTGGGTAGCGACGGTCGCCTTCTGGACGATCGACAGGAGCCGGTTACTTTTTCCATCGTTTTTAACGCTGGAAATCCGCAACTCACGCGAATGGCTACGCTGCTTCAGGGAGACTTAGCAGCGATCGGCATAAAAGTAAATCTGGCGCCTCTCGAGCAACGAGCGGTTCTGGATCGTGTCTTTAATACCTACGAATACGAGGCGGCCATAATATCGCTCGCCAGCGGTGACGCAGACCCCAATCCGGAGATCAATGTCTTGACCTCAGACGGAAGCGCTCACGTTTGGAATCTCGGATCGAAACATGGACGAATGCCCTGGCAAGAAGAAATCGATCGTCTTATGCGGCAACAGATGATTACCCCGGATTATGAGCAACGGAAACGTATGTATGACCGAGTCCAACAGCTCGTTTGGGAGAACCTGCCGCTAATTTCTTTGGTCAGTCCTAATGTCCTGGTGGGCGCAGCGGAACGCCTCGGAAATTTTCATCCGGCGGTCCTCAGCGACTACACCCTCTGGAACGTCGAAAAGCTTTTCCTTCGCCGCTGAGGGCATGCGCCGCGCTACCGATGTCCTCCTCTACAAAAACCAGCCGGAAAATGGACATTACCCGGCAGGATCACCTTCTAGTACAGGATTGCTTGCACGGCAACCAAGAAGCCTGGTCGGCATTGATAGATAAGTATAAAAATCTCATCTTCTCGATCCCCATCAAGCGCGGCTTTCCTCGGGATGATGCAGCCGACATCTTTCAAACCGTGTGCCTGGCGCTCGTATCGGAATTACCACGATTGCGCGAGCCGCGCGCGCTGCCGGCATGGCTCATCCAAACGACCTCTCATAAGTGTTTTCAATGGCAAGACAAGAGCTGGCGATCCACAAAATTACAAGAGGAGATACTGTCGGGCGGATCAACTAAGGTGCCCGAAGAGCTTTTGGCCGAACTACAGCGCGAGCAGATCGTGCGGGATGCCGTAGCAGAGCTTTCCACGCAGTGCAGGCGCCTGGTCGAACTTCTTTTCTATCAGGTGCCCGCATCGAGTTACGACGATCTGGCGGCGTCACTGGAAATTCCAAAGGGATCTGTTGGACCGACGCGGATAAGATGCCTCGAAAAGCTGAGGCGGCTTCTCGAGAAGAAGGGCTTCTAGCTAATTATGGAGGGACAACTCCTAGAGCTTTGCGCTGAACTCGGCACGCTTCCGGACGAGGAAAGCCGGACAGCTTTTCTAAACCGGTCGCCCCAACTGCTTCAGTCCGAGGTCGTGACAGACTTGGCCGAAGCGGTTCGTCGAAAAGTAAGAGTTGACCTGCCCGAAGCTTTTGGGCTCGCTGAAGCCGCTGTAGCGATTGCTCGGCGGTTGCAGGACGAAGAGGCGATGGCCTTGAGCCTGCGCGCCAAGGCCAATGCGTCCTGGCTCATGGGACAGTGCAGATCGGCCGTTGATCTCTTCCGGGAAGCCGCTCTTTTGTTTGAAAGAGCCGGAAACATGAATGAGCTGGGACGCACACTGAGCACCTCAATACAGTCTCTGGCTTTTTTAGGCGAATACGAAAACGCATTCTCCGCAGGCGTGAGAGCTCGGGATATTTTCGATCGTCTCGGTAACACTTGGCGCATGGCGCGGCTGGAACTCAATATCGCGAACATCTATCACCGGCAAAATCGTTTCACACAGGCGCTTGCTGCCTACAGGCAAGCCTACGAGCAGCTTCTTCCGCACAATGACGCGGAAGCCCTCGGCGGGGCACTTCATAACATGGCCGTTTGTCTCATTGCCTTGGACGATTTCCATGGGGCGCTGGAGACTTATCGCCGAATGCGTGATTTCTGCCAGCACTACGACATGCCGCTGATGGTGGCGCAGGCCGACTACAATATCGCCTACCTTTTCTACCTTCGGGGAGACTATGATCAGGCACTTGAACTGTTGAGGGTTTCGCGTGAGACTTGCCGGAAAAATGGCGACAAGTACCATTCGGGCTTGTGTGATTTAGATCAATCGGAAATCTATCTGGAACTGGGGCTGGTTCAGGAAGCTGCTGAGATGGCGCAGCAGAGCTTTGAGCAGTTTCAGGAATTAGGGATCAACTATGAAGCTGCCAGGTCGCTCGCCAATTTGGCGGTTGCGGCCGGAGTCCAAGGTAGCGGATCCCGCTCTCTACAGCTCTTTGCTCAGGCCAAGGAGATCATGCTGCGCGAGAAGAATCAGGTTTGGCCGTCCCTCCTCGATTTATATCAGGCTTTGGTGCTATTTCATGAAGGAAATTTCGCCGAGGCCCGGCGGCTCTGTGCGGCGGCCTTAGCGTTCTTCAGTTCAACGCAAATGCCGAGCAAACACGTGCTCTGCCTGTTATTATTGGCGCGCGTAAGTCTGAAGACTGCCGAATTAGACAAGGCCTCCCGGCATTGCCGTGAGGCTCTGCAGCTCGTTTCCAAGCTGGATGCGCCTATTCTCTCCTATCAAACTCAATTCCTCATGGGACAGGTTTATGAGTGTTTGGGCGAGCCGCGGAAAGCTTACGATTGCTATCAGGAATCACGGTCGGCCTTGCATGCTCTTCGAAGCAGTCTGCATACAGACGAGCTAAAGATTGCTTTCATGAAGGATAAGGTTGAGGTCTACGCGCGGCTCGTACAGCTCTGTCTGGATCGTGATTCGGGACCAGCGTCGATCGCGGAGGCATTTTCTTATGTAGAGGAAGCAAAATCCCGCACTCTGAGAGATCTTATCTTGGGGCGCTCACACTCGGGCTACCCCTTCGTCGCGGAATCCGAGGAGAGCGAGACGGGCCGGCGCATTGGAAACCTGAGAAAAGAGCTGAACTGGTGTTATCGCCGCATCGAGTGGGAAGAGCTTTCTCGCGACGGAGCTTCTCCGGAAGTATTGGAATCGATCCGATTGCGGGCACGGGAGTACGAGCGTGAGTTGCTTCGCCTGGTGCGCGAAGTCCCTTCTTCGAACCCGGCGGGAAAGAGTCTGCGCAGCTCGGAAGCCGCTTCGCTCGAAGAAATCCGCGCTTCGCTTGGATCCGAAGCCGCACTAGTGGAATATTTTAACGTCGCCGAGCGCGTGTTTGCGGCCGTTTTGACAGCCCACGGTCTCGACTTTGTCCCTGTGACCGATGCTTCACGCATCACTCAGCGTCTCCGTATGCTCCAGTTCCAGATGTCGAAGTTTCGTTTCGGGCATGACTACGTTTCGAAATTTCAGGAAAGTCTATTGCGCGCGACGCAGAATCATCTTCAGGCAATCTATGAAGATGTTTTTGCGCCAGTGCGTCAACTGCTAAAAACGTCACACCTGGTCGTAGTGCCCTACGGCCCCCTCCACTCCTTGCCTTTTCACGCCCTTTTCGACGGCGAACGTTTTCTAGTTGATATTTTCACGGTGTCTTACGCCCCAAGTGCCAGTATCTTCGCTTTGTGCCAGCAGCAAGTCGAGACACATAGGGGATCTTCGTTGATCCTGGGGGTTGAAGATCCCAAGATGCCCTTCATCCGCCAGGAGGTGGAAGCGGTTGCCGCCGTTGTACCTGAACCGGAGATCCGTATGGGATCCGACGCTAACGAACGGGTGTTGAGAGAGGACGGGTCTCACAGCCAGCTGGTTCACATTGCGACTCATGGTTACTTTAGAGAAGACAGTCCGATGTTTTCGGCCATTCGTCTGGTCGATTCTTATCTCAGCCTTTACGATCTCTACCACATGGATTTGCCGGTCGACCTGTTGACCCTCAGCGGGTGCGTTACGGGTCTGAACGTCACCGTCGAAGGAGACGAGTCAATTGGCCTCTCCCGGGGATTACTATATGCAGGCGCGCGGTCCTTGCTGCTTTCATTGTGGGATGTGGATGATCGCAGTACGGCCGAATTCATGAAATTGTTCTATTCCCACGTGCTTAATCGGCAAAACAAGGCGGAGGCGCTTCGAAGCGCGATGCTGGATTTGCGAACCCGCTATCCTCACCCCTACTATTGGGCGCCATTCCGGCTGATCGGTAAATCTTTCAGCTGAGTTGTATTTTTGGCGGTGGAACAAGCTCTTTTTTACTGAACAGCACACTTTGGTCAGCCGATGGAGACTATTGTCAGCCACCGCCCGCAATGGAGAAAGGAGACGCATGAACCATTTTTCGGCGTCGCAATGGCTTGAGTTCGCCCGCCATACATTGTCATCCGAACAGAAAGCCTTGATGCAGGGCCACCTGGACGAAGGCTGCGATAAATGTCAACGGCTCTCTGAAATGTGGAAAGAGGTCCTGGAGATCAGCCGTCGCGAGTCCAATTACCGTCCTCCGGCGGACGCGATTCGGGCAGCTGAGGCGGTATTTGCGCCGGCGGACGCTTGGCGGTGGCTTCGTGAAATGGCGCAAGCCGCACGATTGATCTTCGACAGTGCCCGGGAGCCTGCTCCTGCGGCGATACGTGGCTCCAAAAGCTTCAGTCGGCAAATTTTGCAGGAATCCAAACCGTTCATGGTTGATCTGCGATTAGAGTGCGAGCCTGCGCGGAAATGGGTGCGTCTTACAGGACAAGTTCTCAATTCCAAAGAGCCGGATAAGAGTGTCACGGATGTTCAGGTCTTTCTGCTCAAGGGAGAGCATCTGGCAATGAAAAGCGAAGCGAATAGTTCCGGTGAGTTCGACTTGGAATTTAAAGATGAGGAAGGTCTTCAGCTCTTTATAGATGTCCCAGGCAAGCAAGTCATCGAAATCCGATTGCCGGCGTCGCTGACGGAGGGCCACGGAATCGCCGGCGGCGCCGAATGAAGCCATCGTCGGCAAGAAAGACGACAAACCGTGTCGCAAGCCTGCACGAACATCGTGGCGAAAACTTCTATTTCGGCGCCTGCCCCTCCGGAGGGTCAAAGTCAATACAACACGTTCAACCCAACTGTTCCGCATACCGTCTGGGCTAATTGCCCGTCACTAGGCGACGCTTCCGTGTTCGCTCGCGCTTGTGGAATTTGCAAGCCCGGCATGGGTTTGGCTTGAAATAGCTTCCGGCATGGAACAGCCAGCAGACGCGCCCAGAAGCGAGCGCGACTTTGGCGGGCACTGTCCGTGGCAATCCCAGTACCCGCATACATTTGCCGGTACAATTTGGAGACAAAAAGGAATGCGAGTCGAGCACGAATCGTTGATACGCATCGCGAACGTTCCCAAATTAGACGCGAACTATAGAAGCGGTCCCAAACCCCTTGGGTTCGGGTTTTTATCTCCTCGGAACTCATCGAC
>Ga0157369_10001331_pt1 | contig 30563 bp, 35 predicted proteins | sample C25metaG_FD_113461 | JGI IMG/M metagenome (GOLD analysis project Ga0157369, IMG submission 113461) | Corn rhizosphere microbial communities from Kellogg Biological Station, Michigan, USA - C2-5 metaG | ecosystem: Host-associated > Plants > Roots > Rhizosphere > Soil | place: USA: Michigan... | reverse complement strand
TGGTCGACGACGTAGAGCAGCGCCTGGCGCATCTTCTCGTTGTTGAATGGCGGGTAGAGGAAGTTGAAGCGCAGGATCCCCATCGAGCCCAGGGGGTCGATGTTCTTCACCACGAGGTCCTTGTTGCGCGACAGGAGCGGGATCAGGTCCGGCGGCATCTGCTCCCAGATGTCCGCTTCGCCCGCGTTCATCGCGGCCGCGGCCGTGGCGGAGTCCGGAATGTAGATCCATTCGACGCGATCGACCTTCACCACCTTGCCGCCCGAGGCCCAGGACGGCGGCTCCTTGCGCGGCACGTAGTCGGTGTTCTTGACGTAGACCACCTTGTTGCCGGGCACCCACTCGGACTTCACCATCTTGAAGGGGCCCGATCCCGTGGGGTCGTCGATGTTCTTGAACGCATCGGTTTTCGCAATGCGCTCCGGCATGATGAACGGCACGTTCGACGAGGGCTTGGCGAGCGCCTCGAGCGTCAGCGGGAACGGCGTCTTGAGCTTGAGCTTGAACGTCTTGTCGTCGACCGCGCTCCACGACTCGGTCGCCTCGGCGAGCTTCTGCCCGAGCGCGTCGCGCTTGGCCCAGCGCTCGACGGAGGCGATGCAGTCGGCCGAGCGCACGGGCTGGCCGTCGTGGAACTTGAGGCCCGGACGCAGCGTGAAGGTGTACGTGAGGCCGTCCTTGGACATGTCGTACTTGTCCACCATCTGCGGCTTGACGTTGAAGTGCTCGTCCATGGCGAACAGGGTGTCGTACACCATGTAGCCGTGGTTGCGCGTGATGTACGCGGTGGTCGTGATCGGATCGAGGATGCGCAGATCGGCCTGCGGGATGAACTTCAGCACCTTCTCCGCGGCGGCGTCGACCCAGGCCAACGGCCCCGCGGCGACTGCGAGCAACGCGACTGCGGTGAACCAACGCATACGGCGTGTCATGGAAAGCTCCCCCTCTGTTGTGGTTTGGTGAGGCAGGCGTGCGCAGCCGATCGTAACACTCGCGCCGAAGGCGTTGCTACGGTGCGGGGCGCGCCTGCTCCCAGAGCCCGAGCTCCTGCAGCTGTGCCGTCGCGGCACCCGCCCAGTCGCGATTGGCGCGGGGGCTGGCCGGGCTCGGGTGCAGGATGCGCCCGATGCGCAGCTCCATTCCGGCAAGCGCCTCCGCGGCACGCTTCGCGGCGAAGTCGCCCACGCCGACGACCCACTCGGGTTCCAGGACCCGTACGGTCGCGCGAAGGTGCTCGTCGCAGACGTCGAAGAGCGCGGCCCGTTCCGCGGCGGCCAGCTTGTCCGGCGTGACGTTCACGCCCGTGCCCGCCATGAACGCGAGCGGACAATAGTTCACGACGAAGTGCTCGCGGAAGAAGGCCTCCGCGGTCCCGTAGCGGTCGCGGAACAGCCCCCAAAGGCGCCGTCCGCTCACTTCCGAGCGGATGCAGTCGAAGCCGGAAACCGGCCGCTTGGGGTGCTCGCCGCGCGGTCGGCCGATCCCGGCGCGGATCCCGAGCCAATCGCGAACCGCCGCGACCTCTCCGAACGGCACGCCCGTCTGCACCATGCCGAAGGGCCCGGGATTCATGCCGAGGAAGAGGATCCGCTTCCTCCCCTCGCCGTAGCGGCGCAGGTAAGCCTCGTGCGCTGTCCACGCGTAGTCGAGGGGGTTGTACACGTGCGCGACCGGCGCGGCGAAGGCGAGCGCGCTCACGCCGTCGCGCAGCCGTTCAGCGGCCGCGATCAAGGGCGGCGTCTCGCCGCGTGGCTTGGACATCGTCATCTGGCTCTTCATGTGATGGCGGGTGCGGACGGCCTGCGCCGTCGATTTGCGTGCGTGAAGGGGGCCTGCTGCCCGCCGCTCACAAACGCTATCCCTGCGGAGCGCAATTTGCTGCCCTGCACCACGTTTCGTTTTGGGCGCGCGCGGTAACCGCCCTTTCGAAACGAAACACCGGGCGGCATTCCGCTTCGATGCACGCTTCCCATCGCGCCGCGCACGCGAATACACTGGGCCGCAGCAAGCAGCTGCCCGCCGAGCCCGACGGCGACGCCATGCTGCGGATTGCAAGTCAGACACCAAGGAGACATTGCATGGCCAAGACCGCTGCTGACTGGAGCGCCCCGCCCAAATTGCCGGCCACCCATTACGTGGATTCGCGCATCTATACCGATCCGCAGATCTTCACCGAGGAGCTGGACAAGCTCTTCCGGCCGACCTGGATCATCGCCTGCCACGAGTCGGAGATCCCCAACGCATTCGACTATCGCCTCTTCTCGCACCCGGCGGGCGTGCCGCTCATCATCATCCGCGGCGACGACTTGAAGGTGCGCGCTTTCTACAACATCTGCCCGCACCGCGGCAACACGGTGCTGTACGATCCCGCGGGCAACGCGAAGCGCATGACGTGCATCTTCCACCAGTGGTCCTTCGACGCGCGCGGCAACTGCGTCGACATCTCGCGCGGCGACGCGGGATACCAGGACCGCTTCTGCAAGGCCGACGCGGGCATGCGCGAGGTGAAGTGCGAGATGGGCTTCGGCGGGTTCGCCTGGGTGAACCTGGACGATGCGTCGGCTCCGTTGAGCGAGTTCATCGGGCCGGCCCTCGACATCCTCTCGCCGTACATGGTCGAGCCGATGGAAGTGTTCCACTTCAACCGCGCCGTCGTCGACACGAACTACAAGCTGTGGCACGACACGAACAGCGAGTTCTATCACGACTACGTCCACTACTTCAATCGCATCACCGGGATGATGCAGCCCGGTTACTTCGAGCGCAGGTACACCGGCTTCCCCAACGGCCACGCGAGCGTGGGCTCCATGCAGATCCAGTACGACAAGTACGAGGGCTCGAAGGAGCGCGCGGTCGGCTGGCCGGGACTGGGACCCGGCGGCTGGTACATGGTCGACCTCTTCCCAGGCATGACGTACAACCTGCGCACCTCGGTGCTGCGCATCGACACCGCGATCCCGCTGGGGCCGAACAAGGTGGCGATCGAGTTCCGCGGGCTGGGACTCAAGAGCGACACCCCGGAGATGCGCGCGCAGCGAATCTTCGACCACAACACGATCTGGGGGCCGTTCGGGCGCAACCTGCACGAGGACCTGCTCGCCGTGCACGGCCAGGGGCGCGCGATGCGCGACCGCACCGACAGCCGCTGGGTGATCCACGCGCGCGAGGAGAACAACACGATCCACGACGAGATCGGCATGCGCCACTTCTACGCGGAATGGAGCCGGCGCATGCAACGCGCCTCCTACGACCCCTTCGGCGAGAACCGCCAGCAACCCCAACCCGCACGCGCGGTGGCATGAGGCAGACCATGGAGCAGCGCCACAAGATCGAGGAGCTGGTGTACCGGTCGTGCCTCGCCCTCGACGACCGCGACTTCAAGGCTTTCCTCGAGCTCTGCGATCCGGGGTTCCGCTACAAGGTGACGGCGTACAGCCCGGAGATCCGCAAGGACCTGACGTGGCTCGACCACGACAAGGCCGGGATGGAGACGCTCTTCACGCAGTTGCCGCGGCACAACAGCGACCATGCGCCCCTCGCCCGCCACGCCACCGTCTACACGATCAAGGTCGACGGGGGCGCGGCCGAGGTCGTGTCCGCGCTGCAGGTGTTCCGGACCGCGCTCGACGGGGGCGCCACGGAGCTGTACGCCGTGGCGAGGCTCATCGATACGGTGAAGCTCGATGGTGACGTTCCCAGGCTCACGCACCGCCATGTCCGCATGGAGACGCGCCAGCTCGGGTACGGAACCCACGTACCGATCTGAGCGCCCCGTAGGCATGCGTATCCAGCTCAACGCGAGAAACCGCGCATTCCAGTTCCCCGCCGAGCGCGGGGAGAAGATCCTGTACGCGGGCCTTCGCGCGCAGGTGGGCCTGCCGTACGAATGCGCGACGGGCACATGCGGCACGTGCAAGGCGCGGCTCGTCGAGGGCCGCGTGGAAGATGCCTGGCCCGAGGCGCCCGGACGCAAGTTCCTCAAGGCCGACCGCGGAGAGTTCCTCATGTGCCAGTGCTCGGCCGAGGGCGACGTGTCGATCGAGGTGGCGAGCTTCGTCTACCCCGCCGACCCCGGCGCGTACCGCGTGGCACCCCTCGGCGGCACGGTGAGCGCGGTGCGTCCGCTCACGCACGACGTCTGCTCGGTGGAGGTGGTGCTCGATGCGCCGTGCGAGTTCGATGCCGGCCAGTTCATGGCGGTGAGCGCGCCCGGCGTGCCCGGCATGCGCGGGTACTCCATGGTGAACTGCGACCAGCCGGCGACGCGGCTCGAGTTCGTCGTCAAGAAGAAGCCGGGCGGCGGCTTTTCCGAGTGGCTTTTCTCGGGCAAGGCGCAGGGCGCCCGGCTCGAGATGGTCGGTCCCCTCGGCAAGGCCACGTTCCACCCGGGCATGGGCAAGAACGTCCTGTGCATCGCTGGGGGAAGCGGCATCGCGGGCATGATGTCCATCCTCGGACGGGCCGCCGCGGCGAATTACTTCGATCGCCACAAGGTCCACGTGTTCTTCGGCGTGCGCGGCATGCGCGACGCGTTCTTCCTGCAGGAGCTCTCCGCGCATTCGAAGGCCGAGATCACGATCGCGCTTTCCGAGGAGGACGTCCCCGCCTCCGCCGCGCGCGACTGGCCGAACCTGCGCTTCGAGCGCGGCTTCGTGCACGAGGTGGCGAAGCGTTCCATGGCGGGACGATACGAGGACGTGCGGGCGTATCTCGCGGGTCCGCCCCCCGCGGTCGACGCGTCCATTCGCCTGCTGCTGCTCGAGGCGAAGCTCACCGCCGATTGCATCCGCTACGACAAGTTCAGCTGATCCATGACAAGAAGAATGATCTGCCGGACGGGCGATGTCCCGGCCAATGGAATGAAGGAGTGCGAGCTCGAAGGAGGCATGAAGTTGCTGGTGGCCAATTCCGGAAGCGAATACTTCGCCGTGCAGGCGACCTGCCCGCACCAGGAAGTGGCGCTTTGCGAGGGCATGTACGACGGCAAGGTGCTCACGTGCCACCAGCATTTGTGGCAGTGGGACATCCGCACCGGCGCCGCCATGGGCATCGCCGAGGCCCCGCTCGAGCGCTACGACGTGACGATCGAAGGCGACGCGGTCTACGTCGATGCGCAGGGCGCGCTCAACGTGGGCGAGCTCTTCAACGGCATCGCCCCGGCCACGCTCGAGGCGCTCGCCAAGCTCGCGCGCCGCGAGGAGCTCGCCGCCGGCGCCGTGCTCTACAAGCCCGGCGACGCGGCCGACGATTTTTTCGTGCTGGAGTCCGGCCGCATCGAGTTCCAGATCGGCCGCGAGGAGCAGGCGAACCCGGCGGGTTTCATGCTGAACCGGGGCGAAGTGTTCGGCTGGGCTGCGCTGCTCGAGAGCCAACCCCATCGCATCGCCCGCTCCCGCGCGCTGGAGGATTCGGCAGTGCTGCGCGTGAACGGCAGGCAGGCGCTCAAGCTCCTCGAGGCGGACCCCGCGTCGGGGTTGGTGGTCATGCGCAGGCTGGCCGCGCTCGTCGCGCGCTTCCTCGCGGCCGCCGGAGCGAAGTGATGAAGTAAAGAAGCCAACGTGAAGTCATCCATGACTCGATCGTCAAACTAGGAGGAGCACCCATGAGGAACGCATTCAGCAGGCTTGCTGTCGCGGCGATGGCTTCCCTGGCAGTCGCCGTGGCGGGCAGCGCGCTCGCCAAGGATTACGGCAAGATCGGCGAACCGGTGCACCTGGTGATCGGCTACCAGCCCTACTACACCCAGGCCTGGTCCGCGGTGATCCAGAAGGAAATGAAGCCGTGGGAGAAATACCTGCCCAAGGGCTCGACGGTCGACTGGGAGGTGGGCCTGCAGGGCGCCATCGTCGGCAACGCGATGCTCGCCGACAAGAACGACATCGGCTACATGGGCGACATGCCGACGATCGTGGCGATCAGCAAGCGCAACATCCGCGAGCTGCGCATGGTGGCGGTGCTGGGCCTCGCGTACGACCAGTGCAGCGTATTCCTGTCGCGCAACGAGGCGCCGGACTTCAAGTCGCCGGAGGAAGCGGTGAAGTGGTGGAACGGCAAGCGCGTCGCGGTCGCCAAGGGCAGCTGCACCGACCGCAGCGGCCAGGAGATGATGCGCAAGTACAACATCACGCCCGAGCAGTACCTGAACCAGAACATCGAGGTGCAGACGTCGAACTTCAAGGCCGGGCGCCTCGACGGCTCCATCATGTGGGAGCCGACCGCCTCCAAGATCATCATGGAAGGCATCGCCAAGCGCATCGGCGACACCAAGCTCATCGGCAAGATGGACGGCGGCTTCATGGCCATGCAGGAGGAGCTCATCAAGCAGCGCCCTGACGTGGTCAAGGGCTGGCTCGAGGCGGAGCTCGACGCGGACCTCTTCTGGGCCAAGCCCGAGAACTACATGAAGGTCGTCGAGATGTCCCACAAGAACACCCAGGGCTTCAGCAAGGAAGTGCTCTGGATGTCGATGGCCGGCAAGTACCCGAAGGTGATGGGCGGCGGCGACGTGCGCAACATCATGTACTACGGCATCAACGACGAGGTGCGCAACATGATGAAGGAGCAGGTGGCGTTCCTGCACGGCATCAAGGTGCTGCCGATGGACACGCTCCCGGCCGACCTGGTCGACTCGCGGTGGACCGACGAGATCCTCAAGAAGCGCGGGCTCAAGGTGCCGCTCGCGAAGATCGAGGCGCAGGACCCGTCGAAGTATCCCGACGGGAAGATCCAGCTGCCCGCCTCGTGGCGCCAGTGATGGCGGGGCATCGTCAACGGACCAGCAAGGCGCTCGCTAATGGCTAACGGCAAGCTCGGATCGTCGCACGGGGAAATCGGTGCATGGGAAATGTTCCTGTACCGATTTTCCAGATGGCTGCGCAGCCCCACGCCCTACCTCATGGTCGTGGGGTTCGTGCTGTTCTTCGGCGCGTGGTACCTGCTCTCGGAGGTGTTCAAGGTCTGGCGCTTCGCGAGCCTTCCCGGGCCGCACCAGGTGCTGGTGGAGTGGTTCAATCCGAACCCGGTCTACGGGATGTCGCTCTACACGCCCAATTACTACATGCACGTGTGGATGAGCTTGCGGCGCGTGATCTACGCGTTCGTCATCTCCACGGCCCTGGGCGTGCCGTTCGGCCTCTTCCTCGGGTGGTCGCGGAATTTCCGCGAGTTCACCTTCCCGGTGTTCGAGACCTTGCGCCCCATCCCGGTGCTCGCGTGGGTCCCGCTCGCCATCGTGATGTTCCGCTCCGACGAGACGCCGGTGATCTTCCTCACCACGCTCGCTTCGTTCTACGCCACGGCGCTCAACACCATGCTGGGCGTGCAGTCGATCGACGAGTCGTTCCCGCGCGCCGCGGCGTGCCTGGGGGCGAGCCGCTGGCAGGTCTTCCGCCACGTCATCATCCCGGGTGCCCTGCCCTACATCTTCACCGGGCTGCAGATCTCGGTGGGGGTCGCGTGGTTCTCGCTGGTGGCCGCCGAGATGGTCTCCGGCGAATACGGGCTGGGCTACCTGATCAACAGCTCCTACGTGAACGTGCAGTACGTGGTGATCCTGATCGGCATGATCTCCGTCGGCATCGTGGGATACCTCAGCAGCGCGCTCGTGCGCATCGCCGGGGACTACATGATGCAGTGGCGCGTGCGCGAGCTCGCACTCGGGGGCGGACGATGAGGTCGCCAGTCCTCGCGGGCGCGGACGCGCCGGCCGCCGCTGCGCCGCCACAGCAGCATCACGCCGCCAAGGGCGCGATCCGCATCGAGAACGTCGACAAGCTCTACTACGCGCGCGAGGGCCCGGTGCAGGCCGTGTCCAATTGCAGCCTGGACATCCGTGCGGGCGAGATCTGCATGATCGTCGGGCCCTCGGGCTGCGGGAAGACGACGCTTCTCAATGCGATCGCGGGCTTCCACGACATCACGGGCGGGGCGATCTATCTCGACGGCCAGATGCTGTGCGGTCCCGACAAGCCGAAGGCGGAGCCGGGGCCGGACCGCGTCGTGGTGTTCCAGAACGGCGCCCTCTTCCCGTGGAAGACCAACCTCGAGAACGTGGCGTTCGGGCCGGTGATGCAGGGCAAGCTCACGCCCCGGCAAGCGGCGGAGAAGGCGCGCGGCATGATGGCCGATGCCGGGCTCGGGGACGTCGAGCACAACTATCCCGGCGAGGTGTCCTCGGGCATGCGCCGGCGCGTGGAGATCGTGCGCGCGCTGATGAACGACCCGAAGGTGCTCCTGCTGGACGAGCCGTTCCGGGCGCTCGACTCGCTCACCAAGTCGGTCATGCACGAGGCGCTGCTCGAGATCTACTACAAGAACAAGGTCACGATCTTCTTCATCACGCACGACCTCGAGGAAGCCATCTTCCTCGGGCATCGCGTGGCGATCATGACCACGCGGCCCTGCAGGCCCAAGAAGATCCTCAACGTGGACATCCCGCATCCGCGCAACTACGGCGTGCTCACCAGCCCGAGGTTCCGGGAGCTCATGGAGGAGACCGTGAGCGCGGTGCACGAAGAGGCGGTGAAGGCCTTCGAGGCCGGCGAGAAGGAGATGTGATGAGCGCAGCCCTCGCGAGCGTGGCGCAGCCGCGCATCCGACCCCGCAAGTCGATCTTTCGCAACCCGCTGGTGCGCGCGGTGATCTCGATCTGCACCTTCCTGGTGCTGTGGGAGCTCGGCTCGCGCATGAAGCTGCCCTGGGTGGGCGACGTGCCGGCGCCGACCGTCGTGATGAAGGCCTGGGTGCCGCTGCTCTCGGACCCGGGATACTGGTACAGCTGGTACCAGAGCTCGCGGCGCGTGTTCACGGGGTTCCTCGCGGCGATGGTGATCGGCATCCCGTTCGGCCTCGCCATGGCGACCAGCCGCGTCTTCCGGGACATCACCTTCCCGGTCTTCGAGATCCTGCGGCCGGTGCCGCCGCTCGCCTGGGTGCCCGCGGCGATCATCTTCTGGCCGACGCAGGAGCTCTCGATCGGCTTCGTGATCTTCCTGGGCGCCATCTTCACGATCATGCTGAACGTGATCGGCGGCGCGCGCTCGATCGACCTGCGCTTCTTCCAGGCGGCGCGATCGATGGGCTCGAGCAACTGGGACATCTTCCGCCGCGTCGTGCTGCCGGCGGTGCTGCCCTCGATCGTCGTGGGCTGCGAGGTCGGCATCGGCATCACGTGGAACGTCGTCGTGGCCGCCGAGATGATCTCCGGCGGCGGCGGTGCCATCCAGTCGAGCGCCGGCGGCGGTCTCGGCTTCTTCATCTGGAGCTCCTATATCGGCGGCTCGTACCCGCAAATCGTCGTGGGCATGATCAGCATCGGCATCGCGGGCTACATCTCGAGCGCGATCATCCGGTGGCTGGGACGAGTGATCACGCCGTGGGCGAGGGTGCGATGAGCGCGTCCTCCAGGCACGCGAAAGAGCTGGGCGCCGCCATCCGGCCCAGCGAGATGCAGATCAACGGCGTCTCCAAGGGTTACGGCGACGCGCGCTTCCGCACCGAGGTCGTCCGCGACTGCACCTTCACCATCGAGCGCAGCAAGCTCACGGTGATGATCGGTCCCTCGGGCTGCGGCAAGAGCACGCTGATCCGGCTGCTCGCGGGCTTCGAGAAGCCCGACAGGGGCAGCATCACGCTCAACGGCACGCCCGTGACCGGCCCGGCGCGCGACCGCCTCGTGCTCTTCCAGGAGTCCGCGCTCTTCCCCTGGATGAACACCTGGGACAACACCATGTACGGGCCCCGCGCCCGCGGCGAGGCGACCGCCGAGAACCGGGACATGGCGGAGTTCCTCCTCAACAAGGTCGGCCTCAGCCAGTTCCGCAGGAAGTACCCGTCGCAGCTCTCGGGCGGGATGCAGCGGCGCGCGGAGCTCGCGCGCGCCATGATCAACAACCCCGCCGTCATGATCCTCGACGAGCCGTTCCGCGGGCTGGACGCGATGACCAAGGAGCTCATGTGGGAGTACTACTCGCGCCTCTTCGAGGAGACGAGGCGCACCAACTTCTTCGTCACCACCGACATCGACGAGGCGATTTTCCTCGCCGACCGCCTGCTCATCATGTCGAACATCCCGTGCCAGGTGCGCGCGGTGCTCGACATCGACATCCCGCGCCCGCGCACCCTGATCTCGATGGTCGAGAACGATCGCGCCAACGAGATCAAGATGAACGCGCTGTCGATCCTGCACGAGGAGGCGATGAAGTCGTTCTCGCGCGGCAGCAAGGCCGCGGCCGACTTCGTGGACGCGTACTCGAAACGCGTCGCCAAGGGCTGATGGACTTCCTGGTCCAGCGCGGCGTGGTGATCGCTTTGGCGGTGGCGGGCGCGGTGCTCTCCACCGCCGCCTCGGCCCTGCGCTCGCGCGGCCGCCTGGGCGAGCGCGGGGCGCGCGGGCTCAACTACGCGGGTTACGCCTTCATGGGGATCAGCATGGCGCTCTTCATCCTCGCGGGATTCAGGGGGGCGCCAGCGTGACCGCGCGGATCATCGACGGCGTGGCCATCGCGCGCGACGTCCGCGCGGAGTGGAAGCTGCGCTCCGACCGGTTGAACGCGCACGGCGCGCCCGCCGGCCTCGCGGTCATCATGGTCGGCGACAATCCGGCCTCGCGCGTGTACGTGAACAACAAGCTGCGCGCGTCCGAGGAGATGGGCATCCGCTCGGAGCGCTACCTGTATCCCGCGGACGTCGCCGAGAGCGTGGTCCTCGATCGCATCCTGGCGCTCAACGCCAATCCCGCGATCCACGGCATCCTGGTGCAGCTTCCGCTGCCGCCGCAGGTCTCGGTGCGCAAGGTGCTGGAGACGATCTCGCCGGACAAGGACGTGGACGGCTTCCACCTCTACAACGTCGGCGGGCTCGTGGCGGGCGGCACGGTGTTCCCGCCGTGCACGCCCTACGGCGTCATGTGCCTGCTCGACCGCAGCGGCATCCCCATCGCCGGCCAGAACGTGACCGTGGTGGGCGCCTCCAACATCGTCGGCAAGCCGCTCGGCCTCATGTTCCTGCAGCGCGAGGCGACGGTCGCCATCTGCCACGTCAAGACGCGCGACCTCGCGCAATTCACCATCGCCGCCGACATCCTGGTGGTCGCCGCGGGCCAGCCCAACCTCATCACCGCGCCGATGGTCCGCACCGGCGCCGTGGTGGTCGACGTGGGCATCAACCGGCTGCCGGGCGGGGGCTTCCGCGGCGACGTGGAATTCGAGACCGTGCGGCAGAAGGCCTCGCACATCACGCCGGTGCCCGGCGGCGTGGGTCCCATGACGGTAACGATGCTCCTGTGCAACACCATCGCGTCGGCCGAGCGCTTCCTGCAGGCGAAGGCGGCGTAGGGCGCGCCTAGAGCGCCGGGGCGGCCCGCGGCCGCTGTCGCCCGGGGTCGTAGAAGGGGAGCCTGCTCACGCGCGCCAGGCGCTGTCCTGACCGCACTGGCGCGCCCTCGTCCACCGCCGGCGCGACGAAGCCGAGCGCGAGGCGCTTGCCCAGCGTGGGCGAAGAGCATTCGCTCGTGATCGTCGCGGGAGCGAGATCCGCGGGCGCGGCCTCGTCGAGGAGCTCGAGGCCGACGAGCTTGCGCGTGAGCGGGAACTCGCGCGCGGAATCCACCAGCCGTTCGAGCCCCAGCTCGCGCGGGTTCGCCTCGCCGTCCACCTCGCGGTCGAAGAGGACGTAGCCCGCCTCGATCCGCAGGCTGTCCGCGCACGGCCAGCCGCACTCGCGCAATCCTTCGGGACGCCCGGCCTCGAGGAGCTCGGCGCGGAGCGCCGCCGCGGCGTTCGCGGGCACCAGGAGCTCGTAGCCCAGCTCTCCGCTGTACCCGACGCGCCCCACCAGCAGGTCCCGCGTCCGTACGAAGCGGAAGTACCGCAGCGCCGCGACCGGCGGCACGCCCACGAGCCGCGCAAGGATGCGGCCGCTCGCCGGTCCCTGGAGGGCGAGGATCGCGAGCTCGCCCGAGCGGTCGCGTCCCCCGTAGGACGCGCGCTTCCCCGCGAAGAGCCAGTAGCGGTCCTCGAAGCGCCAGACGGTGGCGTCGATCCGCACCGCGCCGTCGGGCTCCAGCAGGAGCGTGTAGGCGATCTGCCCGGGCTGCAGCGCGCCGAGATCGCGGCTTTGCAGCGCCTGCAACGCGATGGCCTCGGTGAACTCGTGCAGGCCCATGAAGGAGAAATCGAACAGGCCGGCGCCACTGCGTACCGCGAGGTGCTGCTCCTCGCTCGTCACCACGAACGCACGAACATGAAGACGCCCGTCAGCACGCACAGGCTCGCGGCCGTGCGCCGCAGCACCGTCACGCTCACCGCGTGGGCGGCGCGCGTGCCGAGGGCCACGCCGGCGAGGCAGAGGGGAGCCACCCATGCGGCGGTCGCGAAGTCGACCGCGCCGTACTTGAGGTTGCCCGCCGTGCCCGCTACCGCGACCACGATCTGCAGCACCTGGCTGGCGCCGATCGAGGCGAGCGGCACGAAGCCGAGCGACATCATCATCGGCACGGCGAACACCGGTCCGCCGGCGCCCGAGAGGCCCGAGCCGAACCCCGCGGCGGCACCCACGCAGGCGAGCAGGACTTGCTGCGAGGCACCCTGCCCCGTGCGATAGGAGCCGTGCGTGCGCCGCGAAGGCACCATCGCGTACAAGCCGGCGAACACGATGATGGAAGCGATGATGAGCGCGAGCGGCCGCGGCTCGATGTACGAATTGACCATCGCCCCGATGTAGCTGAACACCACCGAGCCCACGCAAACCGGGACCGCGAGGCGCCATTCGATGGAGCCGCGCCGGTAGAAAAGCCACGTGGCGACGATGCCGGTGAAGATGAATACGAAGAGCGCGGTCGCGGCCGCGAGGTGGATGTCCGTGCCACCCAGGAGGGCGAGCGCCGCAATCAGGATCACCCCGCCCACGCCGACCGAGCCGATGCAGAAGCCCGACAGCACGGTCACCGCGGCCAGGAACAGGTGGGCGAGCAACGAATCAGCCCGCGGCGAGCGCCACGAGCTCGCTCGAGAGCAGCACGGCGAGCTTCTTCATGACGCCGAAGCCGATCGTCGCATCGCTTTCCATGAGGCGCGTGAGCGCCCGGCCGTCGAGGGCCAGCACCTCGCAGGCGGTGAGGCAATACGCGGTCGCGATCCGCTTCGAATGCCCCTCGACCAGCGCGGCCCAGCCGAACACGTCGCCGCGGTGGATGATGTCGCCGGCGGAAGTGTCGCGCTTGGAGAGGCCCAGCGTGAAGCGCACCATCCCCTCGCCGAGCACGTAGAAGTGGTCGACCGCGTCGCCGACGGTGTAGATGCGCGTGTCGGCCTGGAACGAGCGCGCCTCGCCCAGGGCCGCGACGCGCGCGAGCTGCGCCTTGTCCAGGGCGCTGAAGAACCGCGCCTGGGAGAGGACGCCGCTCGCCGCGACGGAGGTGTCCACCTTCAACCTGCTTTGGCGGCGGTCCTCGGGTTCTTCGCCATGAGCTGCTTGAATTTCGCGAGCTCGTCTTCCTTCATGAAGACCGTGTGCTCCTTGGCCGGATAGGCGCGCGAGCGCACGTCGTCGCGGTAGTCCGACAGGCCCTTCTCCATGATGGGCACCAGGTCCACGTACATCTTCGAGTGGCGCGGCGTGTGCGCCTCGTACAGGTGGAAGAGGTCCGAGCCGATGATGTGCACGCCGTGCGCCTTGTTGCCCGCCCCCAGGCTGATGACCGGCACCGGCAGCACCTCGGCCAGGTATTCGCACACCTCGGAGGTCGTGACCTCGCACAGGATCGAGAAGCAGCCCGCGTCCACCATGGCCCAGGCGTCGTCGATCAGCTCCTTCGCCCGGTCGGCGGTCTTGCCCTGCGCGAAGAAGCCCCCGAGCTGCGGCATGCGCATCGGCGTGATCCCGATGTGGCCCTGGACGGGGATCCCCGCCTTCACGATCGCCCCCATGTACTTCGCGTGGTGCTGGTTGCCCTCGCACTTCATCACCTCGGCCCAGCCCTGCGAGACGTACTTCGCGGCGTTGTCGACCGCCTGCTGCTCCGAGAGATGGAAGCTCATGTATGGCATGTCGACCATGCGCAGGCCGTACTTCGAGCCGCGCTTCACCGCCTGCGCCATGAACATCACTTCCTCGAACGAGACGGTCGTGGTCGTCTCGTGGCCGAAGAGCACCATGCCGCCGGTATCCGAGACGCACAGGATGTCCACCCCCACGCGGTCGGCGATGATGGCGGTCTCGTAGTCGTACACCGCCAGCTGAACGATCGGCTCGCCCTTCTTCATCTTCTCGTTGAGCATCGGGATCGTTACCTTCTTGCGCGCGGGGGTGGCGGCGGCGGCGGGTTTCTGCTCGGCCATTCAAATCTCCTGGGGTTGGTTTTTCTGCTCGTTCTGGATATCAAGACGGCGGCGCGAATGCAAGTGCCGGGACGCGATGAAACGCCGCATTGCATGGCCGTGCGTTTCGCCGCGAAACGCGCCTTCCATTACGAAACGGCATGGGCTCAGGAGCTGCGCTGGCGCATGCGCTTGAGGCCCCACTGGCGGCGCCGCGCCCAGAGCGCCTTGCGGCCGATGCCCAGCATCTGCGCGAGCTCCGTCTCGCTGCGCGTGTCCTGGAAACGCTCCACCACCGCGCGGATGTATTCCTCGATCGCGAGGGGCGGATTGAGCGCGTGCAGGGGTGCGGCGCGCACCATCGGCAGCGCGGGCGCCACTTCGGCGAGATCGCGGCCGGTGAGGATGCCCGCCTCGGAAAAGATGACCGCGCGTTCGATCAGGTGCTCGAGCTCCCGCACGTTGCCCGGCCACGGATGGCGCTGCAGGAACGCCGTGAACTCGGCGTCGAAGCCGCGCACGCCCTTGCCCAGCTTGCGCGAATAGTGCTGTGCGAAGTGGCGCGCCAGCAGCAGCACGTCGGAGCCGCGCTCGCGCAGCGGGGGCAGCGTGAGCGAGATCACGTTGAGGGTGTAGTACAGCTCCTGGCGGAACGTGCCCTGCGCCACGGCCTCCTTGAGGTCCCAGTGCGTGGACGCCACGACGCGCACGTCCGCCGCATAGGCCTGGCCCGTGCCGACGCTGCGCGCGACCTTGTCCTGCAGCACTCGCAGCAGCTTCACCTGGAGCGCGGGGGTGAGCTCCGAGACCTCGGCCAGGTACAGCGTGCCGCCGTGCGCCTCGCGCAGGAGACCGTCGTTCCGTTCGGGGCCCGACTCGCGCCCGAAGAGCTCCGCTTCCAGCACCGCCGGCGGAAGCGCGCCGCACTTCACCGGCACGAAGGGACCGTTGGCCCGCGCGCTGCGTGCATGCAGCGCGTGCGCGAGCAGCTCCTTGCCGGTGCCGTATTCGCCCCAGACGAGCACGTTGGAGTCGGACTGCGCGGCCTTGCGCATGCGCTCGAGCGCCTTCTCGATGCCCGGGCTGTCGCCGAGGATCGGGCGCTCGGCGTATGAGCTCGCCAGCGTGCGCCGCAGCGCCGCGTTCTCGCGGCTCATGCGCCGCTCGTTCAACGCGCGGGCGACCGCGTGCAGGAATTCCAGGTTGTCGAATGGCTTGATGATGTAGTCGACGGCACCCGCGCGCAATGCCGCGATGGCGCTCTCGAGCGACGAGTAGCTCGTCATGAGGATCACCGGCAGCGTGCGGTCGCGCTCGTGGATGTGCCGCACGACGTCGAGGCCCGTGCCGTCCGGGAGCTTGAGGTCGGTGACGACGAGGTCGCACTCGCCGGCGGCGATGCGCCGCAAGCCGTCCTTCACGGTGCCTGCCGCCTCGACGCGATATCCCTCGCGCGCGAGCAGCAGCTGCACCACCTCCGAGACGCCCGGATCGTCCTCGATCAGGAACACGCGCTCGGTCCGCGCCGCCGGCATCTAGGCCGCCTCCGGCAGGACGATGTCGACGCAGGCGCCGCCGGCGGGATGGTTCGCCGCGCTCATCGAGCCGCCGAGCTCCTGCACGATCTCGTAGCTGATGGCGAGCCCGAGGCCGGTGCCCTCGCCGGGCGGCTTGGTGGTGAAGAAGGGCTCGAAGATGCGCGGCAACGCGTGCTCGGGGATGCCGGGCCCGGTATCGCGCAGGCGCACCCTCAACTGGCCCGCACCCACGCGCTCGGCCCGCACCTCGATGCTGCCCTTGCCTTCCATGGCCTGGGCGGCGTTGAGCAGGACATTGAAGAAGACCTGCTGCAGCTCGCCGGGACGCGCACGCGTCATCGCGTCCGGTATCCCGTCGTAGCTTGCCTGCACGGTACCGAGCTGGCTGTGGCGCAGCAACGTCATCGCCTCGCTCACCGCGGCGTCCAGCGGCTGCGGCTCCGGCGCGTCGCCCGCGGTGCGCGAGAAATTGCCGAGCTTGCGCGTGATCGCGAGCACGCGCACGACACTGCCCGCGATGGAATCGAGGCCCTTCTCCAGGGTCTCGGGCGTCACGCCCCGCTTCGACTGGAGGATCTGCACCATCGAGTGGATCGCCGCCAGCGGGTTCGACACTTCGTGCGAGACGCCCGCGAGCATGAAGCCCAGCGATGCGAGCCGCTGCATCTGCGGGTCGGGCGCGGGCTCGGGCAGCAGGAACACGCAGCGGCCCAATGGGCTCGTGGTGACGTGCGCGCCGGGCAGGAGCGCCGGATCCGACGTGCCCGCGCGCTCCCGCATGGCCTCGTTGGCGTGCAGGACGTTGCCGTCCCCATCGAGGATCGCCGCGGGCAGCGGAAGCGCATCCAGCAGCCCGCGCACGTCGGCGCCGAGCACCGGCGGACGCTTGGTGCGCACGGCGCTCATGCGGCGTTCCGCGCGACGGGGTGCGCGAGCGCGCGTTCCTCGGTCGGCAGCCACATCACGGAAGGTTCAGGAGCATGGCACCATTATGACGGCTCCCCCTCGTCACGCGCCGCATACGCGTCGACGAAGTCCGCCGCCGCCTTGCTGCCGGCCGCGAACGCCTTCATCGCCTCCGCGTGCAGCAGCTCCAGCGCCTCGCTCTTGTAGTGGAGATACTCGAGCGACGTGAGCACCGAGGGAAGGCGCGGCCGCGGCAAGTCGATGGCCATTCTGCTGATGATGCGGCCCGGCCGGTGGCTCATCACGAGCAGCGTATCGGCGAGGAAGATCGCCTCGTCGATCTCCGAGCTCACGAAGAGCACCGTGAGCCTGCGCTCCTCGTAGAGGCGCACGAAGTATTCCTGCATGAGCTCGCGCGTCATGGCGTCGAGCCCGCGGAAGGGCTCGTCCAGCATCATGAGGGTGGGCTCGTTGATCATTGCGCGCGCGAGCTCCGCGCGCCGCTGCATGCCGCCCGAGAGCTGGCTCGGGTACTTGTCGCTGAACTCGCGCAGGCCCACCACGTCGACCAGCCGGGCCGCCTCCTCCAGCACCTTCTCGCGGGGCCTGGTTCGCTGGACCAGCGGGCCGTACGCCACGTTCTGCAGCGTCGTCATCCACGGGAAGAGCGCCGTCTCCTGGAACACCGCCAGACGGTCCGCCCCCGGGCCGGCGACCGGCTTGCCCAGGATGCGAACCGCTCCCGCGTCCGGCTTCTCGTATCCGGCAATGACGTTGATGAGCGTGCTCTTGCCACATCCCGACGGCCCGATGAGCACGGTGAGCTTGCGCGTCTCCAGCGCGAACGAGCAGTCCGCCAGCACCGGCTCGGCCGTCGTGTCCTTCCCGAAGCGCTTGGAGATGCCCTCGACCTCCAGCGTGGTGGCGGCATCCATGCTCACAGGGGCCGTTGCCAGGGCGTGGCGATCTTGCCCACGGCGCGAATGAGCCCGCTGCTCACATATCCGGCGATGCCGATGCTCAGCATGCCCACGATGATCTGCGGATAGTTTCCGCCCACGTAGGAGGCCCAGGTGAAGTAGCCGAGCCCCGATTTGCCGGCGATCATTTCGGCGGCGACCACCACTTCCCAGGTGATGCCCATCCCGACCGCCATGCCGATGAAGATGCTGGGCAGCGTCGCCGGGAGCACGATTTTCCAGAAGATGTCGCGCCGGCGCGAGCCGAGCGACAGCGCGGCGCGCACGTAGCGCTGGTCGATGCTGCGCGCCCCGCCGATGACATTGAGCACGACCGTGAAGAAGGCGCCCAGGAAAATCACGAATGCGATGCTCGATTCCGTAGTCGGCCAGAAGATGATCGCCGTCGGGACCCAAGCGAGCGGAGGTATGGGCCGCAGGATCTCGAGGATCGGGAAGAGGAAGCGGCGCGTGGCGAGGCTCATGGCCATCGCGAGGCCGAGCGGGATGCCCACCAGTTGCGCGGCGATGAACCCCATGAAGATGCGCTGGAAGCTCGCGAGCCAGTGATGCCAGAAGCGGCCGTCGGCCGTGATGCGATGCAGCACCGACAGCACGTCGCTCGGCGGGGGGATCGAGCCCAGGATCGGCATCTTGAAGCGGCTGCCGAGTTCCCAGCCCGCGAAAACGAGCGTGATCGCCACCGCGCCGCGGAAGGTGGTCTTGCTGAAGAGCCGCTTGCGGAGCTTCCGCAGGTTGATCGACGCCGTCATGCGAGCTCGCGCTCCCCGGCCTCGAACGCCCGCGTGGCTTCCTCATGGACCGCATCGAACACGGCCGTCTTGAGCTCCAGGTAGCGGCGCGACGCGCGCACGCGAAAGCTTCGCGGGCGCTCGAAGTCCACGGTGAGGATCTCCTTCACGCGGCAGGGACGCGTCGTCATGACCACCACGCGGTCGGCGAGGAACAACGCCTCCTCGAGGTCGTGGGTGATGAAGAAGACCGTCTTGGGCATGCGGTCATAGGCCTGGAGAAGGAACTCCTGGGCCACGCCCTTCGTGAGCGCGTCCATCGCGCGGAAGGGCTCGTCGAGCAGGAGCACCTTCGGGTCGTTGATGAGCGCACGCGCGATCTCCACCCGCCGCCGCATGCCCGACGAGAGGTCGGCCGGATAGCGATCTCCCACCCCGGCGAGCCCCAGCTCTCGCAGCAACTCGTCCCCCTGCCGGCGTGCTTCCGCGTTGGACAGCTTCCCCTGGACGACAGGTCCGTAGGCCACGTTGTCCTGCACCGTCATCCAGGGAAAGAGCGCGCCGTTCTGGAAGACGACGATGCGCTCCGCGCCCGGCGGCTGGGTGTGGCGGGGCGAGCAGATCACGCGGCCGTCGAGCGTGATCTCGCCCGCGGTGATGTCGTGGAAGCCCGCGGCCGCGTTGAGCAGCGTGGTCTTGCCGCAGCCCGACGGCCCGACGACCACGCAGAATTCGCCGGCGGCGATATCGAGCGTGCAGTTGTCCACGGCGAGGACGCGGGCGCCGTCCGGGTCGTAGACCTTGGAGACGCCGTGGATGCCGAGGGCTCCCGTGGCCATGCTCACATCACTCCCTGCGTCGTCCAGCGCATGAGGAAACGCCCCGTCAGCCGGATGGCCGCGCTGAAGAGATAGCCGATGATGCCGAGCGAGACCATGGCGATCACGATCACGGGAAACTGGCTGAGCACGTACGAATCCCAGATGAGGAATCCCAGCCCGTATTCACCGGAGATCATTTCCGCCGCGACGAGCGAGAACCACGCGACACCCGCGCTGATCTGCAGCCCGGTGAAGATGTAGGGCAAGGCGCCGGGCAGCACGATGCGCAGGAAGACGTGGCGCGGCTTCGAGCCGAGGCAGGCCGCGGCGCGGAAGTAGTTGTCGTCGATCGACGCCACGCCGAGCATGGTGTTGAGCGTCGTCGCGAAGAACGCCGGCAGGAAGGCGAGGAAGATGATCGGCGCCTCGCGGCTCGCGAAGCCGGTGAAGAGCAGGATCGCGAGCGGCACCCATGCGAGGCCCGGAATCGGGCGCAGCAGCTCGAGCACCGGGAAGGCGTAGTCGTGGACCACTTTCTTCCACCCCATGAAGAGGCCCAAAGGCACGCCGAGAATCGTCGCCCAGAAGAAAGCCTGCGCCACGCGCCAGACGCTCCAGCCCGCGTGCTTCCAGTAGTCCGGCGTGAAGACCGAGGTCCCGAACGTCGGCGTGCGCGAGGTGAACTCGGACCACACCGCGACGGGCCCCGGCAGCTTGCTGAAGCGCGGCAGCGTGAAGAACTCGGTGAGCAGGTACCACGCGGCCACGAAGGAGACCACGCCAGCGGCCCCGATGTAGAGGCCGGGCTGGCGCAGGGAGCGAGCCGCTCGCAACGGCGCCTCCGGTCAGTCCTTCGGGGCCTTGGAAACCGGCAGCGGCTTGATGGTGCCGAGGGGAACCGTGGCCTTGGATTCCTGGGCGACCGCACGCGCCACCGAATCGTCGATCGCGCCCGGCGGGGGACTCGCCACGTCGATCACGTTCACCTTGTGCAGGAAGGTGTAGATCGTGTCGAGGTGGTCGTGCACGCGCTTGTCGAATACGAACGGCTTCTCGTCGCGGATGGGACTCCCGCCGCGCTCCGGCGGGACCGCGCCGAAAAGCGAGAACCACGCCATGCGGGTGGTGATGCCTTCGGTCTGGTCGCGCACCATCTGCCCGACCTTTTCCCAGTTCGCGGGATCGAGGATGTAGCGCTGGGCCTCGAGCTCCGCCTTGAGCCACGCCTTCGCGATGTCGGGGCGCGATTTCAGGAAGTCCTCGCGCATCGCGATGAAGCCGCCGTCCGGCATCTTCCACGCATAGCCCGTGGCCACCTCGCGCGCGATGCCTTCGCCCACGAAATCGCCGATGCGCGACACCGACGGCTCCCAAAGCGCGGCGGCGTCGATGCGCTTGGCGCGGAAGTTCGTCGCGATGACCTCGATGGACTGGTTCAGCACCTCCTTGGGCTTCACCCCGGACATCTCGATCACTTGCCGCAGGAAACGGTCCGCACAACTGCCGCGCGGCGTAGCGACCACCTTTCCGTCGAGCCACTTCACCGCTTCCTCGGCCGACTTGAACTGCGGCGCATCGGTGCGGACCATGATCACATTGCAGCGCTGGCCGTCGGACAGGCCGGTGCTCGCCACCAGCTTGATGTGGGCCTGCTTGGCCTTCGTGGTCGAGACGACGGCGGGCATGTCACCGAGGTAGCCGATCTGCTGCTTGTCCGCGAGCATGGCGTTCACGATGATCGCGCCCTGCAGCGCGCTCTCGAATTGCACCGTGCTTCCAGGGGGCAGGTATTTCTTCCAGAGCTCGAGCCCGCGGATCACGACGGCGGAGTACGAGATCGTGTCATACGGCTGGTAACCCACGGTGAGCTGGACCGGCTGCTGCGCGGCGCCTGCCACGGAGAGCAGTGACACGGCCAGCGCGAATGCCCAGTTGCGCAGGTGCGACGATTTCATGGTCCCTCTCCCTGTGGTTGGCCGGCGCCTGTCGCTCGCGCCTTCGACTACGGCTTTTTCGGCGTCTTGTACTCGGCTTCCTTCTGCATGGGTTTCCAGATCGTCTCATAGCCGACGAAACCCTTTTCGCTCGGGGTCTTCTGGCGCGTGGTGTAGAAGCGCGTGTGGCCGTCGGGAACCTTGGCCGGGGGTTTTTGCTCGCTCATATCGAATCTCCAGATTGGATCCCCGCCTGCGCGGGGATGACGATAATGGGATTCCCGCCTGCACGGGGATGACAACTAAACCGGTCTCATCAGCGACGGGTCGACGCCGGGCGCCGCGCCGATCGGCCCGCCCGCCTTCATCTCTTCGTCGGTCGCGTCGCGCACCGCGACCACCTCGAGCCTCAAGACGACCTCGCGGCCGCACAGCGGGTTGTTGCCGTCGACGGTGAGCGTTTCGTCGTCCATGCGCGTCACGAGGAAGCTGCGCGCCTGGCCGCGGTCGTTCTCCATGAGGATCGAGGCGCCGACCTGCCGGTACTCCTGCGGGACGTTCTCGATGCGATCGGTGAAGACGAGCGACTCGTCGCGCGCGCCGAAGATGCGGTTGCCGTCGATCGGCACCTCGATCACGTCGCCGGCGCAGCGCCCCTCGAGCTCCTTGTGGACCGAGGGCGCCAGGATCTCGTTGTGCCCATGGATGTAGCCGAGCGGGAACTCGACGCCCGTGAGCACATGGCCCGACTTCCGGTCGGTCACCTTGTACGTGAGCTCGACGTACTTGCCGTCTTCGATGTGCGCTTCGGTCATCTAGAAGATCGACGCCGCGAAGATCCTGACCTCGCCGTCCTCGTAGCCGAGCACGAGCCGGCCCAGCCACTCGCCGGGCTTCTTCGTGCTGCGCTGCCGGTAAAGCACGGTCACGTGCTCGCCGCGGCGGATGGTGCCGAGGAAGTCGAAGTCCTCGGACAGGTTGCGCGCAAGCTCGCTGTTCGCGAACTGGTGGTTGACCGTCACCATGTTCAAAGCGAGCGCGAGCGAGCGGGCGAACTTCTTCACGAACTCGCCGTACTTGCCTTCGTTCGAGGACTTCACGAGATCGCGCCATAGCGCATCGGCGATGACGCGGATCTCGGAATCCGTCTTCTCGACGATGTTCATGTGCAGCGTTTCCTCGACGACGCTCATGCCGAGGCCTTCTGCGCGGCCGACTGGCCCGGCGCCACCTCTTCGTCGGAGACGAGGTGATAGCACGGCGCCTTCTCCATCGTGTATTCGCCCGTCTGCGGGTCGCGGCGCGAGACGGTGAGCACGTGCCAGTTCTCGTCGTCCACGCGCATCACGTCGCCGCGGTAGTAATAGCCCGGCCAGCGCGTCTCCTTGCGGAAGAGCGTGTGGTGCGTCACGCACTCCGCGGCGCGGTGGCGGTGCTTGAGCTCCCACGCGCGCAGCAGCTCGTGCAGGTCCTTGGCCGCGAGGCTCTCGAGATCCTCCTCCATGATCCTGAGCTTCTTGAGGCAGATGTTGAGGAGCTTCTCGTTCGTCATGTAGCCGACGGTATAGCCGGCGCAATACTCGTCCATCAGCTTCTGCAGCCGGTCGAGGCCCTGCTGCGGATTGATGTAGTGGGGGTTGACCGTGCCCGCGACGACGGCGTTGCGATAGATGCGGTAGTGCTCGAGCGGCTTGAAGATCTCCTGCTTGCGGCGCTCGACCTGCGCGTCGGAGACGACGATGCCCTCGCCCTTGCCGTCCTCGATGTACTTGCACGCCGCCTTCGCGGCGAGGCGCCCTTCGGTGAACGAGCCCGACGAGAATGCGTGCGGCGTGCCGCCGACCGCATCCCCCGCGCCGAAGAGGCCTTCCACCGTCGTCATGCGGTTGTAGCCCCAGAAGTATTCCGGCGGCGAGACGTCCTCCGGACCGGAGCACCAGGCGCCCGAGCACGTCGCATGCGAGCCCATCACGTACGGCTCCGAGGTGGTGAGCTCCGGGTTCTCGTTCTTCGGATCGACGTCGGTCGCGGCCCACAGCACCGCCTGGCCCACGGTCATGCCGAGGAAGTTCTCCCAGCCCACCTCTTCCAGGTGCGGATCCTGGAACGCGGGCATCGTCACCATGTGGATCGGGCCGCGGCCCGCCGCCACCTCGCTGATGATGCAGTGATTGCGCAGGCACGTCGGGATGGGCCGGTGCGTGAGGTGCGACGCTTCCGGGTCGAGATACTCCTTGCCGACCATCTTCTGCAGCGCCGGGAACCACTTGGATTCGTACTCTTCGCCGAGCGCGTTCTGCGTATAGGTCTTCAGGTGCAGGAAGTAGGCGCCGACCGGGCCGTAACCGTCCTTGAAGCGCGCGAGGACGATGCGGTTCTCCATCTGCGTCATCTTGGCGCCCGCGTTGATCATGAGGCCGTACGCCGAGGCCGACGACCATGGCGCGTACCACGTGCGGCCGGCGCCCTCGCCCGTCGAGCGCGGCTTGAAGATGTTGGAGGCGCCGCCCGCGCCGCAGATCACCGTCTTCGACTTGAAGACGTGGTAATTGCCGGTGCGCACGTTGAAGCCGACGGCACCGGCGACCCGGTTGGGCTTCGCTTCGTCCATCAGCAGGTGCGTGACACAGATGCGGTTGAACACCTGGTCCGCGGATTTCTTGGCCGCTTCGGCGACGATGGGCTTGTACGACTCGCCGTGGATCATGATCTGCCACCGGCCTTCACGCAGGTAGCGCCCGGTCTTCGGGTTCTTCATGATCGGCAGGCCCCACTCCTCGAACTGGTGCACCGTGGAGTCCACGTGGCGCGCCATGTCGAAGAGAAGGTCCTCGCGCACGAGGCCCATGAGGTCGATGCGCGCGTAGCGCACGTGGTCCTCCGGGTTGTTCTCGCCCCAGCGCGTGCCCATGTAGCAGTTGATGGCGTAGAGACCCTGGGCCACGGCGCCGGACCGGTCGATGTTCGCCTTCTCGGCGATCACGATCTTCTTGTCCTGCCCCCAGAACCGTGCTTCCCACGCGGCGCCCGTGCCGCCCAGGCCCGCACCGACGACGAGGATGTCGATGCCGTCTTCGACGATCGTTTTGTAGCCCATTAGTAGTAAACGCCTTTCTTGAGCTTGAGGCCCGCGTCCTTCAGCGTGCGCAGGCCGCCCTCATCCATGCGGATCCATTTCGGCTCGTTGTAGAGGAGCTGGCCGTCGCGCATCTCCTTGCTCGGCGCGGGCACCTCCTTCAGCTTCGGGATCGCGGTGCCCCACGGCTTCGTGGTGATCGGGGAGAGGAAGTTCTTCTCGGTGCCGTCGCGGAAGATGATGCGCCATGCGATCGTGCCCTTGCGCTCGTCGCGATCGACGCGGACGCTGTGGCCGAGGGGCGCGAAGTCGGCATAGCCGCGCACGTCGATCGCGTGCTGCGGGCAGGCCTTCACGCAGGAGTAGCACTCCCAGCACATGTTCGGCTCGATGTTGTAGGCCCGGCGGTACGTCGGGTCGATATGCATGATGTCGGAGGGACAGATGTCGACGCAGTGTCCGCATCCATCGCACCGGGTCATGTACACGAAGGTCGGCATGAATGAATTCCTTTTCTAGTAGTGACGCGGCGCTTCGCGCTTGATGCCGAGCCCCATGTCCATCGGGGCGTCCCGCAGCAGCTCCATCGAATGCCGTTTCTGCTGCTCCGGGTCGTCCCGCGTCTGCAGCGGCAGCTTCTCGTTCGAGCCGTTGGCGCGGGCCACGCGCTTCTCGAACGCGGCCGCGGGCTTGAAGAACATGTGCGCGAACTTCGACCACGGCACGCCCAGGAAGAGCACCGCCGTCGCGAGGAGGTAGAGCCAGAAGAGCCACCCCGCGCCGCCGCCCGCCCAGGCCCAGATCACGCCGAGGGTCACGCTCACCATCATGGAGACCACGAAGAGGTCGGCCTTCACGAAGCGAAGCGGGGTGCTGCCTTCGGCGGCGACGTCCACGCGGATGAAGAACCAGAACCAGTAGCAGCCGATGAGCACCATGATCGCGCCGATCCACCAGAGCGCGGGCCACAGCGCCGGCGCCGGCGTATTGCCGTACGCGAACACGAGGCAGGCCGTGGCGACGACATAGAGGATGAAGCCGTACATCGTGAGCAGGTGCGCGACGCGGCGGCGCGGGTTGCAGAACTCCGCCGAGGTCGCCACATCGACCAGGGCCGTCTGCACCGCGATGCCGGCGAGGTCGCCCCCACCCAGCTCGCGCTTGCGCCGGGCCTTGCCGCCGCCCCAGCTCGCGAAGAAGTATTTGGCGCTCGCCTTGTGGATGATGTCGGCCAGGGTTCCGAGCACGACGGCCAGGATCATCACCACGAGATACCAGCGCAGGAACCCCTCGGGCAGCGATGGCGCGGCGGTCGCGAAAGCGTTTTGCGTGAACATCTTTCCTCCTCCTTGTCGCGAAGATTCTAGGGGCGCCCGCGAAGCCTTGCCGATGAATGGCCTTATGGCGCTATAGAGCGAGCGTATGGGCCTCGAAGCGCATGGCCTCCAGGTCGGCCAGGACCCAGGTCGCCGGCGCGGCGATGCCCGCCACGGTTCCGGGGTTCACGAGCCACGAGGTGCCGCCCTTCACGTCGGGAACCTGGCGCACCTCGAGCTTGTGCGAATGCCCGCAGCACACGAGGTCCCACTCCCCGGTGCAGGCGAGCGCGTAGCCGTGATGATCGTAATGGACCACCATGATGCGCCGGCCGCCGAGCTCGAGCACCGCCTCCGCACCGTAATACTGGAGCTGCCCCGCGCTCTTGCGGGACTGGAAATTCATTGCCGCCGCGTCGCCCAGGTTGTTGCCGTGGATCGCATGCACCGGCAATCCGTGCAGGAGCGCGGGCTTCACGGTCTGCGCCCCGATGAGGTCGCCGCAATGGATCACGGCCTCGGCGCCCAATGCCCTGCCCTCGCCCACGGCCTGGGCCAGCGGGTCGGCGCGGTCGTGGCTGTCCGAGACGATGCAAAGCTTCATGGAAACATTATCCGTGCCCGCCCCGATCCCGCACCAATCGAGCCCCTTTATCGGCCCATCAGCCTTTTCGAAAGGGCCGGCGGCGGGTGCATGCTAGCGTAGCCCCAAAAGGAGGAATGTCGTCATGCCGGATCTCGTCCGACCCCACGGAGGCCGCGGGCTGCAGCCGCGCCTGCTCGAAGGCGCGCAAGCCGCCCAGGAAGCCAAGCGCGCGCAATCGCTGCCGAAGCTCAAGGTGAGCTCGCGCGAGAAGGGCGACCTCATCATGCTCGGCATCGGCGGCTTCACGCCGCTCGAGGGCTTCATGACCCGCGCCGACTGGGAAGGCGTCTGCGATGGCATGCGCATGGCCTCGGGCCTCTTCTGGCCGATCCCGATCACGCTCTCCGCGGACGATGGCAGCGCCGCGCGCATCCGTGAAGGCGAGGACGTGGCGCTGGTCGACCCCGACGACGGCTCGGTGCTCGCCACGATGAAGGTCACCGAGAAGTACCGCATCGACAAGGCGCACGAGTGCCTGTCGGTCTTCAAGACGGCGGACCCCGCCCACCCGGGCGTGAAGATGGTGATGGCGCAAGGCGACGTGAACCTCGCCGGGCCGGTGAAGGTGCTGTCGGACGGCGGGTTCAAGGAAAAGTACGGCGCGCTCTTCATGACGCCCGCCGAGACGCGCGCCGAGTTCGAGCGGCTCGGGTGGCACCGCGTCGCCGCCTTCCAGACGCGCAACCCCATGCATCGCTCGCACGAGTACCTCGCGAAGATCGCTGTCGAGACATGCGACGGCGTGCTCGTGCACTCGCTCCTGGGCAACCTCAAGCCCGGCGACATTCCCGCCGAGGTGCGCACACGCGCCATCGGCACGCTTCTCGAGAAATACTTCCGTGCGGGCACCGTGGTGCAAGCCGGCTACCCGCTCGACATGCGCTATGCCGGCCCGCGCGAAGCGCTGCTGCACGCGCTCTTCCGTCAGAACTACGGGTGCAGCTACCTCATCGTCGGGCGCGACCATGCGGGCGTCGGCAGCTACTACGGGCCCTTCGATGCGCAGAAGATCTTCGACGAGATCCCGCGCGACGCGCTCGAGATCCGGCCGATGAAGATCGACTGGACGTTCTGGTGCTACAAGTGCGGCGGCATGGCCTCGGCACGCACCTGCCCGCACGACGATGCCGACCGGCTGCTGGTCTCCGGCACGAAGCTGCGCAAGTGGCTCTCCGAAGGCGACCCGGTGCCCGCGGAGTTCACGCGGCCCGAGATCCTGGAGATCCTGCGCGAGTACTACGAGAACCTCGAGGAGAAGGTCGAGGTGAAGCTCGCGGGGCACTCGGCGCGGTAGGGGCGCTCAGCGCCGGCGCGACGATTCCCGAAGCTTGGGATCGAGGCGGTCGATGTCGGCCTGGACCTGCTCGCGGCTGCGCTCGTAGACCAGCTCGCGGCCCATCACGCTGCCCGCGTAGGCAACGCCGTTGCGCGTGGGCAGCAGGTCGCACTTCGCGCTGTGCTGGCCTTCGCCGATCACCACCTGGATGCGGTCGGCGCGCTTGTCGTACACGACCACCTCGAGGAGCTGGCCGGCCTCGGTGCGAACCTTGATCTTCTCGATGTTCATCGGTGGAGTCGTCAGGTTGAAGTGACGGTTGGCTGGGGCGCGCGTTTACCGTGCTCTCGAACTATACGATTTCGATCTCGAGCCGGCATTCCGGCGCGTTCCTCACGGTGCACGTGACCGGCGAGTGCGCGTCGGCCCATTCGACGAGCTCGCGGAGCACGTCGGCCGTGGCGTCGGGTGAGCTGATCTTCACTTTGATGCGCACCGGACCGTGGCCGGCCGTGATCGCCTCGTCGAGGCCGAGGATTCCGCGAAGGTCGGAATCGCTCTCCGCCGTGACCTCCAGATTCTCCAGGTCGATGCCCAGCTTCGCTGCACGCATCGCGATGACGGTTGCGGTGCACGACGCCATCGCGCCGCGCATCAGCCATCCGGGATTCGGCCCCGAAGCGCCTCCGCCGACCGCCGGCGGCATGTCGGTGACGAGCCGCTCGTTGTACGGTCCGGTCAGCTCGCATCGCAGGCCGCCCGTGAGCCGCGCTGTCGCGGGCAGGTTCTTGCCGCGAGCCCTGGAAGGATCCGCGGTTATCGCCGCGCTCAGCTTGTCGATCGCCTCTACGACATTCGTGCCCATGGCTCGATCCCTTTCACGCCCCGTGTTCGTGGGAGACCGCTTCGATGCTGCGTCCGTCGGGGCGGGTGGCGAACGCCGCATACTAGGATCGAGGATCGGCCCCGAACACGCGAAGCTCCTGCCTGCAGCGGCAGGCCTTTGCTATGCGCGCGGCCCATTGGACGGCCTCTTCGCGCGACGCAAGCTCGAGCACGGCAAAGCCGCCATTCAGCGCGGGCGCCCATGGATGGCCGCCCTCGACGACGCTGCCGTCGCCGGACACGAGCATGGGTGGCACCTTCTCGTCGATTCCTCCGGCGAACACATACACGCCGGCAGCCTTGGCTTGCTCGATCACCGCGTGCGCATCGCGGCCCACCGCCTCGAGCTCATCGCCGGAAACGACCATCGCGGCGCTCGGGAAGGAGATGAGGTATTTGGCCACGGTCCGCCTAGTTGGTGGCGACGGCAGAGTATACCGAGCACGTCGTGCACCGCCTACTGCTCACTTAGGTGCGGCGGAGACAAGTCCATACCTTGTCATCACCTCGACCAATGCTGCTTTGTCAGGTGGTCCGCCAGTGGCTACCACTGCGGCGACATCCTTGAAGTACTGAGCTCCAATGTCCGGGGACATGACAATCAGGGCCTTTGCACCGTCAGCGAATGGGTTGCTGAAGCCATGGACGACGCCCCTCGGGGTGGTCATGGATTGGCCCGGGGCCAAATCGCGCGTGTCTGGGCCAACCGAATAGCGGAGCGTTCCCTCAAGGACATAGACGCACTCCTCGCTGTTCGAGTGACTGTGCGGGGGCGGCACATTCGAGCCGGGGGGAACGGTCAGTTCGAACATACCAATGCCCGACGTTCTTGAGCCATCAACAATGTAGTGGATACCAAGTTGACCGATCTTGATCCAGACGTCGCTCATTGCTGCTCCCCGGGTGATTAGTAACGCGTTGCAGTATCGGTTAGGCCTGACGCTGCGTTGAACGGCGGGCCACGGTCTGTGTTGCAGCGGGCAGGCGTGGCTCACCATATCATTCGGCATCGGACACCTCTGGTTGTTAGGCCAAGGTGTCTACTTTATCGGGTCAAGATTCTGTCGAAGCCGGCTAACGATCGAGGACCGAACGTGCGGCTTGCATTCGGGCGCGCGGTGCGTCGCCACCGCTTCAAATAACGCCGTTTTTAGACCTGCAGTCCGACCTCGTTTCACTGCACCACGCAATGCACAGTCTCAGAAAGGCAGGAATATCGCTCAAACATCGTGACGTCGGGAGAAGTCCTTATAGACCAGTTGAGCGGCCGCCACGGTGGTATTCCGCTCCGCCGAGCCCGCAATCCATTGCGAGGACGGGGCGGCTACGATGCCTCGCGGCCCGCTCGAACGGTTTGTTAGAGAACGCCTGAAGCGACACCAGCTGTAACCTATGTCCCCGGACAAAAGTGTTACCTATCTCCCCGACTGCTCACACACCTCCCGAATCGAGGACCACCGTCTGACTTTCTCGGCGAAGATAATTGCTGCGTTGGCAGGACTGGTTGATGGTAAGTCACAGCACGGCACAGGACTCTCCAATTTCACGTGCTTCCGGAATAGCTCACCGGCCTTCGCGCCGTTGAAACAGATCAGCTCCAACTCTGGATGTAATTTCAGGAATGATGCGAAATCGTTCGGAACCACGGCGCGGATTGCTGTGTCCAGACTGCCTCGACGTTTCGCGGTGGCACAAACGTCCCAGAGCGCGACCCCGCGCCGATTGAGCTCGTGAACACGCTCGACATAAGGAAGATGAGCGGATATTCCGAACACCGCCTCGACGATGCGCCAGAAGGCATTGCGGGGATGTGCGTAGTACTCGCCACGACGCAGCGACTCTTCGCCGGGGAGCGTGCCCAGAACCAACACCTTCGCCGTCGAAGCCGCAAGTGGTTGAAATCCGGACGCGCCCATTACTTCGTGTGAGACCTAACGACTCGTTGAGCGGCGGCGGGCGGGCCGGACGGCCTCGCCCGCTTCTTGTCCGCTCGAACGCGTTGTTAGACCTCGCAAATATTCCGGCATCTCCTCGCGCAAGACATGCCGCAGCACTTCCTCGGTAACGGGTACGTCAGCTTTCGCGAGATAGGTGCGTAGTGCGTCGTTCATCATCGTTTGATAGCCCGTGCCCGCCTTT